>SXGQ01037645.1_pt1 | contig 25302 bp, 25 predicted proteins | sample 3178371 | NCBI WGS metagenome assembly SXGQ01 (sample SAMN11356859, study PRJNA531348) | freshwater metagenome | isolation source: freshwater sample F1-20 | place: China: Fuxian Lake, Yuxi | collected 2017-12-25 | reverse complement strand
CGAGTGGGGCTACTCCAATCGTATTGCCGACCTGCTCAACTTCCTCGAAGACCGCGGGCTGTAGGTTCGACCCGGTGAGTGACCCCCGTCAGGGGGTCGCCACGAGCCACGAGCCACGCTGTCGGGCCTGCGGGTGGAATTGCAACCACGCCGGTTCCCGCGGCAACCGCTCGGGAGGGTGCCCCCGGCGGCGGCCTCTACCGCGCCCGGTGCGTCACGGCGGCCGGGAGCGTGGCGTCGGTCTCGAGAGTCGCGCCATCGGAACCAGCCATGCTGACGACCACGCGAACGTGGTCGTCGCTGGGCGGTGCCGCCGTCCAGCGGAGCGGCACGTGGATGCCGCGGAGCCTGCCCGTGCGGCGGAAGTGCGCGGCAGCCTGCTCCGTGGGAATGGTCCAGGTCGCGAGCGGCGTCGCCGGATCGCCCGCGTTGAAGATCAGGATCGACACGGCACCCGCGGCCGCGACCAGTTTCTCGTCGGCATCACGGGGCTCGAACGTCACGTTGATGCCGTCGCTGCGACCGTCCCCGTTGTCGTCGAAGCAGCCGGTCGTGGTGGTGGTGATGACGAGCCGCATCGCCCGCCCGTCCGAAAGCGGCTGGTCGTACGATACCGGCACGGCGGCCGGCGGGGCTGGAGAAGCGGCCGCGCCGGCCGGTGCGGGCAGCGACAACGGGCTCGGTTCGGTCGTCGAGGAGGGGGTCGCCGGCAGGGGCGGAATGTTGTCGAGGGCGGGGGGCGAGAGGCCGCCTGCCGGGGCTGCCGGCGGGCGGATCGCCTCGGGAATCTGGATGGCCGGGGGCACCGCCACTGCGGCCGGCACCGCGGTCGGCCGCGGTCGGCCGGTACGCGACCCCGTCAGCGGATCGGCTTCGGTCACACCGAGTTGCCGCCGCAGGCTGGCGTTCTCCGTGGCGACGGAGTCGAGGCGGGCGCACTTGTCCTGCAGGTCGTCCTGCAACTGGTAGATCTGGTCCTCCTGGTAGCGGAGTTCACGCTCCAGAATTTGTTGGTTCAAGTCGCTCTTGCAGCCGGCAAGCGCGAGGCATGACAGGGCCGCCGAGCATGACAGCGCCGCCAAACAAGGGACGCCAACCCGGTTCCGCCCGAGCATTTCCTGTGACAGCATTGACGCGCCTCCTTGCGCCTCGAATGGCCGCCGGCCCGCGGGCCGCCGACCGTACTGCTTCCCAGTTCCACCCGAATCCGATCCGCCACGCTCCCGTTTCCACCGGCTCCCGAGACGCTAGACGGCCGTCTTGGGGGCGGGCATGCGGTCGATCACCTCGTCGATCAGTCGGTAGTCCCGCGCTTCCTGCGCCGACATGAACCGATCACGGTCCGTATCCTCCTCGATCTTCTCCAGGGGATGCCCGGTGTGCTTGAGCAGGATGCCGTTGAGCTTGTGCTTGATGTTCTTGAATTCCTTGGCGTGGATCATGATCTCCTCCGCCGTGCCCTCCATGCCCGCGAGCGGCTGGTGGATCATGATCCGCGCGTTGGGCAGGGCGCGACGCTTGCCGTTGGCCCCGGCCGCGAGGAGCACGGCCCCCATCGAGGCCGCCTGCCCGATGCAGTAGGTGGCCACGTCACAGGTGACGAACTGCATGGTGTCGTAGATGGCCAGACCTGCCGTGACGCTGCCGCCCGGCGAGTTGATGTAGAGGTGGATGTCGCTCTTGGGGTCGTCCGACTGCAGGAAGAGCAACTGCGCGACGATGGCGTTGGCCACCTCGTCGTTCACCTGCGTGCCCAGAAACACGATACGGTCCTTGAGCAGGCGGCTGTAAATGTCCATCGCCCGCTCTTCGCGGCCGCTCTTCTCGATGACGTAGGGGATCAGGGGCATGGCGTGGGTCTCTGAGGCGTGCGGTGGCGGTCTGAAGCTCAGTCCTTCTCCAGCTCTTCGGCGGCGACGGGGGGCTTGGTCAGCACCTCGTCAACGAGGCCGTAGTCCTTCGCCTCCGTGGCGGACAGGTAGCGGTCGCGGTCGGTGTCGCTGGCGATCCGCTCGATCGGCTGGCCGGTGTGACTCGCAAGGATTTCGTTGAGCACCGACCTGGTCTTGATGATCTCGTCGGCCTGAATCTCGATGTCGCTCACCTGCCCGCCGACCTGGCCGTAGGGCTGATGGATCATCACCTTGGCGTGCGGAAGCACGAACCGCTTCCCTTTCGCTCCGCCGGCGAGGAGCACCGCCCCGCCGCTGGCGGCCAGACCGACGCAGTAGGTGGCCACAGGACACGAGAGGATCTGCATCGTGTCGTAGATCGCCATCGTGGCCGTGACGCTGCCGCCCGGCGAGTTGATGTAGAAGTGGATGTCTTTGCGACGATTCTCGCTCTGGAGATAGAGCAGCTTCATCACCAGTTCGTTGGCGTTGCCGTCGTAGATCTCTCCCTGCAGCAGGATGATCCGGTTTTCGAGCAGCAGGTCGCCGAGCGTCATCTGCCGCTGCCGCTGGTAATCGCGGTGGGCGGAGGAGGCCGCGGCGCTGCCGTGCAGGCGGGTGGCGGAGGGCATGTCGTGGCGTGCCATAGAGGTGGTCATGGGTGAGTTCGGGATGGACGGCCCGGAGGGGCCCCGGTCTCTAGCCGCGAGTGCCCGGCCGGGCGCCGGCTTCGGCCTGGGTCGCGATCGGAATCTCCTCCTCGCCGACCACGGAGCCGCAGACGGCGTGGTCGATCGCCTCGGCGTCGGCGCGGCCGAACTCGAAGGGCGTGTCCTTGAAGGATGCCTGCGAGGTGACCAGGTCGATCGTCTTGCGTTCGATGATCTGGTTGCGGAGCACATCCATCAGCCCGCGCCGCTCGAGGCTCGCCCGGACTCGGCGGGGCGACTCGCCCGACTGGGCGGCCACGGCGCGGATCTCCTCGTCGTAATCGGCCGCCGTGTCGGCGATCCCCTCCTCCTCGGCGATCCGCTCCAGGATGAAGTGTTCCTTGAGGGCCCGGGCGGTGCTGGCCATGACGGTCTGCCGCAGCTCGTTGACGTAGCGGCGGATCGAATCGTCGTCGAAACCGCTCCGCCGCAGTTCGAGGATCGCCCGCTCGAGTTCCCGCTGGGCCTGTCGCCGCAGCAGGGCCGGAGGCAGATCCCACGAGGCGGAGGCGGTAAGGGCGCTGGCCACCTGCTGACGGACCTGCCGCCGCTGGTGCCATTCGAGCTGGCCCTCGAGCTGCTTCCGCACGGCGGCCCGGAGCGCGTCGGCCGAATCGAATCCGCCGAGTTCCTCGAGCAGGGCCGGGGTCATCTCGGGCAGTTCGAGCCGCTTGACGTCGAGCACGGCGAGTTCCATCGTCACGTCCTTGCCGCGGACGTCCTCGAGAGCCGCCTCGTCCGACACCTTCACCTTCGCCTGCAACGTCGTGCCCGGCTTCGCCCGGGCGACGAGCGCGGCGAACCCCGGCAGTTCGGCGTCGGCGAACGAGAGCTTCTCCCGGACCACGATCTCGGCCTCGTCGGCCTGCGAGAGCACGCGGTCGCCATCCTTGAAGACGAGGCTGGCAACGATCAAATCACCGGGGGCGGGAACGCCGTCGTGCGGGACGAAGCGGGCCCGCTCCCGGAGATGCCCGGCGAGCGCCTCATCGACGTCGGCGTCGGTGATGTCACGGGCGGGCCGCGAGATCGACAGCCCCTTCCACTTGGGAAGCTCGAACTCCGGGCGGACCTCGATCGAAAACTCGAACGTCATCGGGCCGTCGTCGGGCAGGAGCACCGCGTTGGCGTCGAGCTCCGGCTCACTGATCGGCGAGAGCTTCTGCTGCTCCGAGACCTGCGTCATCGCCGTGGTGAGCAGCTTGGAACGGATCTGATCGGAGAGCTCACTCTTGAAGCGACTGCTCACCAGCCGACGCGGGGCGCGGCCGGGACGGAAGCCCGGCAGGAGCGCCGTGGGCATGAGTTCGCCGAGCGCCTCGTCGCGGAAGCGGTCGATGTCCTCCCGCGGGATCGTGACTTTCACGCGGCGTTGGCAGGTCGAGACGGTATCGACCGACACGTCGAGGTTGAGCGGCTGCGGAAGCCCGTCGGCGGCGGTGTCGGGGCTGGCGACGGCGGTTGAATCGGACGCTGACATGAACGGTTCCGGAACGGGGCCATGGGGAAGGACTCCCGCCCACAGATGCATTCCACGGAAGCGGGGAACGCGGTTCGAAGGGAGGGCGGTGACAACCTCGACGTCATCGCGTGGACGCCGACACTGAGGACGAAGCGGGTGATGGGATTCGAACCCACGACAACCACGTTGGCAACGTGGTGCTCTACCAACTGAGCTACACCCGCGGGTGCCGCACACCGGATGGCAAAACCCGTCCCAAGAGGTCGGGCCAGCGAATCCAGCGGAAGCCCCGCGATTATAGGGGCGGGACATGCCGCCGCAAGGTCACCCTCTGGGCAATCCGGGATTTCTGCGCAGCGGGGGGAAGGGAGATTGGTGCCGCTCGGAATCGAGGTAAACTGCCGGTGTCACGGCCTCGAACCATCTTCCTCGGCCGTGCCGGTTCGACGACACCTGGGTGATCTCCCCGTGGACGTTCAAATCGTCATTCTCACGCCCTCGGGCAAGCAGCGCACCACGACCAAGAGCCTCCCACTGCTCGCGGGACGCTCGGAGGAGGCGGTTCTCCGCATCACCCAAGACTGCGTGAGCCGGCGGCACTGTCGGTTTTTCGAGCAGGATGGCCAGGTGTTCGTCCGCGATCTTGGTTCGACCAACGGCACGATCCTCGACGGGCAACGGATCGAACCGCAGGCCGACACGTTCGTCCGTCCCGGAGGCGTGCTGAAGGTTGGCGGTGCCACGTTCCGAATGGACTACGGCGACGCGGTCACGCCGGCCGCCCTGCCGCCGCCATCGGAATCGGAGACGGAAACGGAGACGCCGACCGTGCCGTTGTTCGGCGAGTTCGCCCGGGACCCCGGCGCCGCCCCCAAGAGTGACGAGGTCGCCTGGCCGGAGGCGACCGATGCGGACCCGCCCATCAGCGACGGCGACCTCGGCGACTTCTTCAAGAGCCTTTCATGACCAGCCCGCCACGTCCGCCAGCGGGCCCACACGCGGTGCCGCGGCGGGTCACCGTCATCGACCTCGCCGCCGCCCGCCGGGCGGCACGGCCCATCTCGATGGTGACGGCCTACGACTGGCCCACCGGACGGCTGGCCGACGAGGCCGGCGTCGACTGCGTGCTCGTCGGAGACAGCGTGGCGATGGTCGTCGCGGGGCGGTCGTCCACGATTCCCGCCACGCTCGACCAGATGATCTATCACGGGGAGATCGTGTCGCGGGCCACGACGCGGGCGATGGTCGTCGTGGATCTCCCGTTCCCGTTTCAGCATCTGGGGGTGCGGACGGCGGTCGAGAGTTGTGCCCGGATTCTCAAGGAGACCGGCTGTCAGGCCGTCAAACTCGAGGGCACCGCGGGGCAGGCCGACGTGATCGCGGGCATCGTGGCCGCGGGGATTCCCGTGATGGGCCATGTGGGGCTGCGTCCGCAGGCGGTGCATCAACTCGGCGGCTACAGGCTGCAGCGTGACCAGGACCAGCTCATGGCCGACGCCCGGGCCGCCGCCGACTCCGGGGCGTTTGCCGTGGTGCTCGAATGCATTCCCCGGACGGTCGCCGCGGCGATCACGGCCGCCCTCGAGGTGCCCACGATCGGCATCGGAGCCGGCCCCGACTGCGACGGGCAGGTGCTCGTGATGCACGATCTCGTGGGCCTTTCGCCCGACCGCGTGCCGCGGTTCGTGCGGGCCTATGCCGATGCCCGGCAGACCATCGGCGATGCGGTGGCGCGGTGGCGGTCCGACGTGGAGCGGCGGGAGTTTCCCGGCCCCGACGAGACGCTTGGTTAGCAGCCGGCGGGGCGTGTCTGCCCGAGCCAGCAGGATGCGAGGACCATCGACCACGGTCAGGGGATCACGACCTCATCCGAGATGATGACCGGCTTGCCGGCCGTGACGCCGGCAGGCGTCGGCAGCGAGGCGCCACCGGACGGCCCCGGCGACCCGCCCGGGCCCATCGGCACCGATACTCCGGCCGGCGCACCCGCCTCGATCATCGCTCCTTGTCCCTCGCAGGAGTTGCAGCCCGACGCGGGGGCCGCCGAATCGCAGCAGGCGCCCTGCTGCTGACCGCAGACGCGGGGTGCCGCGGCGGCGGGCATGGCCGCTCCCGGCGGGGTGAACCCCGGCGGAAGATGCCCGAAGCACTTCTCGTACTTCCAGACCTCGAGCGCGATGTAGCGTTCGTTGAGCGACTTGCAGCCCGACATGGCTGCGACCGCCATCACCGCCGCGAACAGTCGTCCGCTCCAATCCCGTGCACGCATCGCTCCGTCTCCTCGGGTGGCCTCCGGAGCCCGCGACAGCGGACATGAGTCCAACCCGGACCGCTCGGTCCGGACGGAAGCCTCGCAAACCTACCCCATGTGGGAGGCGCGGCAAGAAAATCCTACGGAGGGACGGCACGGCAGTCGCCGATCCTTGGAAACCTGTGACGATCCTGCCGGAGACAGGATGCCAGCCGGCGGGGTAGCGACCCTCGGCCGGCGTGCTGCAGGGGCTGCGTCAGCCCTTGCGATGGCGGATGCGGGCTCGCATGCGACGCTTCTTCTGGCCCAGTTTGCGTCGTCCTTTGCCCGTTTTCTTAACACCCATTCCCTGTCTCCACGTGCTGGTCGGCCGGATGGCGGCCGAGATCATCGTGGAAGGTTGTAAGATGGGCCGCGGTCGGTTTCAAGCGCACCCCCGGCACGCCTTCTCCGGCATGATCGTCTTCTTTCCCACCTACGCGCGGCGCACCGCCGCCGGCTGGACCGCCACGGTCGCCGGCATGGTCACCCGTCCCCTGCCCGAACGCAGTCGGCGGCGGGTTCTGGCGGTGGCCGTCCTGCGCCGGTTGCTGGAACTGGACGATGCGCAGGTCGAGTCGGACGTCTTTCGGCGGCGGGCCGAGGTCTTTCTCTTCCGCCGGCTGGCCGGCGAGCGGATCCGCATCGCGCTCGGCGACCGCGTGATCGACGCGGGGGTGTCCGATCGCAGCGGACATTTCCAGGCCCGGGTCGAACTCGACGGCGACTTCGCGGCCAAACTGGTCCGTCCGCGGCCGGCCGGCGGGATGACGCTCGAGTACACGGGCACGACGGTGGACGGCGATCCCGATCCCGGGGCGGTGGTCACGGCCACCGGCAACATTCACCTCGTCGAAGAGACGGGCACGTCGGTCATCTCCGACATCGACGACACCGTCAAGTTTTCGAACGTCGCCGACCGCCGCGAACTGCTCCGCAACACATTGGTCCGCGAGTTCACGGCGGTGGAGGGAATGCCCGAGGCCTACCGGCGATGGCAGGACGCCGGCGTGGCGTTCCACTACGTGTCGTCGAGTCCTTGGCAACTGTCCGACTGTCTCTGCCGCTTCCTCGGAGCGGCGGGTCTGCCCGCGGGCTCCATGCACCTCAAGCTCTTTCGCCTCAAGGACTCGACGCTGCTGGGCCGCCTGCCGTCGCGGAAGCGTTCCAAGCGGCGGACGATCGAGCAGATTCTGGACGACTTCCCCGCCCGTCGCTTCGTGCTCGTCGGCGATTCGGGCGAACGCGATCCGGAGGTCTACGCCGCGGTCGCGCGGCGGCGTCCCGAACAGGTGGCGGGGGTCGTCATCCGTGAGGTGCCCGCGAAGGCCTCGCGGGCAAAGGTCCGTGAGCGGCTGGCCAAACTCGCCCGCCGGCTGCCGGCCGAGACCTTCACCGTGTTTCAAACGCCCGACGAACTCGCCGGCCTGCAATCCCTGCGGTAATATCCCGGCCGATCGTGCCGTCGATGCCGCTGCTTCCCGGAGTCATGGTGTCACGGGTTCATGGTGTCACCGCGGCGGTCATCGCCGCCAGACCGTCCGCCCTTCCTTGATCGTCTCGACCACCGGGATGTCCTTGATGGCGGTCGGCTCGACCTCGAGCGGATTCCCCCCGAGGATCACGAGGTCGGCACGCTTGCCGACCTCCAACGTGCCCTTCGTCCGTTCCTCCTTGATCTGGTAGGCGGCGGTGGCGGTCACGGCACGCAGCGCCTGGTAGGGCGTGACGCGTTCGTCCGGGCCGATCACCTGCCCGCTGCCCGAGATCCGGTTCACGCCGGCATCGACCAGCGCCAGGATCGAAGGCACCGGCGACACGGGCGCGTCGTGGGAATAGGTGAACGGCAGCCCCGCCCGGAGAAAGGTGCGGGAGGCCATCGCGCCCGCGGAGCGGACCGGTCCCCAGAGCCTCACGACCGCGTCGCCGCCCGGCACGATTCCCGAGGGCAGAAAACTCGGAATCGCGCCGCACGCCTTCATCTTCTCGATCTGGTCCGGCCGCAGCCACGTGGCGTGGACGAACACCGGCCGGTGGTCGTGCAGGCCGTGCTTCCTGACCGCTTTGGCGATCGCGGCGAGCGCCTGGTCCGCGGCCGCATCGCCGTTCATGTGCATGTGGATCTGCAAGCCGCCGGCCCAGAACCGGTCGAACGCGGCGTCGAGCACCTCGTCCGGGATCTGACGATAGCCCGCGAAGGAGCCCGTCTTGCCGGGCGGATTGACGGTGTAGGGTTCCGTGAACCAGGCGGTATCGAGGCTGCCGTCGAGCCAGAACTTGATGCCGCCAAGGCGGACCCGGTTCACGTAGCGGGAGTCGAGGTCGGGGCGGGCGGCCCGCAGTTTCGCCAAGGGGCCGTCCGCCGGCGGATCGTAGGCGGCTGCGACCGACGAGGCGGCCGCGAGCGTCTGGTTCAAAGCCGAGTCCTTCGCGGCGACGTACAGGTCGATCGGCAGCAGCTTCTTGTCGATGGCATTGAGCACGACTTCAACGTCGTCGCTGCCGAGCCCCAGCCCCGCCTCCATCGCGGTGGTCTGACCGTGACTGGCCCAGACCTCGGCCGCGCCCGTGATCACGCGGTCGGCGAGCTCGCCTGAAAACGGCGGCCGGTGGGCCCGCACGGTGTTGAGCGCGGTCTCCTCCATCGGCCCCAGGAGCGACGTTCCATCGTCCCCCCGGGCGAACGCGCCGCCGCTGGGATCGGGTGTGGTGGCGGAGACACCTGCGGCACGAAAGGCGGCCGCGTTCCCGGCCCCGAGATGGCCCGAGGAATCGACGATCAGCACCGGCCGATCGGCCGACACCCGATCGAGCTCGGCCGCCGTGGGCGTCCGCCCCTCCGCCAACTGCCTGGCCTGGTAGCCAAACCCGACGATCCAGCCGTCGGCGGGCGTCCGCTCCGCCTGTCGCCGCATCCGCTCGAGCACCTCGTCGACGTTCGCGGAGCCGAAAAGGTCGGCATCGACGAGGTTCTTCCCGAAATAGATGAAGTGGCCGTGGGTGTCGATGAAGCCGGGGAGCAGCGTACGGCCCGCCAGGTCGATCCGGCGGGTGTCCGGGCCGGCGAACGCCGCAGCCTCGAGGGCCGGCCCCGCGAACACGATCCGACCATCCTTCACCGCCAGGCTCTCGACCCGCTCGGGCTCCGGGCCCGCCATCGTCAGGATGACGCCGCCGTCATAGATCGCATCCGCCCGCTCGGCGGCCGCCGCCGCCCCTGTCGCCGCCATGAGCACGGCGAGCCACGTCACGATTCCCGAGTGATTCCGCACGCCGCACCTCCCGAAAGACGGCCCACCCAATCCGAATCCCCCGACATCGTACCGTCGCCGCGACGGGCTGCGCGGTCGCTCGCCGCCGGCCCGGCAACTGGCGGTTGGATACCACCAGAGAAGCGGCTCGTGCCGCGTCCTCACGGTGGCGATTCAAAGGCGTTCTGGTAGTGCTCGACCAAGGGCCCGCCCCCCTCGGCCGGGTCGAACGTCACGGCGACCACGTCGATCCGCACGCTCTCATCCTGCAGGCGGTGCCTGCGGATGTAGGCGTTGGCCAGTTCGGCGATCCGCCGCTGCTTGACATGGCCGACCGTCTCGGCCGGATGGCCGTGAGCGGTGCCAGTGCGGCTCCGCACCTCCACGAACACGACCGTGCGGCCGTCGAGGGCGACGATGTCCAGGTCGCCCCGGAGCACACGTTCGCGGCGGCCGACGATCCGGTAGCCGAGGCCGCGGAGATAGGCCGCCGCCTCGTCCTCGCCCCGGCGGCCGAGTTCGTCGCGGGCGGAGGTCACGGGCGCCGCCCTCCGCTTCAGGTGGCCGTGGCGGCCTTCTTCGCCTTGCCGGCCGGCTTCGCGCCGGTCGTCTCGTCACGCTTCTCGCGGAGGCGGGTCGACTTGCCGGCCCGGTCGCGGAGGTAGTAGAGCTTTGCCCGGCGGGAGATGCCCGACCGCTTGACCTCGATCTTGGCGATCTTGGGGGAGTGGATCGGGAACTTGCGCTCCACGCCCTCGCCCGCCACGATGCGGCGGACCGTGAACATCTCGCGACTGCCCGTGCCGCTCTTGGCGATCACGACGCCGTTGAAGATCTGAACCCGCTCCTTCTCGCCTTCGAGAATCCGGGTGTGGACGTCGACGGTGTCGCCGATCTGGAAGCTGGGGACTTCCGCCTTGAGGCTCGAGGCCTCGACGGCTGCGAGAATCTTATGGTTCACGATGCGCTCCTTTGGGGTTGGCTGGTGGGCTGGACGGGATGTGGACGGCCGCGTCGCGCGGTCGCCGCGACGGCCTGTTCGCGCCGCCATGTCGCGATCCGGCCGTGATCGCCCGAGAGCAGGATCTCGGGCACCGTGAGGCCGCGGAACTCCCGCGGCCTCGTGTATTGCGGTCCCTCGACGAGCCGATCGGCGCCCGAGAAGGACTCCTGGCCGGCGCTCTCCTCGTGTCCGAGGACGCCGGGGAGCAGGCGGGCGACGGCATCGACGATCACCATCGCCGCCACCTCGCCTCCGGAGAGGACATAGTCGCCGATCGAGAGTTCGTCGGCCTCGAGGGTGTCGCGGATCCGGGCGTCGAATCCCTCATAACGCCCGCAGACGAGGACGATCCGCTCGAGTCGCGAGAGTTCCTCGACGACCGATTGGTCAAGCCGCCGTCCGCCGGGGGTCAGCAGGACCGTCCGGCCGACAAAGCCGCTCCCGCCACGCACCGACTCCACGCAGGCGACCACCGGTCCGGGCATCAACAGCATGCCCGGCCCACCGCCGTAGGGTCGGTCATCGACCTGTCGATGCACGCCCTCGGCGAAGTCGCGGATGTTGGTGAGGCGGACGTCCACGAGTCCGGCCTTGCGCGCCGCACCGAGCAGGCTTCCTTCGAGGAAACCGGCGAACATCTCCGGAAACAGCGTGACGATGTCGATGCGCATGGCGGTCTCGTGAGCGGCGCGGCACCCCAGTCGTCTGGACGGCTGCCGGCGCAGGCAACGCTCACTCGGTCTTCGGCTCTTCGGCGGGAGTTTCGGCGACAACCACGGCGGCTGCCTCGGCCACGGCCTCGGTGGCGGGAGTCTCCACGGCGGCGGCCTCGGCGGTCACTGCCGCGACGGCTTCGGTCTTGGGCGTGGGCACGAAGGCCGGTTCGCCCGGATCGGGAATGATCCGCGGCATCGCGAGCTTGGCGCGGGCCAGTTCCATCTGCTTGAGATGCGTGCCGTTGGTGCCGTACTTCTTGATCAACACCCGGACGGCGTCGCTGGGCTGGGCGCCAACGGAGAGCCAGTAGTCGACGCGGGGGCCGACGAGGGTGCAGCGTGCATCGGTCTCGGGCACGTGCGGGTCGTAGGTGCCGAGCTCCTCGATGACGCGGCCATCGCGGGGGCTGCGGCGGTCGGTCGCGCAGATCCGGTAATACTCACGGTTCTTGCGGCCCATCCGCTTCATTCGAATTGCCACTGCCACGGTCGGGATTCTCCAAAAATGCTGGGAGTGCTGGGAAGGTGAATCGAGCCCCTTATGGTATCCGACGGCGGGCCGAACCCAAGACCTCCCCCGCCAGCCCTGTTTTTCGGCGGAAAACAAGGCGTATCATGCGGAAAACCAGGGCAAGCCTGCGGGAAACTCGGGCCAGCATGCGGGAAACGCGGGCCAACATGCCGTCGGCGACGCCGGCCACCTCGGGGTCACGGCCCGGCCGACGGCATCAGCCCCGGTCGCCCCGCTTTTTGCGGCGGGCGTCCTTGTCGCGCTGCTTCTTGAGCTTCCGCCGCTCGTCGGCGGTGAGCCGCCTGCCCGTGTCGCCCTTGGGCTTGCCGAGCCGGGCCGACGGGTTCGACATCTGGGCCTGGAGTTGCTGGACCTGCTGCATCCGCTCCCGCATGCCCAGCCCCGCCATGCTCTTCATCATCGCGCTCATGCCGTCGAACTGCTTGACGAGATCGCTCACCTCGTGGGCCTCGACACCCGCCCCGGCAGCGATGCGCCGCCGCCGCGATTGATCGACGAACCGGGAGGGATTGCGTCGCTCGTCGGGCGTCATCGAGTCGATGATCCCGAACAAGCGGTTCATGTCCTTCTCCAGATCGGCCCCGCCGAGCATCTGCTGCATCCCCCCCATGCCCGGAATCATCCCGAGGACCTTGCCGAGGGGGCCGAGCCGCCGCGTCTGGAGCAGCATCTTCTTGAAGTCGTCGAGCGTGAACTCGCCCGCCTTGAGCCGCTCCTCCTGCCGCTTCATCTCGTCGTGGTCGAACGTCCGCTGCGCCTCCTCGACGAGCACGACGACGTCGCCCATGCCGAGGATCCGCCCCGCCATGCGGTCGGGGTGGACGTCTTCCAGGGCTTCGATCTGTTCCCCGGTGCCGATGAACTTGATCGGCACCCCCGTCACGCTCTTCACCGAAAGCGCCGCCCCGCCGCGGGCGTCGCCGTCGAGCTTCGTCATGATCACGCCGTCGAGCTCGAGGGCGTCGTTGAAGGCCTTGGCGCTGCGGACGGCATCCTGGCCCGTCATCGCATCGACGACGAGGTAGACCTGATCCGGCCCCACGGTGCGGTCGATTTTCGCGAGTTCCCGCATCAGTTCCTCGTCGATCGCCAGCCGGCCGGCGGTGTCGAGGATGACGACGGAGATGTTTTCCTTCTTCGCGCGGGCCACGCCGGCGTTGCAGACGGCCACCGGATCCGTGCCGCCGGCGGCCATGTCGGCCGGCGTGTGCACCGGCACGCCGAGCTGGCGGCCGAGCACGGCGAGCTGCTCGATGGCCGCGGGTCGCTGGAGGTCGGCCGCCACGAGCATCACGCCGAGCCCCTGCGCCTTGATTTTCTTGGCGAGCTTGGCACAGGAGGTCGTCTTGCCCGAGCCCTGCAGGCCGCAGAGCATGAGCACCGTCGTCGTGCCCGACTGGAGATGGAGCGAGTGATCGACCGGCCCCATCAGGCCGACGAGTTCCTGATGCACGATGCCGACGAGCTGCTGCGCCGGGTCGAGCGACTCGAGCACCTTCGCACCCACCGCACCGTCGGCGACACGGTTCAGAAAGCCGTCGGCCACGTCATAGGCGACGTCGGCCTCGAGCAGGGCGGTTCGCACCGCCCCCAAGCCCTCCCGCATGTTGGCTTCGGAGAGCTTGCCGCGGCCGCGGAGGGAATTGATGGCGGACGAAAGGGACGCGGTCAGCGACTCGAACATGGCGGCTCCGGGTTGACGGGCCGCCGAGTATACCGCCCGGAAAACGGCGATCTCCCCCCGGTGACGAGCCGCTCGAATCGGGAGCGGACACACAACGTGCCGCTGGCCCGACGCGTGGCCGGCGTGAACGGCGCGTCACCGGAGGGAGAAGGCGTGGCGGCGGCGGCCCCTCCGGCCACCGTCGCGGGGTCGATCAGCTGAAGGTGCCCTGCTGGCCGACCATGGGAGCCGGCATCGACATCCCCTCGCCGCCCTCGCAGCAGGGGGCGGCCGGGCCGCAGGCCGGCTCGCATGCGGGAGCACACACCGGAGCGGGAGCCCCACAGGGGGCGGGCTGCGGCGACCCGCACGAGCGGAACTCCATGAACGAGGGTCGGCGGCAGCTGCTCCCGCCGCCCATGCAACTGCTGCAGCCCGGGGCCGCCGCGAGGCTCACCACCGCGATCACCAGACACAACGCACGAGCCATGGGATTGATCTCCGACACAGATCAGACGGGGCAGGCGGGCGGCAGCCTCGCTTGCGGCGTCGTCATCGACGCCACCAGAACCCTACCTCATGTTTCCGCCCGGGGATGACGACCGCCCGATTTTTTGTGCGGAAAATCCCCCGGCGATGCGGTGGTTCCGCGACCACCGGTCGTGCGGGTCGTGCGGGCCGACGGTGAAGATTCCGACTGCGGAAGATGACACGACATCCGGTGCTAGAGTTGCAGCACGACCATCTGCGGCAACATATCTCCCGACCATGACACCGCGCCGCTCGATCCCGATGTGCAGCTTTGCCATGACGCATCCCACGATCCGCTCGTTCCGCCGTCTGCTTTGTCTCGTGCCCGCGGTTGCGGCACTCTGTGGCGTGGTCCCGACGTGTGTCCGGGCTGACGCCGTCGCCACGGACTGCCCCGCGACCTGCCATGACGGGGATGTCTGGCTGGTGAGCACCCGGCGGCTCCCCGGCATCTGCCGGCTGCCCGCCCGGGCCGCGTTCGACATCGAGCAGCGGGTCGCCGGCCGCTGGGAACGGGCTGATCTCCCGACCCTGCTCGGCGACCCCGCCCGGCCGCTGGTGATCTTCGTCCACGGCAACCGCTACGAGACGCACGATGCGAAGGCACAGGGCGGAACGATCGCCCGGCAGGTCGCCGCGGCATGTCCGGGCACCTCGGTCCGGACCGTGATTTTCTCGTGGCCGAGCGAGCAGAAAGGTCACATCATCCACTCGAGCCGCGAGACCTACAGGCGGTCGTATGCGGACGGCCATTACCTGGCGTGGCTGCTCGGGCAGGTCGATCCCGCGCAGCCGGTGGCGATCGTCGGCTACAGCTTCGGTGCGACGGTCGCCCTGCGAGCCATCGAAGACCTGGTGCATGCGGGCGGCCGGGAATCCCCCGGCATCGCGCCGTGGGCCGGCAGGCCCGGCCGGTCGCACCTCGTGCTCGTGGCGCCGGCGGTGCCGTCCAACGCGCTGGCTCCGCGCGGGCCCTATGCCCCGGCCGTCGCCGGGATCGACCGGCTGACGCTCGTGATCAACTCCCGCGACCTGGCGCTGCGGCTCTTCCCCCACCTCGATCGGGCCGCCGGAGCCGACGCGCTCGGGACCGTGGGGATGCCCCGCCGCTGGCTGCCCGGAGCGGTCGACTTCACGACGACCGACGCGGCACCGGTCGTCGGCAAGCGGCACGCCCTGCCGCTGTATCTGGAATCACCGTCACTCGCCCGGCGGATCGCGGCGGGCGCCGTCGTCGGCCTCGCGGACGAGTGATCCTCGCGCCGGCGTCGTCAGGCCGCTCGACGGCTGACTCCGCCCTGCATGGCCTGGCGGGCATCGACCATCATCCGGACGACGTCGGGCATCGAGTGGGCCGCCGTCCAGCCGAGTCGCTCGGTGGCCCGTGACGTGCGGGCCCTGCCCCGATCGATTTCGGTGGGCCGCATGAGTTTCGGATCCCGAACGACGTGCCGCCGCCAGTCGAGGCCGACCGCCGCGAAGGCCGCGGCCACGAAGTCCTCGAGGGAATACGTCCGGCCCGTGGCGATCACGAAGTCTTCGAGCGTTTCGAGTTGCAGCATGCGGTGCATGGCGACGACATACTCCGGCGCCCATCCCCAGTCGCGCTGCACCGAGAGGTCACCGAGCGACAGCGTCTGCTGCGTGCCCTCGGCGATCCGGCAGGCTGCCGCCACGATTTTCTGGGTCACGAACCTTTCGGGACGCAGCGGGCTCTCGTGGTTGAAGAGGATTCCAGTCGCTGCACGCAGGCCGTAGGCCTCGCGGTACTGCGCGATCTGCCAGAATGAGGTGGCCTTGGCGATGCCGTAGGGGCTCCGCGGCCTGAGGACCGTCTCCTCGTCGGCCGGTGCGTCGCCAGAGTTGCCGAACATCTCCGAACTTCCGGCACTGTAGAGACGGATCGGGTTTCCGAGGATCCGGATCGCCTCGAGCAGGTTGATCGTCCCGACGACGATGCTCTCGAACGTCTCCACGGGCTGGTCGAACGACAGCCCCACCGACGACTGGCCGGCGAGGTTGTAGATCTCGTCGGGCTCCGTCCGGGCGAGCACTTGGAAGGTCGAGCGGAAGTCGGTCGGCGACATCGAGACCAGCGTCACCGCGTCGCGGATGCCAAGCCGTTCGAGCCCCGTGAACCTGCCGGCTTGCGCATCCCGGCTGGTGCCCACCACGGTGTAGCCGAGAGCGAGCAGATGCTGCGCGAGATAGCCGCCGTCCTGGCCCCCCACGCCGCAGATGAGAGCGGTGCGGCCGGCAAACGCGGGAGTCTGCGGAGTGTTCATGGGCGGGGGAGGATAGCAGCCGACCCCGGCCCGCGAAACGCCACATTTCAGGCCCGTTTTGCGAACCACTCGGCTGTCAGGGCAAGGCCCTCGGCCAACGGCACCGTGGGCCGCCACCCCAGCGTGTCGCCGGCGAGCGTCGCATCGACGAGGTTCGAACGCAGGTCGCCCGGTCTGGCCGGGCCGTGCCGCGGTGCGGGCAGCGGCCCGGGGCGTGCCCGGCCCGTCGTGGCCCCCGCCTCCCGGATCAGCGACTCGAGTTCGACCACATCGGTCCCGATGCCGGTGCCGATGTTGAGGCTCGTGAGCGCGGCGGGCTGGCAGCGGGACGACGGGTCGATCAGTGCGAGCACGTTGGCCCGGGCGACGTCGGGGCCGTAGACATAGTCGCGGACGTAGCGGCCGTCGCCGTTGATGGTGGCCGGCTCTCCGGCGAGGAGCTTCTTCGAGAAGATGGCCACCACGCCCGCCTCGCCGTGCGGATTCTGTCGAGGACCGTAGACATTGGAATAGCGGAGCGCCACCGCGGTGATTCCGTGCTCGGCAGCGTAGAACGCGAGGTAGCGTTCCCCGACCCACTTCGTGATGCCGTAGGGGCTGACCGGACTGGCGGGCGTCGATTCCGGCGCGGGCGTCGTGACGTCGCCGTAGAGCACGCCGCCGCTGGAGGCGAACACGACCCGCCGACAGCCGGCCTGGACGGCCGCATCGAGCACGTTGATCAGGCCGATGCAGTTGACCCGCGCGTCGAAGAGGGGCTCGCGGACCGAACGGCTCACCGACATTTGCGCCGCCTGGTGGCAGACCGCGTCGGGCTTCACCGCCGCGATCACGCCGGCCACCGCGGCCGTATCGACGATATCGACGACGTGCAGCGGCACCGTCTCGGGACGGTTGTCGCGGGAACCGCTCGAAAGGTCGTCGATCACCGCGACGGCGTGCCCCGCGGCCAGAAGTGCGTCCACGATGTGGCTGCCGATGAAGCCCGCGCCGCCGGTGACCAGAATCCTCATGAGAGCCGCTCGAGACGAGGGATTGTGCGGGGCACGACCGCCCGCCCGGGGCGTCTGCCATGGGCGGGGACCGAGACTTGCCGATAGCATACTGGCGTCCGTCTCGACAGCCACCGCCGCTCGGCGAAGCCCATGATCCTCATCCAGCAGCGGTATTCGTCTCCCGATCCCCACCGCGAGGCGGAACTGCAGCGGGTTCGCGAGGCCAACTCGGTCGCCGGCCTCTTCAGCCACGTCGAGTTCGTCGATCCCGGCGGCAAACGCATGGCGTTCGGCGACTTTTTCCGGCTCGCTGCGGAGCGTTTTTCCGGACGCACCTGCGTGGTCGCCAATAGCGACATCACGTTCGATGAATCGCTGCGAGTGGCCGCTGAAGTCCTCGCCTCCTCCTCCACTCCGCTGCTCGTGGCCCTGACCCGTTGGGACGACGACGTCGCCCCGTCCATGGAGGGCCGGATCGACCCCGACAACTGGACCTTCTATTCCCATTCGCAGGACGCCTGGGTGTTCGTCGCCGGCGGATTGCCCCCGTTCGAGAGTGGCTTTCACCTGGGTCTGCCGGCCTGCGAAAGCCGCCTTGCGTTCGAGGCGGCCGCAGCGGGAATCGCGGTCGTCAATCCGGCGCTCTCGATCCGCTGCCATCATCATCACGCCTCGGCGGTCCGCACCTGGACCCGGCGAGACAGCTACCCGGGCCCCCTGCTCTTTCCCAGGCTCACGACGGCCGATGTCGGCGACCGCGAGGCACTCGTGGTCGATCGCACGGGCTGGCGGACGCGCAAGGCGGTCATTCGTCAGGTTGGAGACTTCGCGGCGGCGGTCCTGGGTCGGAAAACGGGGTCGCGATCGGGGAAAAATTGACCCCGGCAACCCGCGACGTAGGCTGGAAGCCGATCCCGAGCGCGACATGAAGCCTGCACCCGCCATCCACACCGCCCCCACCGCCGGCAGCCCCCGGGGATGCATCCCCGCGGGGGGCTTCGGTCGATCGACGTTCCGGTCGCTGTTCGTACGGTGTGCCCATGCCGGCCCGGCACTCGGTTGGATCGGCGATGGCCATGCGATCGACGTCCGGGGGCGGGCCGTCGATGCACCACGCCCCGCTCCTGAGGAGATCACGCCCTGCTTCCGTTCGCCGGACGGGTTCAGCCTCGTGGAACTGCTCGTGGTGATCGCCATCCTCGGCGGGCTCATGGGGCTTGCCCTTCCCGCGGTGCAGCGGGTTCGCGAGGCGGCGCGGCGGACGCAGTGCGGGGTGAATCTCGCTTCGATGGGCGTCGCACTGACCGCCTACGAGTCGGCACGCCGCGAGTTTCCTCCGGGAAGCGATGCCGCGACCGGACTGCACCACGCCTGGTCGTCGTTCATTCTCCCCTTTCTCGATGCCGCGGCCGTCGCCCGACGGGTCGACTACAAACGGCCTTGGAATGCGGACGGCGGCAACGCCGAGATCGCCGACACGATCCTGCCGACGTACGTCTGCCCGACGGGCATCCGGATGTTTCCGGGAAAGCAGGACTATGGCGGCGTGCTCGGCGTCGGCGTCATGCTCGATCCAGCCGCGGCCCTGCCGCCGGGTCGCGACCGGGCCGGCGTGCTCTGTGCCACCGACGCCGACCATCCTCGGGCGGTCAGGGGGGCGATGATCACCGACGGGCTGACGCACACGCTCACGGTGTCGGAAGGGATCGATCGGGGGTTCGCCGAGATGGATGGCGAGTCCCGGATCGGCAACAGCCGGTGGGCCTGCGGCAGCAACTGTTTCCTTCTCAGTTCGCGGGTGCTCAACACGCCGGACGTCGATGGATTCCGGAGCCATCATCCCGGCGGCGTGCACGGCTTGTTCGCCGACGGGCGGGTCGTTTTCATGGTCGATTCCACGCCGCCCGAGTTGTTGATGGCCGCGTGCACGAAGGATGGCGGGGAGTCGGGCGAGGGGATCCGATAGCTTCGACTTTTGCAGTTTGTCGGCATGGAGCAGGAGTCACCCGTCTCACAGGTCGGGTGTGCCCACGCCCCATCGCCGGACGTTCGCGGATGCCGTCGTGGCATCCGCCCACTGCATGTCCGCTGCGCTTCGCCATCCTGGCTGCGCTTGCTCCCACAGCCCGGCTCCCGGGGCGTGGGCACCCCTTCCCTTGACCGGATTCAGTCAGGAACCGCGCTCGCTATGCCCCGCGGCATTCTTTTCAAGCCGCCATCGCCACGGCGTGTTCGAGGAGTCGCGACACATGACTTCCACGCTCCAGCGCATCGCGTACCAGCGGTTGACCTGCTCGGCTGTCGGTTCGTGGCAGCGGCCCCCGCCGCCACGATCATCCGCGTGACGATCCCTCGGCCCGAAAACAACCAGCACGACACGAATGGCCCAGAAGGGCGAACACGCCGTCGACCTCGAGGGCTATCGCTCGACGAAGGCGGTCACGCTCACTGCCGATTTCGGCATGCGAGCCTGCGTCCCTGAGCGCACTTCTCCGCAGCAGCGTCGCTGGGTTGATAAGGATCCGGAAGAGGCCTGCCGTCTCCGTGGCACGCAGCCGCACGAAGAGCCAGCGAGGCAGGCAGCTCGGCAGTCGCGTGAGAAAACAAACGCCGGCCGTAGTCAGCCTTTCTGTTTCTGCCGCAGGTAATACCGCTGCACGCGGGCCACGCATGGGCGGCCGTCGGGGCTCTTCGTCCTGCAGGCGGCATCGGGCTGGCCTGCCTTCTGCACCACCGCCCGCACCCGCGAGGGCACGGGCTCCGCAAGGTCGGCATCGACATCGTCTACCGTGAGGCCATGGCAGCAGCAAAGCGGTCCGGCCGGATCCTTCGGCCAATAGAGACCGTGGGCGGCGTCCGCATCCACACTCCGCTCGAAGAGGTCGAAGTAGGCGACGGGGCAGGCGTCGGTCGCGCACCAATAGGCCGGTTCGCCGAGCGACTCGGCCGCGTCCGAGGCGAGGTGGGCCCGGAGCGTTTCAGGGCCGATGGGCAGGCCATCGATGCCGCACCGCGGGCACCGCGGCGGCAGGCTTGAGTCGGGTTCTTTGAAAGAGGCCTTGTACATCATCACTCCGACTTCAGGGTCATTCTGGGTTCAGACACACATCGACCCGCTCGGCGGATTGTACTCCACGCTTTCCCCCTGAATGCCCACGACGACATCCGTATCGGCACGCTCGTTCCCACTCACGAACGCACGACGGGGGTGATTCGGCAGTTGTTTCCGCACGGGTTCGAGACCGTTCAGATCAGTTTCGGTAAGAGCGTCGGTGACGCCAATCTCTCCGGGCTGTCTGCCCCCGTCCTCGGGTGCTTGATGCCTGCCCGATCGCCAGCGGCGACCTGCCGCGCCGCATCAGTGCGATCGGCGTCCACGGCGATCCGCTCATGAGCCCTGAAACGGTCCGCGACTGGGAACGACTCATGGACGACACGGTGGCGCGGAGGATCGGGTGCGATCCGGGCAGGGAATCACACGCTATGACAGCCCGCGCCCATCCTCGGCACTTGGTCACCCTGCTCCTCGGCTTGGACGGCGTGGGCGGCGATGCGGCGGCGCACGCGTCGGGCATCGCGCCGCTGACGATCAAAATCGCCGTCCCCTCGGCGAGCGGGCGGCGCGATTTGCTTCACCGCCGGCTGTCTCGGCGCCTCAACCTCGCGGATCGCCTGGGCGAAGCTCATGGGCGAGGTCTTGCAAGAAGAAGACCGCGACGTCTTCCAAGCGTCGCCCGACGAGCTGCCCGCGATCGACATCCACCGCCTCTGAACGGTGCCGGATGCGAGGCACCGAAACCCAGGATCAGGGGGGACCAGGGGAGACTGGGAGACGGTCTGCGCCGAGCGTGAGAAACGCGTCGCTCCACAGGGGTTTGGGAACGTTGCGGCGATCAACGCCAGCCGCCACCGCGCTCACCACCGGCCCCCGCCGTCGCTCATCGAAAAGCTCGTCCACCCTTCGATGCTTGTGGAGGTGCCATTGACCGTCCTATCCTTCGGCGCGGGCGGGGCCGGTGGGGGTTTTCAGCCTGCGATGCGCCGCCGCCGCAGTGAGAGGCTGCCGCAGGCGATTCCGATGAGGGCCAGGGCATACGTCGCGGGCTCGGGGACCACGGAAATCGTGCCCGTCGCCGGGTTGAACGTGGCGTATTGCCCCGCGTCGAGGCCGCTGGCGACGACCGACGTGAAGCCACCGGAGAAGCCGCCCGTGGCGGCGAAGATCGTCAGCACGTCGGAGCCGTTGGCATAGGGGCCGTTCGTGAAGGCGAGGTCGAGCACTCCGCCGAAGACCACGCTGCCGGCGCCGTCGACGAGGTCGAACGTGCCCGCCGTGAAGAGCGGGCTCGTGATCTCGAACAGGCTCGTGCCCGAGTTCGCGAGGTCGAGGGTGAAGCCAGTGCCGACCGTCACCGTGCCGGGGCTGTTGCCCGGGAGGAACGAGCCGAGCACGGCGAGGGATTTTCCGGCGCCGGAGAGCGTGCCCACGCCGGCGAGGTTTCCGGTGGCGGGCAGCGCGTAGGTGCCGGCCGTGAGGGTCGCGAGGTCGAAGGTGCCGGGGCTGGCCGTGGTGCCGAGGTTCAGGCCGCCGGTGCCGATCGAGCCCGTGCCGGCGAGGATCAGCGTGCCGCCCGCGATCGTGGTGACGCCGGAATAGGAGTTGGCGCCGGCGAGCCTGCATTGCCCGCCGCCCTGCTGCACGATCGAACCGGAACCGCTCATCACACCCGCGTAGTTGAACAAGCCGGAGCGATTGATGATCAGCGTGCCGTTGTTGACCAGCGACGGCACGTCGAGCAGGCCGGTGGTGCTGCCGACGCCGATCTGGAGCGTTCCGCCGGGGTTCAGGTTGATCGTGCCCGCGGCCCCCTTCGAGAGCCTGCCCGTCACCGACACGAGCCCGCCCGACATCGTGAGTGTGCCGGTGCCGCTGGAGCCGACGAACAGATCGGTGGTGTTGGCCCAGGTTCCACCGGTGACCGTGACCGTGCCGACACTGCCGGACGCGCCGCCAACGGCGCCGCTGGAGTTGGAGACGAGACCGTCGTTGATCGTGAGCGTGCCCACCGCGAGGTACCCGCTGCCGATGCTGAGGTTTCCGCTGCTGGCCCAGGTGCCGCCGGTGATCGTGGCTGATCCGGTGGACATGTACGAGCCGATCACGCTGTCGACGGTGGTGACGAGGCCGCCGCTCACGGCGAGCCCGCCGGTGCCGAGTTCGCCGATGGTCAGCAGTTCGCCCGGGTTCCAGGTTCCGCCGGTGACGGTGGCCAGGCCAACGCCGCCGAGGTTCTTGCCCACGGTGGCGAAGAGGCTCGTGACGCTGCCGCCGTTCACGGCGAGCGTGCCGGTGCCGCTCGAGCCGACAGCGAGGCCGCGGGTGCTCGTCCATGTGCCGCTGGTGACGGTGGCCACGCCGACGGTTCCCGCGGCGGAGCCGAGAAAGGAGTCGGTGCCCGTGATGCTGCCGCCGTTCATCACGAGCGTGCCGGTGCCGCTCGAGCCCACGGAGAGACTTACGCTCAGGTTCAGCATGCCACGCGACCCCATCGAGAGCGTCCCCGTGGAGATGGTCGTCGTCGTGGCACTGGTCGTGCTCGACGACATCACGAGCATGCCGTCGCCCTCTTTGCGGATCACGCCCGTGCCGCTGATCGTTCCCTGGTGTCCGGTGAGCGAGGAGGGGCTGAAGATGAGCGTGCCGTTGTTGGCGAGCAGGCTCGCATCGATCGCGTGAGCCTGGAGCGTCCCGCCGGCATTGAGGGTGATCGTGCCGGACGTCGCTTTCGTGAGCGAGCCCGCCACCGACACGAGCCCACCCGACATGGTGAGCGAGGAGTTCGAGCCGACGTTGAGCGAGTCGCCCACGGCCCACGTGCCCCCGGTGACCGTGGCCGTGCCTCGACCGCTGAAAAAATTGTAGCCGAGCCTGACCGAGCGATTCTCGATCCGCCCGGCGCTCAGGGTGAGGATGCCGGCGCCGGTGCCGCCGACGATCATGTTCGAGCTGCTGGCCCAGGTGCCCCCGGTGACCGTGGCGGTGCCGAGGCTGCCGGGTCCCCAGCCGAGGTAGAAGTTTGTGCCGGTGACGCTGCCGCCGGTCACGTCGAGTGTGGCGGTGCCGGTTCGCGCCACGAACAGGTTCGTGCCGACGTTGGTGCTGCTGCTGATCGTGGTGGTGCCGCTGTTGAGGATCAGGTCGGCGCGGAGCGTGGCGGGCATGCCGGCCGCGACAAGCCACACGGCGAACGCCAGGCCGACGAGCCACCGGCGCCGAGAAGGCAGCGGGCCAGAGATGCCGAGACGGAGGCGCATGAAGAACTTCGTCGAGGAAGGCGACGACCTGAAGGCCGAGCGGTCGCCGTACGAGCGGAACCAACGCGGACAAAATGGGCACGTTGTGTGCCAAACCCGACGCAAAACCCGGCTGCGGGCGGGGTGCCGTGGCCGGCGACCTGTTTGGGCCTGAAAACAGCACCAGAACAGCCGCCGACGGCGGACAAGTCGCTCCGTGCCGGCCGCGACTAAGGCCTGCGGCTGGAGCGATTCGCCCCAGGGGCCTCGGCGTCGTGGGGCGAATCACGCCAACGAGTCGGCCGCCAGTGGGGCGATTCGCCCCACCCTGCGGTCGTGTCCGGGCGGCGGCTCCGCATGACCAACGGGCTCGAGCGGCTCAACAAGGAGATCAAACGACGGACGCGGGTCGCAACGCTCTTCCCGAACGAGGCGTCGCTCCTGCGGCTCGCCTCTGCCGTCCTCTCAGAGATCAGTGACGATTGGGAGACCTAACGAGCCTACCTGACCATGGAAGCCAGATGACCCACCTCTGAAAACCCGGATTTACAGAAGGGATGTTGCTTTATCCTGTTCCCGGATCCAGCGACCTAAGGCGGTTCAAGGGCAAACATCTGTGCGTTTGCAGTTTCAACACGCCCTTGATCTCAATCTCAAAAAAGGCCACCCCCGCAAACTCGTTCGCAAGTTTCCGGGCCCGCTGCGGCGTCAAGCTCTCTAGCTGGTTTGTGTCCTCGGGCCATTCGCCGGCCCGAACCGTCGGGAAACCAGACGACAAAAGCACACCACAACCAACCAGGACTAAAAGAAATAATCTCATGAAGCGGCTTGGAATCGAAAGAGCGGTGGACGGAAGTGGGGTGTCAGCAGAACGCCACGACGTACTGGGCTTTTTGTCGCGGAGCATGACTAGCCGAACGATAAAGCTGACCAGCGGCGGACCACAGACTCTGCTACACCGCTGGATTCGGCCCGCCGTCTGATCCAGCGCCTGGTTATATCCGCCCTTGCCACGCCGATGGATCGCGGCCGCCGAACATGATCGCAAAGACCACGATCATCTCACCTTCGATACGGTAGTGGATGACATACGGGAAGCGGCGGATGCGGAGGGATCGTACTCCATAAGCATCGACGCCCACCCACTCGGGATTCGCTGAATCCGGGCGAGAGCCTCGGAGCACTCGACAACGAAGTCCGAGCCGAGCCCAGCCGACCTTTCCTCGTACCACCTGCGCCCGGCATCGAGATCAGCGACGACTTCGGGGCGATACCGAAGTACGAACTTCATCGACTATCCCGCAGGCGATCGAGAACCTTGTCCCACGTGAGCAACTGCTCGGGCGACCGCTCGTGAGCGGCGATCCGCCGCTGCAGTTCTGCCCGTTGTTCTGGAGAAATTTCGACTGGCGAGTCTGGCGGGATGCTATCCCACAACGACTCGACCACGCGTAGCCGATCATGAATCGGCAGCGCTGTCAGTTCGGTAAGGGCCTGGGCTATGTCGATCATGAACGCATCCTACCACAGATATCGCCTCCGATCAGCGGCTCGCGACCTTGGGCGACCCACACCACAGGATTTTATCGTGAGTCCGCTGCATCGGGTGGTTCTGCGGATTCACGGGCACGGTCGTTGTCGGCGCCATAGTAATCGAGGCGTACAGAAACACCGGCTT
>SXGQ01432704.1_pt1 | contig 25310 bp, 19 predicted proteins | sample 3178371 | NCBI WGS metagenome assembly SXGQ01 (sample SAMN11356859, study PRJNA531348) | freshwater metagenome | isolation source: freshwater sample F1-20 | place: China: Fuxian Lake, Yuxi | collected 2017-12-25 | reverse complement strand
TGTTGGTGGAACAGTTGGTGCTGTTGGTGGAACAGTTGGTGCTGTTGGTGGAACAGTTGGTGCTGTTGGTGGAACAGTTGGTGCTGTTGGTGGAACAGTTGGTGCTGTTGGTGGAACAGTTGGTGCTGTTGGTGGTGCTGGTGGTTTTACTGGTTCAGCAGGTCTAGCTGGTGTTGGTGGTTTTGGAATGGAAACTGAAGGTGCTGGTTGTCTGATTGGTGGTATTTTTTTTAAAATTGTTGATAAAAATGGCAAAATTGTCACTGATTTAATAATTTTATTAAATGTATATTTTAGTTTTATTTTTTCTTTCAATTTTTCAGCAACACCAACTCGACCAGTTAAAGCTTTTATTAATTCTTCATGTCTTTTTTCTAATTTTTTTTGTTTTTGCTCAAAGAAATTTTTTTCTTTATCATATTCTAATTTTTTTTCTTCATCGGCTTTCACCATTATCTTCAATATATCAGTTAAAACAGAACTTGGTGTGGACAAAGTTGGAGATATATCTTCTTTTTGAATTGTATTAAAACCAAATGAAGAAGATACTTTGTCTTTTAATTTTTGTGAAGGTTTTGGTTTATTTGGACCAACATTTCTCTGAACTGGTTGTGTTTGTGAAAGAGTTTTTTGGCCGGTTTCACTTTCAGATTTTTTTCCAGAAAAAAGATCGGATAGAATCTTTGATTTCAAAGGCGCCATTATTGATTCTTCATAACCTGGCTGTGTAGCCTGTTTCATTTGCCTTTGCATTAACAAATCAGCAGACATTTCATCTGCTTTTTGTTTAACTATTTTTAATTGTTCTTTTGTGAGATTTGTACCACCATCAGCCAGTATCAAGCCGATTTCACCCGCATCCAAAAGTTCTTTGAATGTGGTGGAATCCATTTTGCGAGAATTTTCTTTTTCGGTTTTCTCTTGCAAAAGTTGTAGATAAGTTTTTTTACTTAAACTCATTTATTATTTTTTTATTGAGTTCATTTTTTCTTTTATTCTTCGATTTTCTTCCTCAATATATTGTACCAACATCGTTATGTAAATATCACGTTCCCACGGTATCATATTCTCAAGTTCCGTTAGGGAATACTTATGATGTTGCATCATAGAGAAATTAGTTTTATAATAATTTCTCAAATTATCATGACGAAATATTATCCGAAAAAACTTTCGAGGCCCTCCACATCCAACTTGTGTTCAAAACCACATTTACTACAAGTCATTTCGAGTTTATGTTTTAATTTTGGTAAATTATTGAAGAAATTTTCCATTTTTGCGAACTGTTCTTGATTTAAACTTTCAATAAATTCTAAAAGTTCTTCGTGCGTCTGTTCGTGTGCATAATAGAATTGTTCTCCATCATAAATGTAATCTATACTCTTAGCAATCATACTAAAAGTTAAATCATTTACATCTTCATATTTCAAAGAATCTTTAATAATACCAAATCTTGGATATTTTAATTTAATAATTAATTTATCAGTTATATTAAATTCGGATTTAATTTCTTCGTTTTGTTCAACCTTCAATTCTAACAAATTGATATTTTTTTCCATTGTGTTGCCACATTCTTTTTCTTCCACAATATTATTGCAACGATACTTGGATTCCACTACTTCACTAACAGATTTAGCTCTAAGTTGAATAAAATAATATTCAATATCAATAATTGGAAGTTCATCCAAATCAATTTCTGTTAAATTGCAATTTTTCAATATATCATGAATCGCAAGATGAATAGAATCAGATTCATTTGATTCCATTGCCATCAGCAATGTTTTTTGTTCTTTGACAAGAAAAGGTCTGTATTTAATTTTCTTTTTACTTACAGGCAATTCAAGTTCATATGTTGGCACATCAATTTTTGGTAAAGGCATAATATCTCCTATTCATTAAACACTACACAGGTCGCAAGGATTTGCGTGGTCGCCAGCTCGCTTCTGGCGGTACACCAAACTGGGCATCATCAAGAGATTTTAAATCGTCAGGTATTTTTCTTGGTTCCCATCTGGTATAAGCGAAAGTTACTGTTAATTTATGATAATCATCAGAACTCCAATCCAAGGACAGCTGATTTACTGACAAAGGAAAAGATTCAATTAATTCAACTGAATAACTTATTTTACCCGTTAAATCATATTGATTAATTATCATATTACAACAATAATTCGATTTATAATTGTAATTATTTGTTGACAAAGGTGAAATATAATTCATCCAATTGTCAAAAAATGCTTTATTAAGCATATCGTCCTCAATAATAAATGTCAAATCTATATCGTTAAACATTGTCACATAAGGAAACTTCTCAACAGGACCATATGTTTTTTGTTCTATGGTTGCCATTGTTCTCCCTGGCAATTCAGCCATTTGACACTTAAAAGTCAAATCTCTAGATGTTACACCAAGAGAAGGTAAATTTGGAGGTAAAGTAATATTAACGTCAAAACTATTTTGTTTTGCCGGATCATATTTAAAAGAAGATTTGAATTTTTGTATACTTGAAGTCATTTTACTCCCTTGCTTGTTCTAATGACTCTTTCCAAATTTGTTTGGCTTGTTCTTTTCTGAATTGATGAATGGGTAAATGAAGTGCAACATCCCATTCCTGAGGTTCAACCGCCAAAATCCTGGATCTAATGTTAGAGTACAGATATTGTTTGATGCAAGGTTTGAACTCTTTGTACTTCCTGGACGAATCCAGTATGGCGTAGGTGATTCTAATTCGTTTGATTTCGTCCATCTCATTGTAAATTGCAAGTGGTAGTAACTTCCTGAAAAAAATTATTCTATATTTTAATGGCAAATAATGCAAGTTTAAACCTAAAAATCCATCGGCATCTCTTTTGAGTGGCAGTACCATTGGAAATCTGTCGTAATATGGCAAATCATCTTTTGTTTTTGGATCATAAAGAAAAAAATAAAGACCACCCATTAAAAATTTACTTCTGTCGGTTGGTTTGGTGTATCTATTTTTTTCTTTTGTTAAGGCCGGAATATATCTTGATGTGCTTCTTAAATCATTTATTTTTTTGGTTAACCATAAAAAAGATTCGCGGCTCATGTACTGATGGCCAGCGGCAATCTTTTCGTCATTTAATGTTGTGAGTATGGAAGGTTTCATCTAAATATTTATGAGAGTCCTAAATGATCTTCCGTAATTAATTTGAACTCCCAACCACGATCCAAACAATAATCTGATGCTGCTTTCCATTTGGCTTGGTTTACACCCCAGGTCACAACTTCTTGTATGTATTGTTTGGTTTTCCTACTCTTTTTTTCTGGTTCTACAGTTTGTTTTTTGGGTTTTACCTCAAGCATCAAAGTTTTTTGTTTTCCGTTTTTGTCCTTTACTTTAACCAAAAAATCTGGAAAATAACGGTGCCACCTACCGTCTACAGGTGATAGATAAGGAACAGTCAATTCTTCTGATGCCCAGGACAATATGTTTGGATTTTTATCCAACCAATTCATCACTCTACATTCCCAAGATGATCTGTAAATTATATTATTTGGGTCTCCAACATACTTTTGTGGATATGTTGGTTTAAATTTTCCGGAATACGCCATAAATATTATATATGTTTTTCGAAAGAGATAAATGACTGCAACAATTTTACCTGACGATTTAAAATCTTTTGATGATGCCCAGTTTGGTGTACCGCCATTTCGGCCGCGCCCCAATTTCCTGTCAGGTACAACGTCAGGTACAACGTCAAGTACAACGGACGATAAAGGACCTTTGGCGGACGCTTACCAAAATCCATTTGAAAGTGTTGTTTCACTTCAATATCCGAGAGATTTACATTCATCCAGAAAAGGACATTCTGTTTCATTTTCAATGTTTGAAACTTTTGCCGTAACAGGCCAAGAAATCAAAGAAACTATTAAAGATTATGGAGCTGAGGCACGGGATGCAGTTATTAATCAAGCTACAAAAGTGAGAGATTTAGCAGTACAAAAAATAGCTCGAAATTCCAATGAAATGGGCACAAACTCGGCCGGACAATTTGCAAATGATACTTTCAATGAAGTTGTATCGGCCGAAAATGAAAAATTTGAAGCAGTAAACGCAAATGATGCTTTTGGAAAATTTACAAGAGGAGAATATACAACAAAAACCTTTAAAGGTTTTGGTACCAGAACAAGAAATATACATTCGGCATCTGTAAATCTTTATATGCCGGAAACAGTTCAATTTGAATATACCAGTCAATATGAAAATTTTACTTTGGCTGATGCGATAGGATCTGCTCACGTTCCACTTGTAAGTGCGGCCGCCAGAGCAATTACTTCAACTTTAGATAAAGGTGGTAATACTGCTGCAAGAGCTCTTTTGAATTATGCTGGTTATGTTTTTAATCCTCAACAACAAATGATGTTTGAGGGCATAGATTTTAGAAATTATGCCATGTCTTTTACCTTTACACCATTTTCGAAAGATGAAACTGAAACTGTCAAAAAAATTATAAGAACATTTAGAGAACATGCGGCACCAACAATTGTTCGTAGTTTGGCAGGTTTCTTTTTCAATCCTCCATCTGTTTTTCAAATTAAATATTTACACAATGGTAGTGAAAATGAGTATTTACCAAAATTGAAAAAATGTGTTTTGGAACAGGTCAGCGTCGATTATTCACCAAACGGTTGGTCGGCTTTTGGTGATGGAAGTCCAACACAAATTACAATGACACTTGCTTTTAGAGAAGTTGAACTTGTTGATCGTGTTGATATTCAAAACGGATATTAAAAATGAAATATTTTAGAACTTTACCAAAATTAAACAAAATTGATGAACGTGGAAATGTAATTTTAGTTACAAATTTGTTGGCTAGAGCAAGCATAATTGAAAAATTACTTAAAAACCCTTTAATATTTTATTCCTATGATATTCAAGAGTCTGACACACCAGAAATATTAGCGCACAAATATTATGGTGATATTGAAAGATTTTGGTTAATTTTATTTGCAAATCAATTACTTGATCCACAATGGGATTGGCCACTCAACTCAATTAATTTTCAAAAATATTTGAATGACAAATATACAACAGAACAATTGGCTCAAGCACATCATTATGAAAAAATTATCACAACAACAGACAGAGGATCAAAAACCAAAACTGAACACAAAATTATTATAGACGAAGAAACATATGATACATTTATAAATTCTGAAAACGGTTATGCATTACCTAATGGAACAATAGTTATTGTCGAAGAACAAAAAAATATTGTTTCAAATTTTGAATATGAATTACAATTAAATGAATCAAAAAGAAATATAAAATTATTAAATAAAACATATGCTGAACAAATAGAATCTGAATTCGTGCGACTTATGAGTTGAAAATATGGCAACAGCTTCAACAAATACCAAACCCGGTTCTTTCAATTATCCTCAAGATGTTAGTCTTGATGTATTGGATATTATTTTGTCAAATAATGAAAAATATTCTGTCAAAGGCCTCTTAATAGAGTTAAACTATTTTGAAGATTTGTATGGTTTTGTTGTTTCTGGTTACATGACACTCAAAGATTCGGTTGGTTTAATTGAAAAATTAAAATTAACTGGTCGTGAGTCGATAGAAATAAAATTTGATAGAACCATAAATGGTAATAGACCAACACAAAAATTTAGATTATATTCAATACCAACTAGAAAACCTATTGGTAATTTATCTGGAGAAATTTTACATGTTTATTTTTGTTCAGAAGAATTATTAACTTCTGAAATAAGCAAAGTAACAACTTCATATAAAGGATTTGCTATAGTTGGAATGATACAAAAAATTCTAAGAGAAGAATTAAAAAGTCGAAAAGATTTTTTTGGCCAGTATACAGCAGGAACATACAGTTTCAATATACCGACCATAAGGCCATTTGAAGCAATTAGCTGGTTATCAACATATGCTCTACCATTTGCAGAAAACAGAAAAGGTGCAGATATGTTGTTTTATGAAAACTATGATGGTTTTCATTTCAAATCTTTAGGTTCTTTATATGAGCAAAATGTTTATAAAACCTACAAATATCAACAAAAAAATACAAGCGTTAATGATATTGAACAAGGTGTTGTATCCGTTTTAGATTATCAATTTATTAAAAGCTTTGATGCTTTAAATGAGGTTTCATCCGGTACATTCGCAAACAGATTGATTGCAATAGATCCATTAACAAGAGGAATAAAAATAACAGATTTTGATTATTTAAATCCTATTACTTATAGTGGTAATAGTTTAAATGCAAATAAAGCTGTGCCGCCTGTGTCAAAAGTTTCACCAAAAAGTGTAATTAAAATATCACCTTTCAATTCTGGTCAACAAAACAAAGAATATATACCTGTCGGATCTGTTTCACCAGATATTCGTTCCGAAACTACAATTCCAAATAGAACCGCACAAATAGCGTTGTCGAATTATACAGTTTTGAAGATTAGGATACCTGGTGATCCAAACATTTCTATAGGTAAAGTTATTAATTTCAATTTATTAACGTTTTTGAGAAATGATACAAATAGCCAAGATAATTTGGATAAATTTTATTCAGGTAAATATATAGTTACTGCTGTCAGACACATAATACAATCACAAGGTGTGTTTCAAACAGTTCTTGAAATCGCAAAGGAAAGTACTCCAGGAAGAATTTAATAATATGTCAAAAAGTTTAGGAGATAATTTTGTTTGGTGGATTGGAAAAATAGAAGATAACAGTGATCCTTTAGGATTGTACCGTTGTAAAGTAAGAATCTTTGGTTGGTATGATGATGGTAATACGGATGAATCTAAAAATAAAATACCAACAAGTGATTTACCTTGGGCTATGAGTGTTCTTCCCATAAACTCATCCAGATCGTTTGAAACCCCGCAAAAACATGATTGGGTTTTGGGTTTTTTCTTTGATGGTCAATCAGGACAAATGCCAATTATTTTAGGTGTTATACCTGGTTATTTTCAAACCGACAATTAAGGAATAAAAATGAGTGAAAATAATTATGTTAATTATAGTGCCGCATTTAAAGCTGGTGTTAGTCCGAATTCCATATATGGTAGTCTATTAAATAAAGCTGGAGTTCAAACCACTCCTCAATTAGCTAGAGGTTATCTTGTTGGATCATCAATTGAAGCAGCAAACAAAAATTTGTCTCACGTTTGCGATTTCAAATTTATTTTTGATTTTTCTTTTAATTTGGGTGATTTGATATTACCAAGTGTTGCTCTCGCACAAGCTATAAAAAATGCAAAAAATGCAGCTGCGGCCAAATTGAGAAGTGTTCTTTCTGGACTTGTTGACAAAATTAGAGCAATAATAGATACTATAGTTGCGGCTTTAGGGTTTGATGCCACTGGCCAATTTTCTTTACAATTTTCTTTGGCCAAAAATTTAATTAGAAGAATTAATGAAATTACTAAAAAAATAGCTCAAGTAATTGAAGATATTTTGGTGTGGGTATTTTTGGCACAACAAATTCAGCAACTGTTAAATTGGATAATGTCTTTACCAACAGAAATAAAACAACTTTTAGAAAATTGTGTAACAAATTTCACAAAGTCAATTCAACAAGTTGCAGATAGTGTATCTTCTATTCCAAGTCAAATTGAAAATAAAATAACAGCGACATTTAAAACTGTGGCTGACGATTTAACTAAATCTTCCGCAAATATATTAAAAAATTTAAAAGATGAAGTATCAAGTTCACAAAATAATTTGCCGCCGGTGCTATTAGAATGTGTTAACAATCCAAATGATAAAACAGCAAACAATTTGATATCATATATACAATCGGTTACACCAAACTCAAATACAATAATGGCGAATACACAGTCACAACCTTCTCCAAAAAATACACCATGAGTGATTCTATACGCAATAAACAAATAATTGATGATTACATAATAACACTAAAAGAAAATGAAAGTGTTTTAAATGATTTGTATGCAAAAAGTTCTGAGGCTTCAGATAAACGTTCTGCAATATCCACAAAGATAATCTTGGGTAAAGCAACTGGATCCGATCCATCGGAAATCAGTCTGTTGGAAGCTCAACAGTTAGAAGCAATAGAAGTAGAATCCAATTTGTATCGTGAAATTAGTATTTTAGAAAAGTCTTCAGAATTTGCAAAGTCACAAATTGAACAATACGCTAAAATACAAAGTTCTAACATTTTACCAGAAACTGGAGATGAAGCTTTAGATGCAGCAAATGAAGCCGAATTAGCTGCCATTCGTGAGGCTGAAGGACGTGCAGTTTTTTCAAAACCAAAACCAGAATTTGTAATAGCATGGACAGAACCACAATCAGCCGCAAATTCAAAATATCAACCAATTTACCCATATAACAATGTTCAACAAACAAAAGGTGGACATTCCTTTGAAATGGATGATACTCCGACAAGAGAAAGAATTAGGTTACAACACGGCAAAGGCAATTTTATAGAAATGCATCCAAACAATGATCAAGTAACAAAAATACTTGGTGATGGATATGAAATCGTGTTAAAAGATAAAAATATGGAGGTAAGAGGCAAATTAAACATTACTGTAGTGGGTGATGCAAATTTTTGGATACAAGGAGATAAAATAGAACAGGTTGAAGGTAATGTTGAACAATTTATTAAAGGTAATTACACTCAAGTTGTGCAAGGCTTGTCGAGTGTTTATTCTGCTGGCGACATGACCATTTCGTCAGGAAGTTCGGCTTTTGGTAGTTTAACACTTAAATCTTCAGATGCAGTAAATATTCAAGGAGACATTTCAATTCAAGGAGAAGCTACTGCTACAAAAATTACTTCTCTAACAAGAGTTGATGCTGGAACTGGAGTTGGAGCTGGCCCATTAGGTTTTGTTACAGCTCTTGGTGGTGTTTCTGTTGGTATGGCTGGTGTTCCAGCAGTTCCTGCAACAATTATGAGTTCTGGTCCAATTGTTTCTCTTTCAAAAATGGCCGCTCCTTTAGGTACATTTGGTATTAGTGGTTCAGTTTTAGCCTTCGATATTGTAAATATGATGTTGAGAAAAGTTCACACACATCCTGCACCCAAAGGCGTAACCGGACCCCCAATTTCAAAAGAAATGTCAGCATAAGGAAATTAGATTATGAGTAATAGTATTTTTGGATTATTGAGTTTTAATCCCGCACTAAATGGTGTAGCTACAGACCTTTCTGATGATACAGTAAAACAAATGAAACAGATGCCACCACTTTTAGAAGGTTGGCAACAAGAAGATTTGGCAAATAATTCAGTTGATGGTTATTTCATGAATCCTCTTGCAAATACCATTATTGTGTTTGGAAATCTTGCAAATACAATACTGATTAATGCCAATTCTGTGGTGGGAACGACACAAAACATATCAAATTTGATATTCGAAACATCAAATATAGCAAATACTCTGGCGTTTCAAACTATTGATGGATTCTTGTATCATACAAACAGACTGTCAAATGTAATACCACCAGACGAAAATATAGTGGAACCACATTTTGAAACAGCAACCGGCATAGGTAAAATAATTACATATATCGTTGCACAAACAGATAATGTACAAAATAATGCGCCGATGATTGGTAGTTTTGGTAGTTTATTCATTGAAAATACTCTTAATGAAATGGCTAATACGGCAAATTCAATAACAACTTTGTTTTTAAACACAATCAATGTTGGAAATTCAAATATTTCATTGAGTAATGCACAAGCTCTTTACAATGCATATAGTAACATTTATGCAACAATGACGAGTTTTAGAAACAGTGATAATGTGTTTTTTCAAAATTCTGCACAAATTTTAAACAATTATTCAAAAGTCAGAAATTTTTCAAATATGGGACAAACAGAAATTTATTTAATTAAAGAAAAAATAGGAACACCAAAAATACAATCTAGATTAAATTCCTAAATTTTCAAATTTTTTTGTTCCGGCCCAAAAATTTTTTCTCACAGTTATAAAAACCTAAAAAGTCACTTTACTTTTAGCTTATAAATAAAAGATGGCAAACTTACAAAAAATATACTCAGATATAGACTTCACGTTCACAAAAAAACCTGTGACGAATGATGTTGCATTGAGTTATGATGCACAAGCGGTTATACGTTCGATAAGAAATTTATTATCCATTAGACATTATGAAAGACTTTGGAATCCAGATTTGGGTTCAAATATACAAACAGCTTTATTTGAACCTATAAACACACAAACATCTTCACTCATAGAAACAGAAATAAAAGAATTGATAAATTTTTATGAACCAAGAGCAAAACTATCGAATGTTAAAGTTGAAGCAATACCAGATAAAAATGCATACAAAGCTTCAATTAGTTTTTACATGGAAAATGCAACAACACCAACAACAGTAACACTTCTTTTAGAGAGAAACAGATAAAATGGCTGGTGCTAATTCAAATATACAATTGTCGGATGTAGATTTTAACTCCATCAAAAATAATTTAAAGACTTTTTTACAATCACAAGATATTTTAAAAGATTACAATTATGATGGTGCCGCATTATCTGTTTTGCTTGATATTTTAGCTTATAACACACAATATAATGCATTTTACTTGAACATGATTGGTAATGAAATGTTTTTGGATAGTGCTCTATTAAGAAATTCCGTTGTTTCTCAAGCAAAAGCTTTAAATTATGTACCAAAATCTGTTATTGCACCATCCGCAAAAATTAATTTAACTGTAAATCAAGTAAATGTTAGTTCATTAACTTTACCAAAATTCACTTCTTTCATGTCAGAACCAATTGAAGGTGTTAACTATAGTTTTGTTACAACGGACGCAACTACAGTAAATGTCTCATCAAATACCGCCAATTTTTTGGACGTAACATTAAAACAAGGAATTCCTTCCACAATAAGTTATACCGTTAATACAACCACAAATCCAAAATTTGTTTTTCAAATACCAGAAATTAACGTGGATACTACGACATTAGAAGTTTCTGTTCAAGAATCTTCGTCTAACAATTATTCTCAAATATATAAAAAATCAACAGATTTTCTATCTCTGAACGGCAATTCTTTGATATATTTTCTACAAGAAGGCAGTGATGGTCTTTATGAAATATACTTTGGAGATGATATATTAGGTAAAAAATTGGTAAATGGCAATGTTGTTCGTTTGAGTTACATCATCAGTTCTGGTACAGCAGCAGCCAGTGCAAATAGCTTTGTTTTAATGGACACAATAGGTGGTTTTTCAAACACAGTCACTACTCCTGTTTCGGCTGCAACAACTGGTGCTTTAAAAGAAAGTATTGATTCAATTAAATTTCAAGCACCAAAATCTTATGCAGCACAAAATCGCGCAGTAACAAAAGAAGATTACATCACTGCATTGCAACAAAATAATTTGGGTTATTCTTTCGATGCAATTAATGTTTGGGGTGGACAAGAAAATAATCCTCCAATTTATGGCCAAATATTCATTTGTACAAAACCAGCAGGAGCATATTCGTTAACGCAATCACAAAAACAAAGATTAATTTCAGACGTTATTCGACCAATATCCGTCGTTACTGTTGAACCAACAATTGTGGATCCCGATTATACATATTTGCAAATCACCGCAAATGTTCTTTATGATCCAAAGAAAACAAATTTAACATCATCACAATTGCAAGCCTCAATAAGAAATGCAATATCAAATCTTTCTGCTTCTTCTCTAAACACATTTAATTCGACTTTTAAAATTTCTGATTACACAAATCGAATTAATAATTTAAGTCCGGCCATATTAACAAATGAAATATCACTGGCTGTGCAGAAAAAGTTTTTACCTGATTTGTTTAATTCACAATCTTATAAATTATATTATAATGTGCCATTGAAAAAAGGTATGTTTCAAAGTGGCATATTAAGTTCACCTTCTCTCAGTTTTTTTGATCCAGTAAATAGAAATAATATAATTAATGGAATACAAATAGAAGAAATTCCAACATCTACTGGTGGAATTGAAAATATATCACTTATTAATCCTGGTTATGGTTATCAGTCAGCACCAACAGTAAAAATATTAGGTGATGGTACTGGTGCTACAGCAATCGCAACAATTAATAATAATGGTACTATAAAAAGCATCAAAATAACAAATAAAGGTTCCAATTACACCAGTGCCGTTATTCAAATAATACCAGCTGCAGCTGATACCACAGGACAACTTGGATTTGCAATTGCCATTCTTGAAGGACAATTTGGTTTATTGAGAACCTATTATTTTAATAATAATAATGTAAAGACTATTTTTAAAAATAATGTTGGCACAATAGATTATTCAAATGGAATTATAACATTGAATGATTTCAACCCACTTGGTGTGAATAATCCACTAGGTCAACTAACAATAACCGCAATCCCAACAACAACAATTATTTCTTCTTCTTATAATAGGATAATCACAGTTGATCCTTATGATCCAAGTTCGATTGTTGTTAATGTAAATGCTAAAGTAACATGATACAAAATCACCACAAAACATCGTTACTTGTTTCATCACAACTTCCCGAATTTATTAGGGATGACCCAAATTACGCCAATTTTTCATTATTTTTGCAGGCGTATTATGAATGGATGGAACAAAACGGCAAAGTTCTAGATAGGTCTCAAAATTTATTATCATATAAAGATATTGATACCACTACAAACGAATTTTTAGATTATTATACAAATCAGTTTTTGCCTTTTTTTCCAAAAGAAATACTTGTAAGTAAACAAGAGGCCGTAAAATTTGCAAAAGAATTATACAAATCAAAAGGAACAATATCTTCTTATAAATTTCTTTTTAAAGTATTATATAATTCAGAATTTGATATTTTTTATACAAAAGATGCAGTATTCAAAGCATCAGATGGAGTGTGGTATGTTGCAAAAAGTTTGAGATTAGCCACGAATGATCCAAGATTTTTGGAAATTAAAAATTACCGTATTTTTGGAGAAGAAACAAAATCGATTGCAACAATCGAAACTTCGGTAAAAAATGGCCAAAGAACAGACGTATACATTTCAGATATACAAAGACTTTTTCAATCCGGAGAATTCGTAAAAGTTGTAGATAATAATAATCAAGATGTTTTAATTGATGGACAAATACTTAGAGCAAAAGTTGTTGGCCAAATTAGTAATATTAGAATTGATCCAAAAAACAGAGGTCTTTTGTATGAAGTTGGTGATCCAGTTGTCGTTTTTGGTGGATTAGAAGCAAATACTGATAAAGGTGCTTCTGCTATAGTTTCTAGCACCACTTCTGGATCCATACAACGTATCAGCACTTTGTCTGGTGGATATGGATACAGAGAACATCCCAATACAATAATAACTATTACAGATGCTCCTGGTGCAGCTGCTGTTGTATCATCAATTGATCCTTCTATGGCTAATATAGCTAATGTTGGATTAATTCCAATCGATAGTGTAAATTTAAAAAGATTTATAAGAATTGACGCTGAGAATTATCTATTTTCAAATATAGCTTCATCAAATGCTAATACCACATTAGCTAATGCACTTTCATTTACATCGTTTTCAACTTATCCAATTTCTTCTGTAATAGTTACAAATGGCGGCGGCGGCATACGAAAAACACCAACTATTGATGCCATTTCAACTTACAAAAATGATGTGAATAATGAAGTAGATATATCTAAATTAGGCATTTTAGCACCAATACAAATAAAAAATGGCGGTCATGGTTATCAAGTAAATGATATAATAGTTTTTACCGGTGGATCAGGACATGGTGCAAGAGCAAATGTAACTAGTGTAAATGCTACTGGTGCAATTACTAAAATCGAATATATTCCCAGAGTTCAAAGAGATTTTCCAATAGGTGGATTTGGTTATAGAACAAATGATTTACCTGCTGTAACTGTACAATCAGCAAATGTTCAAGCAGCCAACGCTAGCATATTTGTTCCAAACATTCTTGGTGAAGGTGCCACATTTAGTCCTGTTGTGGATCGTGTCGGATCAATAACCACAATTCAAATTACAGATCCAGGTGAAGATTATATTTCCACACCAAATGTTTCACTGAAAGTACAAGATATTGTAGTTTCTAACGTTTCTATTGTTAATTTGCCAGTAAAAGGCGATTCAATTTATCAAGGCGCCAATTTAAATGTAGTCACATATTCTTCAACAGTAAATTCTATTTCATTACTTCAACCAAATGATGATCCAACATTATCACTTTGGAATCTTCGTGTTTTTAATTATAGTTCTAGACCAAATACACAAATAAATTTGACGGTGGCCAATAAAAATATTAACTTTATTATGGCAAATACTCAATATGATTCCAATTATGATGAGAATGGAATAAGAATATATGGTAATGGAACAGCAAAAGCGAATGCAGTATTCTTAAATGGTTTAAGTATTAGTGAGGGACAATATTTGAACAATCGAGGACAGCCAAGTTCCTTTGATGTTCTTCAAAGTCAAACATATAATAATTACACATATCAAATTACAGTTGAAAAAGAAATTGCAAAATATAGAGAAGTGTTGTTGCAATTATTGCATCCAACAGGAATGAAATTGGTTGGTCGTTATGCAATGAAATCAAATGCAGCTGTAAATTATCATGGTTTAGAAGCTGTGGATCAAGGATTTCCTCTTAAATATCATACTGGATATAATGGTACAACTGTGCATATGTATTCGGATTTCACAAATAAAAGTAACAATATAATAAAATTTGAAAATTTGGCTGGCGCTTCTTTAGATAATTTTATATTTCCTGGTGAAACAACCATACAAATTAAACCAACAAATGGGCCAAATATTTCTTCATTGATTACTTCGATGAATTTGACATCAAATACAGTTACAATAAAAAGCAATGTTTGGTTATCATTTGCAAATGTGGCCATCGTAACCGCAAATTCTGGATCTAATGTTATAAATATTAAAACCGTCACAGATGCATACGATATTGTTAATAACAAAAATTATAGCAATACAAGTTATCCAATTAAAGACATAGTTTTTGCTGGCGATACAATTAAAGTTGCCACAAATACACAAAGAACGGTAACTTCTATCGATTATGCAAACAATAAAATCTATGTTGATTCAAATTTTGGTACCAATATTAACTCATATATGTCTGTTGTGAGAACTTTTGTTGCAAATAGTTCCACAATTTCCAATCAGGTGTTCTTGTTTGGACCAATTGGTGTACAATATGTACCTTATCTCACAACACAAGATGGTTTATACATAACAACACAAGATGACAAAATACTTCTTTTAGGATAAAAAATGTCAACAGTAAAAATTACAGAGCTAGCAACAATATTTCCATCATTTTCAAACACATCAAACACAATATTGGTTGGTGTCGATATACCAAGTGATATAACTGGTAAATTAACTATCACAACATTGGCTGCTGTGCTTTATGCAAATAATATATTAAATGTTGGTAACAATGAAATTTTATTTCCAGGAGTTGTAGGTCAATTTGTCGGTAACAATCAATCATATTTACAAATTAATTTAGAAAACAATAACAGAAATGGATCTAGTGATTATGTTGCAACAGCGGATGTTGGAACAGATTCAACAAATTATATTGATTTAGGCATCGCTGGTTCAAATAACTTTACGACCGGTTATTCTTCTATAACACCATTAGATGGTTATCTATATGTACAAGGCAATACTGGACAACCAGGTGGCAATTTAATTATAGGTACTTTGGAACCACAAAGAGATGTGATAATTTCTGTTGGAGGTATGAACTCTGAAAATATTTTTGCAAGATTTTCGACAACATCTGGTTTCAAACTTGTTAACAAACCAATAACTTTTGCTGACGGCACCACACAAAATACATCTTCTCTGTCAGCAGGAACTTATGCTAATTCAGCATATACTCAAGCTAATACAGCAACCACCAATGCAGCAACAGCAGATTCTAAAGCCGTAACTTCTGGAGTATATGCAAACTCAGCATATGCTCAAGCTAATACAGCAACCACCAATGCAGCAACAGCGGATTCTAAAGCAGTGTCAGCTGGAACTTATGCTAATTCAGCTTTTTCAAAAGCGAATAATGCGTTAGCTAACACTACAGGAACATTTGCAGGCGATTTAACTATCAGCGGCAACGCTCAATTTATTGGCACAGTTAGTCCTAATAAAGGTTTTATTTACACACCAAGAAATTTGGGTACTCAAACTGCAATCACAGTTAATTTTGCAGACGATTCAATAATTCGAGCAACATTTAATTCAACACTCACAATCAATTTTTCAAATTATATACATGGCAAAGTTGTTGAGGTCTGGTTAACAAATACGGCCGGCATTGGCCACACAATAAATTTAGGCGTTCTAGCAAATAATTCAACAACAGGTTCAACCACAATTTCTGTGGCCTCACAGAGATCGGCGAAATTACAATATTTTAATGTTAATGGTGACTTGGCAAATACTTTATGTGCAATAACTTACGCTTAATAAATAAATCATGACAAATAGAAACATACTTACCACTCTAGCAAAAACAATACAATGTGAGAAAATTTATTATTCTCCTGTTACTGTTTTGCCTTCGAATATTGATGCGCCATTAGAATCAATATATTGTTTTCTTTCAAAAGTTGATCCTTGGCCGGATGAAGAAAATCCTCCGGTGCCTGGGTCAAGCGTAAAGGAAATAAAACAAACTTTTAAAAATATATTTGCGGTCAAAAAAGTTGGTGGTTCGGATATTTCTCCAGTTATACAAAGAATTAATTGGACAAATGGTGTAATTTACGATTATTATCGTGACGATATTGATATGCTTGAACTTGACACGAATGGCAGATTAATACAAAATTTTTATGTAAAAAACAAATATGATCAAGTGTTCAAGTGTCTATGGAATAATAAAGGTGCGCCATCAACAGATGAACCAGTTTTTGAACCCGGTTCTTATGGTGCAAATAAAATTTTTATAGGATCTAATGATGGATATAAATGGAAATATGTTTATACTGTTGATTTAGGTTTAAAAATAAAATTTATGGATGACACTTGGATGCCAGTGTCTATTGGATCCAATACTGCAAATCCATTATTAAGTAGTTCTGGTTCAGGTGGAATCGAAGTTTTACATTTAATAGAAAGTGGATCAGGATATGATCCAGCGAATGCAGTAATAACGGTATCGATTACGGGAGATGGAACTGGTGCTGCAGCAGATGTTTCGGTGGCCAATGGAGAAATTATTGACATTACAGTAACCTCGGCCGGTTCAAATTACACATTTGCAAATGCTGCAATAGTTTCATCTATAGGCTCTGGTGCAGTTGTATATGCAAATACATCACCTGTGGGTGGCCACGGATTTGATCCTATATCAGAATTAGGTTGCACTCATGTTATGATTACAGCCGAATTTAATGGATCGGAAAACAATATTATTCCAACAGACATTGATTTTCATCAAATTGGTTTATTAGTAAATCCAACAACATCCGCTTTAAGTCCAAATTTTGCAAATGGAAATGTGTATAGAACCACAACTGACTTGCTCGTTGCTCCTGGTTTTGGTGTTTTTTTGGAAGATGAAGTTGTTTTTCAAGGCCCTAATTTGCAAAATGCAACTTTTCAAGGCAGAGTTTTAACATTTAATACGTCAACCAATATTTTATACTTAATAAATACAATTGGAACTCCAACACTCAATGCTCCACTAAGTGGAAATACATCATCAATAACAAGAACATTACTTACCGCAACAAATCCAGTTTTTACATTATTCTCTGGATATATAATTTTCATTGAAAATAGAACTGGTGTTGAAAGAAGTGATGATGGTATTGAACAAATTAGATTTGTATTAGGATTTTAAAGGATAAAAATGGCTCTGAATTTTAATGTCGATCCATACTACGATGATTTCGATGAAACAAAAAATTTTCATCGTATACTTTTTAAACCAGGTTATGCGGTACAAGCCAGAGAATTGACACAATCTCAAACAATTCTCCAGGATCAAATTACAAAATTTGCCGATAACATTTTCAAACAAAATTCACCTGTTACTGGTGGTCAAATAACAACAAATTTTGATTGTTATTACATAAAACTACAAGAAACATTCAATGACAGTTCAATTGATGTAAATCAATTTGATGGTTTATTAGTACAAAATGCAACAGGAACAGTAATTGCTCAAGTTTTGGCGGTCGCAGCTGCAACTGCTGGTGAACCAGATACAATTGTTGTTTCTTATAAAACTGGATCACATTTTCAGGATGATGATATCATTTACGATGTAAATTCCAATCTTGCTGCAAGAGCTATCACATCGAATTCTTCAGGACTTTCTTCAGTTGTATCCATTTCCCAAGGTGTATTTTACATTTTAGGTAATTTTGTACAAATACAAGCAGATACGATTATTTTAGACAAATACGACAACACACCAAGCAAACGTGTTGGATTGACAATTACAGAAACAATCTATGATTATATTAATGATCCTTCTATTTTAGATCCTGCTGTTGGTGCTTCCAATTATCAAGCACCAGGAGCAGATCGTTATGTTATCTCTTTGTCATTGGATACCAGACCAATTCAATTTGGTGATGATGATGATTTCGTTGAACTGGTTCGTGTTGTAGATGGATCTGTAACAAAATTAGTTAGTGGTTCAGTATATAACGTTATTGATGATTATTTTGCAAAAAGAGATTATGAAACAAATGGTGATTATGTTATAGAAGATTTTAAATTAACTCCTAAAGCAAACACAGTTGATTATTCAACTTATGATCTTTCTATTGGAAAAGGTCTTGCTTATGTTCGTGGATATAGACTAGAAAACGCATCAAGTGTAACTCTGACTTCAAATCGTGCCAGAACAACTGCAAGTCAAAGTAACAGACCAGTTTATATAGATTATGGTTCATATTTTTACGTTGATACTTTACGTGGTAGTTCATCATTTTTTGATGTGACAACAGGACAACAAGTTGATTTACATTGCGTAACAACATCAGGTGTTAGAACAACAAATACCGCCACATATAGTTCAACTTTAATTGGAACTGGTTTTATTCGCAATTTAAATTATGATTTTAATACAAATGTCGCTGATGCAAATTCATATGTTTATAAAGCATATGTAAATGATATTGAATTATATTCACCTTCAGCCAATGCGATAACTGGTACATCAAACACAATTACTTTTCCCGGAACATATTCATTAACAAATGATGCTTATGTTGGTGTAACTATCTTTATTAGTAATGGCACTTCTGCTGGTGACACCAGAACAATTACCTCTTACAATGGAACAACAAGAGTTGCAACAGTCGATCAAAATTGGACTTTGACGCCGGATACCACTTCTGTTTTTGTATTTAATTTTGGTATAAAAGATACAGAAACACTTGTGGCTGCAAACAAAACATCTTTTCCAGCTACAATCGTTGCACATTCCAGAATCAATGCAACAGGTCGAACTGGAGCATTGAGCACAGGTAACGCATTATTATTTAATGATGATTCACCTGAAATGATTTTTAAAATAGGAAACCCCTATGTTGCAACAATATCAGATGCATCTTATTATTCTCAACAATTGAATAGAGGTGTGGTTTTTACTGCTGGTGCAACAACAGCCACAGCAACAATCAATTTTTCCGGAAGTTATGCTGGAGTTATTGAACATTTAGGTACAGCTGGTTCCACATTATCAAGTGATACAGTTAGAGAAAATTTTGTTATCGTTGTTACAAATGCAGGTGTTTCTTCGTTAACAGTAGGACAACTATTACCATTTTCATATTTGTCTGGTACAGTTTCCTTGAGTGGTGATTCAAGAACAGCAACTTTAAGCATACCACTTTCAAGTGTTGGTTCAGGTTTTACAGCTGATATTTTAGAAAAAGTTTATATTTCGAATGCAGACAATACAAGTTATGCCTTAAAATATAAAAACTTAATAACAGCAAACACCCAAACTGTTAATATATCTGGAACAACAGTAAACACATATACAAAAGTTGATGATAATGCGCTCACTTCTACTGGCCAAATTTACATACAAAAGGCTGGATTAGTTTCACCCGGAAATAAACAAAGTTTATATCTTTCAGATGTTAAACGAATTGTAAAAATAATCGACACAAAAGATTCGGGCACAACACCAACCGTTGCTATGTTAACTAACGCCGCAAACGACATTACAAAAAATTATAATTTTAATAATGGGCAAAAAGATAGTTATTATGATCATGCATCAATTACATTAAAACCTGGAGCACCACAACCAGTTGGTAACATTCTTATTCTTGTTGATTATTATCAACATACGGGTGGTGATGGATACTTCTCAATTACATCATACTTAAATTCAACACGACCAGATACGTATCAAAATATACCGCTGTATATAAGTCGAGATGGTATTGAATATCAATTAAGAGATTGTATTGATTTTAGGCCTGTTAGAACAAACGCATCCACAAGTTTTGAGTTTAAATATAACAACACCGGAGATGGCCGACAAGGTATTTTTATACCAACGGATTTAAGCACCTTTGTTTCTGATTATTCTTACTATCTTGGCAGATCAGATAAACTTATTTTAAGTAAAGATAAAAACTTTGAAATAATTGAAGGTTCTCCGGCATTGTCTCCTTTTTCACCAAATGAACCTGACGGTTCATTAGTTATTGCAAATTTATTGCATAAACCATACACAGGTTATATTCCAACAGAAGCTCCAACAGGAACAATTCCTGATTTATCTATCGAAAAGGTGAAACATAAACGTTACACCATGAAAGATATTAGTGGTTTGGAAGAAAGAATTAATAATTTACAATATTATACTTCATTGAATTTACTAGAACAAAAAACAAAAAATTTACAAATTTCAGATTCATTAGGATTAAGTCGTTTTAAAAATGGCATATTAGTCGATGATTTTTCTAGTTATGCTACAGCCGATACGGCAAATCCAGATTATAATGCAGCAATAAATCGCCGTTTAAGATATATGTCTCCAACATATTCTGTTAAAAATTATCCATTGAAATCATTGGCCACAGTTTATAGTTTAGGTCAAACAACAGGATCACTTGGATATTCAATTAATAAAGATGGTGATAATAATTTCTTTGCTTTGCCATATACAACGGCAAATGTAATTACACAAAAATTTGCATCTCGTTTTGTGAATGTAAATCCTTTTTCAGTTTCAATAAGAGATGGTGTTGTTTCTTTAACACCAAATATGGACAATTGGGTTGACACTGAATATGCTCCTGCTTTATTAATCATTGATCCTGATTTGCAAATATTCAGTGCAAATTCACAGGCAATTAATGTATTATCTGCTGGAGATTGGACAGCAGTTCCCGGAACAACAACTAGTTCTTCAGCTATAACTGCAAGTGGACGAAATTGGAATCAAACAACCACAACAACCACATGGAAAGAAACAAAAACTGATATTCTAGGTGCTTATGATAAATTAAACAATACCTATGAATTAAACAACCAGTATATACAAGACATATCAATTCTTCCTTACATAAGATCACAACAAGTAGTAACAAGAGCAAAAGGAATGTTACTTAATACTTCTGTGAATTGTTATTTTGATGGATCAAATGTAAATAATTATTTTAGAAAATCAAATATTATTGAATTAACTTCTGTCACAGGAACATTTAATGAAAATGACGTTGTTGGTTATTACGCTTCTGGTGCTTTCACTCCTACAGCTCGTGTTTTGGGTGTGTACAAAAAAACAAACGGCAATGTAAGATTATATGTTGCTGCTGATGGATTCTCATCTAGTTATATTGGTGCCGGAACAACATTACAAAGTGCTTTGTTTAATAGTTCTGGTGCGTATGTGTCTTCACCTGCATCCGGAAGTGTTTCTTCAACAAATCATTTTGGCGGCCAAATTACTAATGCAGCAAATACAACAACCATATCATTGTCGCAATTAGCTTCCTCAGTAAATAATTATTATAATGGTAACACAATATATTTTAATTCTGGCACAGGCCAAGGATTCTCAGCAAACATAACTTCATATCAAGGATCAACAAAAACGGCGACTATTTCTCCTGCTGTCACCACTGCAAACGGAGACATTTACTCTATTGGTTCATTTTCTACGGACGAAACAGGTTCTTTGTATGGAGTATTTAATATTCCACCAAACACTTTTCACACCGGCCAAAGGACTTTAAGAATCGACAATAGAGTTAATAATAATATTGGAACAGAAACAACTTTTGCAGAAGGAACATATTACGCAGAAGGATTGGCTGTAAAAGCACAATCAGTTGACTTTGGCGCATCGCCAGCTGGTGCAAAAAATACATTCTATGACACTGACACAAGAACAAATGTTTCTGTAACAAACTTTTTCACTTCTTGGGATCCAGTTGCACAAACATTTATTGTTGGAAAAGATAATTTTCCAAATGGTATGTTCTTAAACTCTATTACGGTATTTTTCAAGAAAAAACCAACAAGTGACAGTACACCCATTTCACTTTCTATTGTTAGTACATTAAATGGATATCCTAGTGGTCAAACATTAGATGGTTCTTTTGTAACATTATTACCATCTCAAATAAATGTTTCGGAAACACCACAGTATTTGGACGGTTCAGCTGCAACCAAGTTTACATTCTCAAATCCTGTCTACATTCAACCAGGTGTTCTTTACGCATTCATACTTAAATCACTTTCAAATCAATATGAATTGTGGACAGCTTCAAATGGAGATACCGCATTATCATCTTCCGTAAAAAATTTACCAACAGATGTAACACCTTCATCAATCACAAAAATTGGAACAGCACCATATGTTGGAGGCCTATTCATTTCTCAAAATGCTCAAACATGGACAGTAGATCAAAATCAAAGTTTGATGTTTGTCGCTGATCGTTGTGTATTCACAACTTCAACTTCACCAACTATTCAATTTGTTGTGCCAAATAAACTACCACAAAGAACTTTAGTTGAACAAAGTCTTCAATATTATTTCAATGCAAATAGTATTTTTTCTTCTATAGATTCGGTCAGTTATTCCGATCAACTTATTGATGCACTCAATCTTTCAACAACTGATTTTTTACCAACAAATTCTTCTTTAAATTACAGTTACAATGCTTCATTATTATCCGGTTCTGCAGCAGGTTCTGTAAATATAAATCCAGGAAAATATGGTACACCAACTTCAGATCACATACATTTAAATGATGGTAGAGGCCAAAGAGTTCTTATTGCAAATTCGAATTCATCATTTTCTTTATACGCTCAATTGACTTCTATTGATGATGCAGTAAGTCCAATTTTGTCTGATGCTGGACTTTCTGTCTATACAATGAAGTATAATATTAATAATGCACCATGTACAAACACCATGATTACTTTAAATTCGGGTGGTTCTGGATACAATGTAAACACAACAACAATTACTGTTTCTGCACCAACAGGAACAAGTGGTACTCAAGCATATGCTGCAGCAAATATTATAAACGGAGTTATTCAGTCGATATATTTTACCACTCCAGGTTCTGGTTATATTACAACTCCTTCATTAACAATTGCTGATTCAAATAGTGCACCAGGTACAGGTGCATCAGTAACTGTTTCCGGTGAAACTTCTGTCAGGGGCGGAAATGCATCCGCAAAATATATTACCAAAAAAGTTATTTTGGCCACTGGATTCGATTCAGATGATTTAGTTGTTTACTTATCTGCATATAGACCAGTAAATACAGATATAAATGTATACTATAAAGTTTTGAATAAAAATGACACACAAAATTTTGATGATGGTAAATGGCAGTTAATGACAAAAACTGGTGGCACAGATGCTATGTTTTCAATTACAAGAGATGATATTCGTGAATATGTATTCTCTCCTGGTACAGAAGGAATAGCACAAGGTTACATAACTTATACTAGTACAAATGGACAAATATATAATTCATTCAATCAATTTGCAATAAAAATTGTAATGACAACATCAGATTCAACCTTTTCTCCGTTTGCAATAGATATGCGTGCTATAGCATTACCTGCTGATAATTAAAATGCCAATAGTAAAAGTAGAAGGAGCAGAATTATATAGAGACACAAAAAACATGGCTCTGTTGAGCCAAGATGTTAATGGTCGTGACGAATATCTTGCAAAAAGAAAAATGCTGGCTGCTCAAAAAGAAGAAATAAATAAATTAAAGTTGGAAATTAAAGACATTAAAAATGATGTTTCCGACATCAAATCAATGATACACCAATTATTGAATAAAAGTCAAAATGGTATACACCCATAAAGTAAAAGAGTTAACACATGGCTAATACAGTTACCGCTATAAGTTACGCCAATACATTTGGCGATTGGGTTGTTGCGACCAATGCTTTGATTGGTGAAAACAACATTCTTGCCGCAGGAGATTATAATAAAACTTCTGGTACATTATATCTCAATGAGACAACAAAAAATTCATTGCAATCTAACGGCACAGTTATTATACAAAAAGAATTGTTGGTTCAAGGCATAGGATCTTCTGCAACAATTCAAAACAATTTGACAGTTGATAAACAAGTATATTTCACAAATACAACACTTGGCTTAACTAATTCTGGACAAGCAAATATTGATGGTTTGTTGTTGGCTCAAGGTCCTGGTATTGGTTTAATTGTATCAAACAATGCGTTTGTTGCCGGCAATACTACTATACAATTTAACACAATAACAAATAATTTACAAGCCAATTCTACAGTTAATACCACAACAGCTAGTGTTACCGGTACAACTTTTTCAAATATTCTACAGGGCAACAATAGAACATTAACTGGCATATTAACAGCAAATACATCAATCTACACAAATCAAATACAATCTAACACTTCAATTAGAACAGCGTTATTACATGCTAATAATTCATTATTGACTGATAACATACAAGCCAATAATTCTGTACTTACAAATACAATTCAGGCTAATACTTCAGTATTAACTGGAGCAATTCAGGCTAATACTTCAGTATTAACTGGAGCAGTACAAGCCAATAATTCTATACTTACCAATACAATTCAAGCTAATACTTCAGTATTAACTGGAGCAGTACAAGCCAATAATACAGTATTAACTGGAGCAATTCAGGCTAATACAACTACAAACACACAGGTGTTGTCTGTTACACAAAAAACTTTGACAAATGATTTACAAGCAAATACAAATATAATTGTTCCAATAATCAGTGCCAATACACTTTTAATAGCAGCAAATGTTATTTCTAATAATGATATCAGTGC
>SXGQ01712661.1_pt1 | contig 25315 bp, 22 predicted proteins | sample 3178371 | NCBI WGS metagenome assembly SXGQ01 (sample SAMN11356859, study PRJNA531348) | freshwater metagenome | isolation source: freshwater sample F1-20 | place: China: Fuxian Lake, Yuxi | collected 2017-12-25 | reverse complement strand
GTGCTGGTAGTCGCCGTTGCCGATGCCCATGTAGTCGATGTCGCACTCGGCCTCGAGGTGCTGCACGAGGCGCTCGAACTCGGGGCTGCGCACGCTGATCGTGACGCCGAGGATCGGATCGTCCCCGATCGCGTCGCGCACCGCCCGCAGGATCTCCACCGCAAAGCGGGCCTTGTTCTCGAAGGAGCCGCCGTAGCGGTCCGTGCGGGAGTTGCGGTCGTCGTAGAGGAACGAGTCGACGAGCGTGTCGTAGGAGACCATCAGCTCGATCCCGTCCGTGCCGGAGCGCATGACGGTCTCGGCGCACTCGGCGAAGCAGCGGGTGACCAGGTCGATCTCGTCCGTCGTCATCGCGTGGATGCGGCCCACCCCGAAGTAGCCGGGGGCGTCGGAGGGGCCCCACTGCTGCCCGCCCGTGGCGAGGGGGTCGGCGTTCGGGCCCATGTGGTAGAGCTGGTTGACGATCGTGCCGCCGTGCTCGTGGACGGCGTCGACCACCGTCTTCAGGCCCTCCACGAAGCCGGGCTTCGTGTGGTCGTAGTTCTGCGGGGTGACGCGCCCCGTCGGGTGCGGCGGGATCGGCTCCATCACGAGCAGGCCCGCGCCGCCGGCCGCGCGCGCCGCGTAGTAGCCGCGCACGCGCTCGCCGTGGATGCCGCCGTCCGAGTAGGACTGGGTGTGCGCGGTCAGGGTGACGCGGTTGCGCACCCGCTTCCCGCGCAGCTCGAGGGGGGACAGGAGGCGCTCGAAGTCCATGGCGGGATCGTAGGCCGACGCCGCGCCCCGTGCGCGCGCGTCCCGCGCGGTGGAACGGCTAGCGGCGCTGCTCGTCGCGCAGGCGGCGCATCGCCTCGAGCACCTCGGGCGGGGCGCCCTCGCGGGCGGCCTGCTCGATCGGGTCGGGGCGCACCTCGAGCGAGGCGAGGACGTCGGCCGGCACCTCACCGCAGCTGACGGCGGCGACGACCGCGAAGCGCTCGGCGAGCTCCCGCGCGGCCGCGGTCGACTGGCCGATGAAGGTCTCGACCGCCTTGTCGAAGCGCTCGCGGCCGCCGAACTCGTCGACCGTCCCGGGCGCGGCGTCCGCCCACTCGGCCAGCGCCGGCCCCTCGACCTCGATGTGGAACTGCAGGCCCCAGGCCCGGTTCTGCAGCCGGAAGGCCTGCACGGTGGAGTCGTTGGCGGCGAGGACGGTCGCGCCCGGTGGCGGCCCGAACCCGTACCAGTGCCACTCGAAGCCGTAGAAGGGCCGTGGCATGCCGGCCAGGAGCAGATCGTCGTCCGCCTCGCGGGTCAGGCCGACGTCGGCGAAGCGGGCCACCTCGGGGCGCTCGACCGCGTGGATCGAGCCACCCCCGGCACGGGCCAGGAGCTGGCCGCCGAGGCAGACGCCGAGGATGGGCACACCGAGGTCGAGGGCCTCCTCGAGCAGGTCGAGCTCGGCAGCGATCCAGGGCTCGGTGCCGTCCTGGTCGGGGTGGGCGGTGCCGCCGAGCGAGACGATCGCGTCGAGGTCCTCGATCGCGGGCCGTTCGGCCGTCTCGTAGGTGCGCCAGAAGGAGACCGGGCCGGCCGCCTCGAGCGGCGCGAGCAGCGCGCCCGCGTAGCCGTCGTGGTCGTGCTGGATGAAGAGGGTGCGCATGGGCGGTCCTTCGCCATCCGCCTAGGCGCGGCCGTGGTCGCGGGCGATCTCGACGAAGCGCCGCGCCAGCGCCTCCGCGGCGCACGCGTTGCTCTCGACGAGGAGGTCGGTGTCGGCGCGGATCGCGTCCTTGTCGGCGCCGTGCTCGTCGAGATTCCACTCGCCGACGTCCAGCCACCACTCGACGGTGCGGCGGTCGACCTCGATGTGGAACTGCAGGCCCCAGGCCGCCGGGCCGACCCGGTAAGCCTGGTTGCCGGCCGCGTTGACGGCGAGCTCCACGGCGCCGGGCGGCAGCCCGAAGTTGTAGTGGTGCCACTCGAAGGCGCGGTAGCCGCGCCCGAGCGGGCCGAGCAGCGGGTCCGCCTCACCCGCAGGGGTCAGGCCGATGTCGAACCAGCCCTGCTCCGTCGGCGCGGGGCCGACCGCGGCGCCGGCGGCGCGCGCGAGGATCTGCCCGCCGAAGCAGACGCCGAGCATCGGCAGCTCGCGCTCGAGGCCCTCGCGCAGCAGCCGCACCTCCTCGGGGATCCACGGGTAGCGGTCGTCCTCGTCGGGCATCGCCACGCCGCCCATCAGCACGACGGCGTCGTACGGGGCGAGGCTCTCGGGCGCCGGGTCCTCGAAGGTGCGCCAGACGTCGACCTGGCCGGCCTCGTGGAACGCGGGCCCGAAGGCGCCGAGCAGGTTCGTGTGGTCGTGCTGGATCTGGAGCGTGCGCACGGGCGGCAGTGTACGGGCCCGGCCCGGGCTCCGGGGCGCAGCCGATCGCGTACGGTGCCCGCATGGGGAGGGGGCGCACGTCGCAGCTCGACATGGCGCTCGCGTTGACGCTGGCGACCGTCGCGCTGTGGGCCCTCAACATCCCCGTCGTCAAGATCGGGCTCGACGGCTGGAACCCGATGGCCTTCTCGTTCGTGCGCTTCGGGGCGGGCGCGCTGATCTACCTCGCGTGGGTGATCTGGCGCGAGGGCACGGTCCGCGTGCGCCGCGCGGACATCCCCAAGTTCGTCGTCGCCGGGGCGATCGGGATCGCGATCAACCAGTACGCCTTCATGTACGCGCTCGAGGCGACCAGCGCGTCCACCGTCACGCTGGTGTTCGCCACGACGCCGCTCTGGGCCGCCCTGCTCGCGCGCGCCCTCGGCTGGGAGTTCGTCAAGCCGCTCTTCTGGGTGGCCGTGCCGATCTCGTTCGCGGGCGTGCTGCTGGTCCTGATCGGGGAGGGCGCCTCGTTCACCTTCGACAGCATCACGGGCATCCTGCTGGCGCTCGGGGCGCCCCTCACGTGGGGGATGTACAGCGTGCTCGCGCGTCCGCTCCTGCGCACCTACTCCGCGATGCACGTATCGGCCGTGATGATGCTGGTCGGCGCGCCCCTGATCGGGATCCTCGGCGTGCCGCAGGCGCTCGCCCAGGACTGGGGCGCGTTCGCGCCGTCCTCGTGGGTGGCGATGCTCTACGCCCTCGTCGGATCGCTGATCCTCGCGAACCTGTTCTGGTTCGTCGCGATCCGCCGCGCCGGCGCGTCGCGCGCCGTCGCCCTGATGCCGCTGCAGCCGTTCCTCGGCGTCGTCTTCTCCGCGGCGCTGCTCGGCGAGCAGATCGGCTGGGAGGAGATCGCCGGCGGGGCCATCATCATCGCCGGCGTGACCCTGGCGGTGCGCTCCGTCGAGCCGCTGCCGGTCGACGTCGAGACATGCCGCTAGGCGGCGACGTGCAGCGCTGGACGGCGTGGTTTCCGGGGCCGGGCCTGTTCGAGTTCGGCCGTCAACCCGAGCAGGGTACCCTACGCTCGCAGGACATCTGAGCGCGGCTTGGCCGCCGCCGTGGAGGAGAGCCCCCATGCCACCGAGGAATCCCAACCGCGTCGCCGCACCGCTGGTGGACGAGGGCCGCATCGAGGTCGAAGACGGGCATCAGATCCTCTATCGGCAGTACGGGGACGGCGAGCGGGCGCTGGTCGCCCTTCATGGCGGCCCGGGTCCGTCGAGCCGGTATCTCACGCGTCTCGCCGAGGTCACCGGCGACGCGTGGCGTCTGGTGCTCTACGACCAGCTCGGAAGCGGTGAGTCGGATTGGCCGGACGATCCGTCGCTCTGGCAGGTTCAGCGCTTCGTCGACGAACTCGAGACGGTGCGCGCGACGCTCGACCTCGGGATCGTCACGTTGTACGGTCAGTCGTGGGGAGGCATGCTGGCGCTTGACTACGCCCTCCAGCGTCCGACGAACGTCAATGCGCTGGTCCTCTCGAACACGTACGCGAAGGGCCCGGCGTACCTGCTCGACATCTCCGATCACCGCGTCGGGCTCGGCGCCGAGCGGCATGCGGCGATGCTGCGCCATGAGGGGGCCGGGACCCTGGACGACCCCGAGTACCTCGACGCCGTCGAAGAGCTCTACGCGCGACACCTCTATCGCACGATGCCGTGGGACTCCGCGCGGTCGAGAGCCGAGCTCAGGCGACTCAACGAGGAGCTGTTCCACGACATCGGCCCGGCCTACGCGCTGTGGGGCCCGCACGAGTTCATGGGCACCGGGCCCGAGGCGCACCATGACATCTCGCAGCGACTCGGCGAAATCGACGTGCCGGCGCTGATCCTGTGCGGCTGGTTCGACGAGCTGACGCCCGAGCGGTGCAGTCGCCCTCTGGCGGAGGGCATTCGGGACAACGAGTTCGTCGTGTTCGGCAATTCTAGCCACCTGACGATCCTCGAGAACGAGTCCGAGGCCTACCTCGCGGTGATCCGCGACTTTCTCGAGCGGCGGGTGGTGTAGGGATGGATGCCGCCGACCTCGCCTACATGCCGGGAGTCGAGCAGCTGCGTCGATTCAGGGCCCGCGAGATCTCACCGGTCGAGGTCCTGGAGGCGCAGATCGAGCGTGCGCAGGAGGCCGAACCGGTCATCAACGCATTCTCGGAGGAGCGCTTCGACGCTGCGAGGATCGAGGCGGCCAACGCCGAGAACCGCTACCGGGACGGGCACCCGCGGACCCTCGAGGGGCTCACGCTCGCCGTCAAGGAGACGATGGCCGTTCGCGGGACGATCACGACGCACGGCTCGCTCATCCACCGTGGCGATCCGCCCGCCACGCGCTCGCATCCGTGGGTCGAGCGGCTGCAGCGCGCCGGTGCGGTCGTCCATGCGCGCACGACCTCACCGGAATTCGCCTGCGCGTGGATCACCGATTCACGCCTCAACGGCGTCACCCGTAACCCGTGGGATCGCGATCTCACCTGCGGCGCCTCGTCGGGCGGCTCCGGTGCGGCGATTGCAGCCGGCACCGCGACGCTCGCCTCCGGCACCGACATCGGCGGATCGATCCGCTATCCCGCCGGGGCCTGCGGCGTCGTCGGCTACCTGCCGCCGCACGGACGCAATCCGGAGGTGGCTCCCGACAATCTCGACTCCTACGAGCGCGTGGGGCCGCTCGCCCGCACGGTCGCCGACTGCGCGCTGGTCCAGACCGTGGGGGCAGGAGCGCATCCCGAGGATGCCGCGACGCTGCGCCAGCGTGTCCGCTTGCCACTCGAGCCGGCGGGCATCGAGGGCTGGAGGGTCGCCTGGACGACCGACGTCGGTAACGGCGTCGTCGACTCCGATGTCGCCGAGGGGCTGCAGGTCGCGCTGGGCATCCTGGAGGCAGCGGGGGCGACGGTCGAGGAGGTCGATCTCGGGTGGGGGCCGGAGGTGACGGAGGCCGGGCGTGCGTACCTCGATCATCTGTTCGGGCGCGGCTTCGCCCGCGTCTGGGAGCAGCACCCCGACCTCGTCTGCGACTACACCGCCTGGTACGCGGAGCGTGCCGGCACGTGCGGCCAAGACCGCTTCCTCTGGACCTTCGAAGTCGCCGCTGCGATGTACCGCACGCTGGGACCGCTGCTCGACCGCTACCACGCACTCGTCTGCCCGGTCTTCGCGACGCAGGAGATCCGGGCCGACGCGCGCCCGTGGGAGACACTCGAGATCGCCGGGCGCACGTTCGACTGCGACTACGAGCCGTCGCTTCTGCACCAGTTCAACATGCTGCGCAGCGTGCCCGTGATGGTGGTGCCGTGTGGTCTGGGCGCGAACGGCCTGCCGATCGCGGTGCAGATCGCGACCCGCGCATACGACGACCCGCGCGCGTTCCGGGTCGCAGCGGCGATCGAGCGTCATCGCCCGTGGCTTGACGCTCCGGCGCGCCGCCCGCGCCCGGATGGCGCGCGGCATGGGCGCTAATAGCCCTGCGACCAGCCGGTCAGGGCATCCGGGCGGATTCGGGCGATGTCGCGCAGGTGCCGCCACTTCGCGATGTACGTCTCCGCCAGGTCCGGGTGGATGTAGCGCGGCACGATCATCTCGATCTCCCGGTCCACATCGATCTCACCGTCGGTCAGCAGGTCCGCCGGTCCGCGGCCGGTCACCGCGCGGTACGGGTGCACGTCCTCGGCGACGGTGAATGACGCATGGCCGGTGCGTGCGAGGTGCTTGGGCCAGGCCCGCTCGCGCGTCGTCCAGATCGTCATCGCGTCGTCCTCCCAGCGGTACCAGACGGGTATCGTCATCGACGTCCCGTCCTCGCGCACCACGCTGACGGCGGCGATGCGGCTCGGCCAGGCGGTCATGAAGTCGATGCAGGCTGCGCGGTCCATCGGTCAGAGCAGCTCGCGTGGGACCGAGGCCGTCCACTGGCGGGCGTGGTGTTGCATGTCGTTGACTTTGACCTCGAGGTTGATCGTCAGGTGGAAGTGCGTCTCCGTGCCCTCGAGCAGCACGGTAGAGATCGCACGCGTAACGTAGCCCGTCCGGCGGATGGTGCTCGAGTGTCGTCCGTAGGCGGTCGCCCGCGCGGGCCGGTCGGCGTCGACGACGGTCTCGAGGTCGAAGTCGCGGTGCACCGAGGTGGTCGCGTCGATCCGCTCCTCACCCTCCTCGTGGATCCGCACCGTGGTCCGCCGCGTCAAGGCGTTGTGGATGACGTCCCACGTCGGTGGCGGGGTGCGCAGGGCGTGGCGGCCCAGCGCGACCGGAGAGGGCACGTAGGCGGGCGGATCCGCGCTTCCGTGGTGTGGCACTGCCGGAAGGGTGATCCGGCAGCCGTCGGGACCGCGCTGCAGGAGCGACGTCGCGGGTTCCGGCGTCGGCCAGACGTTCGGCCAGTCGGCGTTGGCAATCGCGACGCGAATACGATGCCCGGCCTCGAACCGCCAGGCCGTGCAGTCGACCTCGATCCGCAGGTCGGTGCGCTCCCCGGGAACCAGCGGCTCGGGGTCGGTCAGGGACCGGCGGCGCGTGCCGTTCAGCATGCCCTTGGCGACCAGGTGCGAGGTGCCGTCGGGCGCCACATCGGAGATGGACACGGAGAAGCCGAGCACGCTCGCCGTGGTCGTGAAGGCGATATCGGCGGTCACGCGGCCGAGAATCGACAGCGGCTCGTCCAGGGCGGCCGAGGTGTAGACGGCCGAAAGAGCCTCGTCCGGCCGCTGGTCGCCCGGCTGTCCGAACTGCAGTCCGCCGGACCAGAGGCCCGCGGTCACGCCCACTCGCGCGTCGTACTCGAGCCGGTCGTCTCCGCGCTCGCCCGGCGTCTCCTCGAGGCGGCCATCGGCAGCGCAGTGCAGAGTCCGCTCGGATGCGCCGGCGACCGGCCACGCCGTCTCGGCGCGCCACTCTCCCGCCGCGTCCAGGCGATCGGCGTCGGGTCGCTCGTGGGTCTGCATGAAGACCACCACGGGAGGGTCATCCATGATCCCCGTGTCGACTCCCTTGCACCAGTGATCGAGCCAGCGGGCGACCTCGTGCAGGTGGTCGATCCGCGGGCCGGGAACGGCGACATCCGGCACGGCGTGGTTCCACGGCCCGATAATGGCCTTCTTCGGCACCTGCAGCTTCTCGTAGAGACGCAGAGGCGGGTTCGGGTAGCCGTCACGCCAGCCGCCGATGATCAGCACCGGACATGCGATGCGATCGGCGATGTCGCCGACCGACCCGTGACGCCAGTAGGGACCGTCGACCTGATTGCGGAGCCACGTCAGCATGTACGGCTCGTTGCTGGCCAGGTGCTCATCCCAGATCTCCGCCCAGTTCGGAGTCCACTCCGGGTAGGGCGGCATCGCGTTGTACGCGATCATGAAGTTGCCGTAGAACGAGACGTCGTAGTACTGCCGCATGTGGCCGCCGCGGTAGTGGCAGTCGTCGGTGTAGCGGTCGTCCGTGAAGTACATCGGGATGATCGACGTCAGGTGCGGGGGGCGGTGCGTCGCGACCTGCAGCGCGGTGAACCCGCCGTACGAGATCCCCATCATGTTGACGTGGCCGTCGCACCACGGTTGAGCCGCTATCCATTCGATCGCGTCGTACCCATCGAGCTGCTCCTGCTCGACGTACTCGTCGACCACGGTCCCCTCGGAGGCGCCGGTGCCACGGATGTCGACGCGCGCGACGATGTAGCCCCGCTCTGGCAGCACGCCGTAGAAGCGCTCGCCCGGAGCGACCTCGTCCTTGCGGTAGGGGATGTACTCCATCACCACCGGCAGGGGCTCGTTACTGCCGCTCGGCACGTACAGGTCGGCACCGAGGTGGATGCCGTCGCGCATCGGGATGCGGACGTTTTTGATCACGTCGCAGCCGGGTCCGTAGGGGATCGCGCAATCGAACGGCAAGGGGCCTCCTCCGTCGTCACCTGTCGACGGGTCAGGCGGTATCATCGCCGTCATGATCGGGTCTGTCCATTGCCTCGAGCATGTCTGGATCCCGTTGGCCGACGGGACCCGCCTGGCTGCGCGCATCTGGCTGCCAGAGCAGCACCCTGTGCATCCCGTGCCGGCGATCGTGGAGTACATCCCGTACCGCAAGAACGACGCGACGATGGAGCGCGACGCGACGATCCACCCGTACTTCGCGGCGCACGGGTACGCATCGGTCCGCGTCGATCTGCGCGGGTCCGGCGATTCCGAGGGCCTGATGCTCGACGAGTACCTGCCGCAGGAGCAGGACGACGGGGTCGAGGTGATCGCGTGGCTGGCCGCGCAGCCGTGGTGCAGCGGGCGTGTCGGCATGATCGGCAAGTCGTGGGGGGGTTTCAACGGCCTGCAGATCGCCGCTCGCCGGCCGCCCGCGCTCGGCGCCGTCATCAGCGTCTGCTCGACCGACGACCGCTACGCCGACGACGTGCACTACATCGGCGGCTGCGTGCTGGCCTCCGACATGCTGTCGTGGGCCTCAACGATGCTGGCCGCCAATGCGCGGCCGCCGGACCCGAAGGTGGTGGGCGACGCCTGGCGCGCGATGTGGATGGAGCGCCTCGAGTGCCAGCGACCGTGGGTCGAGGAGTGGCTGGCCCACCAGCGCCGTGATGCCTACTGGCAGCACGGTTCGATCTGCGAGGACTTCGACGCGATCGAGGTGCCGGTCTACATGGTCGGCGGCTGGAACGACGGCTACCCGAACGCGATCCCACGCTTCCTCGAGGGCGCGTCGTGCCCGCGCAAGGGTCTGATTGGCCCGTGGGCCCACCTGTACCCGCACCACGCGCTGCCGGGTCCCGCGATCGGCTTCCTGCAGGAGTGCCTGCGCTTCTGGGATCACTGCCTGAAGGGCGTCGACAACGGCGTGCTGGACGAGCCGATGCTGCGAGCGTGGCTACAGGACCCGGTCGCGCCGGCGCCCGGCTACCCGGAGCGACCGGGACGCTGGGTGGCCGAGCCGGTCTGGCCGCCGGCCGACCCCGGCGAACTGCGCCTGCACCTCGCCGCCGCCGGGCTCGCCGCCGAGCCCGGTGAGCCCGTGGTGTGTGAGATCGGCTCGGACGAGCGGCAGGGGCGTGATGCGGGCAACTGGATCGGCTGGGGGCGCGACAGCGATTGGCCCACCGACCAGCGCTTCGAGGACGCCCTCGCGCTGAGCTTTGACTCGCCGCCGCTCGAGACGGATGTCGAGGCCCTCGGCTTCGTCCACGCGCGCCTGCGCCTCGCCGCGGACCGGCCATCCGCGTTCGTCGCCGTGCGCCTCTGCGAGGTCGACGAGGAGGGACGCTCGACGCTCATCACGCGCGGCATCCTCAACCTGACGCACCGCGCGTCGCACGAGCACCCGGAGCCGATGGAACCCGGCCGCTTCGAGGACGTCGAGGTCCGCCTGAAGGTCATCGGCCATCGCTTCGCCGCCGGCCATCGCCTGCGCGTCGCGGTCACGCCCGCCTATTGGCCGTGGGTCTGGCCCTCGCCGACGCCCGTCCGCATCTCGCTGGAGACCGGCGCCGCCAGCTGGGTGTCGATCCCGGTTCGCGCGCCGCGCCCCGAGGACGAGGCGCTGGCGCCGTTCGGGCCGCCCGCCGCGGCGCCGTCGCCGGACTTCACCCGCCTGCCCCACCGGGCCTTCACCCGCACCGCCATCGAGGACGTCAGCTCGGGGCGGATGGAGATCGTCAACGACTTCGACTTCTTCGGCTGCCGCCGCCTGCCTGACGGGCTCGAGTACACGGAGGTCGCGCAGGATCGCTTCTCGATCGTGCAGGGCGACCCCCTGTCAGCGCAGGTCACCTGCGTCTGGGAGATGAACGTCGGCCGCGGTGAATGGCGCACACGCGTTGCGACGCGCAGCACGATGTCCGCGACCGAGACGCACTTCGTCGTCGTCAACGACGTGGAGGCCTTCGAGGGCGCCCACCGCGTCTTCGCGCAGTCGTGGACGCGTGAGATCCGCCGCGACCTCGTCTGAGGGTTCAGACACCGGCCTGCGCCCAGGCCTCGTCGTCGCGGACCTCGGGCCAGCGGATGCAGGCGATCGCGTGGCCGGGGGCGATCTCGGCGAGGGTCGGCGACGCCTCGCAGACGCCGGGTCGCGCGTGCGGGCAGCGCGTCCGGAAGCGGCAACCCGACGGTGGGTCGAGGGGGCTCGGGATCTCGCCCTCGATCAGCGCCGCACGCTCGACGTCGACGCCGTCGGGCTCGATGTCCGGGACGGCCGCCAGCAGGGCGCGCGTGTACGGGTGGGACGGCCGCTCGAGGACGTCCGCGGTGGTACCCGACTCCACGACGCGGCCGAGGTACATGACCGCCACCCGATCGGCTAGGAACGCCAGGGTGTTCACGTTGTGCGTGATCACCAGGAATGCGAGCCCGTGCTGGCGGCGGAGGTCCTGGATCAGATTCAGGATCGCGGCTGCGGCGGATACGTCGAGGCCGGAGGTCGGCTCGTCGGCGACGATGAACTCCGGTCGCAGCGCCAGCGTGCGGGCGATGCCGATGCGACGCGCCTGGCCGCCCGAGAGCTCGTGCGGGTACTTCTCGGCCTGCTCGGCGGACAGTCCGACCATCTCGAGCAGTTCGCGGACGGCGTAGCGCTCGGAGGTCGGCACGTCGTGGATGCGGTAGGGCTCCTCGAGCAGCGCCGAGACGCGCATGCGCGGACTCAGGCTTGCGTAGGGGTCCTGGAAGATCATCTGCATCCGCCGGCGCAGGGCCCGCCACTCGCGCCGGCGCGCGTGGGTGATGTCGACGCCGTCGAAGGTCGCGGTCCCCTCCGCGGCCGGGAGGAGGCCGAGAATCGTGCGCCCGAGGGTCGTCTTGCCGCAGCCCGACTCGCCGACGAGGCCGACGATCTCGCCGGACGCGACGTGCAGGTCGACGCGGTCGACGGCGCGCACAAGGCTGGCGTCGCGGTGGCGGAGGCGATCGCCGAGCCCCTGTCGCATCGCAAAGTGGGTGGACAGCCCATCGACGCGCATCAGATCGGGGACGCTGCTCACGGGGCGATCCCCACGGCGAGCTCCGATGGTTCGGAGGCGTACGGCGACGACGGGTCGCCGGCGAAGCACCGCACGAGTCGGCCGTCCTGCTCCCGGACGGCCGGCACGGACGAGCGGCAGGTCGCCCGCACCGCGGAGCAGCGGTCTGCGAACGGGCAGCCGGCGGGGAGGTCGGAAAGGCTCGGCACCGAACCCGGGATGGTCGCCAGGCGCTCGACGTGCTCGTGGCGGCTGGGGATCGACGCGAGCAGGGCCCGCGTGTAGGGGTGAACCGGATCGCGGAAGACGCGCGCCACCGGCCCCTCCTCGACGATGAGCCCCGCGTACATCACCACCACCCGATCACACAGGTGCGAGACCAGCGCGAGGTCGTGGGTGACGAACATGATCGCCATGTCCCGCTCGCGGCGCAGGCGCGCGAGGATCGAGACGATCTGCGCCTGCATCGTCGCGTCGAGCGCCGACGTCGGCTCGTCGGCGATCAGGAGCCGCGGCTCCAGCAGGAGCGCCATGGCTATGACGATCCGCTGTCGCATCCCGCCGGAGAACTGGTGGGGGTAGTCGTCGAGGCGCCGCTCGGCGTCCGGGATGCCCAGCTCGTTCAGCGTGGCGGCGGTTCGGGTGCGCAGAACGCGGGCGTCGAAGGCGCCGCGGCTCGTGTGTGCGCGGACGGCGTCGCGGATCTGCGCCCACACCGTGAACACGGGGTTCAGGCTCGACAGCGGATCCTGGAAGACCATCGCGATCTCCGGGCCCCGCAGTCGACGCATCTCCTCCGCCGGCAGTGACGTCAGTTCGCGTTCGCCGAGGTGGATCGCGCCACCGGCGATCGCACCGTTTGGCGGCAGCAGGCGCAGGATCGCCGAGCTGAGCGTGGACTTGCCGCAGCCGGACTCGCCAACGACGCCGACGATCTCGCCCACGTCGATGTGCAGCGAAACGTCCCGCAGCACGGGCAGATCGGCACCTGCGGTCCGGTAGCGCACCTCCAGGTGCTCGACCCGCAAGAGGCCCTCGGACATCAGATCCGCCTCCGCTGGACGCCAGCCAGTCGCGGATCCACGATGTCGCGCACGGTTTCGCCGAGCAGGGTGAAGCCGAGTGTGCTGATCATCAGCACGATCGATGCGAACACGATCGCCCATGGAGACTGCATCACGCTATCGAAGCCGTCGGCCAGGATCACGCCCCAGGACGGCGTCGGCGGCTGGACCCCGAGGCCCAGGAACGAGAGCCCCGCCTCGACCACGATCGCGCTCGGGATGTCCATCGCCATCAGGATGAACAGCGACGGCAGGATGTTGGGGAGGATGTGCGAGATGACGATCCGCAGCGGGCTCGCTCCGAGTGCGCGCTCCGCCTCGACCCACTGGTTCCCCTTCATGGAGAACACGAGTGCGCGTGCCACGCGGGCGTAGCCCGGGATGAATGCGATCGCGATCACGATGATCACGTTGCGCAGCGACGGTCCGAGCAGGGCCAGCAGGGCGAGGGCCAGGATCACGGCGGGGAACGCCTGCAGCGCATCCAGCACGATGACGAGGACTGCGTCCAGGAGGCCGCCCCGCCACGCCGCCGTGACGCCGATCAGGATGCCGATCACGAGCGCGGAGAGGACGGCGGGGAGGGCGACGACGAGGGCGATGCCGACGCCGTGGATCAGCCGCGACAGGATGTCACGCCCCAGCTTGTCGGTGCCGAGCAGGTGCTCGGCGCTCGGTCCCTGGAGCCGGTCGACCAGGACCTGCTGGTCGGGTGCGTAGGGTGCGACGAGGCCGGGGGCGACGGCGAGGACGATCAGGAGGCCCACGATCAGGAGGCCGATCACGCCGGCCGGTCGGCGCAGCAGCTCGCGGAGCGTGGTGCGGAGTCCGCGCAGGGCGCCGCCTCCAGCGGGCCGGCGGGGAGCGGCCGCGATCTCCTCGACGGCACCCATCAGTCGCCCCTTCCGGCGCGGACGCGAATGCGGGGGTCGGCGATCTGGTAGGCGATGTCAGCGGCGAGGTTCGCGAGCACGAACAGCACGGCGATCACGAGCACCCCGCCGCGGACCACGGGGTAGTTCCGCGACATGATCGCGTCGTAGACGAGCGTCCCGAGCCCGGGCCGCGCGAAGATGACCTCGACGAAGATCGCCACCCCGATCAGGCTGCCGAAGGCGACGCCGAGGATGGCGATGGTCGGGATGATCGCGTTGCGAAGCGCGTACTTGTAGGCGATCAGGCCCTCGCGCAGCCCGTAGGCGCGCGCCGTTCGCACGTAGTCCGCGTTGAGAACCTCCAGCATGCTGGCGCGCACCAGCCGCCCGATGTAGCCGATCCACGTCACCGCCAAGGCGACGACGGGGAGAATCAGGTGCTGCGCGTAGTCGGCGGGGTCCGAGATCTCGCCGGAGCCGATCGTGGGCAGTACCTTCAGCCGGACCGCGAAGATGATCAGCAGGATCAGGCCGGCGACGTACGGCGGGATCGTGATCAGCGCGATGCTGATCACCGCGGTGAGCCGATCGGGGATCGAGTTCGGGCGAACGGCCGACAGGACGCCGACCGGGATGCCGACGAGCGCGGCCAGGATCAGCGAGGCGAAGGCCAGCGTGAGCGTCTCCGGGAGGGCCTGGAGGATCAGCTCCGTCACCGGGGTCTTGGTGACGAAGTCGACGCCCAGATCGCCCTGCAGCGCATTCGCGGCGAACGACGCGACCTGCTCGTGCACGGGGCGGTCCAGCTGCATCGATGCCCGCACCTCGGCCGCGAGCTCGGGCGTCGCACGCGGGCCGAGCATCAGCGTCGTCGGGTCACCCGGGATGACGTGCACGAGCGCACCGAGGAAGACCATGATCAGGATGACCACGATCACGGTCATCACGAGCCGCCGCAGGAGGTACGCGCCCACTCAGCCGCCCCGCTTGGCGATCCAGCCGGCATCCATCGGCAGGGCGTGGCCGGTGACGAGGTGCGATCGGTCGCCGGAGAGCCAGAGCACGCCCTCGGCCACCTCGGAGAAGTCAGGCTGCCCGCGCTCTTCGAAGAGGTTGTCGCGGCCGGAGGCGAGATCGAACTCCGCGAAGGTGGCACCGGCCTTCCCAACCACCTGGTCCCAGTAGCCGCCCCCGCCGTCCTGGTGGACGGCATCGGTTGAGCGATCGGTCATCTGCGTGGGGCAGACCGCGTTGACGTTGATCTCCCAGGGGCCCAGCTCGAGGGCGAGCGACTTGGCGAGGTGGATGGCGCCCGCCTTCGCGGCGTTGTAGTGCGCGTAGCCCTGCTCTGCACGGAGTCCGTTGCGAGACGAGACGATCACGATCTTCCCGTAGCGCCGCTCGATCATGTGCGGGACAATCGCCTTCGCGGACAGCCAAGCGGCCTTCAGGCAGAGGCCGTGGACGAAGTCCCAGTCGGCCTCGTCGATCTCCCAAGCGCGGCCGTTGGTGGCGCCACCGGCGTTGACGACGAGGATGTCGACGTGGCCGAGCCCCGCGATCGCCTCATCGACCATGCGCCGGCAGTGGTCCTCGCGGGTCACGTCGGCCTCGATCGAGATCGCACGTCGGCCCTTCGCCTCGACCTCGGCGCGCGTGCGCTCGAGATCCTCGGCGCCGGCCATGTGCCAGTCGCCGTGCGCCTCCGACAGCGAGCCGAGGTCGACGAGCGCAAGATCGGCGCCTTCGTCGGCGAAGAGGCGCGCGACGGCGCGGCCGTGGCCGCGGGCGCCGCCGGTGATCAGGGCGGTGCGGCCGGCGAGCTCGTTCACCGATCCCCCCATGGGGGCGCGGGGTCGAGGGCGGTCCCGGCCACGGGGACGCCATCGAGGACGACGAGTCGACGGCGGGTCTGATCGAGCAGCACGCGGAGGTCCACGAGGGGATCCTCGTCCACCAGCAGCAGGTCCGCAACCGCGCCGGGTTCGAGGCGTCCGATCTCGCCCAGGCCGCACGCGTCCGCCGCGACGCGCGTCGCAGCGTCGATCGCCTCGCGGTTCGTGAGGCCCGCGTCGGCGAGTCGCACCGCCTCGATCGCGTTCTCGCCGTGCGGCGTGTCGTCGAAGCCCATCGCGATGCGGACGCCGGCGCTGCGGGCGACCTCGACGGACCGGTAGGCGGACTCGCGCAGTCGCGCGGCCTGCTCGACGAGCGCGTGCGTGAAGCAGCCGCGGGGGTCATCGCCGACGGCATGGAAGACGCTGAGGGTCGGCACCAGGATGATCCCACGCTCGGCCATCGCCGCGGCCAGCGCCGGATCCTCGTGCAGGAGATCGCCGTGCTCGACGGTGTCCACGCCGGCCTCAACGGCCAGGCGGATGCCGGCGAGGCCCTCGGCGTGGGCGGCGACCCGCACGCCGAGGCGATGCGCCTCGTCGACGATCGCCTCCAGCTCGGCCCGGGTGAGCTGCGCCGGGTGGACGGGTTCGCGATCGACGGTCAGCGCGCCCGGGGCCATCACCTTCACGAAGTCGGCTCCGTCGGCGAGTACCCGGCGGACAGCGCCGCGCGCCGCGTCGGGACCGTCGGCGGTGATGTACATGCCGCCGAACTTCCGCCCGCCGGGCGAGGTCGCCGAGACGATCCTCCCGCTCAGCAGGATCCGCGGACCCTGCGCGAGGCCGGCGGCGATCGCCCGGCGCAGGTGGAAGAGCTCCTCGCCGTAGCCGCCCACGTCGCGGACGGTGGTTATGCCGGCCGCGAGGGTGGCGTGCGCGCTGCGGGCCTGCGCGTATGGCTTGACGCCCGGCTCGTACGGCGACTCGCCGCGCGGCGGCTCGGGCATCGCGAAGGACGAGAGGTGGATGTGCGCGTCGACGAGGCCCGGGAGGAGGGTGGCTCCGGCGGCGTCGATCACGGTGGCGCCGTCACCGGGCGCAAGGCCCGAGCCGACGGCCACGATGCGGCCTTCGGCGGCAAGCAGGTCGGTCTCCGCACGTGAGCCCCGACCGTCGACCAGGCGAGCGTTGCGAATCAGGAGCTGCGTGCCCGTGGGGTGGAGGCCCACGGCGGGCAGCACGGGCGAGGGGAGGGGCACGGCCATCGGAGTCGTGGGTGCGGTCGGGGCTGCATGCCCCCGACCGCACCCATCGGGGTCGCTAGGCGACCCCGGTGCTCCAGAGGCTGATCCAGCCGTTCGGGTTCAGCACGGGCTTCACCCACGGCTGGCCACCGTAGTAGAAGTTCGGGAAGGAGATCCAGGCCATCGTGGCTGACTCGTCCCACTCCTTCTGCATGTCGATGTAGAGCTGGTTGCGAACCGCGTCGTCGAACGACTTCTGCGCCTCGTCGAACTTGGCCTGGAAGGAGTCCGGTGCCCAGTCGCACCAGTTCCACTGGCCGAGCTGCGGCTTCGTGAACCAGACGATCGACCACGACGGGTCCGGTAGCGAGGTGTAGCCGGAGTAGACAAGTTGTCGGTCCTTGCCGCCACCACCGTTGCCGGGGATCTCGTAGAACGCGCCCGAGTCCTGCAGGTCGATCTCGACCGTGATGCCGATCTCCTTGAGGTTCGCCTGGATGATCTCCGCGGCGGCCTTGTCGGTCTCGCTGGTCGTCGTCGTGAGCTTCAGCGTGACGTCGGTCAGGCCCGAGGCGGCGAGGTACTCCTTCGCCTTCGCAGGGTCGGGGCCGTACGACGGGGCGTCCGCCCAGTAGCCGATGCCCATGTTCTCAGGGATGATCGCCTTCGCCCGCGTGTGCTTGCCGTTGTAGACCGCGGCGATGATGCCGTCGACATCGATCGCCTCGCGGACGGCCTTGCGGACGTTGATGTCGTCCAGCGGCGCGTTCGCCTCGCTGATCGCGAGGAAGTTGTAGTTCAGCGACGGCTGCTCGAGCACCGGGAGCCCGGCACCGGAGATCTGGTCGACCGTGGCCTCGCCGAGGAAGCCGTAGTTGACGTCACCGGCCTGGAGCGCGTTGGCCGCCGTCGTGTCCTCCTCGATGAACAGGATCTCGATCTGCTCGAACACGGCGGGGGCCGCGTACTCCGAGTTCGCCCCGCCGTAGTCGGCGAACTTCTTGAGGACCGTCTTCTCCTTCGGCGTCCAGGAGACGAACTCGTACGGGCCGGTGCCGATCGGGCTGGTGCCGTAGTCCTCGCCCTTCTCCTCGACGGCCTTCTTCGACACCACCTTCCCCGCGATGGTGGGGAGCGTGGTGCGCATGAGGGGCGCGAACGGCTCCTTCATGATGATCACGCCGCTGTAGGTGTCGACGACCTTGACCTCCTTCAGCGCCGCCCAGTCACCCTGGTACGGCGACTCCAGCTTCGGCTCGGTGAGGCCGGCGATGCGCTCGTACGAGAACTTGACGTCCTCGGCCGTCACCTCGCCGTAGCCGCCGTGGAACTGGATTCCCTCCTTCAGCTTGAAGGCGAATTCCAGGTTGTCCGCGGAGGCCTCGAAGGTCTCGGCGAGGCAGTTGACGACGTCGAACGAGCCGGGCTTGAAGGTGATCAGGCCCTCGTTGATGCAGTCGACGAGCTGACCGTCGTGGGTGGTCGGCCAGATCGCCGGATCGATCGAGGCGGTGTCGTAGATGTCGCGGTACGTGAGAAGCGCGGTGGCGCCCTCCGGAGCGGCCGAGGTGGACTCGGCGGCTGCGGTGTCGCCGCCCGCCGTCTCGCCGCCGGACGACGAATCGCCCCCGCCGCACGCCGCGATCAGCATCCCGATGGTGGTCATCGCGAGTCCGAGCGCACTGGCCTTGGCGATGAACGTCCTGCGGTCGATCCGACGGCCTACGAGCTCGGCCATGAGCCCGTTGAGCTCCTCGCCCTTCTCCCGGTTGCTCCTGGGTGCGATCTCCTCGTGCATGGTGTTCCTCTCCCCTTGCGTTGTGGTCATCTCGCGCCGCGCGCCGCTTCGACGAAGCGGAGCGCCCGTTCCCGGTCGACCGGGTTCCATGTCCCGCCGTCCACCTTCAGGCTGCTGCCGACGATACAGCCATCGCAGTGCGGAAGATAGGCCGCGATCGTCTCGGCTCGGGCCCCGGTGTTGAGCAGCACCGGCACCTCGGTTGGCACGGCGGCACGGACCGATTCGAGCGTGGAGAGATCGGCCTCGGCGCCCGCCATCGGCCCCGACACGAGGATGCCGTCGGCCAGGCTCGAGACTGCGGTCGAGTGGGCGACCTGCGCCGCCGTGCGGCTGCCGATGCCGGAGGCGAACTCCGGCGTGATGTTCATGAGGATCGACAGATCGCCGGCGTCGAGGCGCCGACGCTCGCGCAGGAGCGCGGCCGCATCGGGCTGCCAGAGTCCCATGTCGGACTCCCAGACGCCGGAGGCCACCTCGCGCATGAAGTCGGCTTCCGTCGCGACGGCGACCGCCAGCGCGCAGCCCGCGTCCCACAGGAAGTCGACGCCGAAGGGCATGCCGGTCGGCCGGCACTCCGTGACGACCCGCGCCATGACGGCTGCGCTCTCGAGTCCAGCCTCGAGCTGGTAGGGCCGGTCGCCCTCGTTGCAGAAGAGCAGCGCGTCGAATCCCGCCTCGCGGAGGATTTCTGCGTCACGGGCGACCCAGTCGATCAGGCCCTGGACGCCGGCGTCGGCGTCGTACAGCGGGGTGCCGGGGAGCGGCGGGACGTGCGCCATCGCGATCAGGACGTTCCGGTCGCCGAACCGGCGCATGAAGGGTCGCATCTCAGATCTTCGCTTTCCGGGACGAGCCTAGTGGTTCACCGTGTGCGAAGCGATGCGCTTCGGTGGTAGTTATGCTGAATTTTCGATCATGATCGAACAATCGATCTCACTCGGAGCGAAGCGGCGCCGCGAGGGCCTCGAGCGGCTGGTCAACGACCAGGGCGGTATCACGGTCGCCGACGCCGCCGACCGGATGGGCGTCTCGCAGATGACGATTCGCCGCGACCTCGACGCCCTCGACGCGCTCGGGCGGGTCCGACGGGTGCGCGGCGGTGCGATCGTGCGCGTCGGTCGGGCCCACGAGCCTCCGCTCGAGGACCGCGCAGCGCTCGCGACCGCCGCGAAGGCCCGCATCGCCCGGCTCGCGGCGGATCTGGTCGGCGATGGGGACACCATCATCCTCGACGTCGGCTCCACGGGCGTCGAGCTCGCACGAGCGCTCCGCGGGAGGTCCCGGCTGACCGTTCTGACTGCGAGCGTGTCGGTCGTGAGCGTGCTCGCCGACGAGCCCGGCATCCGCGTGATCGCGACTGGCGGGCTGGTGCGGGCGAGCGAGATGAGCATGGTCGGGGCGATCGCGGAAGGGGTCTTCGACAACCACAACTGCGACACGCTGTTCCTCGGCGTCGCGGGCATCGACCCCGTCAAGGGCCTGACCGAGTTCAGCCTCGACGATGCCCGGGTCAAGCAGGCGGCGATCCGGTCGGCTCGTTCGGTGGTCGTGCTCGCCGACGAGCGCAAGCTCGGCGTCGTCGCCTTCGCTCGCATCTCGCACTTCGGAGCGGCGGACGTGCTGATCTGCGACGCGCCACCCCAGCATCCCGTCGTGCGGGCCGCCGTGGACGCCGGGGTGCGCTACCTTCACGCGATCGAGGGGGAGGCGGTGAGGTGATGGGCGACCGGCTCGTGTGCGGGATCGACGTGGGGTCGAGTGCGGTCAAGGCGACGTTGCTGCATCCCGAGCGCGGGGTAGTCGCAACCGGCGACGCGCCGGCGCCGTTGCGCTCCGAGCGCCCCGGCTGGTCGGAGGTCGCCGTTGAGGACTGGTGGGCAGCCGCGTGCGCCGCGGTGCCCCTGGCCCTCGCCGACGCCGGGGCCGTGGCGGCGGACGTCGTCGCCGTCGCGACGACCGGGATGGTCCCGGCCGTCGTGCTGCTCGATGAGACCGGTGAGCCCTTGCGGGCGGGCATCCTCCAGAACGATGCCCGCGCCGTCGGGGAGATCAGCGAGATGGAGGCCGCGCTCGCGGATGTCGATCTGCTCGGACGCACCGGTTCCGCGCTGACGCAGCAGTCCGTCGGTCCGACGCTGCTCTGGATCCGCCGCAATGAACCCGACGTCGGGGCCCGCACCGCGACCGTCGGGGGATCGTACGACTGGCTGCTGCGGCAGCTCGGTGCGATCCCCCACGTGGAGGGCAACTGGGCGATCGAGAGCGGCCTCTACGACCTCTCGGGCCGGCCATGTCCCGAGGTGCTCGCCGTCGCCGGGGTCGAGTCGTCACGGCTGCCAGCCGTGGTGCGGCCGGCGACGCCAATGGGCGAGATCGATCCGGCCGCCGCTGCGGCGATCGGTCTCGCGCCCGGCACACTGCTCGTCGTCGGCGGAGCCGATCACGTGCTGTCCGCCGCCAGCGCCGGGGTGGCCGAGCCCGGCCAGGCGTTGGTCAAGCTCGGCAGCTCCGGCGACCTCCTCACCGTCTCGAGCGAGCCGGTGACCGATCGGCGCCTCTACCTCGACCAGCACCCGATCCAGGGACGGTGGATCCCCAACGGCTGCATGGCCACGTCGGGCTCGCTCCTGCGCTGGTTCCAGCAGCGGATCGCCGCCGGAGAGGACTTCGCGGCACTCGACGCCGAAGCCGCCCAGGTACCGGCTGGCGCCGAAGGGGTCGTCTGCCTGCCGTACTTCCTGGGCGAGAAGAGCCCGGTACACGATCCGGAGGCGCGCGGAGCGTTCATCGGCCTGCACCTCGGCCACACCCGTGCGCACCTGTTCCGCGCGTGCCTCGAGAGCACCGGCCACGGTCTGCGTCACCACCTGGACGTGCTCGAGGAGATCGGCATCGAGGTCCGTGAGGCCCGAGTCACCAACGGCGGCGCCAATTCGCGCCTCTGGAAGCAGGCCGTCGCCGATGCGCTCGGCATCCCGCTCGTGCCGATCATCGACCACCCGGGGAGTTCCTTCGGTGCGGCCGTCGCCGCCGCGATCGGAGCCGGGCTGATCGACGGCTGGGAGGCCGTCGACCGCTTCGTCGACCTCGGCGACCCCGTCGAGCCCGATCCGACGGCAGCACCCGCTCTCGCCGAGTCCTACGGCGTCTATCGGGACCTGGAGGCGGCGCTGCGGCCGCTCAGCCACCGGCTGGCCCGCGCGGCCCGCTAGCCTGCACGCATGACCCGCGCCGCCGTTCTCCACGAACTCCACGCCCCGCTTTCGGTAGAGGACATCGAGGTCGCTGCGCCGCGCGCGGGCGAGGTGCAGGTCCGCCTTGCGGCCTCCGGCGTCTGCCACTCCGATCTGCATACGCTCAACGGCTCGTTCCCGTGGCCCCTGCCGGCGATCTTCGGGCACGAGGGCGCCGGCGTCGTGGAGGAGGTCGGCCCCGGAGTGACCAACGTCACCCCGGGCGACCACGTGATCCTCACGTGGCTCCCGTACTGCGGTGCGTGCCGACAGTGCCGCCGCGGGCGACCGAACATCTGCGAGAACCAGGGTTGGTCGGACGCCGGGACGATGATGGACGGCACCGTTCGCTTCACGGGCGCCACGGGACCGATCCACCACTGCACGGGCTCGACGTTCGCCGAGCGGACGGTCGTCGCCGCGCAGACGTGCGTGAAGGTCGACGCGACGCTGGATCTCGTCGATCTGTGTCTGTTCGGCTGCGCGGTGATGACGGGTGTCGGCGCCGTCCGCAACTCGGCGAAGGTGCAGCCCGGCGACTCGGTCGCCGTGGTCGGCTGCGGCGGGGTCGGGCTCAACGTCATCCAGGGGGCCCGGATCGCAGGGGCGGAGCGCATCGTCGCCATCGATCGCGTGTCTGCGAAGCTGGAGGTGGCACGCGCGCTCGGGGCTACCGAGGTGATCGACGCCTCAGCGGTCGATCCCGTCGAGGCGCTCCCGGATGGCTTCGACCACGTCTTCGAGGCGATTGGCCGTACCGACACCATCGAGTCGGCGATCGGGCTGGTCGCCCCCGGGGGGCAGGCGCTGCTGATCGGTATGGCGCCCGTCGGCGCGACCATCCCGATCACGCCCCTCGACCTGACCGTCAGCGACCGCTCGATCCGCGGATCCTGGTACGGCGGCGTCGTGCCCGAGCGGGATTTCCCGCTGCTCGTCGACCTCTACCGCGCGGGCGAGTTGCGGATGGATGCGATCGTGCAGCGCATCACGCTCGACGACATCAACGCCGCCTTCGAGGGCCTTCGCCGCGGCGACGCGATCCGCAGCGTGATCGTCTACTGATGGGCTACCACGCGTCGCCGAGGGCGACGCGGATGCCCTCGCCGGATACGCCGCTGCTCTCGGGCGATGCGAGGAAGGCGATCACCTCGCCCACTTCCTCCGCCGTGATCACCCGGCCAGCGGCGTACGACGCCGCTCTCGCGGCCCAGACCTCATCCACCGTCAGGCCGGCGGACTGCGCGTCGCGCTGGGCGGACTGCTCCGACATCTTGGAGCGAACCCAGCCGGGCAGCACTGCGTTGCAGGTGATGCCGACCGGAGCCCCATCCTGCGCCACGCTGAGCATCATCCCGAGCAATCCGGCCTTGGCCGCGCTGTAGGCCGAGTACCCGGGCGCGCCATGCGTGGCGGCCGTCGATGACACGAGCACGATTCGACCAGATCCGCTGCGTTCCAGATCGGGCCACGCCAGCCGGATGAGGTGGAACGCAGCGTCGAGATTGAGGGCCATGCTCGCACGCCAGATCCGCGTCTCCAGGGTCGCGATGGGGCCCTCCTCGGCAGAGCCGACGCCGGCGGAGTGGATGACGGCTTCGATCGGTCCACGCTCGCGGGCCCGTTCGATCGCCAGCGCGCAGCCGTCCTCGGTGGAGAGATCGGCAGAGGCGCTCTCTTCGCCGCCCCGTCGTGAGATGCCGACGACGTCGCGCCCGCGCGCTCGGAGAATGCGAGCGGTCGCCAGGCCGATACCGCTCGAGGCGCCGGTGACCAGCACGACGCCCATCGCGGGGCTAGTCGCCCTGCTCGACGAAGTACTTGCCGGTCTGGCCGTCCGAGAACCAGCGGCTCGTGACCGTCTTCTTGCGCGTGAAGAAGTCGACGCCATCGGTGCCGTGCGCGTGCAGGTCGCCGAGGAACGAGTCCTTCCAGCCCGAGAAGGGGAAGAAGGCGACCGGGGCGGCGACGCCGACGTTGACGCCGATCATGCCGACCTCGACCTCGTGGCGGTAGCGGCGGACCGCGGCGCCCGACTCCGTGAAGATCGAGGTGCCGTTGCCGTAGCGCGAGCCGTTGACGAAGGCGATCGCGTCGGCCAGCGTGTCGACCTCGACGACGCTGAGGACCGGCCCGAAGACCTCCTCGCGGGAGATCTCCATCGCGTCGGTGACGCCCTGGACGATCGTCGGGCCGACGTAGGCGCCCTCGGCGGGCAGGCCCGGCTCGCGGCCGTCGACGGCCAGGGTCGCGCCCTGCTCGAGGGCGTTGTCGATCATGCCGCGGATGCGGTCGCGCGCCTCGCAGGAGACGACGGGGCCGACGCTCGTGCCCTGCTCCATGCCGTCGCCGACGGTGAGGGCCTCGGTGCGCGGCACGAGCTCCTTGGCGAGGTCCTGCCAGGCGCCGCCCACGGCGACGACGATCGACCCGGCCATGCAGCGCTGGCCCGCGGCGCCGAAGGCGGAGCCGATGATGTTGTCGGCCGTCTTGTCCATCACGGCGTCGGGCATCACGACCATCGAGTTCTTCGCCCCGCCCAGCGCCTGGACGCGCGTCTTCTTGGCGGCGGCGCGCTCGTAGATGTCCTGCGCGGTCGACGCGGAGCCGACGAAGGAGACGGCGTCGATGCCGGGGTGGTCGAGGATCGCGTTGACCACGTCGCGCGAGCCGTTGACCATGTTGACGACGCCGGGCGGCAGGCCGAGCCCGTCGATCAGCTCGAAGACGATCTGCTGCGTCATCGGGACCTGCTCGGACGGCTTGAGGATGAAGGTGTTGCCCGTCGCGATGGCGAAGGGCAGGAACCACATCGGCACCATGGCCGGGACGTTGAACGGCGTGATCGCGGCGCAGACGCCGACGGGCTGGCGGATCGTCTCCGCGTCGACGTTGGTGGCGACGCCCTCGAGGTTGCGGCCCTGCATCGTGGTCGGGATCGCGCAGGCGCACTCGACCATCTCGATCATGCGCTCGACCTCGGCGCGGGCATCGGGGAAGGTCTTGCCCATCTCGAGGGTCACGCACTCGGCGAGGCGGTCCTTGTTCTCCTCGAGCTGCTGGCGGAAGCCGAACAGCCAGCGGGCGCGATCGATCGTGCTCTTCGCCTTCCAGGCGGGGAACGCGGCGCGCGCGGCCTGCACGGCCTGGTCGACGTCGCTGGTGCCCGACAGCGGCACCTGCGACAGCACCTCGCCGGTGGCGGGGTTCTGGACGTCCAGGAGCTCGCTCGACGCGGACGGCACCCACGCGCCATTGATGTAGTTCGGCAGGATCTTCACGGCGGTCGCGCTCATCGTCTCGGGCACCTCGGGTCGGGCGGAAGGGACTCCCCGGATGCTACCTACGACGCGGCGTCGGGGGCGCGCTCCACCAGCTGGCGCTTGATGCGGGCGAGGATCGCGCCCGTCGAGCGCATGCGCAGGGGCGAGACGACCTCGGCGAGGCCCATGCCCATGGCGAACTCGCTGGGGGTGGTCAGCACCTCCTCCACCGAGGCCCCGTCGAGGCCCGCCTGGATGATCCCGGCGAAGCCCTTCGAGGTCGGGGCCTCGTCGGGCGCGGCGAAGAACAGGCGCACGCGGTCCGCGTCGTCGACCTCGGCCTGCACGAAGAGCGGCGTCTGGCACTCGTGGACCCGCTCGAGCTCCTGCCCGGCGAGCCGCTCCGGCAGGGGCGGCAGGCCGTTGGCGTACTCGAGCAGCAGGTCGAGCCGCTCCGTGCGGTCGCACTCGGCGAACTCGTCGACGATCTCCTGCAGGCGCGGGGGGAGCGCGCGGTCCACGGCTACGGCTTCTCGATCGGCACGCGCACCGCGTTGCCCCACTCGACCCACGAGCCGTCGTAGTTGCGGACGTGCTCGAAGCCGAGCAGGTGCGTGAGCACGAACCAGGTGTGGCTCGAGCGC
>SXGQ01367628.1_pt1 | contig 25315 bp, 30 predicted proteins | sample 3178371 | NCBI WGS metagenome assembly SXGQ01 (sample SAMN11356859, study PRJNA531348) | freshwater metagenome | isolation source: freshwater sample F1-20 | place: China: Fuxian Lake, Yuxi | collected 2017-12-25 | reverse complement strand
TATTCTTCTATGATGAGGATCACGCCATTGCGCTATGTGAGCCTTATTTTCGCCGCGTATTCTTTTATCTACTTTTCCATGCAACGCACCGAAACTGCGTATAAGCTCGCAACAGTTGGTGGCAGTTTATCACTGTTTATCATTTATCTCTATATGATCTTTAATTCTGTAGCTGTGTTGCTTAATCAATATAGCGGCCCCCGCTTTATCTATGGTTTCGCATTAATGACATACGGCTTTTTCTTCTCCGCATATGCGCTATATCACTTTTTTATGAAGTTTCAAAAGGGTCGTGATGAAAAGACGCTGGTTCTAGATGGCGTTACTGTATTGGCTAGTTTGGTTGCATTTTTGGTTTCCTTAGGTAGTGGCTTGATTTCGACAATAAATATGTTCGTCGCTGTCGTGGCGCCTTTCTATTTCGGATGGAGACGCTTGGTTCGCGCCTTTAAAAATTGAACGCGCCAAGCCTCGTTACGACCACATACAAACCATGCCGCACGTCTTGAACTATACCAAGCACAACGTGCATCCGGACCACCTTCCGTCCATCAGAACGAATCTGCGCCTCATGCTGTGGGCCGGTGACGGCATACACGAGGGTGTGAGCGATGTCGCGCGCCTACGAGGCTACGACATGTTTATATGTTTGGGATCCCCTCCTGGACTTGAACAAAACATCGCCGACCTCTCGGGTTCTCAAATACTCTGCATCATTGACATTTACGACAAAGCGCAAATGACCGAGTTTCATAGAGAGTTCCGCGGCGCATTCGCCCACATTGATTCCGACTACCACGGAAACACGCCTCATCTCCGCACCTCGGACTACGCCGCCCTTCTCGGCCCTGGTGGCACTGCGCGCCACATTGAAGGCATCAATACCCTCGTAATGCCCTTAGATAATATGCTAAGCACGCTGGAGATGTTCGCCCCTGTTCTTGACTACGAGACGCGCCAAAAACGTTTCTGGTGCAATACGGTCATAAAACTCGGCAAACGCGACCAGATTACCCCAGGAGAAGTGTGGTCATCGCATGACCTGAAACATCCCTTCTACAACTACGTTCGGGAGGAACAGGAGCGCTTCGTAGGTTGGCAAAAGTTGCGGAACCCACAGTGGCCGGCCATGAAGCCCACTCTCCGCGAACAACTAGAGATACTGGGGGCCGACGTTCTTACTTGCACCATCTCACTCCCTATTGAGCAACCATACCTGGAAGAGTTCAGCAGCTTCTTGGACGAGAAAATACAGAGTATCCTCAAGGCTAAGACCAACTTCACACTCGTGCAGTCCGCCATGGATGAGGCCTCCTACGGAAAAGATCTGATGGGTCTCATTCGCGTAAAACAGAGTGTATTGAAGATGCTCATCACCGAGCTTCCGTCAACCATGACAGGCATTATTGGGCGCTTTCTGGACGATCGGTTCCCTACAAACCCCACCGAGTTTGGCCTCTCCCTCGTGCGCTGAGCCTAGAATTTCTACATACGCAATAAATGAACTGCTGCGCTTCTGCGGATTTTACTTTTTTGCCAAAAGGGATAGAAGTTGTGGAACGCAATACCCAGGCAGATTCAAAACTCCTACAGTTTTTTAGCTTCACCTCCATTGAAAGCATCAGCTACAACTATTCTCGCTCCGATGGCGGGCTCATCATACTGTGGATCAAACACGCGAAAACTCCCTATCGCTATACATTCCCGTGCACAGAAGAAGGTAGGGCCATCTACAAACAAATCATAGAAAGTATGTAGGTGTGTAAAATTTGATAATATTATGTTTCATATAATGTAATAATGCCTGTTCCAAAAGTTTGCCCCGATGTGCTCTTAGCGCATATGAGCAAAGTCAAGATCGTCAAGGAGTTGGTAGAGAAAACCCAAGATGCGCTAGTGAAAGAACTCGCCGCTTCGTGGTTGGAGGTTCTAGGAAGCAAGGCTGGAAATGACATTCTTGAGAGCGTGCTCGTGCGCGCAACAGGGCGTGAGCCAAAAGACGCAAGTCAAAAACATGGCGCCGATAGCAAAGATGGCCTCGTAGAGGCGAAACCCTGTAAGGGGGCCTATACGGCGCATATTAGTGACGATTCCGCAATGTGTCTCCTCAAATCTCAGAAGATTCCCTATTGCGTTCTGGGCGTTTCATCAAAGGACGGGCGTGAGATTAACTGGGTAGCAATCGTCCCGTATCGCATATTTGATGATTCGCGATACAGAAAAATATGTTCAAAGCTTGGGCTTCCAGAAAATGATTGGCCCAAGATACTACCAACAAACGAGGCTGCCAGAAATGAGATCCTGGAGAAGCTTGTATCTATGCATAAACCAGACATGTATGTGCGATCAAGCGCACTACCGTTTGAGTGTCTGAATGATTTACCAGCTTCAGAATACTCTGTATGGATTTCAGATGATTTGCTAAAAGAGACTAAACCAACTCAGAGAGAAAAGCAACTTATAAAGATGTGGAAGGCGCAACAGTCGCCCGCCTGAAACAGAAGGTTTCCTCCTCCGAATCTCGTTTCTCTTTCCCCTCCTTGATTCGGCTACCTCCAGGGCGTCCAGATCCCGTCATGGTTACAGTCTTAATAAGATCCCACCCAGCATCTTTGTGGATCTTTTTAGTTATGGTCGCTAAAGGATACTTCTTATCGGACTTGAAATCTTTCACGCTCCAACAACTCACTCCCCCCTCCTTTAGACAAGAAAGGCATCCCAGAATAACTGGCTTTAACCATTTCTCCGTCCATTCTTCCCAGGTCTTATGCGAGGTAGTTGACTGGTCGCCAGCTGTATACAACTCCAAGTTGAAATAAGGGGGACTCGTCAAAACCAAGTCAAACTTGTCCATGGCGGCTACATCAACTAGGCCCACCTCGGCAGGCTTCTCCAAAACTAGAGCCCTGGACCGCACCACCTGCGGCAACGCAGTATCTTTCAAGATACCTTTGAGTGCATTAAAGGTATTCGGATCTGGTTCACAGCCAACATAAATAGCATCCTCTGCCGCAGCTAAAGTCCCGAGCATTCTGCCGCCCCATCCACTACACGGATCTAATACCCGCTTGGCCCCGAAATACTGCACGATCGCTTTAGACGTGACCGTCCTATATTTAGTCACATTTCCAAGCCCACCCGTCATGACAATCATCCGCCGAATTTCCGATACGTAAGGTGTGGAGTGCATCTGAATATTTTGCATAAGGGCTTTCTCAATAGGGGCTTGCGTAAATAGGCTGCGAACAGATACACCCTTATAGTTCTTCACATCATAGAAATGACGCATGAAATGATCAAGGATCTTGTGTCCTGGTCGCGTGCGAGTGTCTATAGAGATTATATCGCCGTTTTCAATAACAATCTTCCTGTGAAGTGAAAGCCAATCCTTTGTTCTCTCAAGCGCCGTGTATTCGTCAACTAATACACTATTGGAACAATCCACTATTTGCTTCGCTATGATTGCGAGTTTCGCCCGAATATACGGCTCCTTTTCCTCTGTAAGCTCCTCCTTCGCAATTGATGTTTCACATAAATGATACGACGAGTTCTCCAGCAAACTTCGTAAGGCATATCGCGTGTTTCTTAGTTGAAGCCATTGTGGCGGAGGTGCGGCCATTTCTAACCGGTGTTGTCGAAAATCTTCGAGTAAATTTTACAGCCTCTGGTGATGAAAAATTGATAATGCGCGTAGCACTTAGTTACATACTACAGGATGGTGACCTACTTTCAAAGCGCAACTCTTTATCTTAGCGGGCCTGACATCAATCTCATGGCGTTTTGTGAACGCCCTATCATGCCCTTGGTCGCTGTAGAGAAATTCAACAGTGGCACAAACGTCCGCGTCTTGAAATACGATGGCACTCGCATTGAATGGTATACCGATGGCACTATTATGAAGTATTGCGTCAACGGGAACCACATCCGATACGATAAGATGCCAACATTGAAGGATGCCGTCACCGCCCCCTATTGCCGCGATTGCTGCAATCTTTCCTACAACTTCCACAAAGATGGCTCGGTAACGGTTATTCAGGGCGCACAGGTGTGGCACTGGGGAACAGAGACACCTGGCACGCCCGAGTTTGGACAAATCTATTATGACAGCCCCTGCGGCGAAGGACGTTGCTGGCCAGAGACATGCGTGGGTGATTGTATGGGTGATTCCGATTAAAAATATGCGCAGGGGATATATGCGCCTCACTTCCAAACAACGACGCCGCCTTATTCGCCGAGAACGTAGGGCAAAAGCACGGAGCCAAACGACGCGATGCTGTCTAGCAGCACTTTTTTTTAAGTAGATGCACGTAGATAATAGCCGCATATACTGTCAAAAGCATCAGGCAAACCCCAGCAATCATACAGCACTGCTGGTTCGCGTGACGCTTCTCCTTCTCCATCTTCTCCACCCTCTCAAACCACGCCCTGTTCGCATCCTGTAGAGCCTCATTCTCCCGCTGAAGCAGCGATATCTCATTCCCACTCAAATCGCGCCGCGGGCTCTCAGCACCCCCCTCAGAAACAGATTCTGAGCCAGTCTCTGACTCAGAATCCGTTTCAACTCGACTACACACGAAACACGAACTTACCCACTCGCGCAGAATGTAGAGGCCCACCATCATGTAAGAGAAGAACATGATCAGAAAGTGAGTAACAATTACGATGATAAGCGTGCCTGCTTTATACACAATAGGAGCCAGCATTTTTGGTGCGAAACAACCCGGTCACCATATCAATCAATTTTTTCGGGAATCCACCGCATCCCCATGAGAAATCGTGAACCCTTCGGCCAGGCCGTCTCCTGAAAGAGGTCCTCGCGAATCCCTCGCACCCACTTTTCCGAATACCCGCCCTTCCGTGCGCGCTCCAACAAATCCTTCAACTCCAACTGCGTCCCCTCACGGACTTCTGCAACCGCCAGAAGCCACTTTACAAACTCCCTCGAGCGTTCCTCTCCGCAATCCGATAGACGCTCCTTTGCGAATACAATCGGCGACAAATGCGTCTCCGTCTCCGATAAAACGTCCGCAACCTCCCCATCTCCCCCCATCGCCACACGCAGAATCGCCTGGAGCTGCGCCTCCGCCTCCAAAATGTAACTACTGAACTCCGCAAACATCGAATCCGTCCGTCGCTTATGACCCACAAGCGCATTCTTGTGCTTCGTAACACTCACCGCATGACTCCTCAATAGGTTAGTCATCAACGCCGCCTTCATCTCCAGCGCACGAATGGCCTCCACCTCCTCCTTCACAGGCTTCGCCATCGCCTCAATCGTCTCAAAAAAGGGCCGCAGGGTCTGCAGATAAAACACAGTGTCCTCGTGCGCCATAAACGTGGAAATAAATAGGATGAACCGCCCATCCTCCAGAAACTCTACATCAATGTCTCCGCCACGAGCTTTCCCCACAATCCCGTAACGTAGACTGACTAGGATGCCTCCCCGCACATCCGGATGTAGGCGCAGGTCACGGCGGAATTTATTCACCTCCTCCGTTGAAACCATCCGCGCATAGTTCTTCACCTCCCAAAGATAGGCCCCCGCCGCCCGCGTCATACGAATATCAGCCGTCTCGGCCCCCTTGCTCACGATATGCACGTCGCAATCAAAGGCCCGCTTCAACTGCGCCTCAATGACAAACTCACCGAAGTTACCCTTCTCCTTTGAAGAGGCAAAGGTCTTCGTAATAGACTGCTGTAAAGACTCCACACGCTTCCCCACAGTGTCCACCGACTTCTCCAAAGTCTGCTGGAGCCGCTGGATATGATCATCCTTCGCAGCAAGAAGCTCGTTCATAGACTCCCGCACCTCCTTCTGAATCTGCAGGCGGAGCGCTGAAGCAGAAGACTCCATGGCCTCGATACGTAGCTGCGCAGCCCGCGCGGCCTCCTCCGCCTTCACTTTATCCTGCCGCAACTTTGTAAGCTCCTTTGCAGCCGTCGCTTCCGCCTCCTTCAGTTGCACCTCAAACTCCTTCGCAGCCTGAACCACAGCCTCCGCATGAGTTTCCTGTCGCAATGTTTCCGTGCCCCGCTTCTGGATATAGGCCGTGGCCTCCGCACCCAGGCGCAGCGCAACCGCGACTTCCGCTGGCTTTCCCTCTGAATACATCGCTGGAACTACAAAATCCACCGGTATAGTCAAACTAACTTTCTTTGTCGTCATCCTACCTATGGAACGCGCGAATCCTTTGGGCCGGCCACTAAATGGAAATCCACGACTCCGGGAAAAGAACAGGATTCTCTTTCCCTATCCACTTCTTCGGATACGCAACCGGGGCGCCCACATAGTTACACCCCAGCATCGCACCCCACCAACTATATGTGGAGTTACTAATAACTGCGCCGCCCTCACACAGACTCATCAACATTAGCCCCGCAATTTCATCGGGTTCATCTACAATCTCAAAAGGGGGTTGATTCGTCCACGCCTGCTCCCTACACCATTTCAAGTCGTCAGATAAAACGAGCCAGCGCCTTGGGCCCGATACGCGCTGCTTTATAGCCTGAAGCGCTGGAAGAAAGTATGTGTTATCTTGAACCCAAAACTCGGTTGGGTTAAGATTCAAATAATCACCGCGTCTCACGTGTAGAAAACACGTTTGCCGTGGACTCTGAATGTTATATTTTTCACGTAATTTTATCCGCATAACTATTAAACGCTGAAAAAGATCTTCCCTAATAAGTGCAACCTGCGACTCAATAGGAGGTAGATATTGAAAATACCCTTTTATACAGACACCCGTCTGCCCTTCCAGCTCACGCGGATCCCAGTGTGCATATACATCACCGTATTCTCTACGTATAAGCTGTACGTTCGGATATCCATCTGGTCCTATGGCCTTCCCGCGCCAATAAAGTTGCTGCCGATAGTCTTTTCCTGAATGTTTATTTTGTTCAATGTCCGTCAGCCATAGCTGTCCTCCCAGCGCAGCAGCCACCGCAAGCCCCGCAGAATACTGGAATAACTGATTTCCTACGCCCCCCTGAAGAACCATCACAATACATTCCGACATTCTTCACTCCTACTAGAATGATTCTAAAAAGTTTAGGTCAACTGGAAAGACACGCGTTTTTTGTTCTTTTCACCGCCTTTATTCTTGTTCTTTTTTGGCACGCGACCTGGGGCCTTGCGGATATCGCAGAACACTACGCTCTAGAGAATTTCCAAGTAAAAAAGCTTGCGTTTAATGTGGCGACTATTATGATTGTTGTCATCCTCATTGGGCTGTTTCCACAAATGCTCGTAAAGTTTTAGTTCGCCCGCAACATTGCCGTCACAAAGGCCTCCCAGCCGTTCTTGGCGATATACTGCATCCGGCGCATCCCAATCGCATAGGAGGCGCCAGAATGTTCGCCAAGAGTCGCCATGTGCATGTGAATCTGCTCGCCATTCCAGGTAGTGGAGAACATGAACCCCCCCTCGCCAGGATCCTGCTTCATCAACTCCCACGCCTCCGCCTTCGTGATGGCCTGATAGAAGTCCGCGTGCTGCCTGCGCTGAGACTCGTCCGCTAAGAAGCTGAAATCACCAGGATTGTATGACATGGTTATACCATTTCATACAGGGCTGTAGCAGTTCAAATTTTTTGCGGCACGGGTCTAAACTCGGCCTGTGCGTATAACTATAGAATGAAAACCCCTATCGGAAATGGAGGCTACGCAGAACTTCTGGAGGTGTTCGGCGATGATCTGACGGTAGTAAACGCAGCGCGGGTTTCATTCCATAAAGAAGCGACCGAGTTCTCCCCAAAAGATAAGGGGCTTATTAACTATCTCGCCAAGCACGACCATATTAGCCCCTTTTTTCATCCGCAGATCCGGCTCCGTCTAAAGATGCCCATTTTCGTTGCGAGGGAGTGGTATCGCCACACCATAGGTTTTGCACGGAATGAAGTCAGTAGGCGCTACATAGATGAGCCCCCAGAGATGTGGATTCCTACTGAGTTCCGCGCCCGCGATGCGAATCTAAAACAAGGCTCAAAAGAGGAGGCCGTTTCAACAAATGATGCCATGGTAGAACTCTATAAACACGCGGTCGATGTTACTAACTCCGCATACAAAACTATGTTGGAGGCGGGGGTTGCGCCAGAAATCGCTCGTGCGATTCTTCCCCAGTCCATGTATACAGAGTTCATTGAAACGGGTTCTCTCGCCGCATATGCACGCCTCTGTGGGCTGCGGCTAGACCCTCATGCTCAAAAGGAGATACGCGAATTCGCCCAGGCGGTCAGCGAACTACTTATTACACGCTTTCCCGTCAGCTGGGAGGCTCTCATGGCTACATAAAGGGCTATGACAGTATATATGTATAATGAAGACCCGTTCCCAGACCGCAATGCCCACCGAGGAGATCAAGCTCGCCGCGAAGAACCTGTTGCGTCTTGCCGAGATGCCTGCGCGCCCTCGTCGCGCCTGCGTCAAGGCTGCGGCGCCGGCGACCGCAGTGGCGACCCGCCCCCGCCGCTCTACTGCGACCGCCGTGAACTACGCCGAGTAAGACACTCGTGACACGCACAGCTGTCCGTCTTATCGCACGTGCACTTTTTACACGGCTCATCGCCCCTATAGGAATGACAACGCTCACAGAGCTTTGCCATTGCGATACAGACGTTGAAAGGGGTCTCGCACCGCGGACACGGCTGAAAAAAATGGGTGTGCTGCTCCGCGAGAAGAGTTTCAGGTGTTAGCACGGCTGGAACCCCGCAGTTAATACAGAGCCCCTTTTCCTCAGCACGACGCGCCCAGTTTATCTCAAACTGCTCCTGGCAATCGCTACACCAGCACGCGCAGGTAACGTCACACCCCGAAACATCCAAATGCTTGCAAGTAGTATGTTCTTCCATTCTACTTACAAGTATTTCGCGTATTTAGACCTCTCAATCCGCGTGCTGGACTTGCGGCATGTTCAGCGATGGAAAGGGCGTGTTGAGCGTAGGATTCACCGCCTGAATCCAACACGCCTCGTAGACATATGCGGGGTTGTTGTGCGTGACATCCTCGTTGAAACTCACGTTGATCAGCTGCTCACCCCCCTCTAGCGCATTCCGCGCCGCATGCTTCAGCATCACGTGCCAGTCAGCGTAAATCTGCGGAAGACACTCCTTATACGCCTCGTCAAACGTGTTATACATCCAGGCCACCAAGTTACCCTCACTCGTCATGCGGATGTAGCGGAAGCGGGTGGCAGCCATTGTAATACATGTGGGCGGGAAGCTCGCCCAGTTCAATTTTTGCGTGTGCGGTTGCGTTTGCGCGAACCACGGGCTCTCCGCTTTTTACTGCGGCGGCGGCGGCCGCGCTCGCTGCCGCGTGTCGGGGCCTCCAATCATGCGTCTCTTGCCAGTTTTCGGGTCTCGGACTAACATCGGGCCGCCACCCACTGACTCGCCCTCCACCGGCGATGGCAGCGCACACCGGGTTGACACTGCGCCATTAGCCGGGGCTGGACATACCTTATTCAAATATGTAATGAATGTTGTTGTTGCATTATTAGGACATTGTTTAGTGTAACAGTAGGACTTGATTTTCAAAAGGGTTTCAGGAAGGGGTTTACACCACAGGATTTGATTGGACCAAACAGGCGCTACCTTCTCGGGCTCTTGTGCAGGACATGAAATCCATCCATCCGGGCATGTAGGAGGCGGAGGCTGATTTTCTCCCGCCAATGGGCTGCTCCCCCCCTTTAAACGAGCACGACGCATCATCTTAACTTTACCCGCGATTATACGCCATTCCTAAAATTAAAACCGTAAAGAAGCCCTGACATATAATAAGGACATGGCAGCACTACAGGACACCGGAAAAAAGCGCAAGAACCTGGAAGACAAATATTATACGGCCCCCGTGGTCACCGCCCAGTGTCTCACACAGCTCACGCCCCTCCTCCAAAATCCGGGTGGATTCGCCTGGATTGAGCCCTCCGCGGGAAACGGCGTCTTTCTAAATGCTTTAAAGGATGTGTTGCCTGCGGCTAGGGCGATTGGCTTGGACATTGCTCCTGGCGCTCCGGGTATTGAAAGGGGCGACTTCTTATCGTGGGACGCGAGTGGCCTGGACGCCACTTCGCCGCGCATCTTCTTCGGCAATCCTCCATTCGGTAGGCAATCCTCTTTAGCACGGCGCTTTATTCAGCGGGCGGCGGAGCTGAATGCACAATGGATCGCCTTCATTCTCCCCCGCTCCTTTGAAAAACCCAGCCTTCAAAAGCATGTGCCGTCTATCTATCATCTTCGCCTCTCTGAGCGTCTAGGCGACAACTCCTTTCTAGTGAATGAGAAGCCCCACGATGTTCCCTGCGTCTTTCAAGTGTGGGAGCGTCGGGCGGAGTCACGCGCGCCTGTTCCCACGGTAGAGCCGGTTGGCTTTCGCTATGTGAAACACACGGAGCCGCACGATATTGCTATAAGACGCGTAGGTGTAAACGCTGGATCTGCGTTTCTTTCAGGGGGGACATTCTCTCCACAGAGTCACTACTTCATTAAGTTTCTGGATGCGGCCGTCGTGGAAAAAAGAGGGACGATTATGCAGCAACTCTCCGCCCATCCGTTTCCTTCAAATACCACGGGGCCGCGCTCACTCTCAAAAGGGGAAATCACTGCAGTTCTGGGGCCACTGGTTCAGAGTTGAAGAACTTGTCGTGGTCGCCGAGCTTGATCTCGCCCTTCGGATACAACGCCGCCAGCTCAGGGCCCTTCACGAATCGGATCTTCAGCTCGGGAAAGTGTATGTTACTCACGATGACGTAAATGAGCCCCTTCACCTTCTCGTTGAACACTGCCTCGTCAAAGTGTCGTCCCTGTCCAATCATATTGGAAGGCATGAACTTGCAGCCGTTGCGCGTGAATGTTTTTTGCTCGTATTTGACATTCGGGTCGGATGGGTCAACAAGGTCGTGTCCCTGACAGCCAGTAACGTGCGACAGACCGTAGTCCTGCGCGAGGAGACGCTCCATGAAGTGCGAGAATATCCTGCCGTCGCCGAACAACTCCCGAAGAACTTCTTGGGGCAAATCGTCCCAGGCCACGTTCGCGATGGTCTTAGCTGTGGTGTGATTGAATCGGATGCTCATGGTATGTAAAAAATAGGGAGGCGCGCGCAGTTCAATTTTTACTTCCTTTCATAAAAGACACGAGTTTCTCCCTCGCCGTCTTTTTACACAACTTATTGTCGTAGTAGACTTTCTCAGGGAGTTTAATGCGCTCAATAGGTGTGCCATCAGCATTGACACACTCCACATAGTTCCAAGTCTTCTCTCCAAAGTCTGGGGGAACACCCATTGGCGGCCACTCAGTGTTATCCGGTGGAAAGTCCCATGGATCAACGGTGGGAGCCTTGGAGATGCGAGGCCCAAAGCCATAATCTGCGCCCAGCCTCAGCATGACCCAGCCATCATCAATTTCCCCTTGGGCATTCTCCAACTCCTGCTTGTCGCGTCGGATGCGCTCTTCAACCACCCCCTTGAAGTTCGCCTTTGATTGTGCAAGGCGCTCACGAATCTGTGTCCATGATGCACCTCCACCGAGGCTCGGAAAGTTTTCTGCGGAAGAAAGCTCGTCTTTTGTGGGTCCTTCTGGTACAGCCTGTGCTGGAGAACGCTTGTTTGGTGGGATATATACACCTTTCTGTGCGGCAGGTTGTTCCTGCTGCGCCTCTATTAGCTGGGAGCCCCTTACAGGTGCGAGTGTGATTCCTTCACAGGGCTTAGGCATGGGGTTGTGTAAAAAATAGGGGGGGCGACAGTAATGCTCAATTTTAATGGGAGGGCTCATTCACTCCTCTGCGAACTCGTCGACCCCCTTCCACTTGTTCGCCCGCCGATCCACGCGGATCCAGTCGCCGGCTCCACAGCAGTCGCCTGTGCAAATGGACTGGCACTTCACCGTCTGGCTCAGGTCACACTTGCAGCTGCGCGAACGGGTCTCGTTTGCATTGGAGGGCGGCCTAGGGTCGCGCATCAGACCAGGAAGAGGCTCACGCCCCGCACGCTTCGCACAGAACTCGCCGTTGATCCACGCGCCGTCGCACACGCCGCCCACCACGGGGGTCCCATCCGCGCGGCGCATTATATAAAGACCCATTTCCTCAGCGCGACGCGCCCAGTTTAAGGTGGTTGATGACATCCCGTTTGTTGTGTGCTATATAGGGAGGGAACTCCCTTTCAATTTTTAGCCTGGCCAAATGCCGTAAAAAATGTCTCTCGCGTACCGCGATGTGCTGAAGTTAAGTACCCCTATTCGGGGGTACTTAACTTCAGCATATCGCTACTGTAGTCATTTAGGCTATTTCAAGAACCCCTTTGGGGGGGGGTTCTTAACTTTGACACATGACGTTACCTAATTTTGGCACATGCCGATAACTTCAAAGAAGAGTAACACGTTTACTTCGTAGCCCACAGGAGCGAGTCGGTGTGCCCGATGAAGTTGTAGACAGTGCCCTTATCATAGAGAATCGTCAGACGCGCTCGCAGCGAATGCCGCGTCAGCTCCGGCCAGTTCTTACGAAGAACCCGAAGCAACGCTTTTGCCGTCATGCCTTCGGGGTGCGAACTAAGCTGTTCAAGGATCTCCGCGATAAGAGGCTCCTGCTGAACAGCCTCCTCTCCATTCACGTAAACACGCACATCCAGCTCCTCTGAGTTCCGACTGAAGAGATAGGCAAAGAACATCGGGGTCAACATGTAACGCACAAACACCTCGGCGAAATCATAGAGCCCAACGCGCCGCGCCTGCATGATGATTGTGACCCACGTGTTCACCACCTCCTGATAAAAGCAAAAGTCATTAAAGCTCGGCGGGGTAGGATACACACGCATCAGAGTAGTGTTCATTTTGGCTCGGGACTGTGCTAAAAAATAGGGAGGTATAGGGCTTCAATTTTTTGACTAAATGCTGTCCACCAATTTCCGCTGCTTGACCTTCAGACACTCACAGACGTTCTTCAAGGCATTCGACATCCAAGCCTTGTCCTTGAGGTTGTATTTCAAATCCTCGGTGTGGTGCAGGATGACCGAGGCGGTGTTCTTGTAGAACTTCCACAGATGGTTCCTCTCGTTCTGCTCGCGGTCGCGCTCGGCGATATACTCATCCATCTGCGCGTCCAAGTCGGCCTGAGAAGTCATCCTATAGCCTTCATAAGGGGGCTGCGGCATTAAATTTTATAGGGGATAGGTACGACCAAGGAGCCGCTTGAGCCCCTCTTCGCCAATGCGGTGAGGAAGTAGGCGCAACCCATATGTAATAGGATCCGAATTGAAGAGCTGCTCCGTGGTAATACCCGCAGACCTCGCCAGAAGTTGCAGAGCCCGAGCGTGGTTCACTTGCCCCCATGTGACGTCATTATAGCGGTCCAAGTGGGCCACAAAGTTCTTGGCTCGTTTGGCCGGCCAGAAACGCTCGGCCTCCTTCGGCACGGCCGTAAGAACCTCCGCCACCGGCTTGAAGGAAACGCGACGTGGAACCGTTGACGGAAGAACTGCGTCCTCCAACCCAAAGTAGCTGCCGTATATAGGGGTCACACACTCTACAGTGGGCGCGGGGGGGAGTCGCAACTCTTCATAGCGCCTGTCCTGCGCAAACTTCGCCTCCAGAAGTTGCCGCTTCTCGTTTGTAAGGCGCTCTGTGGAAAACGCCATAAACATGTAACACTGCTGAAGCATCGCAGTCTCACCCATCTGTGTAAGAAGCTCCGCGAAACGGGAATCCATTGCGACGTGTATAAGCTCACTACTGAATACAATACTTCAATTTTTTGCTGTTATGCACTATTGTGCTTAACGGCAAAAAAAACACCTCCTGCGGGGGTTGAACCCGCGACTACCAGGTCACTACTGCTTCTTAAAAGCCTGGTGCTCTACCAACTGAGCTAAAGAGGTCGTGGTTCCGATGCCGGGATTCGAACCCGGGTCTCGGCCTTGAAAGGGCCGCATGCTAAACCACTACACTACATCGGATGTTGGGCCGCAGCCGCCGCATTTAATACCCAGGGGAAAAGTCGTGTCAATTTTACGCAGCCACCGTGATGATCCCCAGCCCCTCCAGACGCTTAATAAGGCTCGCATTATTCTCTGGCGACCACTGCACCCCCGCTCCGTGACCCAGGCTGTTCATATGGTCGCATACGAGCCCGATATGGCGCCGATAGCCAGGGTGGACGCGCTCCATCTCCGCCATCTCCTCTTGCGTGATGCTGTAGCGAGGGTGCTGCTCGCCTGGCCAAAACCAGCGTGAGGGGTGCTTGAAGTTCCACTCCAGATACTCCACGCGCTCCTTAAAGCGCCGTACTTTCCACATCGCGTCCTCCTCCGCCTTTATCGCACGCATCTCATTCAGAAGAGCTTTCACAGTATCAAGCACAGCCCCGTTGTCCCAGGCAACAGTTTCATCTGAGAAGACTACTTTCGCATTTTCCATTGCGACCTTGAAGCCCGCTTCGTCTGTGACCGCTGGGCCAATGCAGGTCAAATGGTTGTAGAAGACGATAAGCGGGGTGAACTCAATCTGCTTCTGCCTGTATTCACGTAGGAGTTCTCGGTTCTTAGTTGCCAGGACCCAGGCATCCCAATCGTCCAGGGCCGCACGGTAGCAGCCGATGAGACACGATGACGAAGCCCCACTGTGGCCGCTTGACATCTTGCTCTGTAGGGAGTCAATGATTGAGCTGTGGCTGTCGCCAGGCTTCAGAGAGCGCAAGAAGTCCCGAGCGCCAGGCGTGGCGTCAAGGGCTGCACGCATGTCCTCATACCAGAACGTGTCCCCCTCGGACATCCAGCGAAAGTTCTCAGGCTCCTCCTTCTTCGTCAAGCCGCGCGCATCCGAAAAGGCCTTCCAGCCGCCAAGAAGAATCGTGTGCAGCTTTGCCATGACTGTAGGGTTGCTTAAAAAATAGGGGGACAGTGTGTTCAATTTTTTCAGGTAGTTTTTGCGAGTGCCTCTGCCTTCTTCAGCGCAGCTTCTGCGGCTATTTTCGCTTCTGCTGCAAAGGCTTCAGCGACTCGTTTGGCCTGTAGAGCCGTAGCGGCTTCACGGCGCACAGCAAATATGGAAGACTGGTCTCTAGGAACGGAACAACTACCCAGCCCACACCCTTCCTCATCATCGTCAATGTTCCTCGCTGCGTTGTAGTTCACACGTGCTTCTTCTTGGGCGGCGGCTTCTTCCAAGGCGTTAATATGTGCCTCCTTTGCTCTTACCATGTCTTCTGTCGCGTGTGCCCATGTAGCAACAGCTTTAGCGGCTTCCTTCACGGCAGTCAGAATCTCTTTTGCTTCCGACATTTCTAGAGGGGGTGCTTTTAAAATGAGCAGGACGCGGCATTCAATTTTCCAAAGCTTTTGCCCACGCAGCCTCTCGCTTCATTGCGTCGCCCACTTGTGCCTGCAACTCCTGTCGCTTCTTACCCCAGTGCGCTCCACTCTCCAACTGCTCACGTAGATCAGCCGTTGTCGCCTTCAATAGGGCTAATTCCGCAGAAACGAGACCATTGAACTTTGCTTCTAGAGCTTCAAGGCGCCCTTCAAGGGGTTGTATCATCTTAGTTGCGCCGGAACGCATAAGATCCAATCGAGACGCAAACTGGTCAATGGTCTTATGATTTTTCAAATTCATCTCAATGAGCTTGTGCTCGGCCTCCTGCCGAAGATCTGCAGAGTATTGATAGAAACACTTGATCTGGATATAGATAATCATGATAAACAGGAAAAGCGCAAAGGGGTCGCGGTCGCTAAGAAGGGGGTACGTAGTTTTAACCATTCTTACCAGGGCCACTGATGACGTAATAGGGGGTGGTGAGCCTCAATTTTTTAACCCCCATGGGCTTAACTTCAGCATATCGCGCTAAAAAAAATGATTGCTTGACTCTGTAGCAGACTTAGAAATCAGGGTCTTCCTCGGGGTTGAGGATGATGCGCTGCTGCTTGATTATCACACCCCGTGTGCCATCCGCGAAGGCTGTGATCTGGAGAGCCTCGCGTGAGACGAGCTCCTCCAGCGTAACGGGAGTGGCACCCAGACTCGTAAAACGGTTATTGAGGCTCTCAAGAGTCATCGTTACTACCAAGGTCTCCTCCTCGCCGTCTTCTTCGTTAAAGAACTCCTCCATGCTGGCTGTGGAGCCGTGGGTCTGGAGAAGGCGCTGGATATCTGCGCGGCGCAGCGTGAAACGGGGGGGCTCTTCCACAAAGTCAAAGGGGCCAGGGGCGTGAACCACATCTTCCTCCCAAGGCCTGAAGCATTCTGAGCAGATGTCAAACTCGCAGGCGGCGCAGTGGTAGAAGTGCGTCGTGATCTGCGGAGAAGCGCAAAGGTCGCACATCACGCCGTCAGCCATGCTATAAGTGGGTGGGATGACGCCTGGCTCAAAGAACTCCAAAGGGCAGTCGTGCGAACGGGCGCGGACAAGCGTTGCGTGAGCCGCTGCATCCTCGGTCAAGGCGGCGGCGTACAGCGACCCCACGGGGTGCACCCACTCTGGCGCAGCCAAGGCCAAGGCGCGGCTCACTATGACATCATCATCGTCTTCAGCGGGGTAGATAGCCGTAAGCTGGATCCATTGCGCATCTGAGAAGGGGCCGACACCCTGCTCCCCCGCGACGCGCTCAAACTCGTGGCGCGTTATGATAACCTCGCCTCCCACGTCAAAACCCACTTCGGCCTCTACACCCGCTGTGACACCGAGGCCGCCTCGCTGGCGCAGAACGTAGTCCATGCCAATCCGCGAGATCTGTATCACGCCGCCGTGGACGTGAACATCCTCTTCCTCCTCGTCGTCCTCAGACTCCTCTTCAATCGCGCAGTCCTCCAACTCCGTGGCCTTCTTGCGGCACATGGGACATGTGCTCTCCTCTTGGCGGATGTGCCACTTGGCGATGCACTTCGGATGGAAGATGTGGCCACACGAGGAACGGTGGCTGCCTGTCGCCTCAGGAGCGGGGAAGTCAGTCACAGGATCGTAGCAGATAGAGCAGTCAGATGGTGCAGACATCTTTACTTGCGCGGGGAGGGGGGTAAAAAATAAGTAGGGGGGGGGGGCTTTCAATTTTTGGCGCACATCGCCATTAAAAAATATACTTATCTTTTAACCCCTCCCTCCCCTCTTAACCCCCTTTACTCACTGTCCATCTCCTCCTCGTCGTCCTCGTCGTCATCGCCCTCGTCGGCCACTGCGCGCTCAAGCACGCGCTCAGGGTGGAAGACGCGCAGGTAGCCGTCGTCCCAGCGCGCAAGAATCCACGAGCGAGTCTTGGGCACCCCGCGGTGGTGGTGCTCAAAGAGCAGGGTAGAGAGCTTCCGCTTGCTCTCCTGCAGCTCACGGCGGATGCGCGAGATGTAGGCCACCCAGCCGGCCTTGAGGCGCTGCCACTCTGCTGGGGTGGCGCCCATAGAGTTGGGCGCGTAGCCGCCGTTGGCGGGCAGTGCGGCGCCCCCTCGCGCCCCGTCAAACGTCGGCTCCTCGCCGCCGCCCCCACCGCCGCCAGCGCGAGGGTGCGCGCGCTCGTAGGCCTCGCGGCGCGCAACAGAGAGGCTGTAGAGGATGTAGCCCGTGAAGTTGCCCAGGTCCCACTGCGCGTTGTGGAGCTTCTTGCGCATCGGCACCGCCGCCTCCACCGCCTCGTAGATCTCCAAGATCCGCTCGAGGTCCTTCCGCACCGCCGCCTTCACGGGCTCCTTCAGCGCCGCAGTCATGTGATCCTGGTCCAGCTCATACTTCTTGTGCGCGTGCGTGGGTCCGAAGTAGAGACCCTTCACCAGCGCAATGGCGTTCACTAGCCAGCGGCGCTTCTTGTCCTTCGTCTCCACGCCAGGCGTGTCGCCGCGAACGCCCCAAATCGTGGCGGCCCGGTCGTGGAAGCCAGAGCCAGGAGTCATCAGCAACTCCTTCGCGAAGGCCACCAGCGGCGACCCGTGCTCGGGGTCAGAGTGCGCGTGGTAGCGCTCTCCCGTGCTCAGCGGCACGCCGTTCTGGTGGCGGTCAAAGATCTCAATGCGCTGCCGAATCGTCGCGCCCGTGTAGGTAGTCACCTGGACGGGGTGGCTGTCAAAGCGGTAGCGCTCTGCCTCGGGAATCTTGCTGTAGGGGCGGCCCTGCGTGTCGGTAAAGCCGTCCCTGCGAAAGAGGCCGATGGCCGTAAGCCTCTGGAGCCCGTCCTCCAGCGTGTGAATGGTCGCGGCGCCCTCGCGCTTCTCCGAGATCAACACAGACGGGATCGGGTGGCCCTCCAAGATGCTCTCAATGAACTTCTGCTTGCGCCTGAGGTCCCATGAGCCATTCGCCCGCTGGTGCGGGGGAACCGTCAGTTCCTTGCGCGCCAGCTTGTCAGACAGGTTCGCGATCGCGAGCGTGGAGTGGGCGATGTCAATGCGCGTGCGGGGCACAGAGCTCATTTGTCTCGGTAGGGGCGAGGGGGGGTGCTTATTATCAGCCGAAAAAATCGTTTCAATTTTTCCGAGCCATTTTTTTTAGTAATAACCACAGAGCTGCTTGCTGCGAAAGCCTCTTACTCTAAGAGCGGCAGCAACAGTGATAAGAGGCTTTGGTGGCGGTGGCGGCGGCGGCTTGCTTTGTGTGGCTCCCATGATGCTTAAAAGGGTGTGGTGTAGCCCTATCAATTTTACCAAAAAATGTAACCCCTCGTCTTTATTATCTGTGTCAGCTCTCTTACGCGCGCTTCATGCTGATCTGCCAGGCGGGATACAGGATGCCCGCGTGGTTCTTCCAGCGCAAGAGCATCTCGTGGATGGTCCCTGGCTTGGCCGACTGAAGCACCAGGTATTTCCCGAGGCGAACCCCGATCACGCTAGTAATGATCAGCTCCTCTGGCTGAATCTTGTCAGAGTAGAACTTGCCCTCGCTGCAGAGCAAGAAGTGCTTCCCCGCCTGAGAGGCCTGGAAGGCCGCAGTAATAGTGGCGATGTTGGTCTTCTCCTTCACCCCCTCCAGCCACGCGGCGATGCTCTCGTCCGCGATCACCTTCTTTTGAGCCTTCTGCTCGGCCGTCCCACTGGTCTCCGCGTCGTAGAGCGCCTTGAAGAGCGCAGGCACCTTTGACGTGCCGTGAACCCGGCGTACGTAGTCAGCCTCCGTCATGGTGTGTGTCACCCCGTAGATCGCACAGATGCGCGCCAGGCAGTTGGCGAAGAAGAAGCGCGCGTAGGACTCGCCGCCGTGGAAGTCGTAGTTGGCTGCGGGGTTGAAGAACTCGGGCAATGAGTCCACAGAGGTGGCGCCGAACTTGAACTCACACTTGAGAGTGTGCTCGCCCAGACGCAGGTCAAAGTCCCAGTTGTAGCGCCGCCCACCACGCTGACGCGCGCTGTGGGGTGTCTCTGGGGGGAGGCCGAGCTCGGCCTTCTTGGTTGTGACCCACGCCAAGAGGCCGCCTCGAAGGCCATCCCACTCCGCCCCCCCCACGCGCGGGTCGTTGTTGAGAATCGCCAGGATCATGTGCTCCCTCTTCTTGTTGTTCGCGTCGTTGGCCGCGCGGCCACCCACAGGCGCGTTGAACAAGGTTAGATCGGCAGGATCCATATGCTATGCTTATAGTAGCTGGGTCAGTGGTTTCAATTTTTACACGAAAAAAGGGTTCCGGTTCCCTCCCTATTTATCTTTCCCCATTGGTGCGCAGATCCACACACTCTCCAAAGGTTGGCTTCTCTCCAACTTCGCCATGACAACCGTTTCCCAGGCGGTTGCCACGACGCCCACGCTAGGCTCTGAATCATGCGCTTCTTCACGACTTTTTATATCCTTTTTGCCGAGTCATCACACATTCTAGATGGGGAATTCCCGCCTTCTTGAAGGCGGTTCCATCTAAGGGGTACGGTGGCAATCCCCCTCTCGTCCAACTCTCCCTACGGCTCCAAGTTTTGTTTTTTTCCGGAAAACACCAGTCCAATCTGGTCCCTCCCCCTTACCAGGCGCTGCGATCGCCCTCCTCCTCGCTGCTGTCTTCAAAGGTCCCGAAGCGCGACTGTGCCGGCTTTTGCGGGCGTGACGGCTGCGGCTGAGGGCGCCACGAGCCAGAGGGTGCCCTCGGGGGGTAGCCGCTCTGGTGGCCGCCGCCGCCGCGGTGAAAGCCTCCGCCGCCGCCGCCACCCAGAGCTGCGGCCATGCGGTGCTGCGCGGGCGGCGGCGGCGGCGGCGCTACAGCGGGCGTGAAGAGCCGGTTCGTGTTCCACTCTGCGCGCCAGCCAGGCTCGCCAGGGTGGAGCCACGGGCACTTGTGCGGCTTGAGCATAGCGCCCGTCTCGGGGCACTTGCGCTCGTGAGACCAGCACTCAGAGGTGACGTGGCGGGTCGTCGGCTTGGCGCCGCCCGTGCTCTTGTCGCCTACGCAGGAGTAGAGGCGCGCGCAGGGGCACGCCTTCTTCTCAAGCTTCAGACCGCTCTTGAGCTGCTCGCGGTTGAGGCGCATCTTGGATTCGTCTGCCACCTTCTCCTCAATGCGCCTCTGCTGCAAGGCCAGCCGCGACTTCTCCTCTTGCTCGCGGTAGAACGCAGCGTTGGCTTCGCGGTGGGCCGCCCGCGCCGCGCACTCTGCCTCGAACGCGTCCCACTCTGGGTCGCCCTCGGGGTAGAGCGCGTCGTAGAGGGAGTGACCCTGCCTCTCGCGGGCGAACACATCCGCCATGTCCTCGCCGAAGAGGGCCGCGCAGCGCTCGTACTGCTCTTTCCCGCGCTGGCCCACGGGCGCGTGCAGCTCTGGGTGGCAGCCCATGCACGTGCAGTTGGGCGTGTGCTCAGCCAGAGACAGAGGGAGCAGCCCAGCGGAAAGCGGCGGGTGAGCCATAGATGCGCTCTGAGCCTCTGCCCACCATGCGCGGCGCTCTGGAGTCACGGGGCACGCCATACAGCCCTCGCCACAGCCGCACTCGTCAATTTCGTCAGAGGGAAAGTGCGACATTTCGATACAGGATGCGTGGAAAGCTCTTGGGCGTTAAGAGCGTGGGGTGCTTGGCTCTAGATGGGTTCTAGAGTTTGCAGGGGGGGGGTGGGATAGCCTCTGAGGCGCAGAGGGCTTTCAATTTTTTCCCGAAATTGAAAGGGGCCGAAAAATCCAGAGCCTCTTGTTAAGAGGGGGGCCGAAATTTGCTCTGACTGTCAATTCCACCATAAAATTGAAGGGTCAAGGGGGCTTATGGTGGTCTGTGCGGCGGCGGGCCGGTGGGGGCCAGGTGGGCGCCAGAGGCTGTGAGCCTCTGGCGCTGACTGGCCAGGGAGTGCTATAGAGCCGTCATGCTACTGGGTGTCGCTCTTACGCGGCCGACTTTAGCGGGCTTAGGAGGCTGGACACCCGTCCAGAGCTCTGGCCGACTGGATCCTCGAATCCGGCGGTGCGGCGTCATGCCTTTAATGGCTGGAAGTCCTAGTCTGTCTCGCAAGAGGTTGTTCTGGGGGGGTTGCTCTGGCGGAGAGAGCGGCGGAGGTGGCACCCTATTCCGGAGGTGACGAGCGGCGCGTGCGCGGTAGGAGCACGCGCTAAAGGGGACTTTGCACATCCCCGAGGGTCGGTGTGGAGGACGAGGGGCGAGGCCAGAGGGCTGTCGCTAACGGACGTGCCAAAAAGTCTTCATACACGGAGAGGTTGGGCACGACGGGGTGACGCGGTGGCGGGGGCGCACCAAAGAGAGTGGATCCGTGGGATCACTCTTAAAGCCTCCACAGGGGGTCGGCATCTGTTGGAAAAGGTGACGAGACGGGACGAATAAGTCAGGCCTCCTCGTGGCCGTCCTGGATAGAGGCTCTGCTCCTGCGGGAGAGAGATGACCCACCTGACTAGTGCGGAGGACGAGGGGCGAGGCCAGAGGGCTGTCGCTAACGGGCGTGCCAAAATAAGCGAAGTCTTCATATCCATGCGCAACTGCGTGTGTCTAGGGAAAGACGGTTGGGCACGACGGGGTGACGCGAGGAGGGGCGCACCAAGAGAGTGGATCCGTCGGAGCACTCTTAAAAGCCTCCAAAGGGGGTCGGCATCTGGCGAGATGGCGAGACGGGACGAATAAGTCAGGCCTCCTCGTGGCCGTCCTGGATAGAGGCTCTGCTCCTGCGGGAGAGAGATGAACCAACTGACTAGTGCGGAAACACACTTTCGCACGACGGACGCATTAATACCGTGACTAGCTTAATTGTATCACGCGACTTCGCTAAGACAGCAGAAGTGTGGAAGAATGCGACGGAAGAGAGTGCGAGGAGGGGCACTCTTAAATTCCTCCCAACCGAAGGGGGGTCTAGGATGCAATAAACCTACTCTAGTTGACCTAATTATCAGCACGCGCAAAACAGAAACTGTCCTTTAGTGGGCGGCGAATTTGCTGTGATGTTAGGAGCCTGCTCTGGCGAGAGAGCAGGAGGTGGGACCGCGAGGCCACACGGCTTATGTGAGAGACTGGCTGGATCCTAAAGACGGACGCATTACGTGGCTGCAACTTGAGCTACGCGACTCCGCTGCCTATGGGCGGGGTGTGGAAGAATGCGACGGAAGAGAGTGCGAGGAGGGGCACTCTTAAATTCCTCCCAACCGAAGGGGGGTCTAGGGTCAGAAGAACCCTAATGACGGACGCGCCACGTGTGAATGAAGGACACATAGAACTCTGGAGGGTATGAGAACCAAGGAGTGGAAGGGCGTGACGGGGAGGGTGCGAGAGAAGGGGCACCCTAGAACAGGACACATTACGATGTGTTTCTCCAACGAATAACTAAGATGCAAGTACGAAGTATTCGTGGAGCAGGAGATGGCCACCGTGGCTCCTGCAAAGTCCTCAGCCCACAATGTGGGACGGGGTCGGCACTGCTGGGAAAAGTGACGAGACGGGACGAATGTCAGGCCTCCTCGTGGCCGTCCTGGATAGAGACTCGTATACGCTCGCTATTGGCGCGTGAGCACCCGAGATGAACCAACTGACTGATGCGGAAACGCTGCGACGGGTCTGTGCGTGGAGGGACGCAGGCCATTTTTTTACTGTAAAAATTGAAGGCCCATTTCCCTAAGGGGTATAGCACCCCTTACGTAAATGGCCTGTCCATTCCCATCGCTACCCAGAGTTTCTTGTAAAGATACCTTGCTTGCGGTAATATACGCAAATATTGAAGAAGCCCGCTGCGATAAGAATAACCCTGCTTATGTGCAGGACGCTGCGTCTCTTTCGGAAGATATTGAGAAACTTCATTGCAGAATCTGGGGATACAACCGCCAGCGCTATTTGGGCATCTTCACCCTCACCGAGGGCAACAGGCTCTCGACACTGGCTACACCGTTTACCACACTACATCAGGCCACAAGAACTCGCCACGTTCTCGCAACCTCGGCAAAAGATACTAGTGCGCCAAATCGCCAACTTCTAGAACTACTCCGTGCCAACGGAACCACCCACGTCTTTGTTGTAGGAACGGAAGTCGCGGCCACAGCCGCAGATGCAATCAAACACGGTTTTCGCACTTGCGTCGTGCCCTCTGCTGTGCGCAGTAACTTAGATGCTGGGGCGGCCACACAGCAGATGAAGGAGTTGAAGTGTGCCGGCGTAGTTGTTACGGACGCAATAGATGGCTTCTTACATGATGTTGCGGCTCTAAGAGGGGGCGCTTTTCGCTGTTCTTGCGAGGGGGAACACGTTCATAGCGGAACGCTGCCCGCGTGGTGTGAGTATAGGAAGAACGAGTTCTTATGGCGCACAGTGGTGCGTCTTCGTCGCGCCGTCGCAATGGTAACTCTTTCGGGGTTTGAGGGGGAATGGCCCCCCTCTCTGGCTGCACGGGCGGCGGGGGGGGCACAGGGTTACTGGCGCTGTAGCGATGCGAACACAGATGAGTTGAACGACGCAATCGACCAAGCCGAGAGCGCTGGTATTCCCACTGGCGATGCCCTCTATATTGCCAGTTTTACCAAACCTGTGACCCGCGTGAATTGGTTTACCTTCCGATCGTTGAAAGAAGAACATGAGCGCGCAAAGGAGATTCACGCACACGACCGATTTACCCTCTCGGTTGAGATAGCAGCCTTGAATAAACAGATAATCGCATTGAGGAAGGAGGCCGCGCATCTGCGCACGGATCACCTCTTACTCAGCGATGAAGAGTAACAGAGTAAGGGGGATATATATTTTTACAAAAAATTGAATGCCTATTTCCCAGGGTAGAAAGTTACCCCCCTCCCGCGAACAAGATGTCCGTCGCAATCCAGTGGTTCGAGAACCCCACCTTCGACGCGCCCGAGCTCAAGTCCCCCCAGCCGTGCATCCACGGTGCCGGCTGCGTGTACACCAAGACCCTCCCCGATGGCAAGATTGTCCCCGCCGTCTGTCGCTACGTCCATCCGGGCGAAGAAGGCAAGGGCCGCCGCCTCTACTCTGCGCGCACCGTGGTCTTCGAACACCCCGATGGCAAGGACGTGGTTGACCAACCCGCCTGTGTGCGGCTCATTGGGAACGCACTCTACTACGAGCGTATGAGGATGCAAATGCCGTGGCAGGGCTTCTGCGCCGTGAGGGGCATCCCGTTCACCCCCAATAAACCTGGCGTGTTCCGCGAGCCTGTGCGCCGCGTGCCTATTGGCGGCTCGAAGCCTATCGGCAGCCCCCACACCCGCGCCAGCTTTCAGTCGCCTCCCCCGCAGAGGCCCTCAACGGAAGTGCCAATCCGCCACATGCGCACGCTTGCGCTGGTGGCGGGGCTGCCGGTGGAGCAGGACTTCCTCATCACCAGTAACTGCGTGACGCTGCTGAAGGATGAAGAGGCAGTCAGATTCGGCCTGCGCCCTGAGCCGCTATCAGCAGTGCCGACGGCCGACCAGAGCTGGCCAGTGGTTGGTGGCGACGCCGCGGCGGAGGCTGCCGCGATTGCTGCGCAATCAGAGCAGCAAAAGGCGGCGCGCTGGGCGAAGCAACTGGAGTATGCATGTGCACATAAGATATATGTGACGCAGCAAAGGGCGGCGCAAGAGGCTACGAGGCGGAGGCAACAGGACATAGACGCCCGAAGGGTAGCTGCAGGCGAGTGGGTTCCCGGCATGACCACGCTTCTAAAGCCCATTCCCCATGCGGTGGTAGAGAGCGAGGTAATTGCAGCATCCCAACCTCCGCAGACACCGCATGACGACTGCCTTTAGGGGGGGCGACACTCTGAGGGGTAGCGCTGGTATGCAGAGGTGTCCAGGCAGTAAGTAGAAGGGTAGCAGTAAAACACGGGGGAATCAAACGGGGGGCAAGGATTTTATCCATTTTTACTGAAAAATTGAAGTATATCTGTTCGTTCTTTACAATAGTTCCCGTGAAAATGCCTCCTGTGAGCATGTGGCCTGGAAACGCATCTAACACGTATGACGTGT
>SXGQ01883887.1_pt1 | contig 25321 bp, 18 predicted proteins | sample 3178371 | NCBI WGS metagenome assembly SXGQ01 (sample SAMN11356859, study PRJNA531348) | freshwater metagenome | isolation source: freshwater sample F1-20 | place: China: Fuxian Lake, Yuxi | collected 2017-12-25 | reverse complement strand
TGCGGGGTTCGAGATCCGGGCGTTGGACGATATCCGGGGTGAGATCCGGAGCACGAACCCGCAGCCGCCGGTGGAGCCGAAGGTGGTGGTACCGACGCCGACTCTGGACGGCGGGCCGTTGGCGCTCGATGTCGAAGCCGGGGTGGGTGCGGCGATCGTGCTGGAGACGACGACGGATCTGTCGTCGTGGTCGGAGGCGCAGCGCTTGACGGGGCAGGGTGCCGGGAAGCCGGTGCGGGTGACGGTGACGCCGGATCCCAATGCCCGGGCCCGCTTCTGGCGCGTGCGGGTGCCTTGAGGAGGTTGAGCGTTGAGAGCTGAGAGCTGAGGGTTCAGACACGCCTGGCGCGGGCCTGCGTTGATGGGCGCGGGAGCGCCCTCCGGTAGGGACGCGCTCCGTTGCGTCCCCATCTAGACCGCGAGGGTGGAGCGGATCGAACAGGCCCAGCCGGGTTCCTCCGTCGCGGGAGTGGACCCCGTCTCCCTTCACGGGTGCACAACGCGCAGCGGATCGAGATGGGGCCGCGAGGGACCGCAGCCCTACCGGTGTTGTTCCTCGCGTCGTGGTGTGAGTCCCCCCCCGTTCCCCCCTGTGTGTCCGCAAGCCTCGTTGCCTCCCTAAATCTGGCGATGGTGGAGCGGCCCGCCCGGCTGCCAGAGTGGGTGGATGGAACCACGCGGCCCGGACTTTGATGCGATCTGGAAGGAGACCCTCATGGGGTTCTTTCCGGAAGGCATCGAACGGATCCACCCCGCGTTTGCGGGGTTCATCGACCGGTCGAGGCCGGTGCGGTTTCTGGACAAGGAACTGCGGGAGACGCTGGGTGGGTCGCCGCGACCCCGACAGCAGGTCGACCTCCTGGCCGAGGTTCCGGTCAAGGACCTGGGCCTCGACTGGGTCCCGACGCATGTGGAAGTCCAGCGCCGCAAGGACCGGCGGTTCGCGGAGCGGATGTTGCATTACCACTCGGCGTTGATCCGACGGTTCGGGCCGTCGGTGATGAGCCTGGCGATCCTGGCGGATCCGGATCCCCAATGGCGTCCGGACGAGCTGAGGGGTGGAGTCGGCGGGATGGGAACCCAGTTCCGGTTCCCGATCTGCAAGCTGTCGGACGTCACCGACGCGGAGCTGGAGTCGGACCCGAACCCGGTGAACCTGGTGATCCTGGCGGAGCGTGTCACACGACGGCATCGGAAGGATCCGGTGGCGCGTCGGGAGGGGAAGGCGGCGCTGTTCCGTCGGATGGCGGTCCTGATGAGGTCGAGGCGATACAGCGAGGAGCAGGGGCAGGTGTTGACTCGGGTGTTGGATTGGTCGATTTCATTGCCGGACGACGAGGAGCGGATTTTCTTGGAACAGGTCAGACAACAGGAGGGAGACAGCCCCATGACGTATCTCACGACATTCGAACGCCACGCCCGCCGTGAAGGCCTTGAACAGGGCCTTGAACAGGGCCTTGAACAGGGTCGACAGGAAGGTCGACAAGAGGGCCGACAGGAAGGCCGACAGGAAGGCAGACAGGACGGGTTGCGCACCGGTTGGGTCGAGGCCGTGAGGGCCTCGGTTGAGGCCCGATTTCCCGACTGGAAGCCCTCGTGGAATCGACACCTGGAGAGGGTCGAGGATGCGGAACTGCTGCGGGTCTGGCACCGCTTGGCGATGACAGCCCCGAGTGGTGAGGAGTTCCTGAGGTCGATCGGCAAACGGCCGCGGTGATTCTGGGGAAGAAGAGGGGACGGGGACTCACGCCGAGACGCCAAGACGCGGAGGTCGGAAGAGCGGAAACGGAAGATGAGGAGGGGGCGGTCGTATCGGCGGGGCCCGGTCAATACATCGGTGCCTTAGAAACCGAGGCTGAAGGCGCGGACGGATGGGTGATGCAGTGCCCTGCATCACTGGGCGCGGGAGCGCCCTCCGGTAGGGACGCCCTCCGTGGCGTCCCCATCTTCCCCGCGAGGGTGGAGCGGATCGAACAGGCCCAGCCGGGCTCCTCTGACGCTGCAGACGACCCCGTTCCCCTTCACGGGTGCGCCACGCGCATCGGATCGAGATGGGGCCGTGGCGGAGCACAGCCCTACCGACATCGCCTCTGTGTGAGTCTCCTCTGCACCCCTAAATCTGGCGATGGTGGTGTCCGGGTTGCGAAAGGTGGCTGCACCTTGGATGCGAAAGCCCAACGTGTCGGCCCGGATGGTCCTTGGATCGATCAACGGCCTGCTTCCGTGTGGCCTGGTGTATGCTGCCGGGGCGGGTTCGGCCGCGGCTGGGAGTCTTGGGGAGTCGGTTGCCTACATGACCGTGTTCGGTCTGGGGACCCAGCCGATGATGCTGGGCCTTTCCATGGCGGGTCGTGCGCTTCCGCTCCGATGGCGGACCGGGATCCAGGGATCGGTGCCCTGGACCCTCGGCTTGGTGGGTGTCCTCCTCATCGTCCGGGGATTGGGTCTGGGCATTCCCTACCTGAGTCCGGCCGTGGCGACGGGGTCTTGCTGTCATTGATGGGGCAGGGATTCCGTACTGCTTCCGGACGCGCTGTGTGGCTACAGGACAGGCCATTCTGGCCCGCGGTGACGTGTCGACGGGCCCTTGTGGGGCATCGGTTCGGATGATAGACGTTGAGACCGGTGTTATCCGGATTCCTCCATGAAACTGTTGTTCCTGTGTGCAGTCCTCGTTTTCACCGCCTTCCGCCTCTGCGGGGCCCAGACCGTGATCCCGGATCCGAAGAACAAATGGGAGGCCGACCACCTCTACGTGATCGACAAGGACATCGGCAGCACCTTCCTCAATGCGAACCCGCTCTATGTCCAGCGCCCTGGGCGCGGCCTTCCCGCAGGTCAAGACGGTCGAGGATGTCATTGGGAAGACCGACTTCGATTTCTACCCCAAGGAGCTGGCGGAAAAGTACAGGGCGGATGATGCGCGGGTGATGGCCTCTGGTGAGCGGTTTGAGACGATTGAGCAATACAGTGAGGGCGGCACGCTGGGCTATGTCTACACGGAGAAGACCCCGTTGAAGGATGGTGCCGGGAAGGTGTTTGGCCTGCGGGTGCGGTTCTACCTCATTCCGGCGCTGAATCAGACGGTGATCCCCGAGCCGGCCAACGCCTGGGAACGCGCCCATGTCCAGATCATCGACAAGGATACGAAGAGCGTGTTCCTGAATGCCAACGCCCTGTTCCTGTTGTCGGTGGGATCCGTATTCCCTGAGATCCGGTCGGTGACCAATCTCATCGGCCGAGATGACTTTGCGTTCTACCCGCTGGATCTGGCGGAGAAGTTCCGGGCGGACGACGCCCGGGTGATTGCTTCCGGACAGGAGTTCTCGACGGTCGAGGAGAACCAGCTGGAGGGAGGGATCCGCACACGGGTCTTTGTGCGGAAGACGCCGCTGCGGGATTCGAAGGGGACGATCACGGCTCTGCGGATCCTGTTCTTCGTCATTCCCGACCTACAGGTGGGCCGTCTGGCGGATGGCGGACTGGAGCTGTCGTGGCCCGCGGATGCGACGGTCTTCGATCTCGAGTCGGCAGACTCGGTCTCGGGGCCATGGTCCCCGGTGGGCGGAACCCCGGCCGTCTCCGGCGGGAAGATTCGTCAGAGGATCGAGCCGTCGGGGACATCCCGGATCTTCCGGTTGCGCCAGCGGTGAGCCGGACCATGGACGCGATTCCCAACGGGACCCTGAAGTCCGAGGACATCCCTGGTCCTGGTGCCGAGTGGCCGGACCTCGCGGCCTTCGCGCTGACCTTTGATGGGTATGGGGTCTGGGAGTCCTTCGAGCGGTGCGCCGAGATCGCCAATGAGCGACGTGGTGAGACGCTGACCGAACTTCGGACCTGTCTCTTCTTTGAGCAGCGCCGATGGCGCCACTTCGGGGAGGATCCTGACGAGGAAACGATGGACTACCTCCGGAACCTGGTTGAGCGGATCCGAGAGCGGGTGGTTTCGGGGAATGTCGTGTAGATCCGGGGTGCCCCACATGGACCTGGCAGGGTCTGCGGCCGTGACAAACCCGGAATCCTAGCAGTGCTGTCACTGCAAAGGAGCGGTGATACGGGCTCTACGATTTCTGTCCCGGAAACGAATCTCCCTCGGACTGGCCGGTTGCAGGGAGGGAGAAGTGGGTCTGAATGAGGAGCCACCCTTCGGCACGCCGCTCCAACACCGCGGTCAGCCGCCCGGGCATCGTCACGGCCGATCCGCCTGCCGTGACGTTGAACGTGACATCGGAGGCCACCCAGGCCACGGCTCCGGCTGATGACACGGAGGTGCGGCCCAGGGTGATGGAGGCCTTCTCCGACTGCGCCCAATCCCGCATCACGTGCCGCTCGATCTCGGCAAGGCCAACGCATTTTTCGTCGGCACCAGTCCCATAGACGAGGACATCCGCATCCGCGGCGAATGTCACCCGGAGCCTCGAGACGTCGCGGTCCGTATAGGCCACCGCGAACTGATCGAGGACAGACCGGACTGCACTTTCAATATCCGCGGGTGCTTTCATGGGGAGGGTTGTTCTCAATCGGCAATCGGTCTGTCAACGGAAGGCCGAGACCGGCCGTGGCACCACGCCGAGCTCGGCATAATGGAATCCAGATCCGGGGGGTGTGTAGGAGCCGACCAGATCAACGCTGCGGTCGGGCGTGATGACCGATTCCATGCCGAGGCCCCAGTAGATCGCATTGATGATGAGTCGACGGAGGTCGGCGCATTCGAGGTCTTGTGCGCTGCCCATGGTCGACTGGAACACCCGGGCCTGGAGACCTCCGCGGGTCCTCCAGTGCTTGAACCAGGCCACGGGTAGGGGCTCGAGGTTTGTGTTGGGTCTGTCGGAAGGCTTGCGGCCGAGCAGTGGTTGACCCCAGACGAGGGCGGTGCAACCGGCCGGCAAGCTGCCTCCCTCCTTGTAGGTCCGGTACACATCCGAGGGACCCCAGATGTCCCGGACCCCGCGGAGGATCGGATGATCCTTCATCTCCTGGACGAACACGCCACGGGTCGAATCGGCCTGCCACTGCCCGTGATGGTTCATGAAGCTGCCGCCGAGCACGTCATTGCCCCAGTCCACGGCCCTGCCGTCGATCCGGTACGGCAGCGCCCCGTGGAATCCGTGGTTGCCCGTGCGCAGTGAAAGAATGGGTCGGCCCGAGTCAATGTAGTCGACGATGAGTTGTCGTTCCCGCATGGGGAGGGTGAGGAGCCGCGGGAAGAACAGGACGAGATCGGCTTGGGCCAAGAGCTCGAGGCCGGGGATGTGGTGTTCACGGAAAACCCGGCCCTCCTCGGGGTAGACCGGCAGAGTGGGATCGACCTCTCCCTTCTCGTTCACCCCGAAGACCACGGTGCAGTCGAAGCCGTGATGCGTACTCAGGATCCGGGCGAGCATGGGCATCGCGTATTCGCTCCGGTATTCTTGGGCGGCCGCCAAGAGAACCACCCGCTTGCCTTTGCCCGGGCCGCTCTTGCCGGGATACGTCAGCCACGGCTCGGTATCGGCTCCACGGACCACTCCCATCAGGAGGAGGGTCAGTGCAAACCAGAGCACGACGAGGCGGTGGAGGTGGCGGAGCATGGGCTAGTCCTTGGGGATCTCGTTGACCGTGTAGTAGGCCTTGGCGTGGAGGAGACGGCGTCCATCGTGGGAGCGGATCCCGGTCAGGTCGAAGTCGTGGATGTGATCCTCCACCACCCTATCGAGCGTGATCCGGACGGAGCGGCCATCTGGTGACGGGATCGCCTTCAGGACACGGGGCGTGGTGGGGTCAACCTCCGGGCTGCCGTAGCCCTCGTGGTAGACGTGGGTATAGGTGGTGATCCGGTAGGACTCGACCGCTGCCGCGGTCCCCGGGTCCGCAGGCTGCGTGAAGAGGACCCGGAAGCCATCACGGAGGATGCGGATCTCCTGGATCTCGAAGGGTGTAATTCCGTTCCAGTCGATGCGCTGGAGCGCAAAGGGTCGTGCGCCTCGCACGGGCCACTGTCGGCTTGTGGTGAACCCTCCGGCCATCAGCTGTCCTTTGGGCGTGAATTCGACGTTCATAATCCCTGTCGCGAGGCCCTCCCGGAACGGGTAACAGGCTCCCTGCCACACGCCATTGACCTGCTCAGTGGTCGCCCGCATGACGAGGCTCAGGCTGTAGTCGCCGAGGAACAGCTGGTTGTCGAACGGCCCAAAACGGCCGTCGGTCGTGTTGAGACGGAATCCTGAGATCGAGCGCCCCATCTTAATGTAGGGGAACTTCACGGCCGGAGGGACGAGTTCGCGGACGCGCCTCTTCTCGATGCCCATCCGGGAATCACTCTTTGGTTCCAACGCCGGCTTCGGGACCTCCGGTGCGAAGGGGTACCAGTTGTAGCTGGCGGGATGGCCGAGGAATCCACCGGGTTTGAGATGCTTGAGCGAACAGCATCCGTTCCAGGGCCCCTGGCTCTCGATCGCGAACATCACGCCCTCGGCGTTGGAGCCGACGCCACCCGGGCTGCGGAGTCCGCTGCAGACCGGGATCATCCGTCCGTCCGGGGTGACCTTCACCGCCCAGCCGCGGAACAGATTGTGCGATTCGTAGGAACTGCTGAGTCCCAGGGCGACCCAGATGTTCCCGTCCGGGTCGTGCTTGGAACCGAAAGCGAACTCATGGCCCTCGGCGTAGCCCCAGTCGGCGCTCAGGGTGTCGTACCGATCGGCGACCCCGTCGCCATCGAGGTCCTTGATGCGTGTGACCTCGGCCCAGCTTGTGGCGGTCAGAGCGCCATCCCTCCACGACAGCGAGAAGATCTCGTCCTGACCACTGGCGAAGAGGTGGTACTCGGGGCGGGGCGGTGAGTCGAAGGCACCTCGGACGAGGTAGACGTCCCCGCGGCGGGTTCCCACGGCGAGACGTCCATCAGGTAGGATCTCCATTCCACCCGGATGCAGCGGAATACCAGCCGGCACCGGGATATCCACGATGGGGTAGTATTTGGATTCTTCCGCGGCCGTGCCCCACATTGCCCCCAGATCCTCCTCTGCTCGGAGGGATGGCAGGCCACTCCACCCTACGAGTCTCAGGAGGGACAGGGCGACCAAGAGTCCCTGCGATCCTCGGAGCCCTGCCCACAGACCTCCTGTCGAACCTGTCGATAGGTGCTGATGGGATTCTACCATTGGTATTCGAGGGTGAGGGTCGATCGGCCTTGGGGAGGGTCCACCCGGATGAGGAGTTCGTCGGGGCGACCCTGCCGGATCCGGCCCGTGTGATCGGACTGGATCCGCACCTGCAGCGGACCGGTGTGGAAGCTCCGATCGGAATTGGCTCCGATTTCCTCGCCGGTCGCGGCCCGGAAGTCGAAGGGCAGGGTGGGCGATGGGACCGTGAATGTCAGGGTCCTCCGGAAAAAGGGTTTCGACGTCGCATCAACTCGGTCCTCAAAGAAGTCCTCCACCTCGATGTCGCCGTAGCGATATCGGAGTGTGGGTCGACGCTGGGCATCGAGCAGGTACCCGAGGAAGCGATATCCATGGTCCTGGGGAAACCGGTGGTTGGTCTTTCCCTTGCGGGGCCAAGCGGACTCGGGCGACTCCAGCCGGTGGAAAGGAATTCCAGGCGCGAAGGAGATCGGATCGGTTCCGCGGGGGTGGAAGTGTCCGGCATCGATGTTGACGAACTCCCCCTTCCAAAGCAGCCGCAGCGCCATCTCCCCGGAGTCGAAGGCGAGGTTGATCCGTTCCGGGTATCCGACGCCGATCCCCCGGTAGCCGACGGGGCTCTGCCCCCGACACAGCTCGGTCACATCCCCGACCCGGAGCTCTCGGGACTGCCTCGACAGTCCGATGGGTTTCTTCGCCCGATCGCCCTCGGCGAGGTACATCCACAGGGCCTCGATCTGCCGGTTGGCGTCGCCGTCGAGAAGATCGGTCCGACCCGACCGGCCGTTCGGCCAATAGGCGGGCATGATGACCGTCGGACTGAAGCGTGCCGGGTCCCGGAGATAGAGGTGGAACCAGTTCTTCTGCAGACGGTGGGAGACGGTGGCGAGGTCGATGGCACCCATTTCACCGGACTTCTGTCCGTTGAACTCATGGCAGGCGATGCAGCTGAACCCCTCGCTGCCCACCAGCCCGTGACCCATCTGGCGGAACGCGGCGACGTTGGTGACGGTCGGGATCGGTGCGGTCTCCAGACGGTCAACGCGTGGGAACAGGTCGACCAGATGCCCCACCTGCGCCTCGCCGTACTGCGGCATGCGGGCGTTGAGGTAGCGACGGGAACGCTTCCCGTGGAGGAGCACATCGCGGAACCCTTCCGGCGTCAGCTTGGCACCGACGTAGTCGAGGCTGGGGGGCAGTCGGCCGGCGTCTCCGAGTCCGGGTTCGGTTCCTGTGAACACGCCCCGCCGGTCTGCGGAGGGTTCTCCGACCCCGGTTCGGCTGTGGCAGGCGATGCAGTTGAAGGTGACGAGGGTCTTCTGGAGTCGTTGCGTGTCGGCCCACTCGTGCTTGGGAACTCGCGACAGAGCGCGGGCGATCTGGGTACGCTGGGGGGGATCGAGATGGAACCTGGGCCATGGCCCGGCCTCCCCGCTAAGGCATCCCTTGTCAGGCTGGAGCTGGGCCCAGGCAGTTGAAGGTTGCGACGCAACCTGGAGATCGTCGTGGCACCGGGCACACCCGTGTTTCATGAACGCGTCCCGACCCTGCGCGGCGAGGGTGGGATCGACGCCGAATGGCTCGAGGGTTGCGATGGGATCCCGGGATACGGACAGCAGGGATTCGGGCAGCGGGCCCCTGGGAAAGCCCGGGCCTTCCATCTCAAACGAAAACGTGGGGTCGTGTCCGGTGTGGAAATAGGTGAGCCGGATCGTCCGCCAACCGGTTGCGAGGTCGAGTTCCGGTGACCATTCGAGGACACCGCGGGCGTCGCTGGGGTCCTCCCGGACGAGCTGCCGGCCATCCACCACCAGCGCACCTCCATTCATGCGGAGGTGGAACCGATATCGTCCCGGTCCTGGGATGTGAATCCATCCGTCATACTGGATGGCGGTGTGGTGACCGACCTCCCCGAGGCTCTTCAGGGTGAAGTCGCGGACCTGGCCGGCGCGCTCGGCGACGACCTCTTCGCTGTCGAGTCCCTCCCAGACCTGGCCCCGGTACAGGGTGTAGGCCAGGGCCCCGGGCACCCGGGTGCGTCGGAGCAGGTAGTGTGTGATCCGCTCCACGTCCTGGCGGTCCAGACGGAGGTCGGGCATGCGTCCGGACGGACGGATCCGATGGGGTTGTTCGAGGAATCCCGACAGGCTCTGGACGCTGTACTTTGATTCCAGCCCGGTGAGCGGAATCAGTCCCTGGGCTTCAGGTGTAGTCGGATCACTCTCCGGGGTGGGATGACAGGCGATGCAGCCCCGGGCCAGGAACAGCCGTTGGCCGTGCCCTGCGGCGATGGCGTCGGGCGGGGTGAGGGAGAATCCGTGCGTCCGGGTCGATAGCAGGAAGTGGGTGATGGCGTGGGCCGTCTGGCGTCGGGCATTCGGCTCCAGCGAGCCAAGCGTGTCCGGCATCGTGGTCCCGCTCTGGGTTCCGTGGGGATCCGCGATGAAGCGTTCGACCCAGGTGGGATTCAACCGGGAGCCCAGGTCCGAGAGTCGGGGTGCCTGCTTGGACCGGGCCTTCAGCGACCCCTCGGTCTCATGGCACGCCACGCAGTTCAATTCCTCGACGAGGATCTCGCCACGGAGATCCGATTCGAGAGGCGCTGATGCCAGACCGGGAATCCTGGGTGCGGACAAAGCTGTGAGGGAGAGGGCACAGGAGGCTACGAGGGCCATCGAGACGTGTGCGGTCCATGTCGACGAGCTCTCCATGGCGCGGCGAGGATCCCCTCTCATGGGAGGGAGGGTCGCGGAGAATGACGGAGGGCCGCCAGCTGCAATCGGTCCGGAATTGGATCCGCTCTACGGGGATTTCCCAAGGGCGTTCACCACCACGACGCCCCCCATCCCCTGGCTGATCTGCAGCGCAGTCTGGGGCAGACGATCGGGTCGGTTTTTGGCGGACAGCTTCAGACTGGGATCGGTGGGCTGGGGCCACGGGGGAAGCTGTCCGCGGCGCAGGCCCTCGACCAGCAGGACGGTCTCGACCACTCCCGAGGCACCGAGGGCGTGGCCGGTGATCCGCTTGAAGGCGGAGATCCACGGAAGGCGTTCGGGGAAACAGCGATGGAGGACGTCGACCTCAACGACATCGAAGGCTCGGGTGCCGGTAGCGTGCAGGGAAATCCAGTCGACAGGGCGGTCTCCGAGGCGTGTGAGGCTAAGCCGGATCAACTCCTCGAGGGTCTGGCCTGCCGGTTCCGGCGCGAGGAGATGGTAGGCCTCGCTGGCCTGGTCCCCGCCGAGCCATGTGGCGAGGGGCGTCGCACCCCGTCCGATCGCGTGGGCGGCGGATTCGAGGACGACGCACGCCGCACCCTCGACGGGTGTCATGCCATCACGTCCGGGCTGGAGGGGGCCTCCGGTGCGGAGTTCGGACACGCTGCCATTGGTGGACATGGCCTCACGCAGGGCCGGGGGCGGAAACGGGTCTGCCGCCACCACCGCGGCCGCGTCGAGCACCCCGGCGGCGATCAGGCTCCCAGCGAGCTGCAGAGCCTGGGCCCCGGTCGCCGAGGCAGCATTCAGGGAGTAGTCGCCCCCGCCGAGGCCAAACCGGATCGAGACCCCGGCTCCGATCGAGTTTCCGCGCCAACGTCCGATCGAGTAGGGCAGGGGACGTTGGTCGATCTCCTCCAACAGACAGGCCAGCTCCCCGGTGGAGGTCCCGCTGAGGCAGCCAAACCGGGGACGACGAATCTTGGTCGACTGCCCCCGCAGGCGATTCCTTGCGGAATCCAACCCTGCCTGTCGCCAGGCGATCTCTGTGGCTGCGAGGGCGAGCCGCTGATGGCGTCCCAGGATCCGGGCATCCCCGGAGTCGAGGCCGGCCAGCGTCTCCAGTTCCTCCCGTTCCAACAGGCCTTCAGGCACCCGAACGTCGTCCCGGACCCGGTTCCATAGGGAATCGACCTGCGATTCCCCCTGGACGATGACCCCAGTCCCGGTGACCCAAACAGCCCTTTGTTCCCGTGGGGTTGGAACTGGGGCTCCGAGGGGCTTTTGATCGGTCATGTCCCTGCAGTGTAGGACGAACGGGGGGACAGGTCAGCGTTCGGTTTTCGCCGACACCGACGGCGCTCCCCGTCGCGTTCAGGGCGTCGATACCGACACCCGGAAGAATCGGGTCTCGACGTCATCCGCCATCTCGTAGGTGACCTCTTCATACCCGGCGGGGATGCCCTCCCCGGTGCGGGTCGTGGTCGATAGAATCTCCGCTGGGGCCCAGCCCTCCGGGGCGAGGCGGGTCAGGGAGAGTGGCTTGTAGGCCATACCGATTGAGGTGGAGTCGAGGCGACGGAAATGGCGCAGCTGGATCCGTGGCGTGCCGCCGACGGTGGTGGTGGACACCCTTGGGAGGAGGAGTACTGCATCGGGCTTCCGGGGGTCGCCACCGAAGGCGAATTCGAGCTCGTTGCTGGCCTGGTCGTTGTCGGAATCCCCGTCGGGGCCCTCCCCAGGGATCCCGGCGGCCACGGCCCACTCGGCAAATGGGGACAGGGCGGACTTCACGGTGATGGGGACGGTGGTGGTGGATGTCAGGCGGGGATAGAGGTCGCCATAGCCGGAGTCCTGGACCTCGACCTCGAGGTTCCAGGCGCTCTGGGCGGAGGCCTTGAGGGTGTCGGGCTTGGCCACGGCGATGGCTCCGGTATCGGTGTCGATCCGGAAGATTCCCTCGTCGTTCCCGCCGCGAATGCGCCACGCGAGGACGTCTAGGGGGCTATCGGTGGCGTTGACGTCCACCACGAGGGTCGACTCCCCGGCGCTCCGCTCCACGGTGCCCTCGGCCGGGCTGAGGATGGGTGCCGTTCCCAGCGCCACGGGCCTCAGTGCGGAGCCCGGGATCACGACGGGGGTCGGGGTGTTGGGGTTGGTCCAGGCGACCGCGAGGTGGTCATTGCCGGCGCCCTCCTTGTGCAGGACCTCGAGGTAGTACTGCCGGGAGGCGAGGAGGTTGACGCTGGCGGATTTCTGTCCGGTCTGTCCGGTCCAGTTCCCGATGGCCACGGCGCCGCCGACCCGGGCGATCACCTTGGCGTTCGAGGGGCTGGAGCTGGTGCTCAGCCAAAGTTCGCTGCTGTCGTCCGAGGCGATGTAGAAGGTGTAGCTGCCCGAGACGGGTGGGGCGAGGAGGGCCCGGATCCGGGTGCCATAGCTCTGCCCGATGTTGGGTCCCACGGCCAGGTCCTCGAGGGGAAGGAGCAGGTCGGGTCGACCGGGGAACTTGGCATTGCCGGTCAGGTTCGCGACCGAGGTTCCCGTTCCGATGTTCTGGAAGATCTCGGCGTGTGCGATCGGAGTTCCGATCTCCTCGGCACCCAGAATCCGACAGACGACCGAGCCGGTCGAAGCCCCGCCCGTGGAGTCCGATACCCGGATCTCGAGGCTGACTTCCGTGTCGCTGGAACTCTCGAGCATCGCCGCATCGGCAAGGCGCAGCCATCCCGTCGACTTCTCCACCGAGACCAGTCCCTCGACGGAGGAAGAGACCAGTTCGAACTGGAAGTCAGTTCCGCCCGTGGCGCTGGAGGCTTCGAGCTTTGCGAACCGAGCGTGGGGAAACGTGCCGTGGCGGAGCCGGACGTCGGTGGTGACCAGTCTTGGGACGAAGGCTCCGGTGTAGGGAGCGAGGAAGCGTCCCGGGATGACCTGCAGTGTGGAGGCCCCGGCGGCGGCGCATTGCCATGCGACCGCGAGGTGGCTTATCCCATCGGCTGCCTTCAACCGGGCTTCCATGTAGTAGGCGCGCCCCCCCACGAGGGAGATCGCGGAGGATTTCTGGGAGACGTATTGGGTCCAGTCCTTTGGGTCCGACGCCTTGGGCGCGTAGGCAATGCGGCGCACCGTGGACGGGTCCTGACTGGTCCCCAGGCGCAGGTCGGTGGCATCGTCGCCCGACACCGCGAACGTGTAGCTACCAGTCACCGGTGCCAGGAAATAGCCCTGGAGGACGGCCCCGAAATCGGTGTCGAAGTTGGGTGTGATCTCCGACACGGTGAGCTGGGAGACCTTGCTGGGGGAATTCGGGTAGCTCGGGTCGCCCGTCAGCGCCGCCACCGTATTCCCGGAGATCCCGGAGTACACCGCATAGGTCACAGCGCCCGGGGCCAATCCGGTCGGCGTCTCGAGGACCTCGACCCGGATCTCGGACGCCGTGGTCGCGGTGGCATCGGCCCGATCGGCGACATCGAGGCCCAGGACGAAGGTCTTGGGGCCCGAGTCCAGATCCTTGGCCAGCCGGAGTTCCCCGGTCCCAGTGATGGCGAAGTATCCCTCCTCGTTCCCGCTCCCGACGGCGAAGGTGAGAGCTGAGAACAGGTCGGGATCGGTGGCGCTCACCTGACCGAGCACCGTGCCGCTGCGGGTACGATCGAACACCCGGATTAACGGGGTGGTGATGACGGACGGCTCATTGACATTGGTGAACTGGACGACGACGCGGAGGTCCGACTGGTTGAGCGACGGATCGTCCGGGTACTCGATGTTCACGAAGAGTTCCATCCACTCGCGGGCCTCGAAGTCCATCGGGGAGGAGTCGGCGACCGTGAGCTCGCCAATGGAGGACACCGCGAAGGGGCCGACCCCGTTGCCGCGGGTCGCGACGAACCGGCGGTTGGCAGGGCCTGTCGCGAGGCTGTCGAGGGATCCGATGACGGTGTTGTTGGTGGGGTTCTCCGGGATGCGGAACCTCAGAGGCTCCGAGGCACCACCGGCGACTCCGGTGATGCTGTAATAGCCGAGGCTGCCGTAGGCGGTGAATCCGATCGTGGCGTTGGGTCCGCGTCCGGCACCGCGGATCCGGATGGCGTAGTCCCCCGGAGGAACGTTCGTGGCGAAGTTGGCCTTGAGGGTCGACGTGGGACTGCTTCGCAGCAGGACCTGTTCGGAGGGGTCGAGGAGATCCATCTGGATGGCCAGGTTGGCTCCGGTCACGGCCGGTGCAGCCTGGAGGTCGATCCGCCCTCCCGAGGTGGTGAACCGGAAGACGTCGGCATCGGTGTTACGTTCGATGAGGCCCCTGTTCGTCACCGCGCCCCCCGGGAAGATCTCTAACTGTGCGGCGGATCCCCAGGTGCTGCCGAAGTCGTCGACCCGGTACGCCACCGAATTGTTCTGGGTGGTGATGATGGCGAGGTCATCCTCCTTGTTGACCGCGTTCGCGTACTCGCCCTGGGACCACTGGATGACCGACTTGCTCACCCCGGCGCCCATGATGGGGGCCCAGCTGGTCTCACCGGATCCATGGCCCATGTAGTACTCCTCATAGGCCCCGTTGGGCGGCTGGCGGTTGTCGTGCCGGAGACCGAGGGCGTGGCCGACCTCGTGGGTGATGGTCTCTGCCAACTCCTTGGAGGACCCCAGGTTGAATGCCCAGCTTGGGGTGTCGCCGGTCCAATTCCAGGCGCCGACGAAGGAGACGCCGCCCGCTCCGGGTTGGGCGTCATCCGTGGGGGTCACGATCACCCGGATCCGGCTGTTCTGGGCGGCCTTCTGGAACACCTGGAGGTCCGTGGTGACGTTGATCGTGAAGGGCTGGAAGTCGGCGGCCACGATCCGCCACGTGTCGCGGATCTGGGTCGTGGTGAAGCTGGATTTCTTGGCGACGATCAGCTGGCCATTCCACTCGGTGGTCGTCTCCCCATCGAAGTCCATGTAGAGCACGCCCTTGGCACCGGGCTGGCTCTGGTACATGGGAACACCGTTCTGGTACTCGGGAACGGGCACGGATGGGTGCTGGTTCATGTCGATCGGTGCTGCCTCTTCGATGACGGCGTCCTCGGACCTCTGGGCGGCCGCGGTCTCTCCCGACTTGCGGTACGAGACGCAGACCACTTCGTCGAGGCTTCGGGCGACGAGTTCGATGGAACCGTCCTGGGCGGGTTCCAGTCGGAACGCCTGGTGGCTACCGGGCAGCTGGATCACTCCGACGTGCGATCCCGCGGCGGTGGTGAGGCCCTGTTTCCGGAAGAAGAAGGTTCCTGCCTCGGGCTGGCGGAGTCGTCCCCCCACGAACACGACCACTCCCTCCTCCTCGCGGATGTGGATCACGTCCCCTTCGGCGATCCGGCCCCCGGTGAGCTCGAATCGGGCGGTCGACGGGGTGGTTTTGCCGGCAAACTGGTCCAGCCAGCTGGGATCCCAGGGGCGTCGTTCGGAGGGGCGGACCCAGGGCGGCATTGGGGGCCGTGGGGTGGATGCGGACGGCTGGGCGAGGGGGGAATTTTGGGCGATTGGAGACCCGGTTGCGAGGGTTGGGCCGGCCATGGAACCCGTTTCGGCCGACGCCGGGGTCGTGACCGAACCCGGGGCGGGGTCGGCCGGCGCCTTGGCAGGGATTCGATCCGGGGTGCGATGGCCGATCCGGGTCCCGATGCCGATGGCAATGAGAACCAGAAGTACTGAGACGAGCGTGGCGGGCTTTGGCATGAGGAATTCGGACGGATGAGGGGTCGGTGCAACGAGGGATTGTCCGGATCAAACCCGAACCTGCGGGTGGACCGCACGACCGTCAACCGCTCAGACACGCCGGAGCCGGCGGTCGTTCATTCCCGGTCTCATGCCGCCAGTCGCATCTTTTCGGGTGATGGGGCGGGTAAACGGTTGTCTATTCGGGCCATGCATTGGATCTGGAGGGGACTCCTCGTGTTCTGGGTCGTGGGTTCCTCGGCTGTTCCGTCCTGGGCCGGAACCCAGGAGTTCACGGTCATGGTCTACAACGTGGAGAACCTGTTCGACATCGACCGGGTCGCCCGCTTCGACGACTATGTGGAGAACCCGACCGACTCGGCTGGCTACGGCCCGGGGAAGCTGCTCCGCAAGCTGGAGGGCATCCGGAAGGTCCTCGGGGCGGTCGACGGCGGAACGGGGCCAGACCTCCTGCTCCTCAACGAGCTCGAGGTCGACGCGACCCCGGAGACGATGGTGTCGGACTCCCGGCGCTTCCTGGATGAGCATCGCGGTGAGCGGGTGTCAGAGATCCTGACGGGACGTCTGACCGAGGCCTGGCGGGGTCTGCCTTCGGAGCTGTGGCTGCTCAAGCATCTCGAGGACACCGGGCTGCGAGGCTATGCCTTGGCGGTCGACTCCGCGGAGGCCGCCACGGGCGTGCCGGGACCCATGACCCAGAAGAATGTGGTCCTGAGCCGGTTCCCGATCTCCTTCGTGCAGACCCATCCGACCCAGGGAGCCCGCGGGATTCTCGAGGTGGTGGTCCGGGTGGATGGGCGGGACCTCTACCTTCTGGTGAACCACTGGAAGAGCGGGGCCTCGGAGGAGCGGTCCGAGACGATCCGACGAGGCAACGCCGAGGTGGCCCGTCGACGGCTGGACCAGATTCTTGCCGCGAATCCGAAGGCGGAGGTCCTTCTCGGAGGCGACTTCAATTCCCACTACAACCAGAAGCAGCGGTATCCGCGGATCGGGACCTCGGCCCTGCAGGACGTCCTCGGCTCCCAGGGTGACAAGGTGGCGATGGGACATCCTGGAGGGCCTGCACTCTACAATCTCTGGTATGAGCTCCCCGTCTGGGAGCGCGGGTCCGATGTCTACTCCGGGGAATGGGGTACGCTGATGCACCTCTTCGTGTCCCGGGGGCTCCTGGATGGAGGCGGAATCGAATATCTGGATGGCAGCTTCCGGCCGGTCCGGGTCGACGGCGTGAACGCCCAGCCGCCATTGGGCCTGCCCCGACGGTGGACGGGGTATGGTCCGGGGGCGGGCACCAGCGACCATTTCCCGCTTCTGGCGCGGTTCCGGTCCGGTGTGAACGGGGGGTCTCGTCTGCTGAGCCAGGATCCTGGGTTGCGGGTCACGCCACCGACCCCAGTGTCGGTCGGGTATGATCGGATCGATCGTTCGCGGCTGAGGAGTGCCACAGTGCTTGGGGCGGCCAATCCGGACGAGATGGCGCAGGCGATGGGCGAGTTCTTCCGGGTGGAAGGGGTGGCCTCGAGGGGGCGTTCTGCCGAGGTCGTGGTCGCGGGCAGGGCCTATTCCCTCCATTCCTTCGATCCCTCGATCCAGCGGGCGCTACGCCGCACACCCAGGGGCTCGTCGATCCGGCTGGTCGGGGAGCTAGGAGCCTACCGTGGCCGGCTCCAGTTCGTAATCCACGATCGATCGTGGCTCGAATGAGCCAAATCTGGGGGGCATCCGCCTTCCCTCAGGCTCCAATCCCCCCACGAGGTGGAGGCCTGTGAATGGCCAAGGGCTTCCGTCAGCACCGTGGCAAAAAGCGGCCGGAGCCGGGCGGCGCCCTCGTCGCTCAGGTGTCCCTCGTCGATATAGAGCAGCCGTCGGCCGAAGAGGAAGCGGACCTGCCCGTCGGGCAACAAGAGGTCGAGATCGGGTCGGACCACCCGGACCCCGCCGAATTCTTCCCGCATCTTCTCCATAACCTCCACAACGGCGTTCCGGAGGCCCTGCCTCCCGTCAGCCCGCAGGATCCCAGGTGTTCCGTCAGGCCTTGACTCCCAGTGGACCAGCTCGAGGAGGTTCAAATCCCGGATACCACCGAGGATGGGGACCGGTGCCACGAGGATCTGGTGTCGTGAGAACGGGGCGACCTCCCGCAGGAACCTCCGCAGTTTCCGCTCAAATCCTGCGGTTCCGGAGGTGCCCCCATCCCAGCGGTCTGCGACGATCAGAATTTCCGGCCGCCAGGTCTGAATCCAATGGAGCCGGAACCTGTCGAACTGGGCTGCAAGCGCATCCGAGGCGAAGCTGTGTCCCTGCCGGTTCTCGAAGAAGGGGGAGGCGCCTCCATCAACGCAGAGAAAAGCGACCGTCAGTCCCAGTCCCTTGCAGAGGTCGTCGATCATCGCCGAGTACATCAGCGCATGGGAGCTGCCCAGGACGACGACCCTTGGGACGCTCCCGCCGTGAGATTGGATGACCCCTCCGGTACGCCACGAGTCCCGCGGTCGGTCGGGGCACGGGGGGGTCTTCAGACCCCGATACCGGCTGTTTTGGGAGAGGTCATGGACGAAGAGATTCCCTGCGTCGTACGTCCGGGCGGAATAGTGGGGTGGGTCGACCAGGACCAGGGGATCCGCCGGGCGGTTCTGGGTCATCCACCCGCAGGTGAGCTAGGTCGTGACGAGGCCGGCTGCTACGAGGGCTGGCCTGCAGATTGGAAGGGTGGTGGCATTACGGCAGGGGAACTCCACGTAGCGATGCGCTAGCGAGGCGGGAACCACGCTGAAGGCGGTGCCCGCGGCCTTTCCAAGGGTTAGATCCCAGTCCCAGCGCTCGGCGATCCATCCTCCCAGCGTGAGGAATGGCCAGTGCCACAGGTAGAGGGAATAGGAGAGACGGCCCAGGGTGCCGAGCCCGCGGGACGATAGGAATCGTCCCACGCGGTCCACAGTTACAGACCCTCTTCCTGCGTGAGCCACTAGCAGTCCGCAGCCCAAGGCGGCCGGGATCGGGTTCCAGGGAGAACCCGGCTGTCGCTCCGCGTGGAATGAGAACGAGGCCAGCACTAGCCCCAGTCCGATCCATCCCCAGACAGGGCTCCATCGCTGCACGAGCGGAGCTGCACTCGTCAGGCGGTCGTCCAGGTGACTCGCGATGAGGCAGCCCAGCAGGAGTTCCCAAGCCCGGCTGGGAAGGAGATAGAAGGTCCCCGCTGGATACCGTGTCCCACAGAGTACCCAGATTGACAGGCTTGTGGCCCCCAGTCCCAGGATCCAAGAGGTTCTCTGCTGTGGACACCAGCGGTGGACAGTCAGAAGAAACAAGGGAAGCAGAACATAGAACTGTTCCCCGATTCCGAGCGACCAGGCATGGGTCAAGGGAGACCAGTGGGCGGCGGGTCCCCAGTAGGTTCCAAGATGGGTCCAGAGGTAGAGATTTGGGATGCCAGCCAGAGTCCAAAGCCCCTGTCGGGCCACGTCCTGGGACGCCCCGGGTGGAAAGAGCCAGGCCCAGAGAAGGACGACCGAGATGAGCATGAGGGTCAGATTGGGCAGGATCCTCATGGCCCGTCGGAGGACGAAAGAGCCGATACGGAAGCCGCCCTGTCGGACCTCCGACAGAATCCGTCGCGTGAGGAGGAATCCGGAGAGCACGAAGAACACGTCGACTCCTGCGAATCCCCCGGGGAGATGTTCCGGTAGGACATGGAAGACGAGGACCGCGGCGATCGCGATCCCCCGGATGCCGTCGAGTGCGGGAGAATGGGACATGATCCATGCAGCGATGCGACGCAGCCCCGCTCTGGGAGCCGTCGTTCCGGAGGGCTGGTTCCGGGGTCATGCGGACCTGTGTCGCTCCGCAACCGGGTGGAACGATCAGATGCGGTTTGCGCTTACGACCAATCTTGCTGGGGCCGGAGATCCCTGTCGGATGCTCCGTGGCTGTTGCCGAGGGCCCGCTTTCGGAGTCTCCGAGGGACTCTATAAAACAGTAGCGCACCATACCAACCCGCACTTGATCTTTGGGCCTGTTCTGGCTGGATTTGGAAAATCCCCGAACGGCCACGCCGTGCCTGTCAGCCTGGCGTCCCAATCCCAGACACTCCCATCCATGAGTCTCCTCCCATTCCTTCGCTGTCTCACCGCAATCGCGGCGCTGGCGGTCCTGAGCCAGGCCCCGGTGCAGGCCCGCATCCTCGACGACTTCAAGGCCGCTGAACGTTCCGGCTGGAAAGACGCCAATCCGGCAGGCCAGCCACTGCCCGGCGGCAAGCAGTCCGGCGGCGTCTTCACCTTCGACCTGCCGACGATCGGCCAGTCGTTCTTCGTCAGCAGCACCAAGACCTCGGAGACCTTCGAGCTCGTCGAGGGTCGCACCCTCGAATACCGGGTCGACCTGGTCTCAGGCCGGGGAGGCGACTCCTTCGCCGTGCTGGCCTTCATCCCCCAGGCGACCGGGGCCAACTCACTGGCCGGCTACGGGATCGCAAAATCGGAGACGGATCTCCTGATCACCAAGGGCATCAACAAGTACTTCTTCAACGAGAACGTCCAGCCCGCGGTGAAGAACCAGAACGTCACCCTGGTGCTCAACCTCGAGGCCCGATCGGGCAACGTGATCATCCGGGGACAGGTCCTGGACCGTGATGCAGGCAATGCGGTGATCTGGGAGAAGACGTTCATCGACACCCCGGCGGCCGATGTGATGGCAGACGGAGCCGACAGCCCTCCGGCTCCCTTCCTCAATCTGGTGGGCAACTTCGTCCTCTACCTGTACGCGGACGGCGGCAAGAACCCGGAGGGCTATCAGGTGGTCTTCGACAACGCCCAGGTGTTCGTCGCCGAGGGGGCGGTGCTGGACGACTTCAAGGCGGCCGAGCGGTCCGGATGGAAGGACGCCAACCCGGCGGGCCAGCCGCTTCCCGGAGGGACGCAGTCGGGAGGCGTGTTCACCTTCGACCTGCCCGCGATCGGCCAGGCGTTCTTCGTCAGCAGCACCAAGACCACCAAGACCTATGAGCTGACGGAGGGAACCCTCCACGAGTTCTCGGTGGATCTCGTGTCCGGACAGGGGCCCGACTCCTTCGCGGTGCTGGCCTTTATCCCCCAGAAGACCGGTGCCAATTCCCTCGGTGGATACGGAATCGCGAAGTCGGAGTCGGACCTTCTGATCACCAAGGGCATCAATAAGTACTTCTTCAACGAGAACGTCAGCCCCGCCATCAAGAACACGAATGTCCGGCTGGTGCTCACCCTCACCACGGTCGATGGCAACGTGGTGATCCGTGGACGGGTCCTGGACCTCGATGCCGGGGGCGCGGTGCTGTTCGACCGGACCTTCGTCGACACGCCCGAGGCGGATGTGCTGGCCGACGGGACCGACAGCCCTCCGGCTCCATTCACGAACCTGGTCGGCAACGTGGTGCTCTATCTCTATGCCGATGGCGGCAAGGATCCGAACGGATACCAGGTGGTCTACCGGAACCTCAACGCCGCGGCCCCGCCGACGGCCGTCGACGAGGCTCCGCGGATCGACGCAGTCTCTCCGGCCGAGGGATCGGTCTTCCTTGCTGCGGACACCAAGGTGGCGTTCTCCGTGGTCGACGACCGGCCGCTCCCGGATGCGGGCTTCAAGGTTACCCTCAATGGGGTCGACTACACCACGGCCAACGGACTCCTCCTCGGACCGGCCGGGACCACCCGGACCGGGACCCTCGGGGGCTTCGAGAAGAACAAGTCGTATCTAGGGCAGCTGGCCGTCACCGATTCCGGGGGGACGACCCGGACGGCCATGATCGCCTTCGACACCTTCTCGGCCGACACCCGGACGGTGGAGGCGGAGGATTACGACTTCGACGGCGGCCAGTTCCTCGACAACCCGGTCCGCAGTGCCGAGGGCGGCGGCGTGGTCGGCAACTCGTACACCGACCGGGTTGGTGTGGCGGGCACGGACTACCAGGACACCCGGTCGGGTCCCAGCGGCGACGACACGCCGTACCGGACCCAAGACGCCATCCGGATGCAGCGGTCCCTCGACAACCGTCGTCCGTCGCTCTTCAACAATGACCAGGGAATCTACGACTACGAGGTGGGGGACATCGCGGTCGACGACTGGATGAACTATACCCGTGAGTTCGCGGCGGGCTCCTACGAGGTCTATCTCCGGGAGTCCGTGGTCAACATGGAGAAGGCGGACAGCGTCCTGGAGGAGGTCTCCTCGGCGGTTGGCGCCGAACCGAGGCTGCTGGGCAGCTTCCTCGGCGTGCAGTCGGGCTTCACTGCGCGGAACGTCCCGCTGACCGACGGCACCGGCAAGAACCGGGTCGTGCTCCGGCTGTCCGGCAAGAAGACCCTCCGGCTGCGGCACCTCACCCCAGACAACGGCACCGGGGCGCGCTACATCAACTACCTGGTGTTCGTCCCGGTGGCGGACGCCGGGGTCCAGCGCGCGGCGGTGACGTCGGTGTCGCCGACGGACGGGGCCGTGGTCGAGACCACCGAGCCGCGGATCGAGGTGTCGATCCAGAACCGGGACACCCAGGTCAAGACCTCCTCGATCCAGCTCTCGGTGAACGGCGTTCGGGTCCCGCCCACCGTGACCTCCGTGGCGACCGGTGCCTTGGTCTCCCATGTCCTGACCCCGCTCCCGCCGAAAGGGGTGGTCCAGGAGGCCCGTCTGGTCTTCGCAGACAACGAGGGCGTGCTACAGACCAATATCTGGGCGTTCACCGTCACCTATCGCGAACTCGATCCGGCCACCCGCCTGTCGGGTCCGGGATCGGAGCGCGGCTTCAAGGTGAGGGTCACCCAGGCCCAGGAGATGGGGGAGAACAGCCTCGACCGTGCGGAAGCCCAATTGGCAGCCAATTCGTCGATCGCGAGGCTCTACGACACCAACGTCGTCTCCCAGGCCATCAACTTCTCCCAGGACGCCACCAGCGGGGGTTCGGTGGGCTACTTCGAGGGTGATGAGCCCATCCCTGGACAGGACGACGCTCTCGGCAATGACAACTACGCGATGGAGGTCGTGGCGTTCCTCGATCTGCCCGCGGGCATCACGCGGTTCGGGGTCCGATCGGACGATGGCTACAAGCTGGCCGCGGGTCTCAATCTGGGTGCCGGTTCGCCGCCCCTGGCCTTCCGAAATGGGGGGCCTGCGGATGAGACGTTCGACGTCGTCGTGCAGGCGGCGGGTGTCTACGGCATCCGCCTTGTCTGGTACGAGCGCTCTGGCGGGGCGAATCTGGAGCTGTTCACAGTGGATCGATCGTCCGGTGTCCGGACGCTGGTGAACTCCGCCGGGGGCATCAAGGCCTATACCTCGGCCGTGGCCGGTGCCTCGATCGAGCCCATCGGCTCCGTCACCCTCAACGGATCGTACACCGCGGTGGCGGGAGCGGTGGTCGATGCCCAGGCCAAGACCGTGACCGTGCCGGCAGGCGGATCCGTCCAGTTCCTGCGCCTCTCGTCGACCTCCCCGGTCACCATCACGGGGCTGTCGGTATCGGGCGGCAACCTCGTGATCCGCTATCAGTAGACCGGGACGGAACGCTGGGTTGGCACCCCATCAGGACCGGGCCTTCGGGCCCGGCCTTTTTGCGTCCGCCCGCGGAGGCCCGCACCCGGGCGCGCCGTTTTTGCCCCTTTACCGTCGGAGGCAGCGATCCTAGGCTGTGTTTGTGAGTTCCATGTCCATGCCCCTGCCCATCGCGTTCCTCGGGACGACGGAGATTTTCGTCATCCTCGGGATCGTGGTCCTCATGTTCGGCGCCCGGAAGATTCCCGAGCTGATGAAGGGCGTCGGCACGGGCATCAAGGAGTTCAAGAAGGCCTCCAAGGAGGTCACGAACGATCCGTCGGACCCTCCGGGCGGCTCCGGACCGAAGTCGGCTTGATGGGATCCCTGGCATGGAACTGCACCCGATGAATCCCCTACCCCTCGGCATGATTGGCTCCACGGAGGTCATTGTGATCGCCGTGGTCGTCCTGATCCTGTTCGGCGCCAAGAAGGTACCAGAACTGATGAAGGGCGTCGGCACGGGCATCAAGGAGTTCAAGAAGGCCTCGCGCGATGTCCAGGAGGAGCTGCATCGGGCCATGGATGAGGTGGAGCGCACGCCGCCCGCCCCGACGCCGAAGGCTCCGCAGGAATCCCTCTCGCAGTCGTCCCAGCGGACGGACCTCTCGCCCAAGGCCTGACCGGGGGCCGATCCCGGAGACCTGGCATGGCCGACGATCTCGAGGTGCTGCCCCCGGAGCACGACGACGAAGAGGGGGGTGGTCCGGTCAAGAGCTTCCTCGAGCACCTCGAGGATCTCCGCTGGACCTTCGTGAAGTGCGCCATTGCGGTCGCGCTGGGCATTCTGGTCAGCCTCAGCGGCAGCCCTTACATCGTGAAGTTCCTGGAGTGGCCACTGGTGTTGGCCCAGCGGGTCCGGGTGACGGATCAGCCCCGGGTCGTCATCACGATCGGCACCAATGTCCTATCACAGATGTTGGCCAAGGATTTTCCGGTCCAGGGCACCACGACCAACCAGGATCTCTACCTGAAGGTCGCGCCCATCCCGGTCGGCACCAACATGGTGCTGGGCATGGTCCCCGACCCCAATCCACCCGCGGTGGCGAAGTATGGAATCCGGGTGGGGTTGAAGACCTTCGGCCCGACTGAGCCCTTCGTGGTGGCCGTGAAGATCGCCCTTTACGGCGGAGCGGCCATTGCAGCCCCGTTTGTCCTGTTCTTCCTGGGGCAGTTCATCCTCCCGGCTCTCCATGTCCATGAGAAGCGCCTCGTGTACCGGATCGCCGGCTTTGGGACCCTCCTGTTCTTCATGGGGGTCGCGTTCTGCTACTTCATTGTGACCGTGGTGGCCCTCAGTTCCACGGTGACCTTCTCCAACTGGATCGGCTTTGCGGCGGACGAGTGGCGGGCCTCCGAGTACATCAGTTTTGTCTGCTGGTTCATGATCGGCATGGGGGTGGCTTTCGAGCTGCCGCTGGTGCTGCTGACCTTGGTGAAGATCGGAATCCTCGATGCCGAGCGGCTGTCTGGCCTTCGGATGTACTGGGTGGTGGTGGGTCTGGTGGCGGCGGCGTTCATTACCCCCGACGGCAACCCGATGACCATGTTCCTGATGTTCATCCCGCTGCACATCCTCTACGAGATCAGCGTCCTCATCGCCAAGTGGTGGGATCGGGCGGAGCGCAAGGCGGCTTCCGAATCCACGGAATAGTGGGTTCAGGGGCTACTGCAGGCGCCGTTTTGGAATGGCTTCTGTCTTTGACCTCGGTCCGGACCCCTCCTAGCCTCCGAGGTCCGTCCCAGACGGTCTGTCATGCTCGGCTATCTGTTTCGCAAGATCCTCGGTTCCCGCAATGAGCGGGAGGTCCGCAAGCTCCGGCCCATCGTGGCCCGCATCAACGAATTGGAGCAGCAGCTCCAGTCCCAACCCGAGGAGGTCCTGCGGCAGAAGACCGCCGACTGGAAGGCGAGGCTTTCCGTAATCACGGACTCTGAGGAGCTCAAGCGCGAGCTGGAGGCCATTCTTCCCGAGGCCTTCGCCGTGGTGAAGAACGCCTGCCGACGTCTCTGTGGGCGGGACATCGAGGTCAGGGGCCACCCGATCCGCTGGGAGATGGTGCCTTTCGACGTCCAGCTGATCGGCGGCATGGCCCTCCATCGGGGCTACATCTCCGAGATGGCGACCGGTGAGGGAAAGACCCTTGTCGCCACGTTGCCGGTCTACCTCAATGCCCTCACGGGACGCGGCGTCCACGT
>SXGQ01846813.1_pt1 | contig 25336 bp, 17 predicted proteins | sample 3178371 | NCBI WGS metagenome assembly SXGQ01 (sample SAMN11356859, study PRJNA531348) | freshwater metagenome | isolation source: freshwater sample F1-20 | place: China: Fuxian Lake, Yuxi | collected 2017-12-25 | reverse complement strand
TGGCCAGTGGTGCCGCGCGCAGTATTGGCCAGTGGATTGAAGAACGCGCTGATGCTCGAAATGCCGCGGAAATCATTGATATTCCAGACTTCGTGGCCGCGGTGCCCGAGCGATTGGTCATGGACACTCCGCGTTGCATTCAACGCATTCGCAGAGCGCTTGAGCCGCTGTTGCATGGAGCCGAAATTTCCGCGGACGTTCAGTTTGAGGCGCTTGCTCGACATGCAAGCGCGCCGCCAACTTTTGTGCCGCAATTTATAAACATTGAATTGAACACGGGGCGTCGCGGTTGCGGCTTGGCAAGTCCACATCGCTTCGGCACATTGCAGCGGCCAACCATGACTCCCAAGCGGATGGATCGAATTCTTGCGCGCGTGGCCGAGGCGCGCGACGTGGTGGTGACACTTGGTGGAGCGGGCGATCCACTGGTGCATCCAGATGTAGTTGAGTTTGTAAAGCAGATTCGAAAGGCGGGAGCGTTGGCGATCTCGGTGCGCAGCGAATTGCTGTCGCTTGACGCGCTTGAAAAGTTGGTGGCAATTGACGCCGATGTTGTCACCGTTGATTTGCACGCCACCAACGCCAGCGAGTATGTGCGCATGATGGGATTTGATCGATTTGCATTCGCGCAGAAGTCGTTGGAAACGCTGATGCAAAATCGCCGCGCTGAAAGCGGCGCCGCGAAATGGTTGGCGCGTCCGTGGGTATTGCCCCGCATTGAGCGCCTGCGCGACATGGTGGATCGCATCGCGGCGTTTGGCGAGCGTTGGCGCGATCGAGCTGGTGGATATTGCGTGGATTCGCCGCCGCAAATTGATCCTTGGGGCGACATCATCGCCGACGCGCCGCTTTCCGCAGCGGGATTTTCCCAAGGCTCGAGTCAGAGCGAACGCTTGGCGCTGACCGTGTTGTCCGACGGAAGAGTGCCGGCTCAAACGGACGATCTGCTTGGAACAACTTCTGTGGGCAATGTTGATTCCGAGGATTTGCTCACGCTTTTCCGTTCCTCGCGTCAACATCGCACGCGTTCGGCGGTGAAGCATTTGGAAAAACTTTCCGCAAGATAGAGATGACGAATCCCTTTCGCGCTCCTAGCATTGGTTTTGTATGAGCGACACCATCATGGTCGATTTCAATCGACCGATTCCACTCTTTCCACTTTCGTGCGTTTCGCTTTTGCCGCACGCGGTGCAAGGACTGCATATTTTTGAGCCGCGTTACAGGCAGATGGTGGAGGACGCGCTGCGCAAAGTGCATGACGGAAATTTATTGACATCGGGTCCGATCGCCATGGCGATTGTGGGCGCGAAGTTTGTGGACGCGCTCGGAGCCGCGCCCAAGTTGCGGCCGGCGGTGTGTGTTGGACAAATCGTGCAACACGAGCGGCTGAAAGATGGCAGGCACAACATTGTGTTGCACGGAGTGTGCCGCGCGCGCATCAAAGAAATCCAAGAGCCAGGTGAATCGCGCGCGTATCGCACGGCCATGTTGCAGCCCATTGATCCGCCCAATCATTCACCGCCCAAAATGAAAGCGGCGCGGAAGATTTTGCAGGAGTTGTTGCACAGGCCAATGTTGCAGAGGTTGGCCAGCGTGCAAAAAGTGGCCGAGTGGGCCGATCGAAAGGACATGCCAACGTATGCGGTGATTGAACTCGTTGGCGCGGCCATGTTGCGCGATGAAAATGCGCGCTACCACTTGTTGGCTTGCGGCAATCCATGGGAACGCGCCCAACTTGTGGCCAATGAAATCGCCCGGCTTGAAGGTCTGGTCGCCGCGGCGGATGCGCAGGAAACTTCGCGCTGGCCCAAGGGCTTGAGTTGGAATTAAGACGGACGCGGCGCGGAGAAATTCACAGTCATATAAATGGGTATCTTGTTGAGCATGTTGAATCTGATTCCATTTGCCCTTATCGCTCTTGTTGCCATTGTGGTTGTTGTTGTGATCGCTTTGATCACCATGTACAACAGTTTGCAGCGAAGCCGCATCGCGGCCGAGGGTTCCTTCGCCGACATCGATGTTGAACTGCGACGCCGCCATGATTTGATTCCCAATTTGGTGGAGACGGTCAAGGGGTATGCCACGCATGAAAAAGAAACGTTGACCGCGGTCATGCAGGCGCGCGCATCAGCAACGCAAGCGCGCACGCTCACCGATCGTGTTGAGGCAGAGGGCGCGCTTGGACGTTCGCTGGGCCGATTGATGGCCGTTGCCGAGGCGTATCCAAATCTAAAAGCCGACGGCGGATTCCTGAAATTGCAGGGCGAACTCGCGGAGACTGAAAATAGAATTGGCGGCAAGCGCCAAGGCTTTAATCAAACTGTCGCGACGTACAACGAGGCGATCGCGGTGTTTCCATCCAATATTGTGGCTGGAATGTTTGGTTTCAAAGTGCTCGCGTTCTTCAAGGAAGAGAATGAAGTTGCGCGCGCAGCGCCGCAGGTTCGATTTTAATTCATGGCCCGTGAGCGCATTGTTTCCGCCGATGAAGTGGTCGAAGATCAACTTGATCCGCAGTCACACACGTTGCGCCCGCGCGCGCTTGATGAATACATAGGACAGTCCGCGTTGGTGGAGCGAATTCGAATCGCGCTCGACGCTTCGCGCACGCGCAACGAACCTATTGATCACGTGTTGCTGCATGGACCACCTGGTTTGGGCAAGACAACTCTGGCGCATGTCATCGCCGCGGAGATGGGCTCGCGCGCATATGTCACCAGCGGTCCCGCGCTCACCAAGGCCGGCGATTTGGTGGGCACTCTCACGCGCATGCAGCCGCGCGACGTGTTGTTCATTGATGAAATTCACCGATTGCCAGCGAGCGTGGAGGAATATATTTATCCTGCGATGGAGGAATACCGCGTGGATTTCACGGTGGACAGCGGCATGCACGCGCGCATTGTCACGCTGCCGTTGAAACCATTCACGCTGATTGGCGCCACCACGCGCGCGGGTTTGCTCACGCAGGCGTTGCGAAGCCGATTTGGCATTGCGCACCATTTGGATTTTTACGATGACGCTGATTTGCAACGCATTCTGGTGCGCGCCGCGGATTTGTTAAGCATGAAAGTGGCCGACAGCACGCTGACGCGTATCGCGGGTCGCAGTCGCGGAACTCCGCGTGTGGCGCTGCGTTTGTTGCGGCGCGTGCGCGATTGGGCCGCGGTGAAATCAGGCGGCAGGGTGGATGAAAAATCTGTGGACGGCGCGCTGGAGCTTGAAGGTGTTGACGCCATGGGCCTGGATGAACTCGATCGAAAATATTTAACCACGCTGGCCCGGCAATATCGCGGCGGACCAGTTGGCCTTGACGCGCTTGCCGCGACACTGGGCGATGACGCGGGCACGCTGGAAGACATGGTGGAGCCATATTTGTTGCGCCGTGGATTTTTATCGCGCACGCGTCAAGGACGCAGGCTTACCGCCGCTGGCGCCGCGCACATTGGCGAGAAGTTGATCGAAGTTCCAGGCGCGCTTTTTGAAGAGTGATTGCGCGCGGATTTTGAAGTTCATATTTTGCGGGCCGCACGAGCGCAAATTTTTACGCGAGCAATGCGCGCGTGGCATTTATTGGCTGAGGCCAGTGGTGCTGTTGCCGACGAGTCCGGGCGATTTCGCTCCAACGGCTGGAATGGAGAGGCTAATTCCAAATGAGTAGACATCCGTGAGCGAGTCGTAGCCCACGCCCGCGCTTAAATTGAAATCTGGAAAGCTTCGTTCCAGTGTGGCGGTGGCGGCGCGCAGGTTGCGCTCCACCAAATCAATCTGCGGACTAAGCGTGAATGAGTACAACTTTGAAATTTGGTACGACACACCAAGTTGCAGCAACTCGTCGTTGATGTAATAGTTTGTCGGATCAAAATTATTGATGCTGCGGTACTCAATAAAGAATCTAGTGTCGGGCGAGTGCTGCATTCGCATGCCCAAGGAGCCGCGCGCCATATTTTTAAATGCGCCAGTGGAGTATGTTGGAACATCATCAAGCATCCACTTCACCGAACCGTACGCTGTGAATGTGCTTGAAATAGCCCACGAAGTGCTGCCGTAAAGATGGCTGCCCCACTGTGAAAGTTCGGGGCGCCATGAATAAAAAGATGGAGTTGGACTTTGCGCGTAGGCCAAGCCCGTGTTGCTGGTGCGCCCAAAGTTTGCGCCGCCATTGTTCACAACAGCGCCCGCATCAAGCGTGATCCAATCAACGCTGGTCCACGCGCCAGGACCGCCGCGATATGTTTGCAGCCTTTGCTTTGCGCCAATTTGCGCCACTTGCGCCGCGGAAATTCCTTCAACATTCTGATCAAAGATTGGGTACTCGCCTTTGTCGGCGGTGTCGTAGCCGGCCCACAAAGTTGAAGTGGGCTGCACCACATAACGCAAACGATTCACATCAAGCGCCGCGTTTTGCACGCCGTCAAACGATTGGGAAAATTCAGCGCTGCTGCGCGCGCCAATACCCACGAGCCCGCGCGTGGTGCCGGACTGTCCGTTGGTGCCATTGATGGTGGAGTAGTTGGTGAAATCATTCAGCGTGTAGGCGATCGCGGTGCCGTTGATAAATGGCGTGATTTTGGCGGGGGAGATGTCGATTGGGTACGCCAACTCTTGGCGCGTGTAGGCGCGCACATACATGTCCTCGTTATACCCAGCCGCTTGGTAGGCGTCGGAGATATTTGTGTTGGCGTTGAATATTGGATTTGCCGCGGTTCCAGTCGCGTTGGGCGCGTTGAACGCCCCGCTGGTGACCGCGTTTGTCGCGGGCGTTCCATTTTGCAAACGCATGGACATGACATTTGCGGAATATTCCTGCGTCCATGACAAGTGGTCGGTGAAGAACGAGTCGCCGTAACGGCGGTAGGCGGCCTCAGGAAGTTTGTTGACCGAGTAGGGACGGCTGGCGAGCATCCAACTATTGATCACGTATCCATCAAGATCATTTTTACCCAGCAACGTGAAGGCGCTGTTGCCGGATTGCAATTTTAAGAAAGCCACGGTTTCATATTCAAGACGATTGGCGAAATCGATTTGGCGAAATGTGTTCACGAAGGCGCCGTCACTTGTCCACGCAATCGATCCTTGAAGCAGCGAATGTTCGTCGATGAGATAGGTGTAATCACCGTCGATCAAGCCGCGATATTTCAAGGCGGATGTGTACGTCACACCCGTGGAGGCTTGCTCCTCATTCTCAAAGTCATAGAAGCCATACATATTCAGATTGCCGCCTAAACCGCTGAATTTTGTTCCTAGGCCGACGCCGTTGAGCGTGTAAATATCGTTGACAAGTTTGGCTTCCAGTCCGGGAATTGGGTCGTAGCCAAGCAACGCCCACAAATCCCAGCGCGTTCCAATTGTGGTTCCACGAAATTCGTTGTAGCCCGCGGAAATTTCCGGCAGCACGGTTTTCTCCGGCGTGCCGCTCATGTAGGGCCAATAGAAAATTGGTGTGCTGCCAGAGCGGAATGTGACATGGCTCGCGTCGATGGTGGTGCCCGTGTCCTTGCCAGGATTTTTGGTCACGGTGATTTTATCGGCGCCAATGGAAAGATGCGGCGTGAAAAATTCACTGATGCTCACGCGCGCATCAGTGGCCTCAAATTGATCCGCGGAAATTTGGCGCATCTCGTTGGCGCGCGCGTACACAGGAATGCCGGTGCGCACATACGTTCTCAGCACGGCTTGAGCGGCAACGGCTCGGTTGAGTGCGATGTCGTAATACACTTGTTGCCCGCGCATGATGTAGTTGCCGTCGGTGGCGATCACATCGCCCTCCAAATAAATTCCTTGCACAACTTTCACGTCAAGTTGGCCCGAGTCCTCGCGGATTTTTGCCAGCGATCCTGGATTGAGAAAAACCACGGCGCGTTCGCTGGACAATCGAAGTTCGCCGGTCTTCAGGCGAGGATCATTGGCGGTGAGATCAATCAGCGCGCTTCCAGTCACCATAATCGTGTCGGTTTTTTCATCAACGGATGTTTCACGGCCAGCGAAAGTGACCAGGTCGCCGGGCTGAAAAATTGCGAGCGAACCGCGTTGCGCGAGAGCAACTGTGGTGTCTTGCGCCGCCATTACGGGCGGCGTGGGGAGAGCCGCGCCCACGATCATCGGAGTTTCGCCCGACGCAACTTTGGGTTGATCAACATATGGTTGGGTTAAAAGTTTGGCGGGTCCGCTGGCCAGAGTTTGCAGATAGCCCTTGAGACGCAAATCGCCATTTGCAAATTCTTGTGGCGGTGGCGCTTTCTCCTCCAGCAGCGGAACTTTTAATTTCACGTCGCCGCGAAAACTCGCCGTCACCAAAACGTCATCGCCAGCAACGCCAAGACCGGCGCGTCGGGTGGGCTCGCCCACTTCAGGAAAATACATCGCGCACTGCGTGATCAATCCCGCCGCCGATGGAATGCGATTGATCCACACCACAACTTTTTTGGTGGCGAATGAATACGCGCCCACGGTCACGCGCACATCGCCTTGCACAACAAGTCGGCGCGTGTCGTCCACTTTCCAAGCGAAGGCGCGCGTGCCTTCGATGATCAAATCACTTTTCACCGGCTCAATTGGTAAAACAAATCCGCTTAGGCGATCTCCAATCACGGTGACATTTGTCATTTCTTGCGCGAGCGCGGCTTGGGTGACGGCCAACATAAGAATGATCGCTCGGATGACCATGAATGTAGGAATGTTACCGCTGAAATGGGCGTCACGATGGCAGCGAAATTTTTACGGCCGCGTGTTCGGTGGATGTACCCACGCCACTGAAAACTTTATCCACGCCACGCGTTGGCTTGACCAATCATGTCGTGAACTTCACGGGCCAACCATGAAAGACCCCACAAAAACACGGCAAATATCGCAAACACAACGGCCCATTGAGTTTGCGAAATGGACAACATCCATGCCGCCGCCGCGATGGGTGGAAATATGGCCGCGGCCCTGCGCAACGAGTCGGCGGTTTCATTCACGTTGCTTGCGGCAAGAGCGCGGTTGGATTGCCAAGCAAAGATGGCCATCGCCACGAGCGGCGCCAGCGTGAGCCATGATTCACCATTGGGCCACTCGGCGGCGCCACGGCGAATAGAAAGCCAAGTTAAACCCGACACCGCCAACGCGCAGAGAATGGAAAGAAGAATTGTGGATGAGCGATCCAAGCGCGGACGCTTCTCCAAAACTTTGTGCAGCAGGGACCCAGTGGCCACGGTCTGCACCAAGATCATCGAGGCCGGCAGCGTGAATGATTGTCCCATCCAAGGAATAAAAAAACTTCCCGCTTGCGCCAACCCCAGCATGAGCAAGCCAACCGCGGGAACAAAGCGACCCATGGTGTTCCACATTGCAATTCCAAACGCGGTGAAGAGCGCCACCGCGATGCTGGTTTCGCCAAACAACGAGGCGCCAATCATGCTGGCCAAGAGCGCGGTGAATGTGAGCAGTGTTGCTTGCGCGGTGGTGAGACGTCCGGATGAGAGCGGACGGTTGCGCTGGAATGTTTGATCGCGGCGCGCGTCGAGCAAATCATTCATGCCCGCGGCGAAACCAAAGAGTCCGGATCCAATCACGCCGGCCGCTATCAGCGCCAACCACAGCGGCAATGTGGAAATAGGAAGTTGCGCCGTTGCGCCGTCAAAGCGCGCGAGCAGTGTGGCGAACATCACATTCACGGCGGCACCGGCCGCGAGTGGAATTCGCATCAATTGCAACGCGGCAAAAATTCGGACCAGTGAAACTCGCATTGGAACCATGCTACGAAATGGCTGATTGCGGCGAGTGCTTCAAGATCACTACCATCATCGATCTATGCGTCGATCCAAAGAAGAAGTTATTTCCCCAGTCAGCGCCTCGGGCGTGCGAATTGGCATTGTCGCCGCTGATTATCACAAGGAAATTTATCAGCGGTTGCTTGATGGCGCGGAGGCCGCGTTTCACAAAGCTGGTGGGCTTGACGCTGATCTACATGGCGCAACCGTTGACGGGATTTTTGATTTGCCACCGGTGGTGGCGCAGATGTTGCGGCGAAGCGATATTGACGCGGTGGTGGTGATTGGTTGCGTGGTGCGTGGCGAGACGCGCCACGACGAATTTATTGTGAATGCCGCGTTCACGCAATTTACGCAACTTGCGGTGGCGCATGCGAAACCCGTGGCGCTCGCGGTGCTCACGGTTGAATGTTTAAGCCAAGCCAAAGCGCGCTCGGGTGGAATCAAGGGCGACGCCGGCGCGTTCGCCATGAACGCCGCGTTGAGAACGCACGCCCAACTCACGCGTCTTCGCCAAATTTCAAATGTGGAGAAAAAATCATGAGCGTGGCCAAGGACCGTCGCAACGCGCGTCGTTGCGCGTTGCAAGCAATGTTTGAAATGGATTTGGGCGGCGTAAATAATGGAGGCGCTGGTGAAAGTTTGGTTGGCGCATTTCGAGATGACGCGCAAAGTTCCGAAAGTGATTCATGCTTGGCGCAAGGCGTTGAATTGGCGCGCGCGGCGTGGAGCGAGCGCGATGTTTCCGACGCGGCCATTGCGCAACTGTCACCTGAATGGCCCATCCATCGCCAGCCGGCGGTGGATCGCAATGTGATTCGTATCGCGGTGTATGAAATTACGCATGAAATGGCTCCGCCAGTCGCGGTGATTGACGCCGCCGTTGAATTGGCGCGTGAATTTGGCGGCGAACATAGTCCTGCGTTTGTGAACGCGGTGCTGGATCGTTGGTGGAAAGATCGCGGAGGCAAGCGCTGATGTTTCGCTCGGCGCTGGACGCGCTTCGCCGTGGCATTTCAAAAACCGCCGCCGCCGTGGGTGGCGGGCTTCGCGGTGTTCTCAAGGGCAAGGACCTGGACGAGGACTTGATCGATCGAATTGAAAGCACGTTGGTCGCCTCGGACATGGGCGTGCGTATTGCGCGCGAAGTGGTGGACGAAGTTCGCCGCGCGTTTCGTGGCGGAACCGCCAAGCGCGGCAGCGACGCGGTTGGAATTTTGAAAGAGCGATTGAAGGACCGATTGCGCTCAAGTGATTTGTCGTTGGCGAAAGTGGCCACGGGACCCACTGTGATTTTAGTTGTGGGCGTGAATGGCTCCGGCAAAACAACCAGCGTTGCGAAAATCGCGAAGGCGCTCAAAGATGAAGGTCGCTCGGTGTTGTTGGCGGCGGGCGACACGTTCCGCGCGGGAGCTGTTGCGCAACTTGAGGTGTGGGCCAAGCGCCTTGACATTGATGTTGTGCGCGGTTCCACCAACGCGGATCCAGCGTCGGTGGTGTTCGACGCGGCCGAGGCGGCCATCGCGCGCAAGGCCGACGTGTTGCTGGTGGACACCGCGGGTCGCTTGCATAATCAAGAGGGTCTCATGCGCCAGTTGATGAAAATTAGAAACGTGCTTGCCAAAAAAATTCCAGGCGCGCCGCACGAAACGCTGCTGGTGCTTGACGCAACAACCGGCCAAAGCGCCATCGCGCAAGCCAAGGCTTTCGGCGAGGCCGCCGGCGTGACTGGCGTGTTTCTTTCCAAACTTGATGGCACGGCGCGCGGAGGTTCCGTGGTGCAAATCCGCGAGGAACTTGGCGTGCCCGTGAAACTTGTTGGAGTTGGCGAGACTCCCGATGACGTTGAAACTTTCGACGCCGATCGATTTGTGGAGGCGCTTTTTGAATCCCTTGATGATTTGAAGGAGTGATCCACGCGCCTATCATGTGCGGATGAACGCGCGTCGAAGTGGATTTACATTGATCGAGTTGTTGGTGGTGCTTGGCATCATCACCGTGCTCTCGGGCATCGCCTTCCCGGCAATTTCCATGGTGCGAGCCAGCGCAAAAAATGCCGGATGTATCTCCAATTTGCGCCAACTGAACACGCCCATTCGATCCTATTCACAAGCGCATGGCGATCGAATTCCAATCGCCAACATGTTGCCCGCGATTGGTTTGAACGGCCCCGAAAATGGTTTGCCGCAATTGTTGAAAGGCTATGTGGATCAAGCCAGCGAGATTTGGTTTTGCCCCGCCGATGTGGATGATGAAAGTTTGGCGACCGGAACCAGTTACATGTACATACCCGGCCTTCTGCGCTACACGCCCGAAGTGCAATTTCAAGTAACAAAGACGGTATTTTTGCAGAAACTCAACGAGCGCGCCCAGGCCAAGGCGCGCACGGATTTAGAGGGGCAGCTGATTGAGACTTTTTATTCCGGCGTGGACAAGCGCGCTGGTGGAACTGGTCCGCGCGCGAGTTACTATCCGCTTCTTATGGATTCGGCCGACCGACATCCTGGAACACGTTCGCCGCGCAACGCGCTCTACGTTGATGGTTCGGTTCGAGAGGCTATTGAAGAAGAGCAAGCCAGCGATGACGCCTCGGGAGAACCACAAGAATGAGTTTCGCTCTCTCTTACAAGGTGGAAATGTTTTTGCAAGATCGCAAGCGCTTGGCCAAGATTGGCGCCGCGCTGTTGGTCGCGATATTGGCGTGCGTTGCGTTGCTGTGGAATGCCGCGCGCTTGCGTCCGCCGCCCAGCATCTTTGATACGCCCATCGACAACACGCTGAGCTATCTCACGATGAAAGATTTTTCCAAACTCCCACTTGAGGAGCGCATACGTTTCATGATGGATTTGGCTGAACGCTTTCGCAGTTTAAAACCTGGCGAAAGCGCCGCAATGGCGGCATTTTTAGCTGGAGTCGCCGGCCCCGCGCGCGATCAGTTGCGAGAGAATGTGAAGATGATCGCCAAGGATGTGCTGGTCCAAGGCGCCAAAGATTACATGGGGTTGCCTCCATCCAAGCGCGGCGCATTCATAGATGAGTGGGTGATTTCCTGGCAGCGCAAAATGGAAAAGGTGACCACCGGCAAAGAGGAACCCAAATCGGATTCCGATCGTCTTGACGCCATGCGCGAGCAAGGCAAGCGCAATGAGGAGCGGCAAAGCCGCATGACCGGTGGCGGAAATTTAAGCGACCGCGGCGCCAACGGGTTCTTGGATTTTTGGCAGGGCGAGATCGAGGGCAGCAGCACTCCTAAGGAACAAGGGCAGATCACCAAGTTCTTGGATGATGTGAGAACTCGGCTTGTGAATCGATGACATCCGACACAGCGGCGCTTCCCATTCGATTGATGGGCGCGCAATTGATCGCGGCGCTGTCGCGAAATGGGCGCCTGATTGTGACCGCGGAAACGGGCTCAGGAAAAACCACGCAGTTGCCACAGATTCTGGCGGAGCAGGGCGCGAAGGGAACTATTCTTGTGTTGGAGCCACGGCGATTGGCGGCGCGATTGGTGGCGCGCCGCGTGGCCAGCGAAATGGGAACAACGTTGGGCGACGTCGTTGGATTTCGTACGCGCTTTGAATCCGCGTGGAGCGCCAACACGCGAATTGGGTTTGTGACCGAGGGAATATTTTTGCGCATGGTGCTGGCGGATCCGCAATTGCGCGGCGTGGGCGTTGTGATCGTGGATGAATTTCACGAGCGCTCTTTGCAGGCCGACATGGCCATTTCCGCGGTGGCGCAATTGCAGGCAAAACGCCTTGATTTAGCCTTTATTGTCATGAGCGCCACGTTGGATGCAAACGCGCTCGCAACCGCGCTTGCCGCGGAGCATGTTCATGCGAGCGGCCGCAACTTTCCAATTGATATTCAATATCGCCGCGAGCCAGCGTGGAAGGACATGCCGCAGTTCGCGGCGCAAGAAGCCGTGGAGTTGGCGCGGCGCATGAACGGTGATGTGCTTGTGTTCATGCCAGGCGCGGCCGAAATTGACGCGACCGCGCGCGCGTTGCAAAGTTTGGTTGCAAACAGCGACATCGATGTGCGTCGACTGCATGGATCCATGCCAGCGCAAGAGCAAGACGCCGCGCTTGATCCATCTAAGCGCCGCCGCATTGTGGTGTGCACAAATGTTGCGCAGACTTCAATCACGGTGCCGGGTATTTGCGCCGTGGTGGACTCGGGCTACGCACGCATTCATCGTTACGACGCCAAGCGCGGCATTGACACGCTTCGTCCCGAGCGCATCAGCCGCGCCGCCGCCGATCAACGCGCGGGTCGCGCGGGTCGAACGCAGGCTGGCTGTTGCATTCGTCTGTGGACCGAAATGGACCACGCCAAGCGCGATGCATTTGATGTGCCCGAAATTCAACGCAGTGAATTGTCAGAGGCCGTCATGCTGGCCGCGGCTTTGGCGGGAAAACACTGTGATTTTAAGTGGATTGAAAGCCCCGGCGCCGACTCGCTCAAGCGCGCGGTGGAAAATCTTCAGGCCCTTGATGCAATCGACAAGTCTGGCGCGTTGACTCAGTGGGGCAAACAAATGAGCCGCATCCCCGCGCCGCCCAGGGTGGCGCGCATGTTGACAGAGGCCGCGCAACGTGGATGTCTGCGCCGCGCTTCACGATGGGCCGCGATATTTTGCGAGCGCGACATTGTGCGCGGAGCCACCGCGGCGGCGTTGTTGCACGCGCTGCAGCAGTTTGATCAGCCCAGCGATATGTTGGCGCGCGAAAGAATTTTGGACGCGTGGCAAGCGCGCAAGTTGCCGCGCTCGATCGAAGTGTCCGACGAGGCGATTCGCGAAGTCTCGCGCGCCGCCGAGCGGCTTGAGCAAGCTACGCGCCAGGCGTTGCGATTGCCCGACGCGCCGGACACGGATGACTCGCTGGAAAATATCACCATGTCAATTGTGGCCGGCTACGCGGATCATGTTGTGTGGAAGCCCGATACGCAGCGGCCGCATGTGTTGGCGTCGGGTCGCCGCAAAGCGTTGATTGACCGCGACTCCGTGGTGGAGCACGCTGGATTTATGATCGCGCTTCAGGCGCGCGAGAACCCCGGCGATCCAACTGCGCAGTTGCTTTCCATGGTCGCGCCAATTCAGCAAGAATGGCTTGAAAAAGCCTGTCCACAGCGATTTGTCACGGCGCATGTGACACGCTGGAATGACACGCTGCGGGCCGTTGAGGAAGCCGAGCAAAAAACATTCGACGAAATCGTGTTGAACACAACCAGTCGTCCTCCCAAAGATTTGGCGCAAGCGGGTTCGATTCTTGTTTGCAAGATTCAAGAGGGCGTGTTGGAGTTGCCTCTGTGGAATCACGAGGTCACGCAGTGGATCCAACGCGTTCGTTGCGTGGCCCAATGGTTTCCAGAAAAAAATCTACTTGCATACGACTCGGCCGATGTGCAGTGCATACAACTTGAGATTGTCAGCGGAGCGGTGCGCGCCAGCGAGCTACAAACACGCGCCTGCTTGGCCGCGGTGCGTGACGCGCTCTCCTATGAGGATCAACGCTTCGTGGAGCGCATGGCGCCCACCACACTTGCGGTGCCAAGTGGCCGCCCCATTCCCATCACATATGAAGTTGGCGCACCGCCGCGCGCGGCCGGAAAAATTCAATGGTTGTATGGACTTGAAAACACTCCCGCGGTTGGCGGCGGTCGCGCGCCAATCGTTCTGGAAATTCTGGGTCCCAACATGCGGCCACTGCAAGTCACAAGCGACCTTGGTGGATTTTGGAAGACGCTCTATCCGCAGTTGCGCAATGAATTGCGTCGGCGTTATCCAAAGCATGAATGGCGCTAGAAAAATCCACGCCAAAGCGTCATTCCCTGCCACACGAGTGAAAATTGATCTAAATTTGATTTCAGCGATTTTTACATAAGTACTTGTAAAACATCGTTTTAAGCACTTTGATTTGAATTGCGCCCCTAAATTTCATACTATCGATCCCATGCCACGCACGACCACAAAAAAGTCCGTTAAACCCGCCCTGAAACCTGTGAAGTCCACGGTTGAAGCCAAGCCCGAAGTGAAGGCGGCGAAACTTCCAGATTTGTCGACGTACCCGTTGTGCTTGCGTTGGTTGCATGATCGAACCGACTACGAAAAGATTCGCAATGTTCAATACTCGGACAACGCTTTCAAGTTGGATCGCATGCGCAAGTTGCTCGCGCTGCTTGGCAATCCCCAAGATCAAGTGAAGACCGTGCATGTGGCGGGCACCGTTGGCAAGGGCAGCACCGTGGCCATGATCGCAAGCATCATGCGCGAATGCGGTTACACGGTTGGCGAGTTTGTGAGTCCGCATTTGGTCGACGTGCGTGAGCGCGTTGTTGTGAACGGCAAGCCCATCAGCAAAAATGATTTTGTTGATTTGATACGCAAAGTTGCCAAAGCCACGTTGAAGTTAACGGAGCAAGTGACTTTCTTCGAGGTCATGACGGCGATTGGCTTGAAGTATTTCGCCAACGAAGCCGTGGACATCGCGGTGATTGAAGTGGGCCTGGGTGGCCGTCTCGACAGCACTAACGTGATCACTCCAGAGGTGTGCGTGATCACCACGATCGACTTCGATCACTGCAAGTTGCTGGGCAACACATTGCCGCTCATTGCCCGTGAAAAAGCCGGTATTTTCAAGAAGGGCGTAACCGCTCTGGTGTTTGATCCACCAGCCGATGTGGAAAAGGTATTCCGCGATGTCGCCAGTAAAGTTGGAGCGGATCTGCGCGTGGTCAACAAGGACATTGAGTTCTCCAGCCGCTTCTGCTCAGATCCTGATCTCGGCCCGCACGCGCGCGTGTGCTTGTACACCAAGACCAGTCGATTGGAGCATTTGCCAGTGCCGCTTCCAGGCGAGCACCAGAGTTCCAATTGCGGTCTAGCGCTTTCCGCCGTGGACATTTTAAAGAGCCGCGGATTTGATTGCCCGGAAAATAAAGTCACGCGCGGACTTGGCAATGTCAAAGTGCCTGGCCGCATGGAAGTGATCAGCGAACGTCCGCGCATTCTTGTGGACGGCGCGCACAATCCCGCGAGCGTGCAAAGTTTGATGAAGTGCGTTGGAGCGCATGTTCCCTACGACAGCATGGTCTGCATCTTTGGTTGCTGCGCCGACAAGGATGTGCCATCGATGCTTGACAAGGTGAATCTTGGCGCGGACAAAGTGATCTTCACGCGCGCAACCACCACGCCACGTGCGGCGTCACCGGAAGATTTGCAAAAAATGTTCGCGGAGCGCAGCGGCAAAATGAGCCAGGTGGCCAAAAATCTGCCTGAAGCCCTAGAAATTGCCACACGCGCCGTGAGCCGCGAGGATTTGATCGTGGTCACGGGTTCCTTCTACTTGGTGGGCGAGGCGATCAAGCATGTTCAACAAGATGTGAACCACACACCGCCAACTCCCGCGCGCGCATTGAAGGACTGACGTATTTCAATGTGAACATGTTTGACTGGCTTTGGCATGTTCGCACGCCGATCAGCAAGCGCCACGCAATGATTGGCGCATGTTGATCCGCGCCGTGAACCTCAAGACTTTGTAGGCTTCGCCATTCATGACCGAGTTGGAAACCCCATTTCGATATGACGCCGCCTTCGCTGATGGAATTGAGCGCAAGTGGCAAGCATGGTGGCAGGAGAGCGGCTCGTTCATCACGCGCAATCCAGGCGACTCCGGCTTTGACGCATCCAAGCCAAAATTTTATGTGCTCGATATGTTTCCCTATCCATCTGGCGCGGGCCTGCACGTCGGGCATCCAGTTGGATACATCGGCACCGACATTGCCGCGCGCGCCAAGCGCATGCAAGGCTTCAATGTTCTGCACCCCATGGGTTGGGACGCGTTTGGTTTGCCAGCCGAGCAGTACGCGGTGCAGACCGGTGTGCATCCGCGCTTAACAACAAGCAGCGCCATTGAAACATTTCGCAAGCAGTTGAAGCGCTTTGGTTTTTCATACGACTGGAGCCGTGAGTTTGCCACCATTGACCCCGAATATGTGCGCTTTACCCAGTGGATTTGGCTGCAATGTTGGAACGCGTGGTATGACGAGTCGGCGCGGAAGGCGCGGCCAATTTCTCAATTGATGCAGCAGTTCGAGTCCGGCGCGCGCCGTGTTGAATTGCTCAACAACATAAGCAAGTTATGGAGCGAGTGCGACGCGGGCGAGCAACGACAGGCGATTGACAACATGCGTCTCACGTATTTGGGCGAGCAACTTGTGAACTGGTGCCCCAAGCTTGGCACCGTGCTTGCCAATGAAGAAGTGATCGATGGCAAGAGCGAGCGCGGCGGATTTCCCGTGATGCGACAGCCACTCAAACAATGGATGTTTCGCATCACCAAATATGCGCAGCGGTTGCTGAATGATTTGCAGTTGGTTGATTGGCCCGAGAGCACGCGCACGCAGCAAGTCGAATGGATTGGGCGCAGTGAGGGCGCGGAGATTTATTTCTCGGTGCATGTGGGCAATGATGTCGCCGCCATCGCGCCGGAAAAATTGGGCGTGTTCACCACGCGGCCCGACACGTTGTTTGGGGCGACATATATGGTGGTCGCGCCGGAACATGCGTTGGTGAAATTCGCCGTCGCGCACGCCAACTCCGCCGCGCAAAAAGAACTTAGCGACTATGTGGCGGCCTCGCGGCGTCGATCTGATATTGACCGTCAATCGCAAAGCAAGACAAAAACTGGCGTATTCACAGGGCTATTTGCGGCGAATCCAGCCACGGGCGCCAACATTCCAATTTGGACCGCGGACTATGTGCTTCTGAATTCTGGCACGGGCGCCATCATGGCGGTGCCCGCGCATGATCCGCGTGACCACGAATTCGCCAAAGCGTTCAACCTTCCGATTCGCGTTGTGGTGTTGCCGCCACATGATGCCGATGAAAATAAAATTGCGTCCGCCTCGCATGGCGGCGCTAGCGAAACTGAAGCCACGTATGTTCAAGATGGCATCGCCACCGCGAGCAGCAACGCCGAAGTTTCGCTTGATGGGTTGACCACCGCGGCGGCCAAGGAAAAAATAATCGCGTGGCTGGAGCAGCGCGGCATTGGAAAGAAGCGCGTCAATTATCGTTTGCGTGATTGGCTCTTCAGTCGCCAGCGTTATTGGGGCGAGCCATTTCCAGTTGTGTTTGCGCCCGACGGATTGCCGTACGCCATTTCAGAAAGCGCGTTGCCGGTTCGGTTGCCTGAACTTGAAGATTTCAAACCCACTGAAAGCGACACGCCTAGGCCATTGCTTGGCAAGGCCGTTGAGTGGATCAACACCACCGCCGGTGCCGCTGGCGTAAGCGCCGCCGACTTGCCGCCCCAAACCCCGGTGAAGCGCGAGGCCAACACCATGCCAAATTGGGCTGGTTCCTGCTGGTATTACCTGCGATTTTGCGATCCCAAAAATACCACGCGCTTTGTCAGCACGGAGGCCCAAAAATATTGGATGGGCGATCGCGGCGTGGATCTGTATGTGGGCGGCTCGGAGCACGCCGTGTTGCATTTGTTGTACGCGCGTTTCTGGCACAAGGTGCTTTTTGATTTGGGGCAAGTCACCACTCCGGAGCCATTCGCGAAACTTTTTCACCAAGGCATGATCACCAGTTTCGCGTATCAGCGCGCCGATGGTTCACTTGCGCCCGCGGACACCGTTCAAGAAATCAGCGACGGCGTGTTCACGGAAAAATCCACCGGGCAATCCGTGAAGCAAGTGATCGCCAAGATGAGCAAGAGCTTGAAGAACGTGGTGAATCCCGACGATGTGATCGCCAACTTTGGCGCCGACACATTCCGCCTGTATGAAATGTCCATGGGTCCGCTTGAGGCGTCCAAGCCATGGAATACCCGCGACATTGCAGGCAGTTTCCGATTTCTGCAGCGCGCATGGCGTCTTGCGGTGGATGAGCGCACCGGCGAGTTGCTGTTGGCCGCAAAGTGCGACGCCACGCTTGAAAAACTCCTGCACCGCGCCAGCAAAAAAGTGGGTGAGGACATTGAGCGATTGGCATTCAATACCGCTATCGCCACACTGATTGAAGTGGTCAACGCCGCCACGCGCAGCACAACGTTGGCTAGCGCGGCCGACGGCGGCTTGACGCGCGATCAACTGATCCGCTTCGTGAAATTGCTGGCGCCTTTCGCGCCGCACTTCGCCGAGGAAATTTGGAACAAGCTTGGTTGCACCGAGGCGCTTTCCACCGCGAGTTGGCCAACCGTTGACGCAACGCTGTTGATCGACGATGAAATTGAACTCGCCGTTCAACTGTGCGGCAAAGTGAAGATGCGCTTGCTCGTTCCATCCACCGCGGATGCCAACGCCATAGAAAAGATGGCTTTGGCCGATCCAAAAGTGATTGAAATGCTCGCGGGTAAAACCCCTAAGAAAATTATCGTGGTTCCGGGTCGGCTTGTGAATATTGTGGCGTGAACCGAGGCGGCGTCGCGCGCGCGGATCTTGAACAAAAACGAATCGCCTTGCGCCATTGGCTGCAACACAGCCCGAAAGCACAGGCCACAACGCAAGCATTCTTGCCACCGATTGGCGCAATGAAAGTGGTTAACATTGTCATCCCAAGTCTGGGTCCTCACACTCGCAATCTCACGGAGCAACACCAATGATCATCGCAACAATTTTTGCCAGCGTTCTTGTTTTACAAGTGCAATCCACCGCGCCAATTGCACCCGCTGCAAAAAACATTCCGCCCATTGCCGCAACTCAAAGCGCCAACATTGGACCAACTATTGACGTGCCCGCTGATTTAGCGGCACTTGTGCCCACCGACGCCGTTGCTGTGATTTTTATACCCAACGCCGCCGCGGCCGAGGCGCTTTCCACGCAACTCAGCTCCATTGGTGGGCCAATGCGGGGCATGGTCGCGTCATCCAAAGCCGTTGAAACATTGCTCAAGACCAATATAAAAACCACGCTGGAAATTCCATCGGATCAGCCCGTGCTGTTCTGGGTTGTGATGCCCGTGTTCGATGAGAATGATCCAAACCAAGACGCGATGGGTGGCCCGGACATTCGCTCATTCGTGGCTATGAAAATTCCCGGCGCAACAAATGAAAATGTAAAATCCAAAACCAAGCGCACCAGTTTGGCGCTGCTTCCCAACGACATGGTTGTGGTGGGCGCGCAAAAAACTCCATATGAAATTCCAGCGGCTGGCGCGGCCACGTGCGCGCTGTTGAAGCAACTTCCAGCCGGCGCGGTGAGCGGGCGACTTGATCTTGCAACAATCATGCGCGAGCAAGGTGACAACTTGCGCATGGGTGCGAGTTTTATTGGCATGGCTTTTTCACAAGGACAGGTGAACGAACCCGGGGCCACCGCGGAACAGAAGGAAAACGCCCAGATCAAGCAGCAAATGGGCAACGCCATGGGCGATCAAGCCACGCAGTTGATCGATTTGTTCGCGGAGCTTAAAAGCGCTTCATTTTCCCTGGGAACCAACGGAGATCAACTGAATGTTTGGACCGATTGGACGCGCGACGCCGCATGGCCAGCGGGAATGACGCAGCAAGAGTGTGCCGCCGACTTGGCTTTGCTTCCAGCCGGCATGCCGATGTACGCGGGCCTTTCCAAAAGCACTTTGGGAATTGCCATGAACAAGCAAGTCACGTTCGACGACGCCATGATGACAATCGCCAGCACGCCCGAGCAGAAGCAAGCCTGGACTGATTCAATGGAGAAGACGCGCGTCATGTTCAGCATGATCACCGGTGGCGCCGCGATTGGGTTTGGCGACATGCAAGGCAAGCCCAGCTACACAGTTGGATTTCGAGTCAGCGACGCCGCCGCATTTCAAAGCTCTTGGAAATCCATAATGGAAACATTCGCAAAGACCGGTTTGTACAGCGACATCAAATGCGTGAGCGCCGTGGATTCAATCACCACCACGTTGACGCCCAACGCCAAACGCATGAAGCGACTTGCAAGTGCGTTTGGGCAGGATTTAACGCAAGAGCAAATCGACGCCATTGATAAAGCCGCCCAACCCATGACCACGATCATGAACTTCAAGGGCAACAATGTCACCATGGTCTTGACTCCCGACATGGGTACAGAGGCGCTTCAGTACACTGTTGCGCCAACCAACGACATTCGCGGTCAAATCAATACAAATTCATGGGGAAATACTGATTGGTTTGCCACGCTTGATTTGCGCGTGATCGCCGGTCTTATGGCCTCTACTGAAACCAAGGGCTTCACATTGCCCGAAGGTCCAGCGAGCATGTTGTCCATTCGCCAAGGTGTGCAAGGCGGCACGCAGCGCATTTCCATTGCAACCGATTTGAAAAGTTTGGGAACATTGATGGAGCAATATGAAAAAGAATCCATGCGTGTGCGCATGGAGGCGCGCAAGAAAATCAGCGATGCAAAATCCGCCGCGAACAAAGGTGATGCCAAAGATGGCGAGGCCAAGGCAGGTGATGCTGCTGGGAAAGATGGCGATGACGACGACGATGACGACAATGACGATGAGGGCAACGACGCCGCGCCGGATAAGTCAATGTCTGGCGCTCCGTAAAAATTCACGCGCCCTAAAACGCAGCAAGCCTCGCACGAGGACGAGGCTTGCCAATCATTTTTTCGTTCGGTGAAAGGGTTAACGAACGCTCCGTCTCGGTCCCATTCTTACGCGCACCGGAACTGGCGTTGGCTTGGAGCCCAGCACAATTCGTACGAGTCGCGTCAGCAGGGATCGGACGGAATCAAATGACATACTTCATATCTATTCCAAGTAGCGCGCAATGCAAGTGACACTTATGAATTCGTCACAAATTAGATCAACAACTTTGCCGCAAGATCCCATAAGATGCGCCGCCCACTCTGAGAGAGCTTGAATGGATGTAGAACCAGACGATTTAGAGCCCAACGAGCCCGACAACGACGCCCCAAATGGGTCGCCATGGACGCTTGAAGATGCGTTTCCATCAAGTTGGGTGGTTTTTTGGCCGCATCAAGAGGCGCCCACGCGTGAGGAGATTGGCAGCGCCTTCGCGGCGTGGCTTGGGCGCGACATTGACGCGCAGTCGCCAGAAAACGAAGAGGACAGCGTGTTGTGGGTTATGGCTTTCACCATGGATGGAATTGATGCGCCGGCGGTGGTGTGGGCTGAGTCTGCGATTCCAATTCAAGACGATGAAGGCCTGCAAGCGATCCGTGATTGCAAGTGGGTTGTGCGCATGCAAGTGATCTTGCCCCAGAGCGAGCCGCATGAGGCGTACTTTCGCGTGGTGTCGTTGTTGGCCGGCGCGCTCGGTGATGTCGCGGGAATTTTGGACGCGGTCACTGGTCAATTCTTGCCGCGTGAAACTTTGGAGAACGGATTTCTTTTGCCCGAAGCCAAGCCGCACGAGCGTTGGTTGTGGCGCGTTGGTGGAGTTGGCGTGGCCGGCGAAGAGGCCAATGAAGAACGTCCCACTCTTTTATTCACCACAGGTTTATGGCGCTGCGGCAGGCCTGAACTTGAGTTGATGGAAATTCCCGCCAAACATGTGCGCGCCGGTTTAATTTTAATCGATGCCATGGCCGGGCTTTTGTTGGAAGGCGACATGCCAGAGGTCGGTGAAAAAGTTGAAGTTGGTCCCGGCCTAGAAGTGTGTTTGCAACCATGGCAAGAAGTTGCGGCCACCGTGCTTGATGGCGCGCCTGGCTCCAACACATTCCGCGCCGCCGCACGAAGCGAGGAGGGTTTTTCCCCGCTGCTTGGAGTGCGCGCGGTGGTGTGTCATCCGGATCCCGTTGGTGAATTCAAAAAAGTTTGGACATGGCCCACGCAAGTCATCGCCGCGCTGGAAACTGGGCACGCCGCGCTGTTCGCCACCGAGCACGCCATTGACGCAACAGCATCCCGCGCGCGTCGGCACTTCGATGTTTTCGCGACAGCCTTCGCAAGTTTGCGCCGCAGTGGCGACGCCGCGCATCAGGCTTTGGTGCAAAGCGCGTTTCAAGTGCAGGCTCCGCTTGAAGGCGGTCTGGATCCAGACCGCGTGGAGCAGGCGTGGTTTATTGTGCGCAAGTTTGATGGCGATTCGCTCGACACCGTGTTGCTTGATCAGCCGCATAGCCGCGCGGATTTAAGCGGGGGATCAAGCGTGCGTGTTCCCGTGGCCAACATCACGGACTGGCGCGTTGAGCTTCCCGAAGGTGATTTAAGTTCTGAATTGTGGACGGAATTATTGCCGGCGGTGGATCGCTTGCGCGGCATTTCATAAGCCAACAGTTTCTCACGGGCGTCTCGCTGGATTGCATGGGCAAACGCATCTCCATTGACTGCGTTGGGAATCCTTCGTGGTTACACTACAAACATGGCCGCATCTAGAAGTCGCAATACTGATTGGCAAAAAAGTTTGCAGCAAGTTCTTGAACGTCGTGGCGCTTTGGAGTTGGCGGTTGCCCGCCCCGACGGCGCCCCTGAAGATGGCGTGGACATCATGTGGCGCAGTCAATTGATCGGGTTGCACGACGAAATGATCGAAGTGGAATCTCCGCAAGCGCTTGGGCGCACGGTGCAATTGAAAGAAGGCGCGAAGTTGGTCGCGGCGTTTGTGATTGGACAAAATCGATTCGCATTCCAAACCACCATCTTGCCGGGGCCGGATAAAACTGCGCACACATTGTCGCTTTATTTGGCGAAGCCAGAATCCATCGAGCGCTGCCAAAGACTGAACGATCGATTTGATTTGCAGGGATTGCAACTGCCGCAAGCCACCATGTGGCCGTTGCTTGACCCACGCAGCGTGGGTGTGGCCGAGCGCGCAAATGAGTTGGCGTTTGATTCACATACCCGTGGAGAAACTGTGGACGCCGGCGCCACTGGTGGCGGCGACGCGCTTATGCCAACCATGGGACCGTCTATTTCAGGCACGCTGATGAATGTTGGCGGCGGCGGCGTGGGTATTCGCATCGCATCAAGCGAAGCGGGCGCTCTTTCACGCCATCGCATTTTCTGGATTCGCATTTCAATGGGCAACGATAATCCCGTGCCGTTGGTGGCTACTGGAAAACTTGTGCATACGCATATTGATTCCATGCACAACACCTATGCGGGCATTGCATTTGATTTTTCATTCAATCCAGCGCATCAAAAAACAGTCGCCGCCCAGATCGCGCGCTATGTGGAGCGCGTGCAAGCCAAGCAGATTTTGCCCCGCTGATTGTGGAGTTGCCACTTGTGGCTCGTGGCAAATATTTGTCGGCAACAAAAAGTATTTACGCCAACACATGCGTCGCAATTGTTGATTGCCTATGGGCGTTCACAAGTGAAATTTTATATATGCGAAGGTTCGGTGCAATGAGTCGCCTGCTCAAGCACACGCAACTTGGCGTGTGTTTCAGACACTTCTTCCGCGGGCTTTGAATCGCTGGTTATTCCGCAACCAGCGGCGTACGTAAGCGTGAACGCGTTCGCGGCGGTTTGGACCAAGGTGGCGGTACGAATGGCCACGCTTAATTTCATGGCGCCTGAATCGGCGAAATATCCAATGGCGCCGCAATAGGGCCCGCGCGAAAATTTCTCCAACTCGTCGATCACTTGCATGGCGCGGATTTTTGGCGCGCCTGTGATGGACCCCGGCGGAAATGTGGATCCAAGGAGCGCAGCACGGTCGCAACCGGTTGTGAGTTGCCCATGAATTTCCGCCACGCCATGCACCACGGTGCCATGCGTTTCCATGCTTCTTGCCTCATGCACTCGCACCGTTCCAGATTGGCACGCGCGCGCCAAATCATTGCGCATCAAGTCCACAATCATGTGCAATTCAGCCGCGTCTTTTTCGCTGCGAGCCAACTCCTCGCTGCCCACCTCGCTTAAGCGTGTGCCTTTGATGGGGCGGGAAATCACGCGCCCGCGCGCGTCAAGTTCAAGAAAAAGTTCCGGACTCATGCTTGCCAACATTCCCGCCGGAGTTTCAAGCCACGCGCCATATCGCGCCGCGCTGCGAGCAAGCGCGCAATATGCGAAGGCGCGCGGGCAACCACGCAATTCGCTGTGCCAACGCCGCGCAATGTTGGCTTGAAAAAGATCGCCAGCGTGGATCAGCGCGATGGTTTTCTCCACGGCTTGGGCATATTGGGCGTCGGAGATTTCCTCTTGAAGCGGATCACATTCAAATTCCTCAACTGGTTCGGCGTCGCGTAAATGAATTGAATCAATCGCGCCCCCGATGGACCACCATTGTTGCCGCTCATGATCAAACACAAACGCTGTGTCACAACGCGCGGCTTGCGCCAATGGCCATTGCGCGGAAGTTGCGCGCGCCGATGGCTCCAACACCGCGCCAAGTTCGTAGGAAAATTGCGTGAACCAACCCGCGCCCATCGGGGGTTCACTTTTCGCCAAGGTCGTGGTGGCGGCGCGCGCCACATCAAGCGATCGAACCCATGCCAACACATCTTGGGCGGACATCCCATCGCGGGCGCGCAATGTTTTCCATTCGCTTGGAACACCAATCACGCTCACGCGAGACCAACAGGAATCATCGCCGGACAAAAGGGCCGCCAACGCCACTTCAGTAGGCCAACGCCTCAGCACATCCAGTGGTTGCAAATTCCAGTCCAGGCGTTGAGCGGTCGACATGCCATGATGCTAGGCATTTCAAGCCAATTTGATTTGATCGTGCGAAAAAATCCAAAATCAATATCCTTACAGGTTCGCGGCATCGGCCGTATTTATTTGGTTCAACTCACACAAATCAGAGGTTCTTCATGTCGCTTGCCACACCACCACGTTCCAGTTCCCGTGCTCAAAAAAAATCAAGCCGTTCAAGCGTCAAAGTAAAAAGTGCGATGGCCAAGACTAAGAATGTGAAGTCCAAGAAAAATTCTGGCGCTTCAAAGTCCATCGCCAAAAAATCCCTCGGCGCCAAAGCCGGCAAGTTGATTTATTTCTTCGCGGCCAAGGGCACCGAAGGAAGCGCCGACATGAAGACATTGCTTGGCGGCAAGGGCGCGAACTTGGCGGCCATGTGCTCGATTGGCTTGCCCGTGCCTCCGGGTTTCACCATCACCACCGACGTATGCAACTTGTATTACGCCAATGGCCGCAAGATGCCGCCAACGCTTCTGAAGGAGTTGAAGGCTTATGTTTCGCGCTTGGAAAAATCGGTTGGTAAAAAATTTGGCGACGCGCGCAATCCGTTGCTCGTATCGGTTCGGTCCGGCGCGCGCGACAGCATGCCCGGCATGATGGACACCATTTTGAATTTGGGATTGAATGACAAAACTGTTTTGGCGCTGAAAGAAGCCACCGACAACGGCCGCTTCGCATGGGATTGCTATCGCCGCTTCATCCAAATGTTTGGCGACGTGGTCATGGGCGTGCAGAAGCGCAATGAAAATGAGCACGATCCATTTGAAGATGTCATGGCCACACTCAAGAGCGAGCTTGGCGTGCAAGAGGACACACAGCTCACCGAGACGCACCTGCATGAATTGGTGAAGCGCTTCAAGGCGCTCATTCTTGATCGCACCGGCAAGAAATTTCCCAATGATCCAATGGAGCAACTCATTGGCTCCATCGCCGCGGTGTTCCGCAGTTGGATGAACGACCGCGCCATTGTGTACCGCGCCAAATATAAAATTCC
>SXGQ01126283.1_pt1 | contig 25336 bp, 26 predicted proteins | sample 3178371 | NCBI WGS metagenome assembly SXGQ01 (sample SAMN11356859, study PRJNA531348) | freshwater metagenome | isolation source: freshwater sample F1-20 | place: China: Fuxian Lake, Yuxi | collected 2017-12-25 | reverse complement strand
TGTGTCTGTACCGATCGGGCCAGTGGAAACGTGCTGCCGAGGAGATCGAGCGGGCCCTGGAGCTCAATTCTGGATGGATCTTCAACCACGCGGTGCTTGCAGACTGTTACAGGGCGCTCGGTAATCACGCACGGGTCGAGGAGCTGTGGAGAGAGGTCGCCGCTGCATCCCCGAACCCGGAACTGATGGCTGAGGCCCGCATCGTCCAGGCCGGATCCCTCGCCGACAGGGGTCTTCTCGTGGAGGCACTCTCGTTCATGGACAAGACGGCGAACGACGTGAAGCGCCCGGGCGAGCACCATCTGCGCCAGTGGTACGTGATCGGGGACCTGAACGACAGGCTCGGCAATGTGATCGAGGCACGCATGTTCTTCGAGCGTGTCGCCGCCCACGACCCCTCCTTCGCGGACGTCGTCGAGAGGCTTGCCGCACTCGGTGGTTGACGCTCCACATGACCCCCCGCAGGGAGGTCCGACAGTGGCGCAGAAAAAGACCCAGGAAACACGGTCCGGGGGGCCGGTCATGTCCGTTGATGTCAACGTCGTTGCGATCGTGGGCGAGGTGAGCCGTGACGCGACTGTCACCGAAACAGGGGACGGACGGGTGTTCACATCGTTTGACGTGGTCTGCAGGGGGCCCGAGGGGCGCAGCGTCGTGCCCGTCAGCATGGAGGGAGAGAACCCACTCCCGGCGGGCACGCGTGTCGCTGTGTTCGGCTCCGTGAACAAGCGGTTTTTTGCAGCCGGGGGAGGCTTGGCCGCTCGCACGGATGTCCGCGCCGGGAAGGTCACGGTGGTGCGCAGATCCGGCCAGGTCGGCAGGTTCCTGCAGGGAGTCGCGGAGGGTCTGTCGGCCCGCTGATTATTGTGGCACCGTCCCCGTACAGCCAACAAGAGGTGCACACATGAACAACGAGCAACTGACGCGAATGCGCACGGGGAGGGGTTTCATCGCGGCTCTCGACCAGAGCGGCGGCAGCACCCCGAAGGCACTGGGGCTCTACGGCATCGAGGAGTCGTCCTATGCGGGTGACGAGCAGATGTTCGATCTCATGCATGCGATGCGCACGCGCATGATCCTCAGCCCGGCCTTCAACGGTGACCGCGTGCTCGGTGCGATTCTCTTCGAGGGCACGATGGACCGCCAGATCGAGGGACTCGGTTCGGCCGAGTTTCTCTGGAGCCGCAAGAAGGTGATTCCGTTCCTCAAGATCGACAAGGGTCTCGCCGACGAGTCCGGCGGTGTCCAGGTGATGAAGCCGATGCCGGAACTCGATGCGCTCTGCGCCCGGGGCGCGGCCAAGGGAATCTTCGGCACGAAGATGCGGTCCGTCATCAAGGCGGCCAGCACAACCGGCATCGAGGCTGTCGTGGCACAGCAGTTCGACGTCGCCCGGCAGATCATCGGGCACGGACTAGTCCCGATCATCGAGCCCGAGGTGGACATCAACATCAAGGACAAGGCCGATGCAGAAGTCATCCTGAAGGCCTCTCTCGTGTCCCACCTCGATGAACTGTCGGCGGACCAGTCGGTGATGCTGAAGCTCACTCTCCCTGATTCCGACAATCTCTACGGGGACCTCGTGTCCCACCCGCGCGTCGTGCGGGTCGTGGCGCTGTCCGGTGGTTACAGCCGTGAGGTCGCGAATGCCCGGCTGTCACGCAACAAGGGTGTGATCGCCAGTTTCTCCCGCGCGCTGTCCGAGGGCCTGTCCGCACTCCAGGACGACACCGAGTTTGACTCGGTCCTCGATGCGACCATCGCGGGAATCTTTGCCGCCTCGATCACCTGACGCGACGAACCAACGAGGTCACGGCACGAGAGGCCGCCACACCATCCCCGTGAGGAGTTTCGGGGTGAAAAAGGTCGATTTCGGCGGCATCAACTCGCCGGTGTCTGCGGTGCGCCGAATTTCCTGGAGCGACACGGGCCGGATGAGCACTGCGCAGTCCGCCTCGCCCGCGGCAAGGCGTGCAAGAACGTCGTTCACCCCGTGCTGGTAGCTGACCGCACCGATCATGTCGCCGAGCGCGTGTTCCAGTCGGGCGCTGTCCATGTCGCGGATGCCGCGGAAGGCGTCCTCCCGCGGCACAAGAAAGGTGCCGGTGCCGTCCGGACCCACCAGACACAGGCGCCCCGCTGAGTCCATCTTCGCGAGGGTGGTGGAATCCACCGGGCCCGCGGGTTCAGCACCGTAGAACGGCGTGATTCGCTCCAGCACCTGACCGGCCGTGTGTCCCGTGACGAGCCGGTGGATTGCTGCGATGCTGAGCTGGTCGGCCACGAGCTCAGCCACGTAGGTCATCGTGAGGTCCGCCGCCAACGGTCCCCGGACAGCCCTCTGCTCGTCCCGGTACGCCCGGCTGATTGCGTAACGGTGGTGCCCGTCAGCGATGAGCACCGGATTGGAGGAGACAGCGGCACTGATCGCGGCGACCCGCGCAGGATCGGTGATTCGTTCGGCGCTGTGGACGACGCCAGCCGCATCGGTCGTGCTGGCCACGGTCTCGCCTGGCTCGGTGAGCAATGCGGAGAGACCGGCCGTCAGGGACAGCCCCCACACGGGGCTCAGGTTCGCCCGGGTGGCGCGGGTGAGGTCGAGCCGGTCCGTCTTCGCCTTCGGTGTGGTGCGTTCGTGCGGCAGCTCGCCGCCTGCGCCCTCGTCGACGACCTCGAGCGCGCCGATCACCCCGACCGTCTCCCGGGAACGTCCGGCATCGTCAACGAACCTCATCCTGTAGAGGGTGTACGAGGGGGATTGCTCGACACTCACCGTGCCGTCGGCGACCCAAGCGGCAAGGACCGCGGCGCATGCGTCGTAACGACCCGGTCCGTCACGCTCGACCGGGTAGTCCGCGTGCACGATGTTGGCCGGGTGTGACGCGGCAAGAACCTCCCGTTCCCTCTCGCCGAAGACGTCGTACGGTGGCGAGACGAGCGGAGCAATCTCCTCGGGCGAGTCGAGCGCATACCTGGCGGCGCGGAAGGGTTCGAAGCGGGGCACACTCCAAGGGTGGCAGGATTGGGGACGATGGACAAAACCGTGCGGCCAAAGGTCCTGCTCTGTGATCTGGACGGTGTCGTGTGGCTGGCCCATCGTCCGGTGGCCGGCTCGGTCGGGGCACTCAGGAAGGCCGCGGCGGCCGGTGTCGAGATCCTCTACGTGACGAACAACTCTTTCTCGACCGTCGCCGAGCAGGAGGCCCATCTGGCTGACATCGGTGTGGATGCGCGTGGTCGTGTCGTCACCTCTGCGATGTCTGCGGGTGCGATCCTGCGTCCCGGTGGCCGCGTGCTCGTCTGCGGAGGAGCAGGTCTCAGGGAGGAGGTTGCCCGTGCTGGCTGTGAGGTGGTGGTCGCCCACGAGCACCCGGGACGGACGGATGTCTACAGCGACGTCGTGGTGGGTCTGTACCGCGAGTTCGACTACACCGTGCTCGCGGACGCGATGCGTGCGGTGCGCGCCGGGGCGCGACTCGTGGGCAGCAATGCGGACAATTCGTATCCCACCCCGGCGGGTCCTCTCCCGGGTGGGGGCTCCGTGCTCGCGGCCATCGCCACGGCATCAGGTGCCGAACCCGTGGTCACGGGCAAACCCCACGGACCGATGGCCGGGCTGGTGACGGCGCGATTCCCCGGCGTGGGGCCGGATGAGTTCGTGATGGTGGGGGACAAGGTGTCGACGGACGGGGCGTTCGCCGCCACGCTCGGGTGCCGGTTCGGTCTCGTCCTCACCGGGGTCGGCTCGGCAGCTGATGCCCCGGCCGGGTGCATCGTGGGCGAGGATCTCGCCGCGGTGGTCGACGCACTCCTTTGCTGACGACCCCATGTGCGCAGAGGGTCGCGGTCGTTACGCTCGGGCCGTGAGAATCAGGCTGGATGCCGCCATGGTGAAGCGCGGACTCGTTGCATCACGATCCGAGGCCGCCCGCCTCATCGAGGAGGATGCAGTGACGGTGGCGGGGTCCCCGGCGGCCAAGGCTTCCCGTCTGGTCGCCCCGGACGAGGCGATCGAGATCGTGCGGCAACGCCGCTTCGTGAGCCGCGGCGGCGAGAAACTGGAGGGGGCCATCTCCTCGTTCAACCTCGCGGTGCAGGGACGTTGCGTCATTGATGCCGGCTCGTCGACCGGCGGGTTCTCGGACTGCCTCCTGCAGAACGGGGCATCCCGTGTGTTCGCGGTGGATGTGGGACGCAACCAGTTGCACGAGCGCATCGCGTCCGACGACAGGGTCGTGTGGGTGGAGGGACGCAACATCCGCGACATGGGCCCGGGCGACCTGCCGTTCCCCTGCTCGCTCCTGGTGGCCGACTTGTCGTTCATCTCCCTCGTGACCGTGCTGCCGGCGATGACGCATCTCGTCTCTGCGGGCGGTGGGTTCCCTGCCGAGATGGTGCTTCTCGTGAAGCCCCAGTTCGAGGTCGGCCGCGAGGAGGCCTCGCGCGGGCGGGGGGTCATCACCGACCCCGTACTGCACAGGGCATCGGTTTCGAGGGTCTCAGGCGCGGCAGGTGACCTCGGTTGGACCGTCGCGGGCGAGGTCGAGTCACCCCTGAAGGGTCAGGACGGCAACACCGAGTTCCTGTTGCACCTCCTGGGCGCAGGGCGGTCGTAGGTTGTAGCCATGGCTCGTGTCGGGATTTCCCTCCACCGGTTCCGCGAGGATGCCGTCGGCACCGGCCGCGAAATCATCGCTTGGTGCCTTGCCCACGGCCACGTCGCCGTCGTCGCAGGGGCGGATGTCCCCGCTCTGGAGTCCCTCGGGCCGCTCGACGGGATCGAGGCTGATGATGCTTTCGGCGAGATCGACGTGCTCGTGTCCGTGGGTGGTGACGGCACGATGCTGCGCTCGGTGCGCACCCTCGACGGCCGTCCTGTCCCCATCATCGGTGTCAAGGTCGGCTTGCTCGGCTATCTGACCGCCGTCGAGCAGGGGCAGGCCGTCGATGCGCTCCGACTGTTCGTGTCGGGCATGGAGGGCAGGGATTACCACCTTGACGACCGCATGCTGGTGCGCGTGCGTACGTGGGCTTCGGGCTCCTACCTGGGCGAGATGCGGGCCCTGAACGAGGTGGTGGTGGAGAAAAAGGAGGCGGGCCACACCGTCCGTGTGGCCGTCGACATTGATGGTGCGCCATTCAGCACGTATGCCGCCGATGGCCTGATCGTGGCGTCGCCCACCGGTTCCACCGCGTACTCGTTGTCGGCCCGTGGCCCTGTGCTCTCTCCCCGCATGCGCGCTCTCCTCGTCACTCCGGTCTCGCCGCACATGCTGTTCGACAGGTCCCTCGTGCTCGACCCCACCGAGAGCATCCGCATCGAGGTGCTCGGCCACCGCCACGTGAACATTGCCGTGGATGGCGAGTTGGTGCACTCACTGAAGCCCGGGGACGTGGTGGAAGTTGACGCGGCACATGAGACAGCGCGGTTCGTGAGGTTCGAGGGCATGCGTTTCCACCAGATCCTCAAGTCCAAGTTCGGCCTGGCGGACCGCTGATGCTCGTTGAGCTCGCCATCGAGAATCTCGGTGTGATCGAGCGGGTGAACCTGACGTTCGGCGCCGGGTTCACCGTCCTCACGGGGGAGACCGGTGCGGGCAAGACAATGCTCGTGGAGGCGATCAACCTGGTCGTCGGCGCTCGTGCTGACGCGAGCGTCGTGCGTGCAGGCTGCGACGAGGCCCGTGTGGAGGCGCGCTTCGTCACTGCAGGTCCGGACGGGGAGGAGACCGAGACGATCCTTGCCCGTGTGGTCGCGCGCGAGGGGCGCTCCCGTGCCTACGTGGACGGCCGCATGGCCACGGTCGCACAGCTGGCCGAGGCCGGCGCAGACCTGGTGGACATCCATGGTCAGCACGCTCACCAGAGGTTGCTCGGGGCTGCGGTGCAGCGCGCGGCCCTCGACCGCTTCGCCGGTGTCGACCTCTCGGGCCTCCGGGCAGCCCGCGAGGAGGTGACCCAGATCGATGCCTCCCTCGCGGCGCTCGGGGGAGACGAAAAGACCCGTGCGCGCGAGATCGACCTGCTTGAGTTCCAGGCCGGGGAGATCCTCGGTGCGGTCATCGTCTCTGGCACCGAGGAAGAGGACCTCGGCCGCGAGGAAGACCTTCTCGCCGATGCCACAAAACACCGCGATGCACTGTGGGCGGCGGCAGGGGCGCTCGGTGATGATGACGGTGCCGTCGATTCGGTCGGTGCTGCGGTGCGGGCACTCGGGAATCTTGAGGGACTGGCCGGCATCCGGGACCGCCTCTCGGCCCTCTCGGCCGAGGCCTCCGACGTCCTGGCCGAACTGCGGTCAGCCGCGGAACGTTCCGAGGAGAACCCCGAGAGGCTCGCACAGGTGCGGGTGAGGCGCCAGATGCTGCGCGACCTGATGCGCAAGTACGGGGACTCGCTGCTGGACGTGATTCGTTTCGGCGAGGAGGCCTCGACCCGGCTCGCCGAACTCACGGGCTATGCAGAGCGGGTGGCCGAACTGAACTCTGCCCGTGACCAGGCCCTGCGCCGTCTCCTCGCCGAGCAGCGCAAGGTGGGCGATGCCCGCCGGAAAGCCGCTCCGGCTCTCGGAAAGGCGGTCGAGACCCACCTGCGCACCCTCGCACTGCCTCATGCCGAGGTCATCGTCTCGGTCGGTGGGCCCGACCCAGACCCGGCAGGGGAGGCGGTCACCTTCTTGCTGTGCGCCAACCCGGGTTCGGAACCGCTTCCCCTGACGAAGGTTGCGAGCGGCGGGGAGCTCGCCCGCACGATGCTCGCGATCCGGTTGGTCCTCACGGACGAGCCGGGGACGATGGTGTTCGACGAGGTCGATGCCGGCATCGGTGGATCCGCTGCGGTCGCGGTCGCCGCGGCACTGCGCACGCTCGGCGGCGGCCACCAGGTGTTCGCGGTGACGCACCTGTCCCAGGTGGCGGCGAGTGCGCATCACCATGTGGCGGTGGCCAAGGAGGTCGTCCGCGGCAAGACTTTCGGCTCGGCGACAGTCCTTGACGGGGACGACAGGGTGTCCGAGGTCGCCCGAATGCTGTCCGGTGGCGTCGCCGACAACTCTGCGACGGCCCACGCCAGGGACCTGATCGCAAGCCTTTCCGCGGAGACCACGAAACGCCGGCGCCCGGCGAAGTGAGCATCAACGCCTTGCCCGCCACATGGGGTAGGATGAACTCCCGTTAGAGATTCGAACCTGGCGGGAGACCCGATGCCAAAGCACATATTCGTGACCGGTGGAGTTGCGAGCTCACTTGGCAAGGGTCTCACGGCTTCGTCACTCGGCCGTCTCCTGAAGATGCGCGGCCTGCGCGTGACGATGCAGAATCTCGAAACGTACATCAATGTCGACCGCGGCAATATTAACCCGTTCGAGCACGGCGAGTTCTTCGTGACCGACGACGGTGGCGAGACGGACCTTGACCTCGGCCACTACGAACGGTTCATCGACGAGAATCTGACCCGCAGCTCGAACGCCACGACCGGCTCCATCTACCAGGCCGTGCTCGCTGCGGAGCGGCGCGGGGACTACCTCGGAAAGACCGTCCAGGTCATCCCGCACATCACGGATGAGATCAAGCGACGGATCCGCCGCATCGCCACCGAGGACACCGATGTTGTCATCACCGAGGTCGGGGGGACCGTCGGTGACATCGAGATCCTCCCGTTTCTCGAGGCAATCCGCCAGTTCCGCAACGAGGCCGGCCGTGACAACGTCTGCTACCTCCACGTCACCCTGGTGCCTTTCATCGGCCCGAGCGGGGAACAGAAAACGAAGCCGACCCAGCACAGCGTCACCGAACTGCGCTCGCGCGGCATCCAGCCAGATGTCATCGTCTGCCGCAGCGAGGAGCCGCTGAGCGACGGTCTGAAGCGCAAGATCTCCAACATGTGCGACGTCGACATGCGGGCAGTCATCAATGCGGCCGATGCACGGAACATCTACGAGCTGCCTCTCATCCTCCACGAGGAGGGTCTGGACGGTTTCGTCTGCGACCTCCTCCGGATCGAGGGTGAAGTCGACCTCACCTCGTGGGAGTCCCTCGTTGCGCAGGTGGATGCGTCCACCAGACCTGTCCGCATCGGTCTCATCGGCAAGTACGTGGAGCTGCAGGATGCGTACCTCTCTGTCGTCGAGAGCCTGAAGCACGCCGGGTTCCACCACTCGGCCAAGGTGGAGATCGACTGGATCCAGGCCGAGGACGTGGAGGGTCTGCTCGCGTCCGGCCGCCTCGATGCCCTTGACGGCATGGTCATCCCCGGCGGCTTCGGGCCGCGCGGCATCGAGGGAAAGATCGCAGCCGCTGCTTACGCGCGCGAGAACAAGATCCCGTGCCTCGGGCTGTGCCTGGGAATGCAGGTCATGACGATCGAGTACGCGCGCCATGTGCTCGGGCTCTCCGACGCCAACAGCACCGAATTCGAGCCCTCGACCACCAACCCTGTGATCGATCTCATGACCGACCAGCGCGACGTGACCGACAAGGGAGGCACGATGCGTCTCGGGGCCTATTACGCGGTGCTGCAGCCCGGTACGAAGGTTGCTGAGGCGTACGGCGAGACGGTGGTGAGTGAGCGCCACCGTCATCGTTACGAGTTCAACTACAACTACAGGTCGCGCTTCGAGGATGCCGGGTTCGTGTGCAGCGGGACGTCCCCTGACAAGCGTCTGGTGGAGTTCGTCGAGGCAAAGGACCACCCGTTCTGGATCGGTACCCAGGCCCACCCCGAGTTCAAGAGCCGTCCCGACAGGCCGCACCCGCTCTTCCGCGAGCTCATCTCGGCATCGCTGGCGCACCGGGAGGTGCGCACCGGTGCGACCACGGCACAGAAGTCCTGATGGCGGGATCTGACGGCAGGTCGCGGGGGTTCAGCACGTCGTCCCTGGAGACGGTGCATGACTGGACGTACTCGAAACTGGTGACCCGAAAGGTGGTCGGGCCGCAGGGGGAGACGTTCTCGCGCACGTACGTGGACTCGCCAGGGGCAGTGGCCGTGGTGGCAGTGACGGGTGATGACTGCATCGTTCTGGTGGATCAGTACCGGGCCACGGTCGACGGGTTCGTCACCGAGATACCCGCAGGCATGCGTGACGTGGAAGGGGAGGAGCCCCTCTTGACGGCCCAGCGTGAGTTGATGGAGGAGGCGGGCTACTCGGCCCTGCGCTGGGAGTCGCTCGGTTCGATCCTGTCGACCCCGGGGGTGTGCAATTCCTCCGTGGAGATATTCCTCGCGATGGACCTCGTGGAGGGCGCCGTCGCGCCCCACGGGCCCGAGGAGGACGCGATGACCGTGATGAAGGTGCCGTTCGACGAGGCAGTGAGACTCGCCCTCCACGGGGAGATCACGGACTCGAAGTCTGTGGCGGGCATCCTGCGTGCGGCGCGCATCCTGGGCAGGTGACGATGGGGCGCCCCGCCGGAGGCGACGAGGGCGCCGTCGAGGTGTTCCTCACGTGGCTCCGGGTCGAGCGAGGCCGTGCTGCCAACACCGTCTCCTCCTACCGGAGGGACCTGCTGCGCGCCGGGGAGCTGCTGGCTGGCCGGGGCGAGTCCCTCGTGGGGGCGACGCCCGGCGGGTTGTCCGCACTGGTCGCGCAGTTCCAGTCCTCGGGCGAGGCGGCGGCCACGACGGCCCGCAGACTCGCGGCACTGAGAATGTTCTATGCCCATGCGGTTGCCGAGGGCACGGTCCCGGCTGACCCCACCCTTCATCTCGAGGGCGTGCGCGTTGCTGCCGGTGTGCCCAGACCGCTGTCAATGGAGGAGACCGAGCGACTGCTGGCGTCAGTCGCAGGGGACGAGCCAACGGCTGAACGTGACCGGGCACTGCTCGAGTTCCTGTACGCAACCGGTGCGCGCATCTCCGAGGCGTGCGGACTGGACCTCGACGATCTCGACAGGGCAAACAGTTTGGTCCGCTTGTTCGGCAAGGGAAGCAAGGAGCGCATCGTCCCGGTGGGCCGCACCGCCCTGGCAGCGATCGGTGAGTACATCGACTCGGGGGCACGCGAGGCCCTCTCCCCGCAGCAGTGGCGCAGCCGTGAGGACCGCGCTGCCGTCTTCCTGACGAACAGGGGCCGCAGACTGAGCCGCCAGAAGGCGTGGGACATCGTGCGTTCGGCAGGTGACAGGGCCGGCATCGGCCGCGAGATGTCTCCCCACGTCCTGCGTCACACGTGCGCCACGCACATGCTGGAGCACGGCGCCGACCTGCGCATAGTGCAGGAGATGCTGGGTCATGCCACCATCTCCACCACACAGGTCTACACGAAGGTCTCGCAGGAGCGTCTTCTGGCCGTGTACCGGGGCGCGCACCCGAGGGCGACCGCATGAGAGGCAGCTTGGTTCATCTCGTCCGTCGTGCCTTCACGAGCCTGTCGAACCACGAGCCAACGGCCCGTGGGACCGACACTGCGCGGGCGGTGCTCAACGAGGCCGAGTTTGCCCTGTGGTGCTCCATGCAGGCGCGCGACAGGCGGCACAGCCTGGACGTCCTCGCTCGTTTTGATTCTCTCCGTCCGGCTGCGGAAACTGCGGAACGTGCCGCGGCCCTGCTCCACGACGTGGGCAAGGCGGCAGGATCCCTGGGCTGGGCGGGCCGGATCCTGGCGACCGCGGTCGGCGGCCTCACGGCGGGAATGCGCACGTATCTCGACCACGAACGTATCGGTGCGGGCATGATCGCGGGCGTGAGCGACCCGCGCACTGTCGGCCTGGTGTCAGGCGAGTGCCGCGACGATGCAGCAGCCGCACTGAGACGCGCCGACGGCGCGTAGCGGTGTCAGACGCGCGGCAGGAGCCCGACGGCTGAGTGGACGCGCGCGAGCGTGGAGGCGGCGACAGTGCGGGCCCTCTCGTTGCCGATGCGCACGAGGCGCGTCAGTTCGCCGCGGTCTGCCATGAGGTCTCCGTACCTGGCGCGAACCGGCCCGATGACGGAGATCACAGCCTCTGCGGCATCCTTTTTGAGGGGGCCGTACTGGGAGTACGAAGACTCGAGCGACCCGATGGGCGTCCCCGTGCATGCCGACAGGATGTCGAGCAGGTTCGACACTCCCGGTTTTGCCTGGCGGTCGTAGCGGACCTCGCCGTCGTTGTCGGTGACAGCGCGCTTGAACTTCTTCTCGATCACCGCGTCGTCATCGAGCATGAAGATGATGCCTGCATCTGTGGATGCGGACTTCGACATCTTGGAGGTCGGGTCCTGCAGGTCCATCACCCGGGCTCCCGCCTTCGGGTGGACGGCCTTCGGCACGGTGAAGGTTTCGCCGAAGCGGTGGTTGAACCTGATGGCGACGTCGCGCGTTATCTCGACGTGCTGGCGCTGGTCATCGCCGACGGGCACTTCATCGGCGTCGTAGAGGAGGATGTCGGCGGCCATGAGGGCGGGATAGGTGAACAGACCTGCGGAGATGAACTCACCCTCACGCTTCGCCGACTTGTCCTTGAACTGGGTCATGCGCGACAGTTCGCCGTAGGACACGGTGCACTCCATGATCCACGACAGCTCCGAGTGCTCGTGGATGTGGCTCTGGACGAAGACGGTCGCGACGTCCGGGTCGAGGCCGACGGCGAACAGCATTGCGGCGAGCTCGAGGGTCTGCGACCCGAGCAGCCCCGGGGATCCCTCTCCTTCGTGGGCGGTGAGGGCGTGGAGGTCGACGATGCCGTGGTAGGCATCCCCGTCCTGCTGCCCGGCGACCCAGTTGATGAGGGCTCCGAGATGGTTGCCGAGATGCACCGGACCGGTCGGCTGGATGCAGGAGAGCACGCGGGACACGACCAAACGCTAGTCCCCCCGGGCAGCCGAAGCACGTGGATAGCCGTGCACCGTGATGCCACCCAACTAACATTCACACGTGCCCATCGACGTCGCGACACCCGTCTACGAGGGCCCCTTCGACCTGCTCCTGCATCTGATCCTGCGCGAGGAGGTCGACATCCATGAGGTGAGTCTGTCCACCATTGTCGACGCCTACCTGGTGGAACTCTCCCGGATGACCGAGTTCGACCTGGAGATCGCCACGGAATTCCTGCTCATAGCGGCGACGCTCGTGGAGCTGAAGGCCCGGCGTTTGCTCCCTGGCAAGGAGAACGTCGACCTGGACGACGAACTGGCGCTGTGGGAGGAGCGGGACCTGCTCCTGGCCCGTCTTCTCGAGTGCAAGACCTTCAAGGACGTCGCCAGGCTCCTGTCCCGCTACGTCGACGACGCCGACAGGGTGTACGCCCGCACGGCGGGCCCCGACGAGTCCTTCGCCGAAGTGATGCCTGACCTCATGGAGGGAGTGACGGTTCCACGGCTAGAGAAGGCGTTCGTCTCGGCGATCACCCCGAAGGTGATCCCGACCATCAGCTTCTACCATGTCTCGCCCGTCCGGTTCACCGTGGCCGAGGCGGTCGAGGAATTGATGGACGAGCTGCCCCGCATGGGGCGCACGTCTTTTCGCTCACTGACGAGCGACCTCATCGAAAGACTCGAGATCGTGGTCAGGTTCCTGGCAATCCTCGAGCTGTACAAGCAGGGCTACATCGAGATCGAGCAGGCCGACAGATTCGGGGACATCTCGGTGGTCTGGACCGGCGAGGGGCCCGACGTCGACGGCCCGCTGGCGGTGGACGACTATGACGGTTGAGGTGAGCGTCGAGTCGGTGAGGGCCATCGAGGCCATCCTGCTGGTGGGGCAGGAACCCGTTCCCACGAATCTCCTCGCCGAACTGGTGGAATTGCCCGCTTCGACCGTGGACGAGGTGTGCGCGCGGCTTGCGCAGACCTACGAGGACGCAGGACACGGCTTCACTGTCGCGAAGGTCGCCGGTGGCTGGAGATTCCAGACCCACCCCGACATGGCGCCGTACGTCGAGCGATTCATCCTCGATGGCCAGCGGGCGCGTCTGTCGGGGGCGGCACTGGAGACGCTCGCGATCATCGCCTACAAGCAGCCGATCTCGCGCATGCAGATCGCGAGCATCCGCGGTGTGGACCCGGACGCCGTGATGCGGACACTGCACGGACGGGGTTACATCACTGCGGTCGGGCGCGACGAAGGTCCCGGTCAGGCGGTGATGTGGGGCACGACCGACCTCTTCCTCGAGAAACTCGGCCTCGCGTCGATCGCGCACCTGCCGCCGATCGCCAGCTTCGTGCCGGACGCGAGCATCGTGGAGGCACTGGAGAAGACCCTGAGGATCGACGCCACGCTGAGCGACAGCGACGATTCGCCGGGTCCCCCGCAGGACGGGGCCAGCGGCGGGGACTCGCCGGGGAACTGACAATGCTCCCTGACGCGCCGGGAGGCGCCGCTGACGACAGGCCGCTGTGGGAGCAACTCGACGACGAGGGTGAGCGACTGCAGAAACTGCTGTCTCGTGTCGGCTACGGGTCGCGCCGGGTCTGCGAGGACTTGATCGCTGCGGGCCGCGTCACCGTGAACGATGAGACCGCCGTGCTCGGCCGGAGGGTGCGTGCGGATTCGGATGAAGTCAGGGTTGACGGCATTCCTGTGGGCGTGGCCCCGGGACTCGTCTACTTCCTCCTCAACAAACCGGTCGGGGTGGTGAGCACAGCAACGGACACCCACGACAGGCAGACAGTCGTGGATCTTGTCCCTGGTGACGTGCGGGTGTACCCGGTCGGACGTCTCGACATGGACACGTCCGGTCTCATCATCCTCACGAACGACGGTGCACTCACGAACGCGGTCACGCACCCGAGCATGGGTGTGGAGAAGGAATACCTCGCCGAGGTCGAGTGCCCGGCGTCGGGGGTCCCGAACGGGGCTGTGAGACGGCTGCGCGAGGGGATCGAACTCGATGATGGGCCCACCTCGCCGGCGCTCGTGAGCCAGCCAGCGCCCGGGGTGCTGCGGATCGTCATCCATGAGGGCCGCAACCGCCAGGTGCGCCGGATGTGCGAGGCCGTGGGTTGTCCGGTCCTGCAGCTCGCGCGTGTGCGCATCGGCACGGTCGTCGACCAGTCGCTGCGTCCCGGCCAGTGGCGCGAACTCACTCTCGCAGAGGTGCGCGGTTTAACGGCAAGTGCGGGAAAGAAGCTCGGAAGTAGGTTGAGCAGGTGAATTCCCCCCGCTCCGCGAACGTCATCGGTCTCGGCCTCATCGGGGGCTCGGTTGCGCTCGCCCTGCGTCGCGTCGGGTTCGTCGTCCATGGCGAGGACACGGTCGCCGGGCGTGAACAGGAGGCGCTCGAGCGGGGCGTCATCGATGCCGCAGGTATCGACCCCGCGGCGGAGATCACTTTCGTCGCCACGCCCGTCGGCACCGTCGGTGAGTCCGTTGCGCGGGCTCTCGCCGTCACGTCAGGGGTCGTCACGGACGTCGGGTCCGTCAAGGGTCCCGTGGCCGCCGCGAGCAACAACCCGCGGTACGTGCCGGGCCATCCGATGGCAGGGTCTGAACTCCACGGTCTCGATGGTGCTGATGCCTCGATGTTCGAGGGTGCAGTGTGGGTGCTGACCCCGTCCGGATCGTCGGACGACTCCTTCTCGTCGGTTGCCGGGACCGTGACGCGTTTCGGGGCCGAGGTCGTCGCCCTCGAGCCCGGCCAGCATGACGACCTGGTCGCCATCGTCAGTCACGTCCCTCATTTGACGGCGGCGACGCTCATGGGGTTGGCGGACGCCAGGTCCGAGGAGCACCTTGCTCTCCTGCGCCTGGCAGCCGGGGGATTCCGCGACATGACCCGCATCGCCTCGGGGTCGCCCGCCATCTGGCTCGACATCTGCGAGCAGAACAAGGACGCGATCACCCGCGGGCTCGACAGCCTGATCGAGGGGCTCACCGAGATGCGGAGCGTGGTGTCGGGATCCGACAGGGAGGGTCTGCGCGCGAAACTCGAGCGCGCGCGTGTGGCGCGCATGAATCTGCCCGTTCGTGCCGGCGCGGTCGAGAACCTCGTCGAGATGCGCCTGCCCATCCCCGACAGACCCGGGGCGGCGTCGGAAGTGTTCGCACTTGCGGGTGAACTCGGTGTCAACATCCACGACTTCGAGGTGGTGCACTCCGTGGAAGGCGACAGGGGCATCATGGTCCTTGTCGTCCGGTCGGAGCACGTCGAGATGTTCAGGGGCGGTCTCATGGCCCGTGGCTACAGGCCAGGGGTGGCCAAGCTCGCGTGAGCGCAGCCCTGATCTCGCCACCTGCGGGCCCGCTCGACGCGGTTGTCCACGTGCCGGGCTCGAAGAGCGTCGCGAACCGGGCACTCGTCTGTGCCGCGCTCGCGCCACCCGGCTCGGTCAGCACGCTCGAGAATGTTCCCGGCGGCGATGACTGCGCCGCGATGGTTGCGGCGCTCCTGCACTGCGGGGCCTGGGAGGACGGGGCCGTCAAGGGTGGTGTCTTCCCAGGCAGTGCAGGGCGTTTCGACGCAGGTCTCGCCGGCACGACATCCCGGTTCCTCACAGCAGCGGCGTGCCTGTCACCGTCAGGTGTCACGATCGACGGTGGGGCGCCGTTGCGGCGGCGGCCGATGGCGGACCTCCATGACGCCCTCGTCCGTCTGGGTGCCGAGGTCTCCCCGGTTGAGGGCGCAAGAGCCGGCCATCTGCCGGTCCGCGTGACGCGTGGCGCACTGCGGGGCGGCACCGTGCAGGTGCGCGGGGACGTGTCCAGTCAGTTCGTGTCGGCATTGATGCTCCTCGCGCCGCGTCTGGACGGGGGCCTGCACATCGATATCGACGGACCTCTCGTGTCCCGCCCGTACGTCGAGATGACGGCCCGCGTGATGTCCTCGTTCGGTGCTGACGTGACCCTCGGGGAGGACTCGATCGATGTGGCGGACAGCCCGTACCACCCTGCGCGTTACGTGGTCGAACCTGATTTCTCCTCGGCCGCGTTCCCCGTGATGGCACTTGCATTCCGCGAGGGACGTGTCGTGCTGCCGGGTCTCGCACGCGCGACACTGCAGGGTGACAGTCTGGTTCTCGAGATCGCCACGGCAATGGGGATGACGGTGCGGACCGAGGGGCAGGACGTCATCGTTTCACGGGTGCAGGGCTCCGTTCTCCGTCCTGTGTCGTTCGACCTCTCGGATGCGAGCGATCTCGTTCCTGCTGTCGCTGTGGCGTGCACCAACATCGCCGGCACCAGTTCCATCTCCGGAGTCGGGTTCATCCGCGGCAAGGAGAGCGACAGGCTCGGCGATCTCGCCGACGAACTGGGCAAGGCGGGATGCAGTGTCGCTGTCGAGGAGGACGGGTTGTCTATCGCGGGTGTCGAGGGCGGCCCACCGTGCGACCGACCGCTCGCCACTCACCACGACCACCGCCTCGCGATGGCCTTTGCCCTCCTTGCCCTCGGCAGGGGTGGCTGCACCGTGGACGACCCCGGGGTCGTCAGCAAGAGCTGGCCCGATTATTTCTCCGACATGTCGGGGGTGCTCGGGGCCGTGTCGGGCCTCAACTAGCGTGTTCCCATCATGGAGGTCGAAGTTGTCGCATTCGACGTTGACGGCACCCTGACCGTCCGTGATTGCGTCTTCCCCTTCCTCCTGAGGGCCGGTGGTGCCGGCCGCATGGCACGTGCGGTGCTCGGCCATCCCGTCAGGCTCGCTTCTCTCGTGCTGCGCCGTGACCGGGACGGATTGAAGGCTCATTTCGTGCGGGAATGCCTGGCCGGACTCGATGCGGCTGTCGTCTCCGGCCTGGGGGCGGAGTTTGCTTCTTTCGTGGCGTCCGGATGGATCCGTTCCGACACGGCGGCGGAGCTGCGCCGGCACCAGGACGACGGGAGGGTTGTCGTCCTCGTGTCGGCTTCGCTCTCGCCGTATCTCGAGCCGCTCGGTGAGATCCTCGAGGTTGACGCCGTGCTGTGCACCGGTCTCGAGGAGCGCGACGGTCTGCTGACGGGCGAGTTGGACGGTCCGAACTGCCGCGGGGACGAAAAGGTGGTAGCCCTCCTTCGTTGGGCCGGTGAGGCAGGCATCTCGCATGACGGGTGGCTCACGGTCGCATACGGTGACTCCTCCGGAGACAACGAGATGCTCGCCTTCGCGCGACGGGGCGTCAATGTCTCGCGGTCGGAGGTGGTGGCTGCATGATCACCGCGATCATCCGGGAGGCGCGTCCGAAGCAGTGGCTGAAGAACGTGCTCGTGTTCGCCGCTCCTGCCGCGCTGGGGGATGTTTCCGTCGACCTCGCCGCAAAGTCACTGGTCGTGTTCGTCGCGTTCTGCATGGCGGCAAGCGGCACCTACTTCTGGAACGACATCAAGGACGTGGAGGCGGATCGTTCCCACCCCACCAAGAAGTCACGACCGATCGCAAGCGGCGAGGTCCCGATCGCACTGGCCCGCGTGATCGGTTCGGTCCTCCTCGTGGGCGGACCCGTCCTCGCGGCCCTCGCACGGCCGGAGGCGGGAGGGATTGTTGGCCTGTATGCACTGCTGACCATCGGCTACAGCACCGCGTGGAAGCACGTGGCGCTGCTCGATCTCGCGCTCGTGGCGAGCGGGTTCGTCCTGCGGGCCATGGCAGGAGCCGCGGGCACCGACACGCGCATGTCGTCATGGTTCGTGATGTGCACGTCGTTCGGGTCCTTCTTCATCGTGGCGGGGAAACGCTTCGCAGAACTGCTCGAGATGGGTGACGACGCGACGACGACGCGCAGGTCCCTCGGTGCGTACTCGTTGCCGTATCTCCGTCAGTTGCTGTCCGTGTCGTGCACCGCCACTGTGGTGTCCTACTGCCTGTGGGCTTTCGAGAACGGAGAGACGGCAGGGGGTGCGGTCCCGTGGCACGGCCTGTCAATCGTCCCGATGGTGCTTGCGCTCCTGCGCTACATGATGGTTCTGGAGAAGGGTGGCGGCGGCGCCCCCGAGGAAGTGTTCACCAAGGACAGGTCGCTCCAGCTCTACGGACTGGCCTGGATCATCATCTACGTCCTGGGCGTGTACAGCGCCTGATGCGCGGTCGGCGGGTGCGGCTCGCTCCTAGAATGACACGGTGACGAAGCAGAGACTCTCGGGATGGGGACGCACTGCGTGGACCGTCGCCGACACGGTCTCTCCCGCTGATGAGACAGAAGTGCGCGGGACGGTCGTCTCCGCCGGGAGCCGCGGTGTCATTGCCCGTGGGCTCGGTCGTTCCTACGGGGCAGCGGCCCAGAACGCCGGTGGCCAGGTTCTCCTGATGCCGGGCACGGCGGTCGGCAGGCCCTACTCGCTGGACCAAACAAGCGGCAACGTGACCGCCCCGGCCGGGATGAGCCTCGATGACATCCTGAAGGACAGCGTCCCGCGGGGCTGGTTCGTGCCGGTGACCCCGGGAACGCGTTTCGTCACCGTCGGCGGCGCCGTCGCATCTGACATCCACGGCAAGAATCATCACTTCGACGGCAGTTTCGGACAGCACGTGCTGTCCATGCGGGTGATGCTCTCGTCCGGTGACGTGGTCAATCTGTCCCCGCGGGAGAACGCGGCGTGGTTCTGGGCCACCGTCGGCGGAATGGGCCTCACCGGTGTCATCCTCGACGTCGATTTCAGGATGCTTCCCGTCGAATCCAGCCGTGTCCGCGTGGAGACCGAGCGTCTTGCCGATTTCGATGCGGTCGTGGCCGCGATGTCAACCGACGGTGACGACGGCACCTATCGGTACTCGGTGTCGTGGGTGGACCTCGTGGCGACCGGGAAGGCCACGGGACGGGGGGTCCTCACGCGCGGTGACCATGCCACGGCCTCGGAGGCAGGCGGGAAGGAAGTGCTCGCCTACGACCCGAAGGTCCGTGTCGCTGCGCCACCGTGGGTGCCGAACCAGTTGCTCAACAAGTTCTCGATCAAGGCGTTCAACGAGTTGTGGTTCCGCAAGGCACCGGCCCGCAGACACGTGGGGATCGAGTCGATCCCCACGTTCTTCCACCCACTCGACGGCGTGCGCAGTTGGAACACTCTCTACGGGGTGCAGGGTTTCATCCAGTACCAGTTCATAGTTCCCCTGGGCGAGGTTGAGATCCTGCGGCGGGTGATCGAGGCTTTCGCAGGCCAGGGCGTGGCCTCGTTTCTCGCGGTGCTGAAGCGGATGGGGCCCTCGAACGAGGCGCCGATGAGCTTTCCGACAGAGGGCTGGACGCTGACCCTCGACATGGCGGCGGGCATAAAGGGTCTCCCCGAGTTGCTCGCCCGTGTGGACGGCATGGTCCTCGACGCGGGGGGCCGCCACTACCTGGCAAAGGACTCCCATGTCGCGCCACAGGCGGTGCGCCTCGGGTACCCCCGATTCGCGGAGTGGCTCGACGTGCGTGACGAGATGGATCCCGGACGCAAGTGGAACAGTGACCTGGCACGCAGGCTCAGCCTGCTGGAGAGAGGATGACCGGATGAAGAACGGAGTGGGGGTGCCCCAGAACATCGTGCTCTTCGGCGGCACGAGCGAGATCGGCCAGGCGGTGGTGTCGGCACTGCTCCAGCCAGGTGTCGCACGGTTGACCCTCGTGGCGCGCGACCTGGACGGCTCAGCGACGTTCGGCGACTCGATCGAGGGCGACACAGAGGTGGAGATCGTGCGTTTCGACGCAGCAGACCATTCCTCCATGGCCGCGGTGGTCGAGGAAGTCTCTGCCAACGGCCGTGACATCGACGTCGCGGTGATCGCACACGGAGTTCTCGCCGAGGGAACCGACTACTACGCCGACCCTTCCGCCGTGCACGGGTTGCTCGCCGTCAACATGACGGCAACCGCGGCCCTCCTGTACGCGCTCGCGGCACGCATGCGCGTGCAGGGTTACGGCCGCATCATTCTTCTCTCGTCGGTCGCTGGCGTCCGCGTGAGGAAGGGCAACCCGGTCTACGGCGCTTCCAAGGCCGCCGTCGACTCTCTGGCGCTTGCCGTCGACCATGAGCTCGAGGGGACGGGGGTCTCCATCCTCGTCGTGAGGCCGGGATTCGTGGTGTCGAAGATGACGACAGGGATGAAAAAGGCCCCCTTTTCGTCCACCCCTGAGGCGGTCGCACAGATCGTCGCGAGGGCAGTGAACTCGGGGACGACGATTGTGTACGCACCGACCGTCCTGCGCTGGGTTTTCGGCATCTTCAGGCTGTTGCCCCAGGCGGTGTGGCGACGCCTGCCCCTCGGCTGATCAGGGGATCGCGCCGAACACCGTGTAGAGCCCGGTACAGGCGACAAGACCGCCCGCCAGGACCACGAGAGTCAGGGGCCACCATGTGTCCTCGTCGTCGCGCAGCACTCTGGCAGCGGGGATCAGCAGCGGGAACGCCGTGAAGAGGAACCGCGGCCGTGCTGTCACCGTCGCGGGCAGGATCATCAGGAAAAGGATGACAACGCTGTACGCCACATGTGGCAACGGGAGGCGGTGACGGCGGACCGCCCACACGGCGATCACCATCGCGATCACCGAGGCGCTCGTGAGCATGCTCGTCGGCGAGGAGATCGGGTTCACAAAGAAGTCGAAGGTGCGGCTGATGGCGGTGGCCCCGAAACTGGTGCCTTCTTTCCACGCCTCACGCTGGACCCTGAACCACGCCCAGTTCTCACCGGTGTGATGCCGGAGAAAGACCATGAACGAGACGAAACCAACGGGGGAGAGCAGAGGGGCGACAAGGGAGCGCCATTCCCTGTCGTCCTTGATGGCGATGAGGGACGCCACGGCGCATGCCGCCACGAGAGCGACGGCATTCGGCCGTGACGCGGTGGCGAACGCCCCGAGAATGCCGGCAAGGAGCCACCGCTTGCGGGCAAGCGCGAGGAACATCAGTGCCGCGAGACAGAGCATCGTGGCCTCGGAGTAGGCCCAGCTGAGCACGAAGCTCCCCGGGAAGAGGGCCGCAACGATCATCGTGCGCTCGGCGGTGCGGTCGTCGAAGAGCTCCCTGGCGATGCGCCCGATGAGGTAGATGAACAGGCCTCCCAGCACGAAGTTCACCGCGAGCGCCACGCTGACGGGTCCGCCGGGGAGCAACATGTCGAGGTAGTGGACCATCCGCGGGTACAGGGGGAAGAACGCCGCCCGGGCATCGCTCACGAAGTAGGTCACGTTCGCCTGGATGTCGTGCGGGTAACCGTCCCTCGCCACGTCCATGTACCAGTGGCCGTCCCAGCTGTCGAAGACACGAATAAGGGCATGGATCCCCTCGACAGGCACCTTGTCCTCCCAGCGGTCGCGGACAGCGTGTGCAGCAATCCCGACACCGGCCCCGAGGACCACGAGAACCCTGCTCAACAGATAGGCGAACATGCCCCGCCGGACTGCGCGCTGCCAGGATGACCGTGGGCTCTCCGGCCGGGTCAGGCGGGTCAATCTGTCTCTCATCGTGGTGGTCATAGGTGCCTACAAACGGGCGATGGAGACAATACGTCTCCTCGGTCCCCTGGCTGGTGCCCGCCAGCCGTCCAGCTTGAGCCACATGACCACGCGGGCCCGTTGCCCCGCGTACGGACCGAGAATCTCGCACATCTCCTCGTCCGTTCCGCGGGGCCGTCCCGTGAGAGCAAAGGCGACCGTGTTCTTGGTGTGGAAGTCGCCCACATCGAGAGCATCAGCATCACCGAAAGCGACGAAACCCGCAACTGCCGCTGTCCACTCGCCGACACCGGGAATCAGCGTGAGGCTCCGTGTGCGTTCGTGCACGGGGAGGTCTCTCCGCCACCCATCGAGCAGCCGGTCCCCGTGCCGCGCGACGCTGCGCAACGCGTCGGCCCGCCTGCGGTCGACGCCGAGAGGATGGAGCTCGTGATACGGGATCCGTGCGAGAACGTCGGGCCGCGGGGGCGTGTGCATGGGGACGCCTCCCACGACGATGGACTCCCCCCAGCGCCGGCACAACTCGCGCCATTGCGACACGGCCTCTGCAGCCGTCACCCGCTGGGCCAGGACCGCGGGAAGAAGTTCGTGGTACGGGTTGTCGGTGCGCGGCAGGGCGACGTTGCCGTGGCGGGCCATAGCCCGCGCGACCGCCTCGTGGACGGGCCCGACGTCGTGCCCGGGGTCCTCGTCCCCGAAGACCGGGTGCATCGCCATCGTCTCGCTGGTTGTCCCCGTGGGGCGCCCGACAGACACGGAAATGGTCCCGTCTGCGAGTTCTTCGTAGACACACCCGATGGGACCGGTCGGCCCGATTGTGGCCCGCACGAGCCGGCCGGCCGAGATCCGGACGGTGGGGTCGTTGTGCCCGTTGCGCAGTCCCGCGAGGGTTGTGCCGAGCCGGTGTCGTGGTCCGGGTGCGATGCGGAAAGGCTAGTCGTGCGACCATGTGTCATGTCCGACATAGAGATCTCCCGACCGCGCGAGGGCATCGTCCAGTTGACGATGAACCGCCCCGACAAGCTGAATGCCATGACCACCGCGATGGTCGAGAACCTGCATTCCGCCCTCCGCGGCGTGTCAACCGACCGCACCTGTCGGGTCGTCGTCCTCACAGGCGCCGGACGCGGTTTCTGCGCGGGACTCGACCTGAACGGGTACGGGGATGCGCCCGGTTTCGAGTGGCACGGCCGAGTCGAAAGGGGTCTCGCGGTCCAGAAGCACATCGCCTCGCTCATCCCGGCCCTGCGGTCCCTGCCCCAGCCTGTGATCGCAGCCGTGAACGGCCCGGCGGCGGGAGGTGGTTTCGCACTCGTGCTCGGGTCCGACATCCGCGTCGCATCGGACACCGCGAGGTTCAATGCCGCCTTCATCAGGATCGGTCTCTCCGCCTGTGACATCGGAACCAGTTGGCTGCTGCCCCGTCTCGTCGGTGCGGCCCGTGCCCAGGAGTTGATGCTCACAGGGCGCATCTTCGACGCCGAGGAGGCCTCACGGATCGGACTGGTCACGGACGTCGTGCCGGGTGAGGCTCTCATGGAGGCCGCGTATGCGAAGGCGGACGAGATCATGTTGAACAGCCCGATCGGCGTCTCCCTGACGAAGGAGGGCATGTGGTCCGCGCTCGAGATCCCGGGCCTTCAGGCTGCGATCGACCTCGAGAACCGCCAGCAGATCATGGCCTCGTTCTCATCCGATGCCGCCGAGGCTCGCGCCGCCCGGGCGGAGAAGCGCAGGCCCGATTATCTCAGTTGACAATCTGTCAACACGGCGGAGGCGACCCCGGGCCGTCCGTGAGACTAGTTTTGTGCCCGTGAGCGAGCGCGAGATCATGACATGGGACATCTTCGGGACGGCATCCCGTGATCTGGCCACGATGGTGGCGGACTCCGGGTACGAGCCCGACATCATCCTCGCGATCGCGCGCGGCGGCCTGCTCGCCGCTGGGGCACTCGGCTACGCGCTGGCGGTGAAGAACCTCTACACGATGAACGTGGAGTTCTACACGGGCGTGGACGAGCGCCTCCCCGTTCCCATGATTCTTCCTCCTGTTCCTGACCTCGTGGAGCTGCGCTTCGCGCGCGTGCTCATCGTCGATGACGTCGCTGACACCGGGCACACTCTGAAGATCGTCGAGGAGTTCTTCCGGGGACGTGTGAAGGAGGTCCGCTCCGCGGTCCTGTACGAGAAGCCCCGCTCGGTCGTCAAGTGCGACTACGCATGGAAAAAGACCGACCTGTGGATCAATTTCCCGTGGAGCGACAAGGACCCCGTGGTCACCAGGGGCAGGATCGTCAAAGACGCCTGATCACGGTGAGCGCCGCGTTGCGGCCGCTCGCACCCCACACGCCCGCACCGGGGAACGTGGCGGCACCGGTGAGGAACAGGCCCCTCACTGGCGTCTCGTAGCGCGACAGTTCCCTGTCGAGGCCCATGAACGCCGAGAGAGGCCCGCCGGGGAAACTGGTGGCGTGCCCCATCGGGAGGTGGAACTCGGATTCGTAGAGATCGGGCGTGACCGTGCGCTGCGCGACGACGGACTCCAGGAACCCGGGCTGCATGCGGCCCGCGAGACGCGACATCCACCGGTCCGGCAGCTCGCTGCCGGGCCAACCGCCGGGCAGTGCGTACGGCGTGTAGAGAGCCTCCAGGCTGAGGATGTGACGGCCCGCCGGCGCCAACCCGGGGTCTGCGTATGCGGGGAAGTTCGCGAGCATCGCGGGTCTTTCCATGACGTACCCGTCCGCCAGCCCGTCCGCACCGCGTCGCATCTCGTCCACCGTCGGGCTGATGACGATTGTCGATGCGGGCGTCCCGGGGACGCCCGCGAGGAGCGGTGCCGCGTCGAGGACGACGTCCATCTTTGATTCGTAACCACCCTGGTGCACCATGGATGCCCACTTCGCCACCAGAGACGCGGCGCCCGACGGGGGATTGGCCAGCCACTCCACGAATGTGCGGCGGGGGTCGCATGCAGAGACCACGATGCCCGCCTTGATGACGGTGCCGTCGGATGTGGTGACCGACCGGACGGTGTCGCCGATGCAGTCGATCGAGGTCACCCTGGTGGACAGACGCACCTCTCCGCCTGAGGCGAGGAAGGCCGAGAGCAACGCACGGGGTAGCGCACCGGACCCGCCGATGGGCCGGCCGACCGGTGTGACGTGGCGGAGAGCGAATGCAATCGCCGCGAGGCCTGTTCCCGGCGTGTCGGGGGAGAGCCCCCAGACAACGGGGCCCTCGACGAGTGCTGGGCCGTACACCCGTTCGTCGTCGAAATACGACCGGAGGACTTCCAGCGCTGACCGCCTGCTCCACCGGAGCATCGTGGCAACGCCCCGCCCCCCGCGACGTGCGGTGTGGGCGAGCAGCGAGCCACGGGTGGGCGGGTTGTTCGCCGCCTCCGTGACGAGCCGCGCCACGGGCACTGCATCACGGGCGAACCGCCGGTACCCGTCCACGTCGCCGGGGACCGACCCGGCAAGGGACTCGAGCGTCTCATCGACGTCATGGTGCAGCGACCAGTATCCGTCGCTGTCCCAGTGGCCGTTCAACTGCGCTGGTTCGATGTCAACGTAGCAAAGCCCGTGGGCGGTGAGTCCCAACTCATCCGCGATCGGAGTGGTGCGGAATGTCAGGTGGTCGCAGTTGCAGATGTTCACCGTGGCCCCCGCGAATGACTCGGAGGTCGCCGTGCCGCCCACGTCAGCTCTCGCCTCCACCAGGAGCGTGCGGACGCCGTGGCGGGCCAGATAGGCAGCGCAGACGAGGCCGTTGTGCCCGGCGCCGATGACAACAGCGTCGTAGTCGGTCCCGGTTCTCACGTCCATCTTCCCATTGTCTCACTCGGGTAGTTTCGGTGCATGCCAAGCACGCGTTTCCTTGCTGACCTGTCCGGCGCTGCCGTGGGCGACGTGCTGTCGAGGGACTCGATCGTCGTCCTTCCGCTCGGGGCCGTGGAGCAACACGGTCCCCATCTTCCCCTGGGGACGGATCTCTTCGTGGCGGATGCAGTCTCCCGCGCGGCTGTCGAGGCGCACGGGGAGGCCCACGACGTGTGGCTCCTCCCGCCGCTCGG
>SXGQ01083745.1_pt1 | contig 25340 bp, 31 predicted proteins | sample 3178371 | NCBI WGS metagenome assembly SXGQ01 (sample SAMN11356859, study PRJNA531348) | freshwater metagenome | isolation source: freshwater sample F1-20 | place: China: Fuxian Lake, Yuxi | collected 2017-12-25 | reverse complement strand
TGTAGATATCTGTCTGCAGTTGCAGTTGTTACACCACCAACAGATACTAAAGCATATCCATATTCAGGTGTTGCAAATGTTACTTGTGTTGTATTTTGATCTATTGATGTAACATCTGCCGGTAACATCACTTTATTATTTGAACCATCATACACTGTAACGTTTGGATAATTATAACCCAAGTTGTGTGTAATGCTCCATGTTGCATTTGTAGATGTTTGTGTATGAAGATATCTTGAACTTCCAACATTTGCATTTGAAATATCTAAAGATCCTGATATTACAACAGAACCCGTTACAGATAAATTACCATTTATATTTTCGTTGCCAATAAATGAATTACTTCCTGTTGTTGCATAAGAACCTGTTTTTGATTCTAATGAATTTAATCTTCCGTTTGCAGAAGATGTATATGTATTAAATGAACTTGTTTCTAAAAATCCTAATCCAACTATTTGAGAAGATCCTGAAACTATGCCTGCAGGTTTATTTGCAATATTATCCCAGGTTGTTTGAGTGATGCTACCACTTAAAACGTATCTTGTATCATATGATCCGGTTAACTGTTCACTACCACTAACAATACCTGACGGTATCCCGGTCAACCCACTATAAATAATTTGCGAACTACCTGATACTAATGTTGGTTTATTAGTTAAGCTACTGAATTCTACCGCACCGCTAAATGAATTTGCAATTAAATCACCAGCAATTGTAATTGTGGTCCCACTTTCAGATATAATTGAATTATCCAAATGGTCACCACCGACTGATTTTGCTATTCTACCGCTAATTAATCCAATCTCATCACCTAAAGACCCAGTATTTCTTGGACCAGACAACAACATACCACCTGAATAGTTACTGCCAGAGGCATTTTGATATATCCAATGGTTATTTAAACTATCCCATAATAAAGATGCTGTTGCTAAATGTGACTCAGATCCCGAATCATAAACTTTTAATCCACCAAATCTTTCTGCAGGTTCGAAGACATTAACAGAAATAACTGAAGTCGCAACTTGCAATTGTGAAGATGTGACATATGTGATTGATGATGAACCAAGAACTGTTAAATTTTGTGTAATTGTTAAACTACCTGTTACAGCATAGTCACCATTTAAAGATTTACTATTTTTCCAAACACTACCACTTCTAATTAATAAATCACCAGTACTAATTGAACTGTATGTGACATCGTGTGCCTCATTAAGTTCCATACCATTATCAACACGGACATATATTGAACCCTGATTTTGTTGGACTCTCAATACTTCACCAAGACGAACACCGTGATTTGGTGCAACTGGTGGTGTTGTTGTAAATGTTCCGTTACTACCTAAATACAATAAATCACCGGCAGTCATTCCACTGGTGTTAACACCAATCAATATACCTTCAGTAATAACTGTACCAAAATCATCATTTGGTATATTTTGCGTTGCAAAACCTAAAGTATTTGCTGATTGTCCCTCAGTTAATAAATCTGCTGGAACAATTAAGGGGTTATCACCAACAGATCCAACAATTCTAACAACAGTACCCTTATTAATTTGCACACCCGTTATATTCTTACAATATACATCCGTTTGTGATGTTCTAAATGAATATGATGCGGTTGGGACTTGTTGTGAGCCACTGTATGCTTCAAGAACGTCAAGTCTTGAATCTAGTGATCCTGATACCGTATTATATGATGATGTAAATGTGTTAAAATCACTTCTAATACTTCCACTTTCAGTTTCCAAAGAATTTAATCTTCCGTTTGTTGACGATGTAAATGTATTTAAACTGCTTGTTGCTGTGTGAATAGCATTAATATTTGTGGTGTTAGAACTTGTGTATGAATTTAACGATGACGTTGTGCTCTCTAACACATCTAATCGATTGTCGTCAGATAAATCTGTTGCAGCAATTGACGCAGATAAGGCTGCAATTGAACTTGATATTGAACTATCTATTGACGAACTAAATGTTGTATAATTAGTTGTATTTGTTATATCAACTTGTAATGAACCAGAAATAATACCAGATGGTATTCCGGTAATTCCAGAATAAATTACTTGTGAAGAACCTGAAACAATTCCCGCAGGTTTATTTGCTATATTATCCCAAGTTGTTTGTGTAATAGATCCACTTAAAACATAACGAGTGTCATATGCGCCTGTCAATTGACTTGATCCAGAAACAATACCAGATGGTTTTTCAGATATGACGTCCCAAGTAACCGAACCCGATACAATATGACCACCTCTAGATACACTAACTCTACCTGTAACTGGTGCACTGAAATAAATTTTTATTTGATTCTCAGTAATTGATTCTATTTTATTTGGAATAATAATTGTTTTATTACTATCCCAAACAGTTACATCTGGATAATCGGTACCTAAATTGTGATTAACAATCCAAATTGATGAATTTGTAAATGCTTCCGTTGTTCCATTACCTCCACCAAGTGACGCAATAACTCTACCTGTTTGCGCGCTCGGGAAATAAATTTCTGCACTATTAACATCGATTGTTTTAATTTCGGCAGGTATAATAACATTACCATTTGAATCAAATACTTGAAATATTGGATATCTTTGTCCAATATTATGGGTAAAGCTCCATGTTGTTGCTGCAGATGTTTGTTCTAACATTTTGTAAGAACCCAGCGCAGCACCTCCGCTACCACCAGCATTTAAAGCAAATGCTGCTGTAACTGCATAAGATGCGCTCAACACCGTCATTGACGATGTTTGATTTGTTAATACAACACTAGATGTAAAATTGTTTAAAGAACTTAACGATCCACTTATTGCGGATATTCTATTGTCTAAAGATGATGATAAATTTGATGTACTAAATTGTAATTCTTTAGTATACCCGTTGTAATTTGTATCACTATTATTAACGGTTATATCTAGCCCACCTAAACCAATCACTTCGAATGCGTCTGATCCGGTTGCTCTTAACATTCCAGAACCAGAAACAAAAATATCTCTAAAATGTGATCCGATGGATATAAATGCAGTACCAGGAACTGATTCACTAACATTCAATCCTGTATCTGAATCAAAATGTAATTTTGAAAATTGTTTATTGTAATTTACACCATCAACATCTGATCCGGTAACAACAAATGGTACGTTTATTAAACCACTTGCATTACCAATAAAAGAACCAGAAAAATTTGAAGCTGTAATACTGCCTAATAAGTGTATTGATCCTGTATTAACGGTGTTTGTAATAACAAACTCTTCTACTGAAGGGCCGAGGGAGCCTGATTTTGACATGAACGCTTTACCGTCGGTAGTATTAAGCGCAATTTCACCTAATTGTAAATTACTGTTAGTTGGTTTTTGACCAGATATAGCGCTCCTGCGCAGTTTTACTATTTGTGCCATATATATGGGTCCCTCAAAATTGTTGTGGTATATACCACCGTTAATAACCTATGTAGGTCTTAATATAAATACATAAAAATTGTGATTATGTAAATAAAAAAGGGAGGTTTTTATGCCTCCCAATTTTTTCTATCTAAAATAACGCTTAGTACGTTCCGCCATCGATCACCGTTGAGAACACCAAAGCACCGTTTGAGTTTTTGTAACCAAGAACACCGTCTAGAACATCCGTTGTTTCTGTTGTAGAAACAAATCCAACAACGTTTGCTGAGTTTCTAAACATAATTGCTGATGTTTTAGTACCGTTATCAGTTCCACCAGAATATGATAAAGTAAAGTTACCACTTACTAGGGTGTCACCAGTTCCTGAATCTATTGTAAATTTATTTGTGTTGAAAGAAAGTGTAGTTCCACTATATCTTAATAAACTATCTCCAATTGTGTTTTGTCCTGTTGCTATTGGGAAAAATGTGTCAGTTAAACTAACCTCAGAGCCATAAGTACCGGCTGTTGTTCCAACAAGTTTACTTGATTGTTGTGAACTTGATACGAACATCCAATAATCATTTAATGAATCCCACACCAAAGATGCGGATACCCCAGAAGACCCAGAATCGATTACTTCAAATCCAGCATATCTTTCAAATGGTGAATATGCATTTAATCTTATAATGTTATCATCCAATTCAATTGTTTGTGATTGAATAATTACATTTGTTGCAGAGCCTAAAACCTCTAAATTACCAGAAACATATAAGTTAGATTGTAATTGTGTGTTTCCAGTTACGGTTAAGACACCATTTACAGTCTGGTTACCATTTATTGTTACACCGTTATTAACTGTTAATGAGCCGGATGTTCTAATATCTCCATCATTTGTATCAACTTCAAATTGGCCATTTCCGATTTTTAAAACAGTACCATTATAGGTAAATCCTGAACTATCAATTAATGATCCACCAGCACCAACTGTAACAATTCTGTCTTGAGTTAAATCTTCAACTGTTGCAGATGCTAATGTTGCTTCACCATCAACATTTATTGTTGATTTAAATTGTGCTGAACCTGTAACATCTAAAGTAGAATTGATACCAACTGCACCTTTTAGTTCAGATGTTGAGTTTACTGTAAGTGTATTTTGTAGTGTGGTTGCACCAGCAACTGTTGTTGTACCACTCACACTTAAATTATCTTTAAGTGTTGCAGAACCAGATAAAACTAAAGTTCCTTCTAATGTTGTACTACCCTTTGTTTGTAGAGTACTATTAAGAACGGTTGCACCACCAACAGTAGTTGTACCTGTTACAGTCAAATTATTTTTTAAATTTGCAGAACCTGTTACATCCAAAGTTGAATTTACACCAACCGCACCTTTTAATTCAGATGTTGAGTTGACGGTTAATGTATCTTGTAAGGTTGTTGCACCAGATACGGTTGTAGTTCCACTTACTGATAAGTTGTTTTTCAGTGTTGCAGACCCAGTAACTGTTAATGATGAATTAATGCCGACAGCACCCTGTAATTCAGAAGTTCCAACTACTTTTAATGAACCAGAAGTTCTAATATCACCATCCGATACATCTATTTCAACATCACCTTGACCAATATTAAATGTTGTACCATCAAATGTGAAATTAGCGTCGTCTTCTAAAAGACCGTTTGTTCCTACAATAACAACTCTATTATTTGTTAATTGGTCGTTATAAATTGAACCGCTAATAACTGTGATATCACCACCATTACCCAAGAATGTATTACCACTAACAGTTAAGTTATTTAAAATTCCTAAATCGTCAAAATTAACATTATTTGCTTCTAATGTATTAATATATGCAGTGCCACTAACATGTAAGTTTCTCCAATTTTGTGAGGATGAACCTAAATCAAATGCGTTATGTACATCTGGCACTATTGATGAACTAACTTCACCACCAAAATTAATAATGTCGGTAGTTTGATTTCCAATTGTAATATTACCACCTAGTGTTATGTCACCAGTGATATCAATACTACCAGTTTGGTAGGTGCTACCTGTTATATGCAAATCATTACGTAAGTTTGTTGTACCAGTAACAGTAAGAGTTCCGCCGGTTACATTTGTAACATTCGCATTACTACCTGTTAAAGATGTGATTGTCACATTGCTAATGGTATTACCCTCAATATTACCAGTAAGATCTATTCTAGCGTTACCATCTTTACTAAGAATATAAAGAGATTTGTTACCCGAAGCATAAAATGGTGTTCCGTCAATAACCGAACCATGTGAACCAACTGTGATTGTTGGGGCCGCTGAACCTTGATATATTTTAGATATTGGTCTATAAGCACCCGCAACACCCTCGGTTTCACCAACAAATACTAATGGACCGTTAAGGTCTCCAATAGATCCGGTGGCTACTACAAGTTCAGAAATTCTGGCTGTAACATCTTTTAGTTGGGTTAAACTACCTCTCCTGTGTTTAATTATTTGTGCCATCTTTCTTTTTTAATTGTTTTATTTATATAAATACTTTATTTTTAATTAGAAAAAGCCGTCGCCACAATCAATAACCGAATTTTTATTACGATCGCTCCAGGAACCCAAATTCTCAATAGCTATAGATGCAGACACGATTTGGCTATTTACAATGTTCTTAACAATAGCCATTGCACCAGAAACCGTAAGGGTATCTTTTGTTTCGGTTGTTTGAACCAATGTTGTTCCACCCTCAACTCTTAAATCCCCCACAATTTTAACAGAACCGCTCATTAAAATGATTGATCCATCATCAGAGACTCTTGAGTTAACTAAATTTCCATTTGGCCCAGCTTTTTGTAAATAATTTATTGTTCCAGTTCCGCCAAGTAAAATCGGTAATTCCGAACCGAGCGGACCAGCTATCCATCTATCATTAACTGAATCCCATAAAAATGATCCGGAAATTGTATTTGGTGCTGTTGGGTCTTTTACTAATAAACCACCGAGAGCCGCTGCGGTACCGTTTAATTCGATAATATTATCCCCTATTGATACAACAGTGGATTCAACTGAGGTGGTAGTGCCTTTAACCGTTAAGTTACCACTAACTACAAGATTACCAGGTATATCTAAATTACCTCCAACTGTTAAAGAACCAGAAGCATATAGATTTCTAGCATATACCGCTTCTAGATAATTTGATCCCGTATTTCCTAATGTTACTAATGACGCAGATCCACTTGAATCAAGCGGAATCGTCTGGGTGTCAATCTGTAACCAATTAATCTGTTGTAAAGGCATGTAAAAGTAAAGTCTTTTACATAAATACTTTTATTATAGTTCTTAGTATAAAAAAGGGGATTTTTTTTAAATCCCCGTAATCTTTTTTTTAAAGATATTTTTTTATTTTTTCTAAAGCCTCTTCTTTTGTGTGAAAATCACGACCAGCTACGAATATTGGCCCCGCATTTGTCTCTGGGTCTTGTAAGTAAACTGTTGGTAAAGCGTCCTGTTTTGTTAGTTCTAAAACTTTATCATACAGTTTTTTATATTGATTAACTTCAAATTCTTCATATTGAATTCCCTGTTTTGTTAATTCTTCTTTTAAGGTTTTACAATGAGAACAACCAGTTAGAGTAAAAACATTAACACTATAAGCCATTTTATAAATTATTCAATATATTCTTATAGAACGAATCTGCGTTCGCTCCCGTTGATCTGTCAATCATTTGACCGTTGTGATGGATTATGACTGTTGGCACCGATCTAATACCAATCTTTAATGCGTGTTCCATATTTTCATCTACATCCACGGAAACAAATTTTACATTTGGATATTGTGTTTGTAGAGCTGATAGTCTTGGCATAAGCATTTTGCACGGTCCACACCATTGTGCAAAATAGTCAACCAAAACCGATTTACCTTCTGATAATAATTTTTCAACCTGTTCTCCCGTTACGTTTTCCATTTTTAGAATCCTATTTTACTTGTTTTTTTATTAGATGATTTGTGTACTTCAACATCTATATTATATATATCTGCTAAAACCATTCCTTCGGTTGAAACAAAATCTTTTTTTAAATGTGTTAATAATTTATTTGTGTCGTCAACTGACAACTTGTCAAATTTGTGCTCGGCAATTAATCTACCTTTTCTAAGTAGTGCTTGATCTATTCTTTCTCTTTTCATGTTAAAAGTTGCTATAACTTGTATGTTCAAGCAATCGCCTAAAATACCATCGGTTAGATTTAATAAGTTAGACACCCCGGCAGAAGAACCATTCGATTCTCTATCCGAAATAACTTTTTCGGCGTCTTCTATGATTAGTATAGTATTTCTATGGTCCATCAAAAATGGGATTATATTTGGTTCTGATAACATTTCAGCCATTGATGGCGGGATAAACAAAACGTCCTTTTCCTTAACAAGTTTTGTTAAATATTTTATATACGACGTTTTTCCTGTACCTGGCTCACCATGAAGTAAAATAATTCCTTTATCATTTTTTTTATTCAATCTCTTCATTATGATGTCGTGAATTTCTAAAAAATCGGACCCATAATTTAAAGTTAGATTTATATCTGGTACGGATAAATCATATTCTTCAGTATCCATGTGGCCCATCTCACTCTTAATAAGATGTATATTAGCTTTTTTTCTTTTCTTTTCAAACTTAGATAAATCTTTTAATTTAAATTGGGTGTCTAAAGGGCCAGATAAAATGTCATAATAAAATATAACAGTTAGAAGGGGAGACTTGTCCTCTGTTTTACCATGTGACAAGTTTATTAACATTTTTTTACTCTTGTTAATAAAAAGTCTTTCGGAACACGATGTGTGTCTATTTGTTGTAACTATTCTCGTTATCTCAAAGAAACCATTTTCGATAAAATAGTTCACAACATCGTCACCATATGTTGATTTATCACTGTGTTTAGACGGTAAAGTCTCAAAATGAATTAGAAACAGCTGTTCAGCCGGGATTTCATTTCCGTATGATGTTTCATAAAGCGGATATTGATTGGGGTAATTTATAGTCATGTACTAATATACATGAAAAAAATTTAAAATCAAAACATTAGTTCATTGAAATCGGTGGATAATTTTCATAAATTAAAAATAATCCGTCTTCGCTATAAAAAAATTTCTGTTTGCTTATAGTGATTGCTAAAATGGTCTTTCGTAATAATTCAAACTGCTCTCTACTAAGCTCTGGTTGCCCATTATCTTCAAAATTCTTTTCAGAAATAATTGCTAAATGTTTATAAAACTCATCAGCATCTGATCCACCTATAAAATACTGTTTAGCCTCTTCATTTGAGTTGAGGTATGTTTTAACTTTCTGCAAATAAACAAGAATTTCTGTGTCCATTTTAAAAAACTTTAGATATCTGGTCTAGATTAACTTCAACGATAGTGTCTCTACCAAAAACCTTAACGTTAAGCTGCACTTTCTCATGATAAATATTGTTAATTATACCATTAAATGAAGAGAATGGCCCATCAGTTATTACAACCGTTTCGCCAGAAATAAACTTAATGATTTTATTTTCTTTATGTTTTTCCAAGGTCTCATCTTTTAAGATCTTAGAAATGTCTTCCTCTGTCATTCTTCTTGGTTTTTTGTCTCCAAGCATACTCATAACAGAAGAGTTTGCTGCGATTGTTCTGAGTTGATCTTCTGTTAATGTGTTCTCAGATTCAAAGTAAAGATACCCATTATAAATGACTTTTTCCCTCAAAACCTTCTTTTTTCTTATAACAACAAACTCTTTTTCCAGTGGGCATATAAATCTATTTACGAAACTTATATTACCTAATTTTATTTGTGTATTAAATTGTTCGTTCAACTGTCTTTCCTTACCGGGCATGACTTTAACAATATACCATTTTGACATAACCTTTTTTTTGATTTAATTATTGATAAATATTTATTTTTTACCTAGATATTAATATAAGAAATAATTTTAAAATAAGCAAATATTTGATTTTTAACTAGTTTTTAATTATATTTAAACAATGTCCTGCACAAGCTGTAAAAAAAGAGATACTCTTAAAGAAAGAATGGAAAGTGAGATGAGTAATACCCCCAAGGGTGTTATCTGGTTTATAATTATTTGGTCCGGGCTGGCATTATACGGGCTTTATTCTTTAATTAAACTAATTGTATGAGTAAAGAACCGAAATATATGGTTGTTGTGATGCTAAATAAGAAAAGGAAAAAGGTTCTTTATAAAAGCAATAAAAGAACAACAATAAACGAATTCTGGAGAGAGTGTAAAACACAGAAAAAACCAATCTATTGTGCTGAAAACAGAGGTAGAGCCAGAACTAAGTTAAATTTTCATCTGATGCTTTTATACCCAAATAATAGATGGGCAAAAGTGGATGAAACCTTCCATATTACTGATCATTTAGGTAGAAGCCAAAAGGTGCTTTTTGAAAACGATAACTACAGAATAAAGGATATTATCCCATGGTGGGAACCAGAAAAGATATATGATTTTCAACAAAAAAAACACATATACTTTGATGAAATGTTTGATATCATTAGTCGAGTTACCGAATACTCCCAGTTGTTTACACTGAATAATAAAATTTTTTTACAAGTTGATAATGATATTACTGTTTACAAAAACAAAAACGTAAACGATACACAACGTTTGTTTACTATTTTACAATCAGAGCTATTAAAAAAGAAACGAACAAATTTTATGTTCGTTAAAGATGTTACATCTTATCAAAGAAAATTGCTTTACGATTTGTTGGAACCTAGAGGATTTTCAAGAAATGAGCTCTTTAGGCATTACTCATATTAAAAACGATATTAACATTACCAATCCGAACATTGAAAGTGTCGTCGGGTTCTCCTGTTACAAATTTAACCCTAGATTCAATCATTTTATAAACTCGGTTAAATTCTTTTCGTGATAATTCTATAATAATGGTTTGACTTGTTGAATCGACATTAACCTTTTCCAATAAATCGGATATAATTGCTAGTTGATTAAATAGATCACCCTTTTTTTCCATGTCCAAAAATTATTAATATCTTATCCCATATAGATATTTTCTTTTTGGGTTTTTCTACAAACATCTGGGATTTATCCAAAGACTTAATTTCTTTTGCCAGACTTTTTTTGTGGTCCTGGATCTCCTTCTTGTCCTTCTCCATCTCTTTCGAGAGCCAGCTCAGACCCTGTTGAATCCTCTTGTCCATCTTCAGTTATGAAGTTTATTTCTTTTAATTTATCTAATGATTCCTTTCTAAACAACGTTTCCAGTTCTTTGACTTTCTCTCTGAATAATCTATCCTTCTCTTCTAGCTCAATATTATATTTAATAATCTCTTCTGCGCATATTCTAGCGGTATCATATCCGTCTTGCGTGGCAACAGAAATTATTGATATTAATTGACTTTTATCATTTTTATCTTGGACTTTCAATTGAAGCGACTTGTATTGGGATACAATTTGCTGAACATGTTCTATTCTCCAATTTGTTGGGATTCTTAAATCCAAACTAACGTTTTCAGAAATCTCTCTAAGAGAGAAGAAATATGGTCTTAAATTTGAGATTAACTGATACACTATATTTGAGTTAAAAAGGTTACCACGTAAGCCACCGCAGCGTAAATAAAAATTTCGGTGACTTTGTTTATTGACATTGGCCTTGGATTTTCATCTCTTAACATTAATAAAAATTCACCAATGTGTCTTAGTAGAAAAATAATACTAAAAATAAAAAAGAATATGCTAATTGCTTTGATCATGTCTTTTAATTTCTTCTAATATTTCTTTTCTGTAAACACCAATAAGAGTCTTAAGTTCTTGTGCGTGTTTTCTTGCGCGGATGGATGCACTTCGATTACCCTTATCAAAAACTTTTTGGGTATCGACGGACATTTTCTCCACCAAATCTTTTATTTTTTTTAAAGTTTCCATCTTGGAATTATTTTATTATAAACCAATATAATAAAAAAAATTCACTTTTCAAAGTAAAAAACGGTATTTTTTTTCACTTTTTGATATTGGCATCCAAGATTTTATAGATTTCAGTAAGCATATCTAGCTCAGATCTTGTTTTTCGGTAGTCGAATTTAAAAAGTTTTGTAAAATATTCTTCAATTCTATTCTCAACTGTACCATTTAAATAAAAAGCTTCATAGAAAAAATCCCATAAATAATCATGATGTTGGCCATTCTCTTTAAACATAATTGATTCTTTTTCAAAGCTTTGTATAACTTTGTTCCAACACCAATTAAAATGTTCTTTTTGATCTTTTTCGCTGACAATAACATCAGAACCAAGGTATGTCTCATCAATTAAACTATGAAGACTTATAACAAAATCATGAAATAATTCAGTCTTTTCACGAATGATATTATATGCCTTATACCAGACCTCGATTTGATTACGAAAATTTTCGGATGCAATAAACTCTAAATAACCTTCGTCCTTTTTCATATTCATATTATACCTTTAATATAAGGATAAAAGAACAGAAAAAAAAGAGTCGATTACTGAGTTTTTTTATTGTACGCCGCCATTTCTTTCATTCTTTTAATTTCTTCAGAAATGATTGCTTTAGATTCTTCAGATTCGTTGACATTTTCAACCGGCTGTACATCTTTGTTGTACATTGGCATGTTCGCTTCTAGTTTATCTTTTCTTTTTACCTTCTTAATAATTTTTTCACCCAATTTACTTGGAATCACATTGGCCGCTTCTTGTGAGTTACCCATTTTGGTATCTCCTTTAAGCGCCATTTCATGTCTTTCCTGGGCTTCTTTAGATGGATCAACATCATAAATTAAATCTTCTAATCCGCCGCCTCTATTGTCTGCCACCTCATCTGATTCTTTTTCATCAGCTCTTCTGGCTTTAACTTCGCCACCTATTTGGTGAGGAAATTCTGGATTATCATTACCATCAAAATTTAAATATTCTTTAATTTTTTTCTCAACATCAGACAAGGCCTCATCATTTTGAGATTTACTTTCTTTGTGAGCTTTTTGATATGTTTCCATTCCGGGAACCGCTTCATTAACCATTTTCTTAATTAATTCAACTAGTTGTGATTCATTAAGTCTTACTGATTTTTTTGTTTCATTCATCATTGGTCCGCATTCGCTGCATATACCCTCTTCGTTCAACATGGAACCACATTCAGAACACATTTTTTTGTCATCACCTTCTTTCATGTCACCGCATTCATGGCATTCGCCTTCATCTTCATTTGTTTCACCAGCTCTTAATTTAGCTAAATCATCTGCTTCGATTTCGCCGTCACCATCAACATCTAATTTGTGTTGCTTGCCATACAATTTTTCATCCATACTTACTTCTGGCGCAGTAAAACTACTTTCTTTGGGTTCTTGTTTTACTTTTATTTTATCTTTTAATTCTGACATATCATAGTCTTCTAATATTTCGAAAACACGATGTGCAGGCACTTTACCTTCATAAGCTTCACATAATTCCATTAAATCATCTTTAGCTTCTGAAATAGAAGCTCCAGCTTTTTTTGCTAATTTATTTACTTGGTCTACTGTGAAATGACCTTTGTGTTTTGTTTCGTTAATATTTTCCATGTTTTCTAATTTTTCAGACATTGCGTCTAATTCTTCAAAAGATAATTTTTTACCTTTTTCAATTATTAATTCTTGATCTGGGTGTTCCTTCTTATAAACCTCTAAAGCTTTTTCAGCTTCTTCCTCAGTTTCAAACTGTTCAACAGGTTCACCGTCTTTTTTTATAATATAAACTTCTTCTGAAACTTCTTCCAGAATGGCTGTTTTTACTTGGTTGTATATTGTTTCTTTTATAATATCTTTTAACTCTTCAGTTTTCATATCAAATAAATATCTGTTTAAATTGATTTAATACTAAATTTTCCACATGCTTGATGGGTAAACGGTATTTTTTAGCTGTTTCCTGAATAATTTCTTTAACTTCTTCGGTTTCAAGCAACTCTAAGGCGTTTATGTCCCCTTGATTACAATATGGATACTTCTTACATTTATCTTTTATTTTAACAAATTTACCACCTGGGCCACCCCATTTTGGAAATTTTTTATCCTTTACAGCTCTTCCGGTATATATTGTTTCTGGACCGCCTATACTCAATGGGTTTTTTCTACCCTTAGCACCACCAAATAATGGTACATCATATGAACCAGATGAACTAGCATCAGTCACTTCTTCAATTTCTTGTTCGGCTTCGGTCATATTATGAATATTTTTAATCTCTTTCTTTTTGACCATTGAACCAAATGCTGGCGCACTAAATGAGCCAGCAGAATCGGCTCCTGTCATTTCTTTAGCCTCTATTTTCTTTAGCTTGGTATAATATGATGGATCTTCCCACAAATGATCCATAGCAATTTCTTTAGCTTTTTCTTTGTCATCTGTATGCTCCATCTCAACCTTCATACCCATGTGTAATTCTTTCCTTAAAGAATCCATCATGTTTTTAATATGGTAGTACTCCTTAGCGTCATGTTTTTTTGCGATCTGTGCTAATGTTTTATCATCTGCCAAACCACCTTTTAGTTCTTCAGATTCGTTAGCGCTTTTCTTTCTACCCTGGCAATGTGCTTTTTGACTGAAGCCTTTTGGGTTATTGCAATTAATTGATTTTTTATATTTTTCGGACCACTTTTCTTTCAATTCAGACTTTTGTTTTGTTAGGTCAATTACCCATAATTTAGCATTTATACCGTTTTCAAGTAATCCGGCTAGTCTTGTGTTACCACCTAATAAATCATAATCATCATCTGCAAATTTAACTGCAATCGGTATTTCAACCTCCCCTTTTGCAAATGCTTCTTCAAATCTTTTTCTTTTGTCTTCTTCTAATGAATCATAGTCTAAATTAACATTATTTAAAACGTCTTCAATTTTATCAAAACTAACAATTGTATAATTTTTACTTGCAATATCTAGCCACCCATCCTTACCCATTTTTTCAAATTCACGGTAACGAAGGGCTTCCATCCACTCTTCATCAAAATTAGGCTTAGTATACTTCATTACTATTTGACGCTTTTAAGTGCACTAACCCAGAAATTATTTCTAGTCCAAAGAGTTTTATAGAGTTCAACAACAACTTTAGTAGCTAAATCGACAATCTTATCATCAATCTTTTTTGTTCCAAGTTCTTTCTGGATTATTTTAACCACAATGTCATGGGCTTTGGTTGTATCGAGAAAATCTTTAACTTCCTTCTTTACAATCTTTTCAACCTCTTTTTTATCATCATTCGTTAGTGCCATTATTAATTGGTTTTTCTTGAATTCATCATACCATTCACAACATCTTCATATGTATGTTGGAATTTTGTTAGTTTATCGATTGTTCCAGCCATCTCATCATCTAATTTAAGCATTTCGCAATTGATATATAAACCTCTATCGTTACCAGCAATTAATACAAACCCAAGATCGCTACCAATGGTGCCGTCTAATCTAACACTATCAACATATATATTAAATCCTTCCTCAAAGTTGGATAATTCGCTTACTTGTGATTTAAAGTTTTGTATTAATTGATTTAATGAATTCTTCTCCTCATCAGATAGTTGTAAATCGGTTTTATCGCTGCTATGTATTTTTACCTCAACGTTGTCATTTAGAACCAAATTAAAGACATCTTGTTGTTGCTCTTCTTCAGTTAGAACGGTCTTCGGCTGAGTACTTTCAGTAAGATTTCTCATTGTATTGAGCATCTTTTTTATCTGATCATAATTTAGGTTCTGTTTGTTTGACATATTCTTCAAAAATATTAAAATTAAATGCTGGGTTTATATCTGTATAAATATCCGAGAAATTTGATTTACTGACTATACCATTGAAGTTTTTGGCGTTTTCAAAATAACCAGATGAGGGAACGCATTGGTAGGGTATATCTTGTTCCACACATAATGCTAGACATAGGTCTGTTAATGCGGTCATTTGTTCTTTAGTATATAGATCCCAATAGAAATAACCCCTCCAGGCCCTTATATGCGGCGTACCTCTATAAACATCGTTGATCCAGTTATTATAGGTGCCCATTATAGTATTCTTATTTAACCAACCTAAATTTTCTATTGCAATCTTAATTTGCTTTTTATCTATTGAATTGTCTCCAAAGGTTTTTGTTATAAACTCTGGCTCAATAAGTTTGTAAACCTTACCAAGCTTAGTTATAAAATAGTGTGGTAGATCCTCATACTTACCATTTCTTCTGTACTTTAACATTTTAACAAAATCATCTGCCCTTCTCTTAGTATCATATAAAAGAATCTGAGTTTTTTTTGATTTCTTTTTTTTATGGTTTAAATGGGTTAAATTAAAAACTTCTGCGTCTAGAATTTCTAACATTTCTTTGAAATATTTTAGAACCGATTATTGTTTGGGGTGGTTCAATCGGACCATCTTCCCAGTATAGATCATCTACAGTTTCTGTTGGCGTGGATGTTTCCGTTGGTGTGGGCGTAGGCGTATCTGTGGGTGTTGGGGTTGGGGTGTCAGTTGGTACTAGTGTTTCTGTTGGTGTGGGTGTCTCTGTTGGTGTTTCAGTTAGACTAGGTGTTGGTGTATCTATAATTTTTTTTTTAAATCATCTTCATCTTCTTGAATATGATCCCTCCAAAAACTATCACCTATTTTTTCTTCTAAATCTTCTAATGGTACATCATTGTCAAAACTTTCTTCAATATTGAATTTCGGAGCTTCTTGAATAATTTCTTCTTCTACGGGAATGGTATTAAAATTAACTTCCTCCTCTTCTGGCGATGGTTCGTATTGCTCGTCTGAAATAACTTCATGTACATTCATTTCATCATCGACATAAAAATTTCTCTCGATCAGCTCCTCTTCGTCTACAAGATCAAACTTTCTTTCCCATTCGTCCATAAACATTTCTCTAACCTCTTCATCAGATAATGCTGGCGTGATTTCTGGTTGTTCGATTGATTTAGCAATATCGTATGTATCTTCTTTAATTATTGGATTATCCACAGGATCATCATATAAACCATATTCTTGATCCGTTTCCATAATTTCAATTAAAACCTCTTTTTGTAAAATCTTACTATCTAATTCGGATTCTTCTGGAATTGATTCTTCATTTTTTACTTCTTCTTCAATTTTAGTTTCAACATTTGCCTTGTATTTTTTAGCGGCATCTTTTAACGCTTGATTGGGTTCTGGTGAATTTAACAAAACCTGTTCCAATATTTGTAAATCTCTTTCACTTAATTTCAATCTATTTGTTTCATCTTGTAAATCGCCTTTAATTATACTATCCTGAATTTTTTTATCAAGGTTATCATTATTTATTTCCTTAAGCCTATCTTCTTCGGTAAATTTAACCAGCATGTGTAAAAACGATAATGAAATTATTGGGAGCATTCCTCCGGCAAACAATGCTAAAAATCTTTTGTGGCCAACTAAATCTGTTGGTTCAACTCCCATAAATTCTAATAATGGTGCAACAAGATCAACCCAATCTTTAAAAGATTGTGAATTAATATCAATAAATGAATAAGCAAAAAATATGTTCCCTATAAATTGTACTAAAGTTACTATTATAAATGGAAAATAAACTTTCTTTCCCATATCAGCAGATATTGCTGCTAAGGCAGAAAGGGCCGCAATCTCAACACCAATAGAAAGGTATATCGCCCAGCTTAATGGGTTAGATATACCATACCATTTTGTAACGTGAGATATTGAAACTATTGCTACGGTTATGATCGGAACCAAAAACGCAGTAATAATTAACGTTTTATAATTTTTGCTTATCCAATGTTTCATTTTAAAATTTCGCAAGCTCTTTTTCTAATTCTGTTATTTCTTGGTCAATCTTAGTTTGACGTTGAACATCTAGAATTTTTCGGTCTGTGGCTTGGATCATTCTTTTTTCAGATTTTAGACCTTCAATTTCTAAAACAATGTTTAATTCTTTTTTTGAATAAGTGGAATCTTTTATTGTTTTAATCTCGTTTTTAATTTTTGTTATTTCTCTACTGTCACTGCACCCTTTAAAAAAGGTCAATAGTGCAATAACTAGCACAATAACAGTAAAATTATTTTCTACAAACTTTTTCATGTATTATAAATATTTTAATAGTGAAAAGCTTTCGTTTCTAAGCTTTTTTATTGCTTTGTCCTTAAGTTGTCTAATTCTTTCTTTAGTGCAACCAAACTCTTCGCCAAGATCATCTAGATTCTTTTCCGTGCCCGTTAGACCAAAATATCCCTCAATGATAGCGCTTTCTCTTTCATCTAAGAAAGACATCATGTATTTAATTCTATGTTTTAAATCTTCTGTAGAATTAGCGGCATCTTCTGGGGATTCCGCATTTGGATTCGATATAATTTCTAGAAGCGTATCGCCGTCTTCATTAATTTCTTTAAACAAATCAACAGTACTTGGTATACCTGTCAATTGAATTTCAGAATATTCAATAAAGAATTTATCTTCTTGAGATGATTCTTCTTTTCTTAGTTTATTAGCTTCTTGAATAACATTCGATGGAACTCTGATCGTTCTAGCATATTCATTCAGCGCATATAATATCTGTTGTCTGATCCACCAAACGGCATATGATATAAATTTGAAACCAGATGTAATATCATACCTATCAATCGATTTTATTAAACCAATATTACCTTCTGATATTAAATCTGAAATATCTAATCCTTGATTTTGATATTCTTTAGCAACTGATATTACAAACCTAAGATTACCTCTAACAATCTCATCAACTAATTTCTGTCGTTCAGGCTTTGGTAAGTCTTTTCTTTTTAATTCAGTAAAAATCTCACTCTCTCTTTCGTGAGGAATTACTGGAATTTTTTTCAAATCTTTAATGTAGTACTGGATTTCGTCTGTTTTGACGATTGGTGCTGTCTTCTTCATTAGTTATGGATTAATAAGCTAAAATAAAGAAAAAAATCCTATTTTCCAAAACCATCAAGAAATTTTTTTTCATCTTCTGTTAAACTATCAAATCCAACATCGTGTATCTTTTCTAGAATCTCATCTAGATCCATGTTTTTGTCTATCTTTCGTATTGTAATCTTAAACATATCTACCCCAGGCTCTTGCGGTTTAAATATAAAATCCCTAACCGCTTCAGGTAATTCGGCGCCAAAAACACTATTTTTTTCAAATATGAAGTAAAACTTAATTTGTTCTATTGCTAGAGTGGTTTTTAGATCATTTATTAATGTTTCTTTTTCTTTTCCAGAATCAAACATGATAATACAGTTACCCAAACTTTCTATAACATACTTTATCCCTCCATCAGATATTTGGCTAAAATGTTCCATACAGAAAAATTCCAGATCTTCGTGATCTTCGAAGGCTCCGAAAATAAAGAGTATGTATGATTTCATATTAACCAATACGTATTATCTGTTATAATTTAAAATAAAACTATTTGTTTTTACCAAGATTTATTTTCCAATAAACCCCTCCACCAACATATGGTTCAAATTGACCTGTAAGCCCATTTACAACCGTATTATCAACACCCGTGGATACTTTATATAATCTATCACGCTTGTCTTTTAAAACCAATCCTAGCCCCATTAATCTGACCACGTTTGGTTTATCAAAGTTTGCATCAAATCCAAAGAACAATTGCGTCTTTTTTGGTTCTGGGGTATAGATTGTGTCATTTATGACTTTTTGTTTAACTTTTGCATCAAAAGACCTAGACAAAACTTTATTTTCACTAATTGTTTCATTTAAAGCAATCGTGCCTAATCCATTAGGTAAATTCAAGGTCTCTTTTATTTCATTTTTAGCATAAAATACTTTAAGAATTGCTGCAGTATCAACCGGTGTAAGTATTGTATCGTGTACCGCAACTTGAACTTCATATTCAACCGGTACTTCCACCTCTACTTCCACTTCATATGGGATAGTATCGTGAACCGCATAAGGTATAGAGTCGGTTTGTACAACCGTTAATGTTCTATTTGGCATAAGCCCTCTAGGATTTATAAATTCAAAGAGGGCTATTAATAATAACAAGACAATTATTATATGTCTTATGTCAAAAATTTTCTTCATTTTATTTTAATAATAGCATTGATGTTGCCACAACGCCAACAAAAGTCCCTACCTTAAATAGGAAAGTCTTTCTTCTTTGTCCTTTAAGTTCTTTAAGCAAACTTTCTGATTTTTGTCTTTCTAAATCAAATTGTTGATCTTTTTTAACAATGATTGTTTCTAGATTTGCAATCTTCTGATCCTTAAGGGTGTCTTTTTCTTTGAACAGGGATATTTGTGTGTCTTTAAGTGAAATAACTTTATTTAAATCAGCTACTTCGGCTTTTGCGCCGTCTCCGCCAATAAGGTCTTTAATCACTAATTTAGCAATAGGTACCTTAAGAGGAACGATAGTATCAATGTTGGTCTTTGTAACGGTCTGTGAAAAACTTTTCAAGGTCAGAAAAGTTATAATTGTTAACAGAATCAATTTTCTCATCGGTTTGTTTTTTAATAATTGTTATGTTTTTAGTTACGCTGTTGATGTCACCATCAATGTTATCGATTTCTTTATCGATAGTCAAAATTTGTTCGGTTAATGCTTCGTTGGCTTGCTGAATTGAATCAATCTCAGTTTGAATAGAATCTATTTTAGCATTATACCCAGCAACGTCGGTTCTAATTCCGTGTCCCTGAAATATGCTATAAGTAGCCAAACAAACAATAATACCCAGTAAAATGTTTTGCTTGTTTATTTTCATAAAAATCCTTTTCATATAAATACAAAGAGGTCGCAAAAAGCGACCTCAAAGTAAGACCTTGTGATTAGTTTATTTAGTATTTTGTTCCGCAGTGTGGACAGAACTTATGGTTATCTTTTTTACGTTTTGCGCCACACTCTGTGCAATAAACGGCTAAATCTTCGCTGGTAACAGGCTTGGTAGACAATGGTTTAATTTTCCACCATTGTGTAACCTCTGGATATGAAACAAATTCCGTATCATTAGATATAAATTGCTGATTTGATGCAGATCCTTTTTCAATTCTACCAGTTTCTAGATTTTGATCGGGTGTCATGCTACTATTATAAAAAGCCGTAGATGATGTTAGAGTTGTGTTTATTCCACCAGTGTTTGTTGTTGTATAAATAAGTGGCGAACCCGATGTATAAGTTATTGCCCCACCATTTAAAAACACGTCACTAGTCCTAGTGATATAACTATTACCAGTAAAAGTTGTTGTTGGCATATTATTAATTAACCAAGTGTTTGGTGATTTCTCTTTATAAAACTTTATGGTTACATCTCCGTTATCTTCTATTGCATCTTGAACCTCTTTTTTTCGCCCATCAACAAAATAAGTTTGAAAGACAAATTTTCTAGCTTCATTTAAATAGCGTTCTAAAAATACCCTTTCGGCTGGACGAAGTACAACACCCGATCCAATAGATTCACCATTTATTTCAATGGTGGCCAGTATTTTTATTTTGTATGGATTATAAAGTTCGATTTCGAACTCGTCACCGTTATTGAGATATACGGTGTCTACGTGCTGTTTTAATCTTTGTTTACCCTTGGTAATAAAAGACTGTGGCACAGCAATGCCACTGTTGATTGAAATTCTTCTATTCATTTTCCTTATATTTTTTTGTATTTGAACCCGAATTTGTTGGTATCAATTCCAACTCTAATGCCTCTAGGACACTTCCGATTCAACCACAAGGTCTAATAATAAATATAAAGAAAAAAAATCAATAAAAAAAAGGGAAGTTAAAAACTTCCCATTTTAATCTTAACCACTAAATTATTTCTTTTTTACAACCTCATCAATAATACCATATGCTAGAGCGTCCTCAGCTGATAACCACAGGTCTCTAGACGCATCTTTCATTACTTGATCAGCATCTTTATCACAATATTCACCAAGCAACTTAAATAATATTTCATTCAATTTTTCCCATTCTGCCATATCAATTTTAGCATCTTGAATATTTCCTCTAAACCCACCACTAGACTGATGTAACATTGTGCGTGAAAATCTAAGTGAACCTCTTTTACCTTTGGTTCCCGCACCTAAAAGAATTGACCCCATAGATGCTGCCATACCTGTATTGATTGTTCTAATATCTGAATTAATATATTCCATCACATCAACCATAGATAAACCAGATTTAACAGATCCGCCGGGACTATCAATGTGCATTGTAATATCATTATTATCTAAACTATCTAAGAACATCAATTGTGCTTGGACAACTGTTGACATATGATCATTTACTTCGCCAGCAACCCAAATAATTCTCTCCATCATAAGTCGGCTAAACACATCCATTACGGTTACGTTCAGTGACCTTTCTTCTAAAATATATGGTGTTAAGCTATCTTCAACATTTTTATTAAAATAATGAAGATCCAATGAGCTAATGCCCTTGTCTTTTGCGAATAGACCAAAGTCTTTATATTGTTTTGCGTTCATAAAAATCGTTTGTTAAGCAAATATAGTAAAAAAAAACGGTATTAAGAAATCTTAGTATTAATATAATCAATTGAGGAAACGTTATCATCTTTCTTAATCATAATAAGATTGTCTGACCAGTTTCTAATCAACGGATTATGCGAAATTACAAAGATGTGTTCAAAGTAGTTTTTTATCTTTTTAAAGAACTCACCAACCATTTCAAGATTTTCATCTGCAATTTTACCGAAGACCTCATCCATAACCACAATGTTTGGTTTGGGTAATGATGACACCTTAGTTAAAACGCTTCTAAGCGCGAGAGATGATATAGTTCTTTCATATCCGGAACCAGATGTCAAAGGTTTAACAATTCTGGTTTCTGAATCTATCATGATAAATTCAAGTTCGTTTTTATCATTGATATTTAATTCCAATATAAAATAACAACTATCGGATAAAAGCCTACTTAATTCCTGATTAATAAGAGGTATCATATTTTTAAGAATGGTTTTTGAAATACCGTTCTTACCATAAGTTGTTAAATACACTTTAAATATTGCTTGTAACTCCTCCTCTGCTTTTATTTTTGTTATAAGATCGTTTGAAACTTCGATCTTTTCTTCCATTGATGCGATATTATTTTTATTTCTCTCAATTGTGTTATTTGAAATTCTAATATCAGCATTCAGTGTTTCCAGTTTTGTTTTTAATGCCAAAACTTCCGCATCTATTTTTTGATTCTCCTCTAATTTCTTTTTGTTATTCTCGTAGTTGTTAAGTTTTACTTGCTTTTGGTCAATTTCAAGTTGTTTTTGATCAACCTCGAGTTCATATCTAGCTTTGCGAAGTTTGTTTCTTTCGTAGGTTTCGAATTCATTTTTAAGAGATTCATACTTGTTTGAAGCTTCTTTTAAAGATTCAAATTCTTTTGAATTTTTTTCAATTTCTTTTTCAATTTCTTCAATTTCTTTTTTTATTCTCTCAATCTCGTCAGTATGGTCAACCTCATCTAAAGCACGTTTACATGTTGGGCATATTGTCCCTTCGGTTAACTGTTTAACTAATTTTTCTTTGTCAGATTTTTCATACTTATAGGCAACATCAACCGCTTGCAATTCAGCCATTTGATTTTTTAATTCCCTATGCTGATCTTCGTGGTAATATTCTGATGGTTCTTTAACATCAACATCATCCGCATTTTTTTTACTTGTATCACGTTGTCTAGCTAAACCATCTATTTCACGTTGTAATAAAGATGGGTTGGTTCTTATTAATTCTTGATCAATATCGTTTGATCTAAGTCCAAGAATATGGTCTCTTCTATCTTCATGTTCTTTAAGCTTTGCTCCATAATCATACAATAAACCTGTATGTGTTGTTATTTCATTATTTGAATTAATAATACTTTGTTTATAAGACTCAATATCGTTTTGTAATTGTTCAATATTGTGTGTGTTACTAATTAGTTTTCTAGACCAATCAGTATAAATTTCCTTACATATTTCTTCTTTCTGTTTTAAACTTTCTAACCCTAAAAACTTTGTTAATATTTGACCCCTTGCTGTTGGTTTACATTCAATTAACTCTTCTAAGTTATAACCAGTTGTTAATATGGTGGATAAAAAATCTTCTTGGGTTCCTATTGCAGACGCAATAAAAGTTTCTGTTTCTCTCCTTTGTTCCCCGGTCAAATTTTCTAATTCACCATCTTCTTTTTCTTTATAAAATTCAAGTTCACTCTTGACATTATATTCGCCAGATCTTGATTTTTTTCTTGTTAATATTCTAGAGATTACATAATTATCCCCATCTATTGTGATATAACCTTTAACACTTACTTCATCATCATCTGTAAACTTATTAAAAATTTCTCCGTTTGTTTTTGTTTTTGTTGTGGTATTAAAAAATAAAAACATCAATAGATCTACGGATGATGTTGATTTACCTCCAAAGTTCCTTGGCATTGATTCGATAACTGTGATGCCAGTTAGATCAGTAAAATCAATTACGTTATCTTTACCAAATGATAAAAAATTAGAAAATTCAACTTTTTTAATATACCATTTATTATAACGTATTTTATTCTGATTAATCTTATCAATAGCCGAATTAACACGATTGTCTAACCTGTCTAACAATTCCCACTTAACAGTGATTTTATTTTCTGATAGAAAATCCTTCATCAGTGTTTTTTGATATTGAGGATCTAAAATACTATCAGTAACCTCTAGGGTTTTTAATTTCGTGTTTTGTTTTTGATTAAGTGTCTTTGTTATTACCTGGACATGGGTAGTATTATACTTTGTTTGAAAGTATGTTTTAATTCTTTTTATTCTTTCCGGGGTGAAATTCTCTGCAGCATCCTCCCACTCAACTTTAATAAAAGGGTTCATAGTTCTAAAGATAAGATTTTTAACCAATAATGTAAAATCAACTATTTGATTCTGCTTTCTTCGAAAAATTCAACAATTCCGTTAATTCCCCACACAATACCACAAGTGTACATACCATCGAAAAACATTCCAAGTAACCATCCGCAATCAAAGAACTGATTAGACAGGCTACCTAGGACTACCGACATAAAAAATCCAACCCAGGTTGATGTACACATCATACACCCAATCAGATCACCGAAAAACTTAGAATTTTTTTTAATCCAGGCTCTTTGTTTATCAAAGATAGAACCATAAACTAAAATGGTGGACATTCCGTATCCCATAAACGCCCATAAAATCAATGTACTAAACATAATATTATTTTTTTATTCGTCATATAAATTATTTAAATCACTACCCTTAAGATACTTTGCTTTATTCATCTTTTCAAGAGCAACGGTGATTTTATCTAATTCATTTTTTAATTTTTTGTTTTCTTCGTTTAATCTTTTTATTTCCTCATCATTAAAAACAACTTTTTCAACTGGTACTTCCTTGATGACTTCTTTTACTATTACTTGTTTTTCACCCTTCACTTGTACTGGTACTTCCTTAATGACTTCAATAATTTTTTCTACCGGTATTTCTTTAATCACCTCAACTGTTTTAACCACTTCCACAACTTTCTCTACCGGTACTTCTTTAATTACCTCTTTTATTACCTCCACATCTTTACCCTTTGCGGATGATGGTGTTTCCCCATATTTTTCAATAGTAAACCCTCGCTGAAATACTTTTTTTGCAAGGGTTTCAATATCTGATATCTGATTTAATTCACAATATCTTATAAATTCATCATCCAGCGTTAACAAGCTCTTCTTTTTCATTCTCGATGTCTTTTATATCTGATATTGTAAAATGCATGTAAGGTTGTTCAGATGGTAAATCAAAAAAATCATATTTTTTATTTTCAACATCGTAGACACCATACCCGTGATGTTTTACCGTTTCTCCAAAATTCTGTTGGATTAAAGACCCTATCATGACACCTAGCCCACCGCCAGGTAATTTAAATGTTTGTCTTTTATGTATGTCGCCACACAATAGAAGATCCAAACCAACAAAGTTTAATTTATCATAAGCGTCTTCAAATTGAAATCCTA
>SXGQ01520419.1_pt1 | contig 25344 bp, 15 predicted proteins | sample 3178371 | NCBI WGS metagenome assembly SXGQ01 (sample SAMN11356859, study PRJNA531348) | freshwater metagenome | isolation source: freshwater sample F1-20 | place: China: Fuxian Lake, Yuxi | collected 2017-12-25 | reverse complement strand
TTTTTTCTTCTATTTTTTCTTTTACATCATTATAAAAACTTTCAGATTTTTTTTCTTTATTTGAGATTTCAGAAATCTCTTTTTGAAGAGTTTCTAATTTTGTTATACTTTCATTATTATTATTTATTATAATTTTTTCTAATTCATTCGAATATTGTTCGTTTAATTCTGCCTCTTTTTCTTTTATTTTTGATTCTTCGTTTAATACTTCGCTGTATGCTAATAGTTTATTAGCTTTTTCTTTTTGTCTAATTGCGTCATTTTTTTTAGTTTCATGTATTTTAATAGAATCGTTACGAATTTTAATATCGTCAATTGTTTCATCGCTAGATATCAATTCATTTATTTTTGAGATTGTATTCTCAGATGTTACTAAAAGATCATTTCCAATTTGTTTTGCTTCTTCAGCATCAAGTTTAAGCACTTTATATTCTTTTCTTGCTTCTTCAGCATCCTGTTTAGAAAGTGCAACTAATTCAAGATTAGAAACACTTGGAATTTCAGAATTCATTTTATCTTTTTTTGTTTTTAATTCTTCAGAATTTTCTTCCACTTCTTTTTTTGATATATTGACAATCTTTTCATCAAATTCTTTTGCTTTTTCGTTAACATCTAATTTTGCTTTCTTTTCAATAACTTTTAAATATTGTTTGTAGTTTTCTTCACTCGAATTTTCATCAAAAAAATTTGTAATTATCATTTTGCCTTCCAAATATGAAATTGTTTGTCTATATGGCTTTGATGTTGTTGCCAAAGGTAAATTTACGGTATCACTTTGTGTATTTAATCCGGGTGTTTCAACTGTAAATAATAATTTAGCCCCATTTGGTAAATCAATTAAATAATCTCCGTTTTCGCTTGTTTTAAATGTTACAACACTATCCTCTGTTTTAATGTTTTTAATTAAAATTTTACCTTTTAGAATTTGATCTTGACTTTCTTTAAATAAATTACCTTTGATAACTAAAACATCTATTGGTATTCTTTTTGTATTAATTTTTAGAACATCTATTTTACCAGGCGGACTTTGTCTTCCAGTACTAAAATAAGCTGTTGTTTCAGCAGAATCTGTAACAAATAAATAATCATCATCAGGTGAATTGATTGGAAATTCCATATTTTTAGGTTTACCCCAAGTTTTATTTTCTTCATCGTAAACTGATTTAAAAATATCATAGCCTCCCATGCTGTTAAACCCCTTACTTGCAAAGTAGAGCGTTTTTCCATTTGGATGCAAAAATGGATAATCTTCATCAAATTCTGTATTTATTCCATTAACTTTTTCCCCTTTGGTGAATGAATTATCAGCTTGTTTTGTTGATGTATAAATATCTTTTCCATTTATTGGATTATCGCCATAACTACTATAATATACAGTATTACTACCTTTTGGTAAAAATAAAACTGACTTTTCTTTTTTCTTTTTATCAATAATTGTTTTGAATTCGTCTGGTTTTATCAATAATTTACCCCCTATGCTTTTTAAATCATAACTTCTAAAATAGTCTAGCTCATTTAATTGTTTTTTACTCTGGATTACTAAATCCGACACATTACTTAGAAGTCTTTTCCCGTTTTCACATGCTTTAATTTCTTGGTCAACTTGTAGTTTTTTTTGTTGTACAGATGTTCCTATTAATTTATACTCAGTATAATATTTAATAGCCTCATCGAATAAATAATTAATATGATATGCTTTTCCTAAATAAAATTTAACATCTTTGGGAGATTCTTCACTATTTTTTGAAGCCGTTTTTAAGTATGAAATGCATTTTTTTTTATCTGGTTCACAATAAATCATACATACTCCTAATCTATAATTGTATTCTAGATCTTTAGGATAATTTGCAACTAATTGTGTATAAGGTTTATAGGCCTTTGCAAATTCTTCATCTTCAAAAAAATGATCAGCTTCTTTTTTTACATCGTCTAACGAAAGAGCTTTTTGAGAAAATATTTGGCAATAAAATAAACTAAATAAAAAAAGTATAATTTTTTTATTCAATTTTAATTTAGATGTTAGTAAGGCATTTAACCTTAAATTCATAACTTTTGACTTGTAAATTTACTAATATTAATTTAAGGTAAATTATATCAAGATTAATAATACAAAATATGTTAAATCATTTGTTACTAATTATATTACATAAAGCTAATTTTATTGAATAAAAATTATTTAAAATTTGAAAATTTATATTTTTTTTCTAACTTTAAAAATTAAAAGTTAACTTTAAATTAATTATGATGAAAAAAACAATTTTTTTTTATTTCGCTATTTTTATTTTTAATTATGTTTTATATTCTCAGAATACAAAACATAATAATAATCAATTAACAGGGCTTTCACATTCCTCAAATATTACTACAAAAAGTGTTTCAAAGCTTGCCTTAGCTCCTGCATATGTAACTGACACACTACATTATTTTTATAATAAACAATTGTATAAAATTTCAAATATTTCTGTTTCAGGTTTCCCTTATTATAAATCTCCTGCTGCTACTGGTACTGCTATAACTCACGTAGGTTCAATTTTTTTAAATTCTGAAAACATTGTCATCAATGGTTTGGAGATTATTGCAGCATTTAATAGCGGTTCTGCAACTATTCATAATCTTGTTCGCGGTCGTATTTATTTATGTAATGTTAATGCTCAAAATATTCCAGTTTTACCTGCAATTGATTCTGTTCAATTTACTGTAGGTGGAGGTCAAACATGGATAGGTAATCCCAAAGGTCACATTGTAGGAGGAAATTTTTCAACCCCTCGAGGCGTTAATAGTAATTTTGCAGTTCTAGCAAGAAATATTGAAACAACCGAAGGAGATACAATACGTTTTCTCAGATCTGCAGCAATAACTCAAACCGCATCTGGTAGTGCATCTAACAAATTTGGAGAAGGTTTAGGCGTAGTTAGAAAAGGCGGAATATTTTCAAAAACTACAAATTTTGGTACAGCTTCAATGGGCTTCGGTAATGGTACTGATTACGAATTTTGTGTTGCACCAAGAGTTACTTATACTATGCAATCAAATCATGTTGCACCTTTAGCTGTTCAAAACAACGATTCAATTGAATGTTGGCAGCCACTTACTTTTTCTAATAATTCATCTTCTTTTTTAACCAGTAGATTTTTTAACTTAAATCAATTCTATTTAAAATGGGCTCCATTTGCTTCTTCACCTCCTGGTTATTTTTCTGCTGATTCTGCTGTTTCTTGGAGTTTTGACGATGAAGATATGCTCAACCCTTATTTACGTGGACCAATTTATTTAAAATATGGTCAAAATTCAATCACAAAATACTATGATACTTCGGCTCTAACTGGAACGCCTCCAAGTTGTTTTAATAACTGTAAATTTAAAACTCATTTACGTAAAATGGCTGCCGAAAGTGGTTCTAGTATGAATTATATTTCGGATTCTACATTTGTTATTTGTGTAAGATCTTGTGGTGAGGTTGGAATTAATGAATTAAATCAGCTCAGTAAGGTTAAAATCTATCCAAATCCATTAATCAATAATTCTTCAACGGTTTATGGTTTAGATGGTAAAAATACTATTTTAATATATAATATGATTGGACAGTTAGTTTTATCTCAAATAACAGATAAAGAGTCTGTAAAAATTGATTTATCAAAGCATCCCGAAGGCACTTATCTTCTCAGAATTTTTAATGCTGACAATAAGTTCAAAATCTTAAAAATAATTAATCAAAAAAATTAAATTTATTTTTTTATTAAGACCCTCTTAATTTCAAACATTAAGAGGGTCTTTTTTTAAATAAAATTTTATTGACATTTTGTCACTAGAATAAATATTGGTATTATTATTGATTTAACTAAAATAAAAAATTTATATAACATGGCTACAACAGCAGGAAAAATAAACGTACAAACAGAAAACATTTTCCCAATTATTAAAAAGTTTCTTTACAGCGATAATGAGATTTTTTTAAGAGAACTAGTAAGTAACGCAGTAGATGCTACTCAGAAGTTAAAAGCTTTAGCCAACATGGGTGAAGTAAAAGGTGATATAGGCAAAACCAATATTGAAGTAGAAATAGATAAAAGCTCCAAAACGATAACCATAAAAGATAAAGGTATTGGCATGACAAAAGATGAAATTGAGAAATACATTACTCAAATTGCTTTTAGTGGTGCCGAAGAATTTGTAAATAAATACAAAGATAAAGTTGATAAAAATGTCGTCATAGGTCATTTTGGCTTGGGGTTTTACTCTGCTTTTATGGTAGCAAAAAAAGTTGAGATTTTTTCTTTATCTTATAAAGAAGATTCAAAAGGAGTTCGCTGGGAATGCGATGGAAGCCCTGAATATCAAATCGAAGAAATAGGAAATAGAACTGAGCGCGGTACAAATATTATTTTACACATAGCCGATGATTGTGAAGAGTTTCTTGAAACATCTAAAATTCAGGGTTTATTGACTAAATATTGTAAATTTTTGCCCATAGAAATTAAATTTGGTACTAAAAAAGAACGAGTTAAACCGGAATTAAAAGAAGGTGAGAAGCAAGAAGACTTAAAAGATATTGAAATTGAGGTAGATAATATTATTAACAATCCAACCCCAGCATGGGTTAAAAAGCCAGTTGATTTAAAAGATGAAGATTATAAATCTTTTTATCACGAATTGTATCCAATGCAATTTGAAGAGCCATTGTTTCACATTCATTTAAACGTTGATTATCCATTTAATCTTACAGGTATTTTATATTTCCCTAAACTCTCTAATAAATTAGAGATGCCAAAAGATCGCATACAATTGTATTGTAATCAGGTATTTGTTACTGATAATGTTGAAAATATAGTTCCTGATTTCTTAACTTTGTTACGAGGTGTAATCGATAGCCCAGATATCCCCCTAAATGTCAGCAGAAGTTATCTTCAAGCCGATGCTAATGTAAAAAAGATTTCTAGTCACATTACTAAAAAAGTGGCCGATAAATTAGAAGATCTTTTTAAGAAAGAACGCCCAGATTTTGAAAAGAAATGGGACGATATTAAAATTTTTGTTCAGTATGGGATGATTAGTGACGAAAAATTTTATGAAAAAGCAGCCAAATTTGCATTAGTAAAAACAACTGATAATAAATATTACACCTTCGAAGAGTTTGAAAATTTAGTAAAGCCCCTACAAACTAATAAAGATAAAAAAGTTGTTTATTTATATGCTACAAATATTCAAGAACAGCATGCTTATATTGAAGCTGCAAAAAATAGAGGGTATGAAATATTGCTAATGGAAACTATGCTTGACCCTCATTATATCAATCACATAGAAAGTAAATTAAAAGACGTTTCATTTGTTCGTGTTGACTCTGATACTATTGATAAATTAATTAATAAAGAAGAAAATCTTATAAGTAAACTTACTGAAGAACAACAAAAATTATTGCAGCCAATAATTGAAGCAACTGTAAGTAAAGAACAATTTACTATTGTTTTTGAAAATTTAAGTGAAAATGATCAGCCCATAATCATTACACGTCCTGAATTTATGCGAAGAATGAAAGATATGAATCAAATGGGAGGCGGTGGACCTATGGGCTTTTACGGACAAATGCCCGACATGTATAATTTAGTTGTAAACTCAAATCATCCTTTAATGACCAAAATTATTGATGAAAAAGACCCAGCAAAACAAAACTATCTTGCAAAGCAAGCTTCTGATTTAGCGCTACTTTCGCAAGGATTATTGAAGGGTGAAAATCTAACAAATTTTATTAAGCGTAGTATCGAATTAATATAGATTTATATACTTGAATTTGAGAATTTAAAAATATAATATTTTATATATAGTTTGGTATCTTTTTTTACCTTCTAAAGTTAAATTAGATATATAAAAAACCTTAATGAACAAAAACATATCATCATTAAATAAATAAAACGACAGTAAATAATTAATAAGTATTTATTTTTTTTAATGTTTGAAAAGTATAAATTATTGTTGTAAACGCTATAAGATTTTATGAGAACCATCGCAGAATGGAGAATTGACAGTATATTTACAGTTGCATAAATAAGCTGTTTTTGTTTCGTCAGCTACAAAAACTTTAGGTACAAAAGAAGATCCTTTATGAGAGCCATCGCAAAATGGTTGATTACTTGAATTTCCGCATGAACACCATGCATAAGTTTTTCCTGCTTCTAGATGAACTGGAATTGGAGTTTTTCCTGCAATAGTTGGTTTTTCCATTTTAATATTTTTATAAATATAAGATTAATTATTGATTTTTTTTTATTACAAAATCAAAATTAGCTCACTCTTTTAAAAGTTTAATTATAGATGTTTTTTGGGATGTTATTTTTAAAAAATAAATGCCATTAATTAGCCAATCAAAGTTTTGTTGATCAATATTTTTTCCTGTAAAAATCAGTTGTCCAAAGCTATTGTACAATTCAAAATTTTCATTGCCAAGGGTGTTTTTTAATGTGATTTTATTCGAAAATGGATTAGGATATATGGATAGCTTTGATGAATTAATTTCGTTTAAATTGTTTATTAATTGATTACTTCTAACGCATATTAAATTGTGTTTAGTTGTTTTTGCATCAAAAGTTGTTATTCCAAATTGTGTATACATATACCAAGCATTTGATGTTTGATTTGGAATTGTGGTTGATGACCAATATTTTTTAGCGCTGGTAATATTAAAATAATTTGTATTCAATGATGGGTTTATTAATGTTTCGTCATTAATAGATCGTAGTTCTTTAATGTTTGGTAAACGCCAATCTGTCTTCCCAGTTAGTGTTAATGTATTTGCATAAATTAAAGATTGTTCCCAACTTAAACTATCAGCAAATGGTGTTTTTTCCCAAATAAGATTAGTCATATTATCAGTAATTGTTCCATTTCCATTGTCGCTAAAACGAGTTTGAACTACAACAGGAGTAATTGGATTTCTAACGGCTCTTGCATGAAATTTTTTATTTCCTCCGGCACTAATTGTTTCTGTTTTTGGATGATTACCAATGCCTCCCCCCGCATTAGTTGCCCAAATTTTTGTGATGTCGTTTACTTGTTTATCTATCGACCACCAATATTGTGCAGTGGTTGTTGTAAAAACAGAAGCCTCTAATGAGGGGTTAGAATATTGATGATTCATAATACTAAATAATTCATGTGCATTAGGTAATCTCCAATCAGTTTCTGAGCCCAATATTAAATTTGAACAATATGTTATAGCATTTTCAATGGTCATTTCTCCACCATCAGATTTTTGCCATATTAACCCAGTTATAGTATCGGTAACAGTTCCGTTTCCATTATCAATAAAAAAGGGTGTGTTAATTGAATAATCATTATCCTCACCAAATGTACCAGTATAGCTTATGTTTTGCCCTGTATCCGGCAGGCGTTTCATTGTTTTTACAAAACTTTGACTAAAAAATAATGTTGAGTTAAGAAGTAAAATCCCTGTAAGTAGCTTTTTTTTCATTTTAAATAAATATTTAATCAATCATTAATTTTTTTGTGATTTCAAATTTTGCTGAAATTATTTTAATAATATAAGTACCTTTTGATAGATTTTTTATATCAATATTTGACTTATAGTTATCATTTTTAGAAATCAAATTTCCTTTGAAATCATAAATTGAAATACATTGGATGTCTTTTTCATTAATATCTTTTCTTAATTTAATATTTAATACATCACTCGTTGGATTTGGGAAAATAGTAAATAAATTATCAAAAAATGTAATTTCATTAAATCCCAAAGATGGAACAGTACATTGAGCTTGTCCATTATAATTAGTACTAGTGGTTCCTGTTGGAGTTACATATTTAAAAGTATAAAGTCCGGCTGCAGTTGCAGTATAATTTGTTGCATAACCTACAATCCCATTTAATGAATAGGATGTGTTGTACCCATAATTTGCATTAGCGACACAGGATGTAATTAATGCTCCAGATAAAGGGGTCCAATTTTCGTTTCTTACCGGAGCGCCTTGAGGTTGAGGTATAATTTGTAAATTGGCATCTTCAGTTACTTGTCCAACCATCTTTCCTATCATATAAGGTGCAGTTGTTGTACCGTGATAATGATAAACACCGTTAGTGCCATTATGTCCATGATTAGCATCAAGCGTTGACATAGAAGAACCATTAGGCTCTTGGCTTCCATAAACCGCATATCCATCAAGTCCAAATGCGATAGGTAAGGTTTGAGATGCCTGGCCTAAAGTTATTAAATGCAAAGGGGCGGTATGATAATGATAGTCATCTCCTTTTCCGCAATGTCCACCATAATTATCTAACTGTCCATCTAAATAAGAATCTACACCGGTATTGGTATGATAATTAAAAATTGGAACACCATTTATCGCAATTGCAATTGCACCTTTTAAGAAATGATTAGCGGATACAGGAACTGGATTTGCTGCTAACACTGGATTTAGTGGAATGCTCCAATGATTAGGATTGATATAACATTTTGAAACTGGAACTTGTTGTTGCCAACCGGTATTGGAAATTCCAACCATCATCTGATGGTTGGGGATGCCAGTTGAATTTACATAAAAATAATTAGCATCATATGTTGTGGATACTGTTGATGAAAACTGAGAAAAAGCTGAATTTAGAAAAGCTGGATCTGTTGTTGTAAGAATTTTTTTTGTAAAACCATATAAAGACATTGTAATACCAATAAAAAATACAGGATATAGGTATTTTAATTTTTTTCTATCAGAAAGAGAATAAATGTAAAATCCAAAAAGTAATAATGAAAATAGAATCAGCCAAAATTTATAATCGAAAACACTTTGAATAGTCGATTTTTTTTTAGGGGAAATAATATTTATTCTTTTTATCCAATCATTTTTTTTATTTACAAATGCCTGATCTTGATTTGATAAATAGGTAAAAGGAAATTTTGTAATTACTTTATTAGCATCTTCAATATAAACAATTCCATTTTTAAACATCATAAAAGACCCATCAATAAATTTATTTTCCTTTTGAATAAACCAATGCCTCAGACCAATTTCATTATTATCAATAGAATGAGAGAACGCGAAATTGTACAATAAAATAAATAAGAGTAGCGTAAATTTTTTCATGGGATTTTTTTTGGTAAATTAATTCTTTTTTTTTTGAATTTATTTTGATTATATATTAATAAAAAAACACTCAATTGAGTGTTTTTTTAAGTTTAAGATTCTTTATTTTTAAGATACTCCTTCTGGTTTTGGAAGAAGTGCTTTACGGCTTAATTTAATTTTTTTAGTTTTAGGATCATCTCCTACATATTTTACCTCAATAATATCACCTTCTTTTAAAACACCTTCTAATGTATCGATTCGTTTCCAATCGTATTCACTAATATGAAGTAAGCCGTCTTTACCTGGCATAATTTCAACAAAAGCACCATAGGGCATAATTGTTTTAACTTTAGCTTGATATATATCTCCTAATTCTGGAACAGCAACAATTCCTTTAACACGAGCTTTAGCAGCGTTTACATCTGTAAGATTGGTTCCAAAAATTTCTACAATACCATTTTTTCCTTCTTCGGTAATTACTATTGTAGTATTGGTTGATTTTTGCATTTCTTGTATTACTTTTCCACCCGGTCCAATAATTGCACCAATAAATTCTCCAGCAATAACAATACGTTCAAAACGTGGCGCATGTTCTTTATAATCAGCGCGAGGAGCATCTAAAGCTTTTAACATTTCGTTCATAATATGTAAACGACCTTGCTTAGCCTGCTCCATAGCTTTTTCCATAACTTCATAAGGTAAGCCATTAACTTTTAGGTCCATTTGAACAGCAGTAATTCCATCTTTAGTTCCACAAACTTTAAAGTCCATATCACCTAAATGATCTTCGTCTCCTAAAATATCAGATAAAATCGCATAATTACCTTTTTGGTCGCTTATTAAACCCATAGCAATTCCTGCCACTGGTTTTTTAATTTTAACACCTGCATCCATTAAGGCCAGTGTTCCAGCACAAACGGTTGCCATACTAGAAGATCCGTTACTTTCTAAAATATCACTAACAATCCGAATTGTGTATCCAGTATCCATCGGCACTACTTTTTTTAATGCACGAAGGGCTAAATTACCATGACCTACCTCACGTCTTCCAACGCCGCGATTAGGTTTAGCTTCACCGGTACTAAAACCTGGGAAATTGTAATGTAAAATAAATGTTTCTTCTCCAGTATTAAAAGCGCCATCAATGCGTAATTTATCTAAAGGAGTACCTAAAGTAACGGTTGTAAGTGACTGAGTTTCACCACGAGTAAAAACTGCACTTCCATGTGGAGTTGGTAAGTATCCTACTTCGGCCCAGATTGGTCGAATATCGGTAGTTTTACGACCATCTAAACGTACTTTTTCATCAACGGCTAAACGACGAACAGCTATATATTCAACCTCATGGTAGTATTTGTTTATTAAACTTTCTTTTTCTTTTAATTCTTCGGGTGAATATTGTTTTTTAAATTCTTCCAGAGGAGCTTTAAAGTTAGCTTTTCTATTATTTTTATTTGGATCAAGTTTTTTAGCAGCAGCATAAACAGCATCGTAAGTTTCCTTCATTACTTTAGACTTAAGATCTGCATCATTAGTTTCGTGATTATATTCTCTTTTTGGCTTTATACCTGCTTTGGCTGCAAAATCATTTATAGCTTTAATTTGTATTTTGATAGCTTCGTGAGCAAATTTAATTGCTTCGAGCATCTCTGCTTCACTTACTTCACTCATTTCACCCTCTACCATTCCAATATCGGTAGCAGAAGCAGCAACAATCATTTCAAGAGTATTACCAATTAATTGAGATTTTGTTGGATTAATAACAAGTTTACCATCAATTTTTGCTACACGAACTTCGCTTATGGGCCCATTAAATGGGATATCGCTCACCGCAATAGCTGCAGAAGCTGCTAGGCCTACTAATGCATCAGGTATATTTTCTTTATCAGATGAAATTAACGATAACATTAATTGTGTATCAGAATGATAATCTTCGGGAAATTGAGGACGTAAAGCACGATCAACTATTCGAGAAATTAAAACTTCGTAATCAGATAATTTAGCTTCGCGTTTGAAAAATCCACCGGGAAAACGACCTGTTGAAGCGTATTTTTCCTGATAATCGACTGTTAAAGGTAAGAAGTCAATCCCTTCTTTAGCATCTTTATTACTAACTATAGTTGCTAAAATCATGGTATTACCTAATTTTACTACTACTGAACCATCAGCTTGTTTAGCTAATTTACCTGTTTCTAATGAAATGATTCGGCCATCGCCAATATCAAAACTGTGTGTTATTCCTATTTGTGACATTTTTTTTGTTTTATGTTTCGACGTTTTCGAAACGGATTTATAATAATTGTTTAATGTTTTAATAAAAAAGGCACTTCGAATTAGTTTTCGAAATGCCCCCTGTTCTATATTTTAATCCGAAAATTATTTACGGATGTCTAATGTTTTGATTATAGCCCGGTAACGCATTAAATCATTCTTTTTCAAATAATCTAATAAAGCACGTCTTTTACCTACTAAATTTAATAAGGAACGTTGAGTTCCAAAATCTTTCTTGTTTTTTTTTAAATGCCCTGTTAAATGGTCAATTCGCATTGTAAATAGAGCAACTTGAGACTCAGAACTTCCTGTGTTTTTTTCAGTTCCACCGTGCTTTTTAAAAATATCTTTTTTTATTTGTGACGATAAATACATTGTATTAATTTTTAAGTTTACAAATATAGCCTTATTTTAGATAAAATACTAAATATATTTTTATTAAATATTTTAAAAAAATTAAAAATTATTCTATTAGTAATTTAGTTTGGTAAATTAATTGATTTTGTTCTAAAAATTTTAAAAGATACAAGCCGTTTTTTTGATTAGTTAAATCTATTTCTAAGCACGAGTTTGAGATAGCTATCTTTTCAATTAATTGACCTATTACATTATAAATTTCTATAAAAGCATTGGAACTTGATATATTGTGCTTTAATGTTATTTTACCTTGAGAAGGATTTGGGTAAACTTTTAAAGCCTGGTTATTAATTTGGTTTTTAATATCGATACATACTATAACAGAAACCGTGCCAGTTGATTGGCATCCATTCGAGGGATCGGTTACCATGATAGTATAGTTTCCAACTAAATTTGTTATTAAAGTTGGAGAAGTAACAGCAGGTGCCGAAGCGAGAGGAGGTGCAGACCAGTAGTAATTAAATCCGCTTGAATTTCCGGTAATAATAGGATAGATGCCGATGGTTTGAGTTGGAACATCTAAGCAAAAGGGGTTAGGACCAACTGGATTATTTACAGATGGAAAAACTCTATTATCAAGAACATTGACGGTTTTAGTTGCCACGCAACCATTATTTAAATCTTTTGCTGTTAAACTATATATACCAGCAACATTAGCTATGTAGGTGTTTGAGTTTGAAGAAGGAGTTTGAGGGACTGGGCCGTTCCACAATATTCCAACAACGGCTAAAGAATTATTAAAAAGACCTCCCGAAGGAATGTTCGTAGTACTTTGATTAACAATAATTATGCTTGAATTAGTACATGTTGTAATCGCCATTAGTCCACCTGAGGCAGTTCCTATTGATGTGTTTGGAGGAATTAAGTTCTGATAAATTGGAATTACAGTATTAGTTTCACAATAATTATTGTTATTTTGTACTGTTAAAGTGTAATTTGCAATCAAAGTATTAGTAGCATTATTAGTTGTTAAAACCAATATACTCGGATTTATTATATTACCAGGATTCCAGGAATAATTATTGTTAGAAGAAGTATTTATTGCTTGCAAAATAGTTTGAGAAGTGTTACAATCCAATATTTGGGTAGGAATTGATAAATTAAAAGTTGGACTAATAGTATTAAGTGATACCGTTATTGGAATTTTTGTTTCACAGCCTGTATTTGAATCTTTACCAATAACAGTATAGTTTCCGGCAGTAGTTATTGTAAAATGGTTTTGAGAAATTGAAGTATTTGTTATCGTAGAGAGTGAATAAGTCAAAGTTCCACCAATTGGAGATGTAAGCCCATTTAAAAAGTAGATATTTACCACACTTTTTGTGCTGCAACCCATTGAAAAATTTTGAGGGCTACTAATATTGTATGAGGGAAAACCAGAGCCACTTGTAACAGAAAATGTTTTTGAAACGAAACATCCGTTAGTTAGATTAATTAAAACATGAGTATAAGTTCCTGGACCAGGCACATACAGTGCAGTGGGGGTGTTAATAGTCATCGTACCTCCCAATGGAGATCTAAATTCGTGCGAAACATTAATAATGGGATTGCAAGTGGCTGTTATTGTTTGAACTGCAGGATTTATACAGGTAATAAATTGCGATAATGGCGAAACAGTTGATGTTGGTGCAATGGTGTTCATACCAATTGATAAGGTTTGTGTTACATTTAAATTATTAGAAACAAACGCTGTTATGGTATAATTACCTGCAGTATTGATATTAAAGCTACTTCCTATTGAAGTATAAGTATTTGCATTTAAAGTATAAACAACCACTCCTGAAGTATAATTTGTAATAGGAAACAAAGTAATAGAAGGTACCGCACAAGTTAAGCTAAATACCCCAGAGCTACTATTTATAGTTAAAGTTAATGGCTGGGCAATAAATTTTGTTAAAAACAAAACGAATAAAAAAGCAGTTAGATTTTTTTTCATAATAGTTATAATTTAAAGGTCAATAAAATATTTTTGTTATTTTTTTGCATCTGCTAAAAATTGAGCTAATCCACTATCAGTTAATGGATGTTTTAATAAAGCTAAAATTACACTAAGAGGGCACGTTGCAACATCGGCTCCAATTTTAGCGCACTCAATAATATGCATTGGATGTCGAACACTTGCAGCTAAAATTTCAGTTTCATAACCATAATTATCATAAATAATTCGAATATCCTCAATTAATTTTAAACCATCTGTACATACGTCATCAAGCCTACCAATAAAAGGAGACATGTATGTTGCCCCAGCTTTAGCTGCCAAAAGAGCCTGGCCTGAGGAGAAAACTAAAGTACAATTTGTTTTAATTCCTTTTTCTGTGAAATATTTTATTGCTTTTATTCCATCTTTTATCATCGGAATTTTTACTACTATTTGAGGATGAAGGGTTGCTAAAATTTCGCCTTCTGAAATCATACCATCATAATTGGTTGCAACAACTTCAGCACTAACATCACCGGTAACTATATTACATATATCTAAATAATGTTTTAAAATATTCTGTTGTCCTTTTATTCCTTCTTTAGCCATTAAAGATGGATTAGTGGTAACACCGTCAAGTACTCCCAAATCTTGAGCTTCTTTAATCTGAGCTAAATTTGCCGTATCAATAAAAAATTTCATGTTATCAATATTATATTGTACTAAGTTAATATATTGATTTATATTTCAAACAATAAAAGTATTAACAACATGTTAATTGATATTTTCAGCGCACATCCAAGCAGTACTCCAAGCACTTTGAAAATTAAATCCACCGGTTATCCCATCAATATTTAAAACTTCACCACAAAAAAATAAATTTGGAATAAGTTTGCTTTCCATGGTTTTAAAATTAATTTCTTTTAGAGAAACGCCTCCACATGAAACAAATTCCTCTTTAAAAGTTGTTTTCCCTTCCATTTTTAATACATTATTACAAAGATTTTGAACTAATTTATTAATTTGTTTATTATTAACTTCAGACCAAGGTTTAGTATTCATGATATCTGATTTCATGCATAAAAACTCCCACAATCTTTTTGGTAAACCAAACATAGATTGAGAATAAGGAAGTGCTTTGTGTTTATTTTTTTGAAATTGTTTGATAATTAATTCAATCTCACTAGGTTTTAAAGGATAAACCCAATTAACTGATATATCTGAAAAATAATTTTGTTTAAAAAAATCAGTTGCAGCAAATGCTGATAATTTTAAAACGGCGGGACCACTTAATCCCCAATGAGTTATTAAAACAGGCCCATTAAATTGCAATTTACTTTGAGCTATTTTAATTTGAGCATTCCGAACGCTAAGACCTTGAAGATTTTTTTTTATTGATTCGTTAGGTAAATTAAAAGTAAATAAACTGGGTATTGGCTCTATTATGCTATGACCAAGTTGTTTTATAATATTATATGCATTTGTTTTATTATGACCGCCTATCGCACAGATAATTGCGTTAGCTGAATAGTTTTTTTGATTGGTGATGATGTTAAATGTATTTTGCTTGGACAAAATAGATAAAACTTCGGAATTTAAATGAATGGAAATATTTAGTTTTTTTGATAAATCCATAAAACAATCAATAATGGTTTGACTAGAATTAGAATCAGGAAACATTCGATTATCATCTTCGGTTTTTAGAACAATACCATTTTGTTTAAACCAATTTATAGTATGTTGAACATTAAATTTTGAAAAAACCTGATTAAGTTCTTTATTTCCTCTTGGATAATTTTTAATCAATTCGCTGTTATCAAAACAATGATTGGTAACATTGCACCTTCCGCCACCAGAAACTTTTACTTTTGATAATAATTTTGTTGATTTTTCTAAAATAGTTATGTTATAATTAGGTTTAAGCAAAGCTAAATTGATAGCTGAAAAAAATCCAGCTGCCCCGCCACCGATTACTATTATTTGTTTTGTTGAGTTGATAAATTAATTAATTTAATTTTTTCTTTTTTCCATAAATTAAAAATAATAAAACGGGTAATAAAAATAAATCTGAAATAACTGCAATTATTACGGTAATACAAACTAAAAAACCAAAATAAAATGTGCTATTAAAATCACTTAGCATTAAACTCATAAAACCTCCAATTAAAATAAAGGTGGTTAAAATAATTGGTTTACCTGTTTCAAAATAGGTTCTTTTAAAAGCATAAATTAAACTTTTTCCATAGCCTAACTCTATTTTTAAGCGCGAAATAAAATGAATTGTATCATCTGTTGCAATTCCAAAAGCAATACTAAATACTAAAGAAGTAGCAGATTTTAATTCAATTCCTACGAATCCCATTATTCCAGCAATAATTATTAATGGAAAAACATTTGGAATAATAAAAACTAAGACCATGCGCCAACTTTGATGTAAAAAAAAAGTTAACATCGTAATAATAAAAATAGAAAACAAAAAACCTTGTGCCATATTGCTTACCATGTATTCATTGTTTCTGTCAACTAAATGTGCTGCACCTGTAAGTTTAAACTCCAATATGTTATTATTAATATTTTTTTTAATAAAAGAAATTAATTTATTGTTATGATCATTTACTTTTATACTCCCCATATCTTGAATTTTGGCACTAATACGAGAACTTAACCCATCAGAACTCACAATTCGACTTATATCTTTATTTTTTTTATTTCTTATAAGTTGTTTAGATATAATTTCATAATCTGATGAATCAGGAAAGTTTAGCTTAGTATCTATAAAAGAATTGTGATAAATGGTTTTAACAATATTTGGAGCTGAAATTAAAAAGCCAGCGTTATATTCTTTTTTAATAAAATCGTTTACTTTATTTAATTCAACCATTACCTCATAATCCCATATTGATCTGGAAGTATCTTTAAGATTTATTAGAATTTCAAGTGGTCGAACTCCACTGTAATATTTATCAAAAAAAATAAAATCTTGTTTTATTTTTATTTTATCACTCAGGTCTTCTAACAAGATATTATTAACTTTTATTTTACTTATTCCAATTACAGAAATAATTAAAACTAATATAGAAATAACAAAGATTATTTTTTGGCGTCTAAAAATCCAAAATAAATTTGAATGCATATATTTATATGTTCGATTATTAGATTGTTTTAATATTATTAGTTTTTTTGGAGTAAAAAAATAGAGTAGGGCAGGAAGTAAAGTATAACTCAAAATAAATGCGATAATAATACCAATTGAGGTGTAAATACCAAATTCTCTGATTGGTTTAATACTCGAAAAAAGAAGCGATAAAAACCCTACAACTGTTGTAATTAAGGTCAAAAAAGTTGGGAAGCCAACTTCTTTAATAATTAATGAATAAATTTTACTTTTTTCGGTTCCTTTAGAAACTTCATCAAAATATTTAGAAAAATAATGAACTACATCACTCATTCCTGCTACAAATATCATTATTGGTAACATGGTTGTCATTATGTTAATTGACTTTCCTAAAAGGGACATAATGCCTAGTGTCCATACAACAGAAATAATTACTATTGACATAGGTACAATTACTCCATAAATACGTTTAAAGCTTAACCATAAAAATATAATAACTAAAAAAAGCGACACAGTCATAAAAATTGCAAACTCTTGTTGTAAATTTATTAGATATGCTTTTTGAGCAAAAATTCTTCCTACATAATGAATTTCATCAAATTTGTAATATTTAAGAGTTCTTTCAATTTGGTTTGCCAAAGTATCTGAAGCATTTTTAGTTAATTCATCGTCTGTTTTTATGTAAAGACTTAGTGATTTTGAATTTGTTGGAAAAAAAGAGCCAATTAGATGAGGTGATTGATAAATAGCAATACTGTCTTCATTGAATAAAGATGAGTCATTAAAGTGTAATAACTGTTTTTGAATAGGTAAAATACCAGATAAATCTATTGTTTTAATGTTAGTTGGTGATGTTACTTTTTGAATATAATTAAATTGACTAAGTGCTTTTGTTAAAGCATCAATTTTCATTAAAAAGTGTTTATTAAAAATCCCAGCTTTATTTTCTATGGCTATTATTACAAACTCGTTATCATATTCAAAAGTTTTTCTGAAATTGTTATATAATTCTAGTTCATTGTCTTCGTTGGGAAAGAAATCTTCAAAATCATAATTAAATGATAGTAATCGTAGATTAAAACTAAAAAAAATAGAAATTACAATTACTGCAATTAAAACAATTAAATTATATGATTTTTGATTTTTGATATTTTACAAATTTAGTAACAAATCAATTTATTTGAGTATAATTAACTTTATTATGACATTATTAATATATTTAAAGATGTTATCTTTGTATATATTTTAATTTATAAAAATTATGCCTAAAGGAATATACAAAGTCCCATTAGCTATTAACGAAATAATTCGATCTTATGCTTCAGGAAGCGCTGAGCGCATAGAGTTGAAAGCTATGTTAAAAAAATTAAGAACTATTGAGATTGATATACCAATGTATATTGGTAATAAAGAAGTAAGAAGTGAAAATAAAATTCGATTATCACCACCTCACGATCATAAACACACGTTGGGGTATTTTTATAAAAGTGATAAAAGTCATGTTCAACTGGCCATCAATGCTGCTCTAGAAGCAAAAGAAAAATGGTCTAATTTGAGTTGGGAAAACCGTGCGAGTATTTTTTTAAAAGCAGCTGAGTTAATTGCAGGACCGTATCGCTATAAACTAAATGCAGCAACTATGTTAGGTCAAAGTAAAAATGTTTTTCAAGCCGAAATTGATAGTGCTTGTGAAATTATTGATTTTCTGAGATTCAACGTACAGTATATGACTGAAATTTACGACGAACAACCAATTTCTGGACCAGGTGTATGGAACAGATTAGAGTGGCGTCCTTTAGAAGGGTTTATTTATGCACTAACGCCTTTTAATTTTACAGCTATTGCAGGAAATTTACCAACTAGTTGTGCTATGATGGGAAATGTAGTCGTATGGAAACCAAGTAATACACAAGTATACAGTGCAAATGTATTAATGGAAATTTTTAAAAAATCAGGTCTACCTGATGGTGTAATTAATTTAATATATCCAAGCGGACCCGATGCTGCTGAGGTCATATTTAATCATAAAGATTTTGCAGGCATACATTTTACTGGAAGTACAGAAGTGTTTCAAAATATTTGGCAAACCATTGGCAACAATATTCATAAATACCGTTCTTATCCCAGAATTGTTGGTGAAACAGGTGGAAAAGATTTCATAATGGCTCATAAATCAGCCGAAGCTAAAACTTTGGCAGTGGCATTATCAAGAGGTGCCTTTGAGTATCAAGGTCAAAAATGCTCAGCAGCATCCCGTGCATACATTCCATCTAATTTATGGAATGAAGTAAAAACGAATGTTTTGGAAGATTTAAAATCAATGAAAATAGGACCTACCGAAGATTTTACTAATTTTATTAATGCCGTTATTGATGAAAAAAGTTTCGATAAGTTAGTTAAATTTATTGATTCGGCTAAGAAAGACGAACAAGTTGAGATTATAGCAGGTGGAAATTATGATAAAACAAAGGGTTATTTCATTGAACCTACTATAATTGTAGCTAAAGATCCAAAATATGTAACCATGTGCGAAGAATTATTTGGACCTGTTCTTACAATTTTTATATACGACGAAAACAAATATGAAGAAACCTTAGAATTAATTGATTCTACTTCTATCTATGCTTTAACAGGAGCTATTTTGAGTCAAGATCGTTATGCAATTGAATTAGCTACTAAAAAATTAAGTAATGCAGCAGGTAATTTTTATATTAACGATAAATGTACAGGCGCAGTGGTAGGTCAGCAGCCATTTGGTGGTTCAAGAGGAAGTGGAACAAATGACAAAGCAGGGGCTAAAATTAATTTATTGCGTTGGGTTTCGCCTAGGACGATTAAAGAAACATTTGTTCCGCCTATAGATTATAAATATCCTTTTTTAGAGGCAGATTAAGTTAAATTAAATAAAAAAATATTAAATTTAAAAACTACTTAACAAAAAGTTATTTTTTGCTCTTATTCCTTTTTCTGTTTTTTCAAGTTTGATACACTCAATATTTGGATCGTGTTCAAAAAATAGTGTCCAGTCGTTATCTAAAGCTGTTTTTAAAATAAAATCTTTTTCTTTTAAAGTTTCTAGAGGTCTAATGTCATATCCCATTACGAAGGGAATTGGTAAATGACCAACACTTGGTATTAAATCTGCCATATAAGCAATTGTAGATTTTTTATATTTTATAATTGGCAACATCATGCCTTCGGTATGCCCATTTACTTCAATAAATGATAAATTATTAATTAAAGTACTTTGCATATCAATGAAATTTAATTGGCCACTTTCTTTAATTGGTAAAATATTTTCTTTTAAAAAACTTGCTTTCTCACGACTATTTGCATGAGTTGCCCAATTCCAATGTTTTTCGTTGCAGTAATATTTTGCATTTTTAAATGCTGGTTCTAACTTTGTTTTATCACTATTGTATTTAATACTTCCACCACAATGATCAAAATGTAAATGAGTCAATATCATATCTGTTATATCATCCATTCCAAAACCATATTTATTCAAAGACTTAAGTAAGGTATCGTTTCCGTGTAAATAATAGTAACCAAAAAATTTTTCATCTTGTTTATTCCCCATTCCATTATCTATTAATATTAATCGATTTCCTTCTTCAATCAATAAACAGCGTAAAGCCCAACTACACATATTATTTTGGTCGGCTGGATTAGATTTATTCCAGATAGATTTCGGGACCACACCAAACATAGCACCACCATCTAATTTAAAATGACCAGTATTAATTGAATATAAATTCATATAATATATAAGTTATTTATTTTAATAAACTTGAATAAAACTAAGTTTTAGGTTTATTTATAATTTTAGGATTTGGAACTGGTTTTTTTACATTAGTTGGAGAAGAATTGAAAAAAGTATTCGGTGAATCGTTTTTATTTTTTTGAAGGTGAAATATAAATCCAATACGATAAAAAAGTAAATCACTTGTATTAGCTTTCATTATTTTGTAATCAAAATTTTCAACTCCATTTTTTGCAAGAGAAACTGAATTAAGGTTAACAAAATCAGTTTTTGTACCATTAGAATAAGAAACTCTCATATCGAATAATATATTACCTGTGATATGATATAAAGTACCAAACCCAAGTCCGTAGTGATTTGTATTATTACTTAATATTAAAGTTGAAGTTGATTTTTGATAATCTATTGGTGCTTTGTAAAAGGTATTTATTTGATTTGTTATAAATTGTCTTAATGCAAGATTAAGTTCAAAATAGGGTTCCCATAATCCATAATTAAAAGTGAATTTTGGACCCAAAAATAACCCTGAACATAAATTTTCAAAACGTGAATATCCTTTATCGTTATTAGAGGTATTAAAAATAATAGAATCGATATTTTTATGACCATGCCACTGAGCATCAAGCCCAATAGAGAGCCTTAGGCTGAATGATTCTTTTTTTATTAATTGATTACTTAAGTATTCGAAAGAAAAACCTAATCCATTTTTATAACCAAGATTTTGTAATGATTTTTGAGGACTGCTTGCATTAAAATAAAAACCTATATTTTGCGATTTTAAATTAGTAAACAGAAAAAAAAAGATTAAAATAAAATATATATTTAATTTTAAAAGCATATAAAATAATCACTAATACTATTATAATTTAAACTAAATTAAAATCAATGATTGACAATAATTTTTTTAATAACTCTTTCAGTTCCGTTTGAAATTTCAGTAAAATAAATTCCGGCAGGGTTATTGCTTAAATCTAAATTAATTAGATTATTGCTTACATTTTGCAAATGTTCCGATGATATTTGCTGGCCAATAGAATTATAAATTTTTATAAATAATTCTTCTTCTTTTGGAAGGGTAAAAATTAAATTAAATTTACCACTTGATGGATTTGGCATAATTGAAATATTCGAATTAAAGCTTGTAATATTTTCTTTAATACCAACTATAGGACTACAAGTAATTTGAGGAATAATTGCCAATTGAATTTTTGCGCTTCTAAAGGTTCTAAAGGTTCGCCATGTATTATTATATTGTAAAAACCAGCTACTAGAATCATTTGATATGTTAGTTTTTGTATTGCTAAATATTTTTATTGAGTCGCTTGACGAATTAAAAGGAGTTTGAACAGAAGCAAAAAACCCAGATATATTATTGATTAATATAGGTGATTGAAAATTAAATTTATACGGAATAATTTTTGTAGTTGTAAATGTGTAATTAGGGCTACCACAATATTTAATAGTATTTGTTTTTGTAGAAGCTGCAATACTTGCTAAACTTTCGCTTTGTTGCCCTAATTGAGCTCCAGGCCCAGAATTAACTGCGCCACCATAAAGCCTACATAAAATTTGTGTATTAGAATTTGGAGATGATGCTTTTGTACCTGAGCTATCAAATAAAACAATAACACTATTTACTTGAGGAAATTGGGTTGCAGAAAAGGAATTACTGGAGTAAAACTGAGCAAATTCTTTATCCTTATAACAATTTGTGCCTGTTAAAAAACCTGCAAATCCAGTTTGGCAACCTAAAACTAAACTATTATTTGGTGCTTTGTACGTTATTAATGTATCAGTTTTTTTAATAATTCTTATACTATCAATGCAAGGTGTTGGAGTTGAACAATTAGTAACTGAATTTACAACAACACTATAAGTAGAAGCATTTAAACTATTTGTTGCAACTAAAGTTAGAGTATAGTTACCTACCGAATTAAAAGTTATTGCAGGATTTGGAGCAGAGGGTGAAGGGAAAAATGATCCTGGTGGTATAGAACTCCATATAAATGAGGGCTGAGGACCTCCTGTAGAAGTATTGTTTGGAGTAAAAGCCTGCCCTATGCATGGTATTGCATTTACATTAAAGCTTGCCAATGCTGAACTTGTAGGTAATGCAAAGGGAGTGCATAATGAGTGAGTTCCCAGTAAATTACGTTGAGTACATTGACTCATAGCAGTTTGCATACGAATAGATTGACCAATTGTAAACATATTTTTGCATACATCGTCAGTTCCATCCATAAAATTCATAAACATTTCTCCATTTGGGCTTTGACTCACCCCACAACGATCAATATGAACAGGATGAGTTAAACAACCTGTATTTTCTTGTTTGGAATAGGGTGTATCGTTGCAATAATCGGACAAACAATTTCCATCACCCCAAATTTTTCTTAAACCAAGCCAGTGTCCAATTTCTTGAGTAGCAGTTCTTCCTTTATCTCTTGGAGCTAAAATAGTACCAACTGTACCAAAATTTTTTGTCCATATCCAGATACCATCATTTAATGCAGTTCCGATACTTCCGCCAAATAAACCAGATAAATTTGTTCCTGCTGGATAAGTTGCATAAGAACTTAAGGTTGAACTTGGCGGTCTATCACTAATCCATATATTTAAATAACGAACAGGGTCCCATATTGAGTTTAATTTGACAGTATTTTCAATATAATTTTGAATATTTAAAGTTGCAGTTGTTGGATTTTGCCATGCATTTGTTTGAGCATTGATTCGATCTATCCCTCTTTCAGTTAAGGCTGCACCATTTGGATTTTTGGTTGCAAAACAAAATTTAATTCCAGTATTAGAAACTAAATTAGAAAAAACAGCTGGCACATTACCTACATTTAATCCAGTGCCAGCAAAGTCATTATTTAAGACTGTTAATTGAGAATAAATTTGATTTGAATCAACATTAGGGAATGTTCCCAATGCCTCTCCAAAATGAACAATATGAACAATTATAGGTATAGTATAATTAACTATTTGAGATTTCCCGCTCTCAAGATTTTTAGTAAATTTTTCTACTTCTTTGTTAAACCAATCATCCCATTGCTGTGATGGTTCTGGTGTGCCACTTTTGGAAATTTTTTCTACATTTTGAGCGGAAATTATAGATGAGCTAAAAATAAGGACAATTAAGAAATTTAATATTTTATTCATAAAAAAAAATTAGATGCAATAAATTTAAGATAAATAAAATCAGTATAAAAATTTTTTTTTAGTTTAATTTGTTTAATCTAGCAAATTTTAAAAGTAAACTTTTCTGACCTCCTTTTTCGAAGAGAATATTTGCTTTTGTTTCGGGCCAATTTCCTTCAAGAAGAGAAATTTGCCCTTTGCCAAATTTATCATGCAAAACCCAGTCTCCTTCTAATAAGCTTTTATTTAAATTGGTGTCTAAATGAGAAGAAGAGGGAGATAAGTTAGAATTTATTCTAATGAGTTTTTTATTTGAAGGGTTAAAAGCAATAATATTTGATTTTTTATTTTCAGAAGAAGAGTTATGATTCAAGTTATTTTTTTTTAAATAATTATTTCTAAAACCCTCAAAAGAATCATCTGAAAACTTCTTTTGAAAACTTTCTTGAGGATAATCTATATACTTAGGATCAATTTCATCAATAAATCGGCTAGGTTCGCAGTATGTTATGTTTCCAAATCGATATCGCGTGGTTGCAAAACTTAAAATAGCTTGTTTTTCGGCGCGGGTAATAGCAACGTAAAATAACCGACGTTCTTCTTCTAAATCGCTTCTATCATTAATAGATAATTGAGAAGGAAATAAATTTTCTTCAAGACCAACAATATAAACATAGGCAAATTCCAATCCTTTTGCAGCATGAACAGTCATTAAACTTACTTTATCGCCTTCTTTATCATCTTCTTTATCAACATTGGTTAGTAAAGTAATTTCTTGCATAAATTCATCTAATGTTTTTAACGAATAATCTGTATCCTGATTAAATTTAAGTGAGTTAGAGGGATCAATTGCTGATTTAATTACATTATTTAATTCATTTTCTTGAGGTGTTCTTGGTTGTTCGACAAAATCTTTAATCCCATTCAATAATTCTTGAATATTTTCATATCGGCTTACTCCTTCGGGTGTTTTATCGTTATATAATTCTTTTACTATTCCACTATTTACAGCTATTTGATTTGCTAATTCATAAGCATCTTTATATGCTAGTAAAAGGTTAAAGGAATTTATTTGAGTTACAAAATCATTAATTTTAGATGAAATACCTGTATTGATACCTAAATTAAATTCTTTTAAATTACTAATCACCATCCAAAGGCTAATATCATGTTCTAGAGCGGCAACTGTAAGTTTATCTATTGTTGTTTGACCAATTCCTCTGGCTGGATAGTTAATAATCCGCTTTATACTTTCATCATCACTATTGTTTATTATTAATCTGAAATAGGATAATAAATCTTTAATTTCTTTTCTTTGATAAAAACTAATTCCACCATATATCTTGTAGGGTATGTTTAATTTTCTCAGCGCTTCTTCAAATGATCTGGATTGTGCGTTGGTTCTGTATAAAACTGCAAAATCACTATTCATGACTTGATATTGTGCTTTTGTTTCAAAAATATGATTAGCTATTTTTAGACCTTCTTCGTTATCTGTATTTGCTTTTATAACTTTTAATAGAGTACCATCAGGGTTTTCGGTAAAAACGGTTTTTTTTAACTGTTCTTTGTTATTTGCAATAATTTGATTTGCTGCTGCAACAATTGTTTTTGTACTTCGATAATTTTGTTCGAGTTTATATGTTTTTAGGTC
>SXGQ01517324.1_pt1 | contig 25344 bp, 20 predicted proteins | sample 3178371 | NCBI WGS metagenome assembly SXGQ01 (sample SAMN11356859, study PRJNA531348) | freshwater metagenome | isolation source: freshwater sample F1-20 | place: China: Fuxian Lake, Yuxi | collected 2017-12-25 | reverse complement strand
CGTCAACAACGCGGGCATCGAGACGATCATCCCCTTCCTCGAGATGACCGAAGCGCAATACCAACGTGTCCTGGATGTGAACCTCAAGGGCGAGTGGCTTTGTGCCCAAGCGGTAACGCGTCGCCTCGTTGCCTCCGGAAAGTCCGGGGCTATCGTCAACATTGCGAGCATACAGTCGGGAATGGCCCTTCCGGGACGAAGCCACTACGCCCCAAGCAAGCGGGGGGTTGAGGCCCTCACCAGGAACCTAGCCTCAGAACTCGCTCCGCACCATATCCGAGTGAATTGCATCAATCCCGGGCTTGTTGCGACGGATATGACCGCGTGGGTCATGGACGATGCTGTGGTCCTTCCCATTGTCCTGAACAACATTCCCATGAAACGCGCTGGAGATCCCGACGAAATCGCGAAGGTTGTAGTCTTCCTCGCAAGCGACGACTCTTCCTACGTTACTGGACAGTGCATTTATGTCGACGGTGGATGGATCGTCACCTGATCCGGGAACGTGCAACAGGACCGCATACCGGCTGCCATGACGTAACTAACCGACCGAGAGGAACCTCCACGTGAGTTCACGACCGAGGGCGCTGCTCATCATGGGTGGCGATGCCTATCACAACCTGCCGGAACATTACGAGGCTATCGCGGGTCTGTTCGCTGGACCGGCCGGGTGCAACATCGTGGTGACTGACGACCTCCCTGCCCAGACGCACGCATCCCTCTCAGCATATGACCTCATTGTCCTCTGGACCACCATGGGCAAGGGGCCACCCGAGGCAATCGGGGCCCTTTTTGATGTCGTGCGCGAGGGCACACCACTGATCGGACTACATGCCGCACCATACACCGTTCGGATGGTCGAAGGTGGCCCGGAGGCGATTGGATCCTCGTACATAAAGAGGTTTCCGCACCTCCCGTACCAGACGATAAAAGTCGATATCGCTGATATCGCCCACCCGATCACCCACGGCGTGAACTCATTCTCGATACTGGATGAGTTGTACTGCCTGGAGGATTTGCCGGCCGACGCAACGGTGCTGGCTAGCTATGACGGGCGTGCAGCTTCGGCTCCCTATGTGGTCCCGGAAGGCCGTGAACCGAACCCCTCCCACGCTGACGCCCATGCATGGCGGATGACGCAAACGCATGCACCACTTCTTTACACAAAGCCATTGGGGAAAGGACATGTTGTTGTCAATGCCCTTGGCCACGACGGGCAGGCGCTGACCAACCCTGGCTTTCGGCAACTTACCGTGCAGGCAGCGCAGTGGTTGCTTGCGGGTGCCAGTCCGGCAACTCATTGATGCTCACTCGGCATCGGATGGGGTCGGAAGCCTAGGCTAGCGTCAAGCACCACCGCGGCGGGTACGATCCCGCGCATCCCGAAGGGGGTGGGAGGGGCCATGAAGATCACGGCGGTGCGGTCGATCACGGGCGGGATACCGATCCCGGGTGGCGGGTTCGCACCGGCGTGGTGGCCAGGGCAGGTAATCCGCGATCTCTGGTTCACACTGTGCGTGATCGAGACGGACGCGGGGATCACCGGTCTTGGCCCGGGTGGCTTCCGAACGGGAGGGTGGACCGGCGAGGCGTTCATCCGCAGGCACTTGCTGGGTCGCGATCCGCGTACCCTCGACATCGGGGCATTGGCCGAACATGCCGAGTCGCTGCCGATGGCGAAAGGGAACCGCCCGGTCGCCCTTGAGTTTGCCCTGTGGGACCTGCTTGGGAAGGCCTGCGGGCAACCGGTTTACCGGATGCTTGGCGGATACAAAGAAGCGATCAAGGCTTATTGTTCGACCGGAAGCGTGACCGATGCCGGAAGGCACATCGACTTCGCCCACAACGCAATCGAACGCGGGTACCGCGCGATCAAGTTGCGGATGCATCGTGCGACGGTCGATGACGACTTGGCGGTCGTTCGTGCGGTGAGGGATGCCGTTGGCGACCGCTTGGAGATCATGGCCGACGCAAACCAAGCGCAGAACCCGTACTGGACGCGCGCCGACGCGTTACGGGCAGCCCGCGGCCTGCAGGAACTGGGGGTGTCGTGGCTTGAGGAACCGCTCGCCATGCACGACGGTGAGGGGCTCGCAATGGTGGCGGGTGCCGTCGACATGCCGATTGCCGGCGCCGAGAACGAATACGGGATGCCTCGCTACGCCGAGTTCCTGAAGCGCGGTGCCCTCGACATCCTGCAACCGGACCTTGAGGGGTGTGGGGGCTTGCTTGAGTGGCGCAAGATCGCGGCGGTGTGCGAGGCGTACCGGGCGCCGTGCCTCGGGCACGTGTGGAACAATGGCCTGGTGGTGGTGGTCGCCCTGCACGCAAGTTGCAGTGTGCCGAACGCGCCGTACCTCGAGGTGACCGACGACCCCTTCTGGCCGGCACGCGAACGAGACCTGATCATGACCGAACCGCTTCGCGTTGTCGACGGCATTGTGCAGGTTCCGACTGGTCCCGGGTGGGGCATCGAACTCGACTGGGACGTGGTGCGAGCGCACACGACGTCCGAGACAGTGGTGACGTTGTAGGGGATTGAACGCCCGCTACCGAACCATGGCGAACGTACGCGTTGCTACTGCGCCCGGGGTCTGCTTGCGGCCTACCGCGCCGGCATCGGCGCGATCCGGCGGAGCGAGGATGCCGACACCGTTCCACTTGCCGTCAGGGGTAACGTCGTCGAACGGGTGAGGCGCAGGAAGACCGCTTGCCCGAGTTGGCGCGTCAAGTCATTCGGGGGCGGGTCGCAACGGTAGCCGTCCCACCCGCCGGCAAGCCCACGACCGAGTTCGGGCGCCGTTGCAGGGATGGGGTTGACGGCGGTACGCAACGCCCCGGCGGTTGACGGCGCACTGGACGTCACCGACGGGCTGACGAGGTTCCACCTGGTGACGCTGCGAGGCGCGATCGGTGTTGCGGTTGAGGCGCAAACCACGACAAGGAACGTGCCGAGCGACGCAAGTCCGGTGCGTCGCCACGGGTCACCGGCTGACCAGGTCGCACGCGACGACGTAAACTCGTCCCGCCTCGTGCTGGTGACGATTGCCTGCAGGACGGCAGTTCCGAGGATGAGGTCGGCGACAAATGTCTTCGGTGGTTCGATCGCCGCAAGTACGTCTGACGCGCGCACCATGAACGACGCCACGGTGGCCATGGGAAGCATTGGTTCGAACCACCCAGTCTTCCCCACCCCCACTGTGGCGGGACAGGGGTTGGGAGTGGGGCCGTCCGGCGCTGTTACCAGGCGGTGGCGCCACCGTCGAGGGCAAGCACCTGACCGGTGATGTAGTCCGAGGCCGGCGACGCGAGGAAGACCGCCACACCGGCGAGGTCGTGTTCGGACCCGAGGCGCCCAAGCGGCACGCGCGACACGATCGCCTCCTCGTGCACGCTGACCAACCCTTCGGAGAGGCGCGTCGGGAAGAAGCCCGGTGCCACGGCGTTTACGGTGATGCCGTGCGGTGCCCACTCGACGGCGAGTGCCCGGGTCAGCGCCTCGACGCCCCCCTTGCTGGCGGTGTATGCCGCGGCGCTTACCACCTGCGGATCCGTGCCACGGCTGGCCATGATGGAGCTGACGTTGATCACCTTGCCTCGCACGGGTGCCGCGCCTCCGGACGCCGTGGGCACGTCGGCACGTTCGATCACCTCGCGGGCGAAGCGTTGGGTCAGGGCGAAGGCGGCGGTCAGGTTCGTCTCGAGGACCGTCCGCCACCGGTCAAGCGGGTGGTCGAGGCTTGGCGCGCCCCACGTCGTGCCGGCGTTGTTCACGAGGATGTCGAGGCGACCCCACCGGTCGAGGATGACATCCACGATCGCATTGCGGGACGAGGCGTCGGTGACGTCCGCCACCTGAGCGAGGGTCTCGTGGCCCTCGGCGGCGAAGGCGGCGGTGGTCTCGTCGAGCCACGCGGCGCGCCGCGCGGTGATTGCCACGCGTGCGCCTGCGGCGGCAAGGGCGGCGGAGATTGTGCGCCCGAGGCCACGGCTACCCCCGGTGACGAGAGCGACCTTGCCGTCGAGGCGGAAGAGCGGTGCGACCGGTGGCACAGCGCTCATGCCCGGTTACCCGCGCGCCACGGCGGCGCCCTCCGCGGCCCACACGAGGCCCCGCACCAACATCGGCAACACGTGCGGTACCTCGAAGACGGAGGCCACGTGCCCGAGGCTGGTGTAGAAGACGCGCCCGTGCCCCCACCGCTTCGTCCACGTCACCGGCATCACGACGCCTGGTGCTTCGTCGCGGTCGACGGCATCTTGCAGGGCTTGGTCGAAGTTGTGGCCGGAGGCCGCCCTTATTGCCACGTGCGTGGTGGCGTGCACGGTCACGCCTGGGTCGACGTGCATGTAGTACTGCTCGGACTGCACGTGAAAGTCTGGTACGCCGTCAGTGGAGACGTGTGGCACCGGGCCGATGCGGACGCGGTATTTCGCGGGGGCGTTCCCGGGGTGGGCGACCCACTGCCCACCGGTCATGAACTGGTACTCGGTGTCATCTCGGAAGGCATCGCACATTCCGCCGTGCCACCCCCCGATGCCAACGCCTGCGCGCACCGCGTCGATGATCGGCCGGGTGTGTTCGCGTGTCGCGGTGCGGTCCATCGTGCGCATCGGCACGATCAGGTCGAGCGTCTTGAGGTGGTCGGCGTCGAGGACGCGGTCGATTGAGTCGGAAATCTCGACGGTCGCTCCGAGGTCACGCAAGGCGCCGGCGACGCGATCGGAGGTCTGCACCGGTTCGTGGCCATCCCACCCGCCACGCACGATCAGAACTTCCATGACTATCCCTCCTTGGGGGCGGTTGCGCGGTCAACTTCGGCGACGAAGGCGTCGATCTGCGCGCGGCAAACATCGAGACTGCCCTTCCAGAAGTCGACCGACGCGAAGTCCATGCCAAAGCGATGGCCCAGGTCGGCGGCGCCCTCCATGCCGGTATGTGCAAGCAGGTTGTCGAAGCCGGCGCGGAAGTCATCGGCGTCAGCGCGGTAGCGCGCATAGAGGCCGAGGCCGAACAGCAACCCGAACGTGTAGGGCCAGTTGTAGAACGAGCGTGAACTGTAGTAATGAGGCTTCATCGCCCACATGTATGGGTGAAGCTTGTCGGGGTCGAGGCCGTCGCCGTACGTCTCGAGTTGCGCCTGGCGCATCGTCCCGCACAGTTCCTCGACCGACAACTCGCGCCGGGTGCGAAGGTCGAAGATGCGCGTTTCGGTGAGGAAGCGCGAGTGGATGTCGACAACGATCTGCGAGGCGTTCTCGAGGAAGGAGTCAAGCATGGCGAGGCGGTCGCCACCTTGTGCGTCATTCAGGGCGGCGGTCGTCACGAGGGTCTCGCTGAAGATGCTTGCCGTCTCGGCGAACGGCATCGGGGTCGACCGTTGCAGGGCAGTGCGGTCAGCCAGGTTGACGTTGTGGTAGGCGTGGCCCAACTCGTGGGCGAGGGTCTGGATGCTGTTGAAGGACCCGGTGAAGTTCATGAGGATGCGGGACTCGTCGCCCTGCATGCTCATGCAGAAGGCGCCGTCGCGCTTGCCGTCGCGCGGTTCGGCGTCGACCCAATGCCCGGCCATGGCGCGGCGTGCGACGTCGGCCAGGCGCCCGGAGTAGGTGCCGAACTGGGCAATGACGTACGCCTCGGCCTCGGCGTAGGTCCATCGGTGCGCGCCCTTGCCGACCGGTGCGAAGAGGTCGGCCCACGGCAGGGCGCCGGGGTGGCCAAGCAGGCGGGCCTTGGCGCGGAAGTACCGGCGAAAGTCCGGGAACGACGCGACACACGCCGCGTGCATTGCGTCAAGGACCTGACGGTCGACATTGTTTCCGAACAAGGCCGGTTCGAGGGCGTCGTGCCATCCGCGTCGTGCATTGAGGGTGGCGACCTCGCCCTTGATGCCGTTCATGGCAGCGGCGAGGGGCACGCCGACGCTCTCCCACCCCCGCAACTCTGCCTCGTAGGCGGTGCGTCGCACGGCGGCGTCTGAGTCGTGGGCGAGGCCTCGGACGGCACTCATCGGCAACGTCAATGTCTGCCCGGCGCGTTCGTCGGCGACATCGTCTGGCAAGTTGAGTGTCACCATCAGTCGTGAGGTGATGTTCCCGTGCAATTTCCCCCACGCGCTGCTGCCCGGGAGCGACAGACGGGCGGCGAGTTCCTCTTCGCCCTCGGCCATCTGGTGGCGCGCGGCGACCTGCGCCTTGCGCACGGCGAAGGCGTGGTCGCGGGCAACGGTGGAGGCGCCAATGAGGGCCTCGGCATCGAACGACCCGACCCACGCGGTATGGCGCGTGCGCGCATTCGCGAGGTTGACGAGGAGGGCCTCGAGTTCGGAGTACGCCGCGGGCGCCGTAGTATCGCGCGCGTCGGTCGAGATGAAGGCGTGGAGGTACGACCCGATGATGCGGGTGTCGTCACCGATGCCGTTGAGGTCGTTGGTGATCTCTTCGTACGCCGCAATCGTCTCCGGGGTGACCGGGACATCTGCCTGGCGACGGATGCCGTGGGCGTCGACCCGTTGGCGGACATGGGCGACGCGCCCGGCGAGGGCCTCGACAGCATCGCGGAACTCAGGCGAGTCTACGGCGGGGAAGTACTCGGAGACGTCCCAACGTGGCAGCGAGGAGATCATGGAAGTGTCGCTGGACATCGGCCCTCCGGTACCACATTGAATAAGACGCGGAAGGCGTCTCAATCCGCACTATACCGCGGTACCAGCGAACGTCCGGTAGGACTTCTGACACTCTCGCGTGCCGATGAGCGAGGGGGAACCGGACACGTGTGGCGAGACAGGGACGAGGCTCAGCCAGTAGGGAGTAGGGCGAGAAGGAGATGTGCCGTCTGGGAACGGTTCTCACGTCGCCGACTGTCCGGCCGGCACCCCCGGCCTCTTGACCTTGACGAAGCCGCGGGAGCAGGTACATTCGAAATCGTGCGCCCTTTTGACCCTGCCTGAGGACCTCACCCCATCCTTCGGGGTCTCGAGGCGATTGAGACCGTCGGGAGAAGTGTGGTGCTCAGGCAGGTGGTGGGAATCTTCGGACTTTGTGGATGGTTAGGCGTTCGGAGTGTCGGTGCCACTCCTGACCGGGGTCGGCACCCCGGTGCCGGGCGGGCCACCGCGGCGTCCACCCTCGCCGTGTCCGCCCTTTGGTCCGGGCATCCCTCCCCAACCACCCCGGACACCTTTGCCCGGTACGGGTGCAGTTCGGGTCATGAGATCGCCAATCATTGCTGCAGCCCGCTCTTTCATCTTGGTCGCTTGATCGGCAGTTGCCTTTCCAGCCTTGACTGCGTCGTCGATGCGGGTCTGGGCCTGCGCAACGAGGGCCGCCTTCACTTTGGACGGATCGGCGTTGTGTGCCTTGGCGACGTCGGTCAGGGACTTGCCGGGAAGTTCGGTTCGCAACCGGTCGACGGTGATGCCGATCGCCGTGGCCGCGGCATCGAGGGGCGGTGGACCTGCAGCTGGGCCACCGGGGCCACCGGGGCCACGGCCCATTGGTCCACGCGGGCCACCGTGGTTGTGATCAGGAATGCCCAGATCCTTGCGAACGTCCTTCATGGCGGCGTCAAGCTTGGCTGGCGCGATACCAAGCTTGGCAGCGAGGGCGGCCATGAACCCGGCCCTGCCACCTTGCTTGGCGGTTGGAGTGGGTGCGGCTTGGGCGAAGGCTGATCCGGCATGGTAGGCAATCGTGGCACTGCCGGCGACCCCGACCGCGAAGGCGGAAACGATGGCGGTGCGTCTGGTCATGAAGCGCATGGTTCGTGTCCTTGCAGGGAAGGGTTCCTGTCGTCTCCCGTTTCCCCATGTTCAGTATCGGACGCCAATGCTAACGCCTCGTAAAGCGCGGGTCGGGGTTTTGCAAACAATTCCGACCCGGTCTAGGTCGCACGAGGTGACCGTGCCGGATACCCTTCACCCGCAACCCGACGCGCCCATGATCGATGCGATGACATGCATGCCGGGGTACGAGACTGATGCTTGGGGGATCCATGACGACGACCACGAAACCCGCATCACGGGAAACCGACCCGGCCGATCCCTATGGCGAAGTGCGTCCTAATGGCGCCCTCGGCGTACTGGCGGTTCCCGATGGACCACTTCGGCACGGCACGGGGCGTGAGACGATCCGACCGGATGTGATTGCCACGGACTTTTCGGCGACGCGTCCGCGATACGTGGTCTCCGTCGAGGAGTACGTGCGGTTCCACGAACAAGGGTTCCTGGTCGTTTGTGGCCTGTTGAACGAGGCCGAGATTGCCGAGCTTCGCGAACACGGGGCAGACCTGATGCATGGCCGGGTGGCCGTGCCCGGGATCGAACCGCCAACGCCGGGCATGACCCTTGCGGAGATCGAAAGCCGTTACCTGCGCATCCACATGCTGCACCGGCATCTCGAGATCGAGGAGCGTTACCTGTTGCATCCGCGGGTACTAGATGTCCTTGAAGCGCTGATCGGCCCTGACTTGCTTGCCTTGCAGACGATGTACTTCATCAAGGCACCTGGAGGCGCGGGTCAGGGCTACCACCAGGACAGTTACTACATCCCGACCTATCCGGATTCGCTGTGCGGGGCATGGATTGCGATCGACCGCGCGGACGAGGCGAACGGATGCGTGTGGTTCACGGTTGGGTCCCAACACGAACCGATTTACCCAACCGATGACCGCATTGGGCAGAACCACACCAACCTCGGCGACCTCTCAGTGGTGGCGAACGTGAGTCACACCGACGAGGAAGTCAACACCCTCTCGCGGATCGCAGCGAAGTATCCGGGGCGCGAGGTTGCAGCGGTTGCGAACCCGGGCGACGTGGTCTTCTTTGCCGGGCATGTGCTGCACCGGTCGCATACGAACCACACGACCGACCGCTTCCGCCAGTCACTGGTCTGCCACTACGCGAATGCGCGGAGTTTCACGGCGTGGGGCAATCCGGGACGCCAGGAGATTGCGAACGGGTTGCATATCCTTGCCCGGGGGGCAACCCACCTGCCGTTTGCGGAACCCCGGTTCGGGACGCCCTGCGCCGCCAACTCGCCGGTTGAGGTGCCGACGGGCGGTGCGCCACTTTCAATGATGGCGGATGGTGATGACATGCGGGCGTCGCCCCAAGATGTCGAACGGAATGACCCGACGATGATGCGGGCGCATGACACGCACACGATCCATGGCTAGGGCACGCGCCCGGAGGCCCTGTTTACACGATCAACTGAGGGGGAGAGACTGATGGAGACGAACTACGATCTGGTCCTGAAGGGTGGGCATGTCATCGACCCGGCAAATGGGATCGACGCAATGCTGGACGTGGCGGTGAAGGATGGGCGGATCGCCGCCGTCGGGGCGCATCTGGATGCGTCACACGCGGAGACGGTTGTCGATGCCACTGGCCTGACGGTGTCACCGGGATTGATCGATATCCATGTCCATGTCTACCCGCATTTCAACCGGCCCGAGGGCGTCCCTGCTTGGGATGCGTCGGTCATCGCGGACGCGCATTCGTTCCGTGCAGGTGTCACGACGTTCGTTGATGCGGGATGCGCGGGTGCCGAACACTTCCAGGACTTCCGTCGACGCTTCGTGGAGACATCCAAGACGCGCGTCCTGGCGTTCGTCAATATTGCAAATGGCGGGATGGGGCCCCGCGAACAGGATCCCTTCGACTTCAACGTCGACGCGTGCGCCCACGCGGTGCGTGAACATTCCGACGTCGTCGTCGGGGTGAAGACCGCGCATTACTGGACGCAGCTTCCCTGGGACGACCTGCACACACCGTGGGCGTCGGTTGATGCCGCGGTTGCTGCCGGTGACAAGTCGGATACCCCGGTCATGGTCGACTTCTGGCCCCGTCCCCCCTTGCGTGGATACGACAGCCTGTTGCTGGAACACATGCGTCCGGGAGACATCCACACGCACGTCTTTGCCCAGCAGTTCCCGATCGTGGGGGATGATGGCAAGGTTCTCGATCACATGTGGAAGGCGCGTGAACGCGGGGTCCTGTTTGACCTCGGGCATGGCGGAGGCAGCTTCTGGTTCCGCAATGCCGTGCCTGCCTTGCGTGATGGGTTCATGGTCGACAGCATCAGCACCGACCTTCACATGGGAAGTGTGAATGCGGCGGTGTTGAATAGCCTGTGGACGGCGTCGAAGTGTCTGGCCATGGGCATGTCCCTGCATGACGTGATCCGGACGTGCACGGTTGGCCCGGCGAAGGCGATCCGTCGGCCGGACCTTGGCACGTTGTCGGTCGGATCGGAGGCGGACATTGCAGTGTTGCGTGTCCTGCCGGGCAAGTTCAGCTACACCGACTGTGGGCGTGCCCGCTTCGACGGCGAAGGCAAGTTGGAGTGTGCCTTGACCGTCCGCGCCGGGAAGGTCGTCTGGGATCCGACGGGCATGTCGATGCCACTGTGGGAGAACGCCCCGGCACCATACTGGCGTGTACCCGCGCTTCAGGGATGATCAGCCGAGGCCCTCATCTTGTCCCCGTCCAATAGCGTGATGGGATACGGGGTGAGGGCCTTTGGTCAGGTTCAGCCAGTCGGCCCGACCAAGTCCCAACGATTGCCGTAGAGGTCCTCGAAGACGGCGACCATTCCGTACGGGTGCAAGACGGGGCCACGGACGATTGTCGTGCCGAGTTCGACAAGACGGTTGAAGTCGCGCTCGAAGTTCGCGGTCTCGAGGAAAAGGAAGACCCGTCCGCCGGTCTGGTTGCCAATTGACGCAACCTGTGCGTCATCCGACGCGCGCCCGAGTACGAAGCCGGGGCCACCACCGGGTGGACCGATCACCACCCACCGTTTCCCTTGTTCGGGCACCGGCGTGTCTTCCCGGACGACAAAACCAAGGCGATCGCGAAACCACACAATCGTTTCGTCGTAGTCCCGCACCACGAGGGTGACCTTTGCCAATCTCATCCGAGGCGCTCCGGGTTTGCCATCACTGTTCACTGTGGGTGCGCTTTGTCGCCCCACGTCTCATCCGATTGCGGTGCGCGGTGCCTTGCCAAGACCAAGCACGTCTTGGGCGTATGCGACACTGGCTTCGAAGTGGTTCCGCTGCTGGCGTCGCAAAACCTCGGCGACATCTGGCGCGGTATCCGGGTCGATGAACCCCATGATCTGGTCAAGCGGGCCAGTGCCCAGTCGGTGTCCACGTTCCACAAGGCCTCGGTACGCCACCAGTGAGGCCTCTGGGATCTCCGGGTAGATCGCCCGGAAGGCGCGTCCGGCCTCGTTTTCGGCTTCGAATGGGATCACCCTTGGGGCCATGCCATTGATCGTCTCGAGGTTGATGGCAATGTCGGGACACTCGCGATCAAGGGTTGCGATGATCGCATCCAAGTCGACGGAACCGCGTCCCAGGACGGTCCATTGCGCCCATGCCCCGTCGGGATGGGGCCAGACACAGGTATCCCGGAAGTGGGTCGTGACGATGTAGGGCGCGAGGACCGATGCGGAGTAGCCGGGTTCTTCGGCGGCGAACGTCGGGTTGCCAGTATCGAGGGTCACCGCACACACGTCGGGGCCGACCCGTTCGACGAAGGCCCGGAGTTCGTGCGCGAGGAAGTCGCCGAACCCGTGGTTTTCGACGGCGATCTTCAGGCCGAGATCACGTGCGAGGGGGGCAACGGCGGTGATCGCTTCAGCGCAGGCGTCGACGTGTTTCGCAAACGGGACTGAACCGTGGCGGTCGACCTGTGCCCCGAGGAAGCACCGAACGAACGGCACCCCCAATGCTGACGCGGCGTGAATCATGTCGGTGAGTTGGGTCGCGGCGTCCCCCCACTTCGTCGCAAAACCCACCGCATGGCGGTCGATGCTGCCCATGCCGATTTCGAGGTCGATGCCAGAGCGGCCGGCGTGTGCCCGGACTTCGGCGAGATAGCCGGGATCATGGGAGGCGAGGTTCTCACGGGTCGAGTACTGCACGACATCGAGGTTGAGTTCACGGGCGTAGTCGATGAACCCGAAGGCATCAAGTCCCTGATATCGGAGGCTGAAGGTATCGATGCCAAGGCGTCGTGCCATGATGGTCTCCTGTCGTGCGTGGGTTGGACCGGGCCAAGCGTGGTTTTGCGTGATCAGGGCATGTGCCAGGTGCCGGCGGGGTCACCGGAACGGATCACACCTGAGCTTTCCAGGAAGCGGCGGTCCAGTTCGAGGATCCGTGGCGCAAGTGGGCATGCATGGGCGTAGCCACGGTCTTGGCAAAGACGTTCGGCGAGAGTCTCGGTGGTCGCTTCGCCCTCAAGGGCATGCAAGGCCTCGGCAACTTCCATTTCATAGGTATTGACGTGCTCAAGGCAGGCACCCAGGTAGTACGCGATGTCCGGTGCGCCGGCGATGTGGCAGGACGTGAACGGGTTGTACGGATGCGCCGGGAGGAGGTGGGCGGGATGCAGGGCGGACACCCGCGCGATGCTCTCGCGATAAGCGTCACGGTCGTGGATGATGGCGATGCCTTGGACCGCAGTGGCTTGGGCCTGGAGGGCATCACCGCAGATCAGGACATCTCGGTCGCGGTTGTACAGCCCTATGGACCCTGCCGAATGCCCGGCAAGCGAGACGACTTCCCATACTTGACCGGCGAGGTCAAGTTCCTCGCCCGCGACAAGTTTGCGATCGGCGGTGTGTGGCGGGACGGTTTCACCGTCGAACTCGCCTCCCCTGAGGCCATCGGCATCGGCCTCGCCAATCCAAACTTCGCACCCGGCAGCGTCCCGGAGGGCGACATTTCCAAATGTGTGGTCACCGTGGTTGTGGGTGTTGATGACTGCCATGAGGGCATCCGCCGAGTACCCGAGGGAAGCAAGGGCAGGCAGGATGACCGTGGGAACGGTGCGGGGCCATCCACTATCGATGAGGACCGGCGGTGCCTGGTGGGTTGGGTCAACAAGAAGGTATAGGGATAGCCAGCAGTCCGGGACGTTCAGACCCGGCGCGAGGCTTTCTCGCAGCTCATAGATGCCGGGCAACACCTCGATGGGTTGCCCGGTACCCACGTTTCGGGGTTCGTCGCGGTACGGATTAGTGGTCATGCGTATCCTCGCCAAGAGGATACGGGGACGGTGCTGCTGAGGCGAGGTGACGGTTTTCTGGTCAATACCCGCTTACTGCGACGCCCGCAATCAGCAACGGGGTCCCTTGGTGCATCGCCGTCACTCCCTAGGCATACCCCATCACGCGGACGCCCTTGTTTTCAGGCGCTCATCTGTCGCCTTTGTCCCCACAATGGGTCTGGGCGGCGAACCGAAACTGGCCAGATCAACTGGGGGGAGGGGGCGGTAGAAATTTCTCGGTGCCCACCCAAGCGTTGCGACAGGACAGTTGTCAGGGCTCGAAGGCAAGATGTGGGCACTCCGTCGCCGACCATTGCGTCACAGAACGGTCCAGCGATCGGCGTCTTGGCGCACGCGACCTACGGCGGCCATCTGGTTGAGGTAATCGGCCAGGATTGGGGCGGCGAGCACCGGCGTCCGCGGTTGATCGGCGCAGATGGTATCGGCGATTTCGGCGATGGTTGCGGATCCGCCGGCGTTCCGGATGGCACTCGCAAGGCGATCATCAATGGAGTTGATGGCGTCAAGCGAGACATCGACGTAGCGGCGCACTTCCGACGCCGGGGTAATGTGGGTCGGAGGGAAAGGCATGTAGGCGTGCGCCGGGAGCAGGTGTTCGACTGGAAGTGCGTGCACAGTGGCGAGGGTCGTACGGTAGGCCGGCCGGTCGTGGGCACCCGGTACGCCTTGGGTGGTGGTGCCACATGCCTGGAGGGCATCACCGGTGAAGAGGATGCCCCGCTCACGGTCGAAGATGCCGATGCTGCCGGGACTATGACCGGGTAGGTCAATGATCTCGTAGTCGCGTCCGGCAAGCTTCACGGTTTCGCCACCGTCGAGGAGGCGGTCGGCCGAATGGGGAGGGATCTCGTCGGGGCCGAAGCGGTCGCCGCGGAGGAGTGCAGGGCCGTCGAGACGCCCGATCCAGATCTGGCATCCGGTTGCTTCGCGCAGCGGTACGTTCGATCCCGCGTGGTCGTGGTGACTGTGGGTATTCACCGCTACCTTGAGGTCGGATGGTGCGAAACCGAGGGCTTCGAGGGCAGGCAGGATCACCGTGTGCGTCGATCGAGGAACACCGGTGTCAATCAGGACGGGCGATGCGTGGCCGGTCGGGTCGGTGAGCAGGAAGAGGGAGACCCAGGTCTCGGGCGTATCGAACGCCGGTGCGAGGCTTTCACGGATCTCCCAGATCCCGGGGAGAATGGCAATTGGATGGCCAGTCGCGACATCGCGGGCCTCGTCACGGAACGGGCTGACTGGATGGGGCACTGTCTCGGTCCTCCTGTTCCATTGGTGCTCGAATTGTTCGTTGGTCCTGAGTTCGACCCCACCCCATCGCCCTGATTGGAACACGCTTCGCTCGGCCACCGCCTGCACGTCCCCCGATCGAGACGGGAGGTTGGATCACCCTGAGTTTCCCCACGGGAGATAGGGGCTCAGTCGAAATCCCGGCGGGTGAACAGGGCGTGCACATCGTATCCATCGGCACGCAGACCGTCGGCACCACCTTCAAGTCGGTCGACGATGACGAGTACCCGGGCGACGGTGGCCTTGGTGTCACGTTCGATTGCCTCGATGGCGCGCCGGGTCGATGCACCGGTGGTCATGGTGTCCTCGACGACGATGACCGGGGCACCGTCCTCGGCAGGGAATGGTCCTTCAACCTGTCGGCCGGCACCGTGCCCCTTGGCTTCCTTGCGGACGCTGAACATGGCGAGTGGTCGTGCGGTGATTGCACTTGCGTACGCGATGGCAGCGGCGATTGGATCGGCACCCATTGTCAGGCCGCCGACGGCACGGGCGCCGGTGAGGTCCGCGGTGAGGTCGAGCATGATGGCGGCGATCAGGTGCATGCCCCGCGGATCCATGGTGACTTGTCGGCAGTCGACGTAGAAGTCGCTGATCGCGCCGGATGACAGCTTGAACGAACCATGGCGGACACTCCGTTCGTGCAAGAGGGACCTTAGTTCGTTGCGGGCGGCGGTGATGTCCATGAGGCGTGATCCTCCGTCTCCGGCAGGATGGACGTGCCGAGCGAATAGACGGCCGACACGTAACCGCAACCATACCCCACCGCGCCGCCGCCCATTTCCTTGCACGCTCTTCCGTCGCTTGAGGAGTGTTCCGGCGCGCGTGCTACGCTACCGTCTCGGAATCGGTGGCGTCGCACGCTGCCATCACAGTAAAGGCCGGGGGGAGACATCAGATGAGCGAGCGGGTCAATCGCGCGATCGAGTTGCTCAGTCAGGGGCAACCGATCTACTACACGGGTTCGGGCGAGCGGTCGTACGAAGGTGGGAAGAAGGCGGCGGGTACCTGGGCCGACTTCATCATGTATGAGTTCGAGCATGAGCCGTTCGATCTGACACGCCTGCACGAGTACATGCGTGGTCTGGTTGACGGTGGCCCGACGCGCAGTGGCCATCGCACGCCGGCTGTCATCTGTACGCTGCCCTGCGAGGGGACCGATCCGGTCTCGATGAGGGCAAACTCCTGGATGGTGAAGCAGGTGCTCGCTCAGGGTGTCCATGGCCTTCTCCTTTGCCACGCGGAATCTCCCGAGGCAGTGAAGGTCTTTGTCGAGGCGGCCCGCTATCCGTTTGCACCGCATTCAGGGTCGGGCCTCGCACAGGGCCGTCGTGGGGCCGGTGGGCAGGGCATTGCCTCGCAGGTCTGGGGCATGAGCGGGGTGGAATATGTGCACAGGGCCGACGTCTGGCCGCTGAACCCGAAGGGTGAGATCCTTCTCGGGCTGAAGATTGAAAACCACCGCGCGGTCGCGAATGTCGAGGCGAGCGTTGCGGTTCCCGGCATCGGCTTTGCCGAATGGGGCCCTGGCGACATGGGAATGAGTTTCGGTTTCCCGGACAACCACGACGAGCCATTCCCGAAGATCATGGAAGATGCACGGTCACGCATCTTCGCTGCCTCGAGGTCGGCGGGGATTTCGTTCCTCAACACAGTCCGCGAGGATGATGTGGAAATGCGCATCGATGAGGGCGTCCGCATCTGCGCCGGACCGCACGGCGAGGTGGCTGCTGAGAAGGGTCGTCGTTACACCAAGCGCACGATGCCCTGGTAAGGGGTTCATCACCCCACCGCGCCAATGTCCGTATCTCCACACGCTTGTTCGTCGGTTGCGTGATAGTGGGATCGAAGGCGGACCGGCCGGGCTTGTAGGGAGCTCGACCGGTTCGCCTCTTTTTGTCGGGTGCGCTTCAGTCCGGCCTGCGGGCTGGTTTCCCTGATGCCTGATGCGGGCCGGCGACGGCATTCGTCGGGCGGATGAACGCCTCGCTGCTCGGTTCTCGCCGGTCAGGGTGCGATGTCGACGTGGATGGTGGTGCCGGCACGGACAACACCAGACTGTGTGGGAACAGCGGCACCCCATCCGTCAATACGCACCGCGTTCACGGCCAGGATTCCGTGGGCAACGGCGATGGAAACGGTGACGGCCCCGGTCATGGTCCGTTGCTGCGAGACGGTCCCCCATGCATCGCCATTCGACCACGGCCAGTTCACGGTGTCCGTTCCATTGTCCATCGTGCCAATCGTGAAGACACCGGTCACACCTGACCAATGGAAACCGGTCAAGGCGAGAATGGCGCCCCAGGCAAGCATGGCCCGGGCGTAATGGTGGCCACATTCGGCCTCATCGAACGGATTGCGCCGCTTGCCGTCATATCGGGCGCGGATGTCCCGGATGACCCGGAGACCCTCGTCACGGAGCGAGGCATCGGCACGACCCTCGTACAACATGCCGACGGCCGCCGTGTATTCGAACCCTGTCATCACTTCGGCGTAGTACGGGAAAGGCAATGCCGGGCGTTCGCCCCGCGGGTAACTCGCCATCAGGAGGGCGGTCTCGTCGCCACCAACGTAGGATCGCATCGGGTTGAAGTGGTCGTGGAAGCCAGACCTCCGATTGTGGCGCGCGATGCTGTGCAGGGTTGTGCGGATGTGCCCGGGTTCAAGCAGGTGACCGAGGCCGTTCACATGGGCCAGGACCTGGCCGATCAGTTGGTCGACCAGGCAACCTGCGCCCAGTTGCCATTCGGGTGAGTTCGGGTCACGTGCGCCCATCGAGGGGTGGCGGAGACCCGGTGCGACGGCGTCCCACGTTGCGGGCGGCCGGATCTCGTGGTCGTAGTATTCGCCGTTCCAGAGGTTGGCATCCATCCACGCGCGCCCAGATTCTTCAAGGCGGGTGCATTCGGCAGCGAAGTCGGGTTCGCCAACCGCGCGGGCCATGTGAGAGGCGGCACGTAACGCACCGAGGTACCACGCACCCATCTGGATGTTCGGGCCGAAGTACTCGACATCCATCGTGTTGTGTTGGGTGCCTTCCATGACACCGTCGCGGTCGGCATCCCACCCACCCGGGATCCAAGCGTAGGCAAGGGAGGCGCGGACCCGAGGCCAGAGGTCGTGAAGGAGACCGGCATCGCCGGAGAGTTGCCACTCGCGGTAGGCCTTGAGGATGCATCCCATCTGGCCATCGGCCGCGGCGGGGTACGAGGCGTTCCGTTCGCGGGCTGCCGGGAGGTCGAGGGGCAGGGCAATGCGGAAGGCCATATGGCCGTCGTCGCGGGTTGCTTCACTGAACTCGAGACGCCGGGCATTGCGTGCAAGTTGGCCGAACAGGAAGGGGACGGTCTGCTCGTAGTTCCAGACGTGGGTGCAACTGCCGTAGCAGCTGCCGGTGTGGTCGAAGGTCCCTTCCCATCCCCAGAAGTTTCCGTCGGGAGTTCGGAAACAGGTCTGCGACCGGAGGGTGGAGATGTTGAAGAGGGCCGCCTCTTGCACCTCAGGAGGCAGGTCACTCATTGCCACGGTGCGTACAAAGGCGAGAGACCGATCCTCAAGCGCGTCGAGGCATGGGGTTGCTTGCATCGCAACGTCCCATGCATCGGCAAAGTGGGAGGTGTATTCGTTGCCAATGACTGGCAGGCCAAGCGCATTCGCGCCACCACCCAAACCAACAGCGATGCCGTCGGGTGTCCAAGACAGTCGGTTCGGAAAATGCCACGACAGGGTCAACGGCACGGTAATCGATGTTGCGGCGGGGACAGTGGTTGCGACGACGACGGTTGCAATCGGTGCCTGATCGGACGGGTTCGTGTCGACTGGTGTGACGCGTCCGATTGCAGTGAAGGTGTCCCAGAACTCGAGGAGGGCGCCGCCCCAACCGGCGTTTGTCCAAGCAACGCGTGTTGTCACATCGGGCATGGGTGTGGAAATGGCCACGGTGCCCCAACACTCGTCGGTGGGTGAAAGGCCATCGGTGCGCAGGAGGACACCGGTCAGCGTTCTTCCATCGGCGATGGTGCCGGACCGGACCTCATTGACATTGCGGTTTGGGGTGCCTGATTCGCCATTGGTGCCGATGAAGTTCCGCAGGACGAAGGCAACGGATGCCTCGACGGGGGTGGAACCCGGGTTTGTCAAGCCGATTTGGAGGGCAACTAGTGGAAGGCTGCTGTCCTCGACCGCCCCGGGCACGAGAGGGTTCCATGCACCAAGGGATACGTGCAGGGGAATGTCGGCGTCTTGCAGATCGACCCGCCCGAATGGGTATGCCGCGCGGAAGGTTGCTTCGCGGAAACGTGGCAGTCCGTGGGTCGGTGCGGTTGCACCAAGCGGACCCTCATAGAGATGATCGTCCAGGGGTCCTTCGAGCGCGCGGACGGCAATGGACCCGGAGGCATCGCAGGTTCGCAACGCAAGGAACGCCGGGCGTGGTGCGAAGCCCTTGGCTGATCGATTGATTATTTCCCAATCGCGCAGGTCGCCTCGACCGCCGAGAGAAACGGTGCCGGTACCGATACCACCGACGGGCATGGCGACCCGTGCGCGGTGAGGGCCGTCATAGGCGCGAATTGATGGCCACGAGTGCGGGCCAGTTGGTGGCGTGGTGGTCATGTATGGGCCCAGTCACGGCGGTTCTCGTCACCCCATCCGAACCCCATTACGCACACGCATCTTCGGGCCAAGAAACGGAGTTTCACCCCGGTGTATCCTCGCGCAATCATCACCAATTTCCGATGCAAATCGCGGTGTCGGTTCCAAATCGCGGTAGCGGTTGCCGCTAGGTCCCATTAGGCCCATAATGTAACCGGTTTACCTGGCAACCACTGTGTGCGCTTCTGGTCTGATCAGGCGGGCACTTGGTAGTGGTCTGGTGCGGTGTGACGCTTGGTTCGTGTCCGGAGGTGGTGCGGGCTTGGCGAGGCGTCTGTCACAAGTTCCAAAAAGAGGGGGATGAAATCATGGGCGCAGCTTTATCGCGTCGTGGCCTGCTGTCGAGTGCCACAAGGGTTGTGGGAGCAATGGCAGCGGTCGCCGGAGGTATCGCACCGGGCGTGGCCGGCGTCGCACAGGCAGGCGTTTCGGCCATGGCGAAGGTTTCAGGGAAGTTGCAGGTCGTCACAATGGTCGACTGGCACCCCGAGCACAACGTCTTTCTCAAGAAGACCATCAACGAGTGGGCAAACGCCAACGGAATTGGCAGTTCGCTTGACCTCAGCGATGTCGCTGGTTTCCTCGGTAGCAGCGACATCTACCAGAAGCTGCAGGCGCAGAAGGCAGCGAACCAACCGGTCGACATCATCATGCGTGACCTTTCCGCGAGGAAGTTGAATTTCTTTGACCTGACCCGTGATGTGAGCACCCAAGTGAAGGCGCTCGAGATCAAGTACGGTGCGGTCAACACGGGTTCCCGCGCCTCCCATTTCGTCGAGGGGAAGTGGATCGGGGTTCCTTACTACGACCGTTCTGGCGCCTACTGGGTTCGCGAGGACAAGTTCGCTGAATCTGGCTTCTCGATTGAAGCGGGAAGTTTTGACACTTGGGACAAGGTGCGCGATGCCTGTCTGGAAGTCTCCCGCCCGGCAGAGAATTTCTATGGATGGGGCATGACCACCAACCGGTCTGGTGACGGCGAGTCGCTGGTTCAGACCGTGATGCAGCAGTTTGGCGGGGCGCTTGCTGACGAGACTGGCGAACTGGTCACGCTGTACTCCCCCGAGACGATCGATGGCATGCAGTGGCTTGCGGACTGCTACCTAGACCGCAAGTATCAGAACATGGTTCCACCCGGGGTGAACGCCTGGAATGACCTTGGAAACAACGAGGCTTACCTCGCTGGCGTGATCGGGTTCACTTCCAATGCGGGAACGATCTTTGCGAAGGCGAAGTACGATGGCAACCCGGTCGGTGACGTCACCATGCTGGTGCCGGTTCCGATGGGCCCCCTTGGGATCCGGTTGCAAGGGTCGGCCCTGCACTATCACTACTACATGAAGGGGTCGCAGAACTTCGAGGCAGCGGCCATGTTGAGCGAGTTCCTTCTGACCGAAGAACAGCAAAAAGCGATCCTCAATATCAGCTTCGGTTACGTCGTGCCGGCGTGGGCCAAGTACTGGGACCATCCCGATGTCACCCGGAACCGCATTGCCATGGCGTTCAAGAAGGTGGCGATGAATGAGCCACCATTCCAAGGAATCGCGTGGCGTGGACCGCTGTCGGAGGCATCCGAGGCCGTGAGCGACTCGAATGTCATGACCGACTTGATGGGCGAGGTCCTTGGTGGCAAGCGCGTGGACCTTGCCGTGCGTGATGCCCACCTTCGCGCGATACAGATTTACAAGGACTTTGGCAAGAAGGGCGCATAGACGGCATTCGAGTTGCTTCGCCGGCCGTCTGCGGAAACGTGCGGACGGCCGGAGAGCATCGTGGTGATTTGCGCTCGCCCCACCCTGACGGTGTGTCATTCGCAGGGGTAGAACTTGCCTTTTCCCCCTGGTTCATTCGCGCGGCGAAGCGGCTTCCTTTCGGGCTTTTCATGTGCTCAGCATGAAGCAGGCATTTCTTTCCCACCACGTCGCTGCACAGGGGGCTACATGGCAGTCTTGGCGAACCCCGACAATGTTGTAGAGATAGCGGTCCGTAACGCGCCTCGGCGACGTTCACGCTTGCCGGGCATCATGCGCCGTATCTTCGGTGAGGACTGGGCGACTGGGTATGTGTTTGCGGCCCCGATGCTCCTCCTTTTGGGAGGATTGATCGCCTGGCCACTGCTCCAAGCCTCACACATGAGTTTCTACAACGTCATCGGCGACCGGTGGGGTGCCTTTGTCGGTCTATCGAACTACCAGACGCAGATTGAAGACCCAATCTTCCGACGTTCATTTTGGCTGACGCTCCAGTTCACAACAGAGGCTGTGCTGATCAAGTTCTTCATCGGCTTGGCGACGGCACTCGCGCTCCACAATGTGAAGCGCTTTTCCGGCATCCTGACCGCACTAATCCTCGCACCGTACATCGTGCCGGAAGTGGTAACGGCGGCGACATTCCGTCTGATGTACAACCCGCAATTCGGGGCATTGAACCTGACAATCGGCGCGGTGTACGACCTGATTGGTGGTGCGGAGGTTTGGGGACCGGCATTCAAGGGGATCCCGTGGCTTGGTGATCCCAGTATTGCGTTGCACGCCATGGTTGCGGTGAATGTGTGGAAGGGCGTCCCCTTCTTCGTCCTCCTGTCGCTAGCGGGCCTCAAGGCACTCGATGCCGAGTTGTACGACGCGGCGGCCGTTGATGGTGCAAATGCCTGGCAACGGTTCCTGCACATCACTTTGCCGGGACTGCGCTACGTGATCATTGTCGAGACCTTGTTCTCCACAGTCTCGACTTTCAACACGTTTGGTCTGGTTTACCTGATCACTGGCGGTGGTCCGGGAGGTGCCACCCGCCTTTACGCCGTGCGTGCCTATGAGTTGATCGGCTCGCTCCGGTACGGCCATGCCGTCGCTGTTGCATTGCTCGTCGCTCCACTCCTTGGCTTGGCGGTCATCGTGCTTGGCCACTTCATCCGCGCCGGGCAGCGTGGGGGGCAGGAACAGGAGAGTTCCGTATACAAGGGCGTTCTGTTCGTGGTCTGGCCCGCGAAAATGGTCATCCGCCTGATGGTGGCAATCTTCTGGGCGGTGAACGAGGTGATCGAGAGAGCGTTCGGCGCGGCAAGCCGGGTGGTCTTTGGATCAGGTCAGGCGTCCAACTCCCTGATGCAACGACGCACGTCCCGTTATCTGGCTAATGTCGGGATCAGCCTGACAATATTCTTGGTGACGTTCATGGAACTGTATCCCTTCTACTGGATTGTCATTACGTCGTTCAAGTCGGTGATCCAGTTCCAGAAGTTTGAATCGATCTTCTGGCCTTCACCATGGACGCTTGTCCATTACCAAGAAATCTTCACGAATACCGCCCAGTTTCCGCTTTGGCTTTCCAACACGGTCAAGGTGGCGGTTGTGTCCATGGCGATCAGCTTGATTGCATCTGCACTTGGTGCCTACGCCTTGGTGAGGCTCAGGTGGCGAGGCGCCGGGTTTGTGTCTACGGCCATCCTGCTCACCTACCTGATGCCAGGGATCATGCTGGTTATCCCCCTGTACCAGATTTTCGCGACCCTGCAATTGACGAATTCGCTGGGAAGCCTGATGGTGGCCTATCCGACATTTCTCCTGCCATTTGCGTGCTGGCTACTGATGGGTTACTACCGGAGCATTCCCGAAGAACTTGAGGAAGCGGCGCTCATCGATGGGTGCAACCGGTTCCAGGCGTATTTCCGCATCGTGCTGCCCTTGGTTCTCCCCGCATTGGTGGCAGTTGCACTCTTCGCGCTAACGAGCGCGTGGAACGAGTTTCTGTTCGCCTTCGTGTTCATCCAGAGTAATAGCGGGACGACGCTTCCGGTTGGACTGGGCAGGTGGATCATTGGGGACGTGTTCCGCTGGGGTCCCATCATGGCCGCGTCGGTCGCGATGGCCGTCCCAGTTGTTGCGTTCTATGCAATGGCGCAACGTTTCCTTGTGGAGGGCTTGACGGCTGGCAGTGTCAAGGGTTAGCAAACCTGACACCTATCGAGGTCTGCTGGGCTTTCACACGCTCATGCGTATCTCGGTCTGAGTGAAACCCGGCGGTTCCTGGCTGCAAGGCCACGGTCACGTGGTCAATTTCACTTGGCAGCTGGATAACTCGAGGGCAGCGAGGGTCGGGATGCTCTCTGCAGAAATTCCACTACCCCAGTGTCGTGCTCAGCTGTCAGGGCAGGTGCTTCCGAGGTACAGGTCACGATCAGGACGAGCGCTGCCCGTACCGGTAGAGCCACGCCATGGCAGCGGAAATGGTTCCGATTGCAAACGCCGCCATGCTCCCCCATGCTCCCCAAAGCGCTACAGAAGCTTCACCGGGGTCGAGCAGGTTGTTTGGCACCGACGTCCCGGTCACCGTGGCGATAACGTTCCACGTCGACAATGTGCCGACCGTGCCAAGAAGCACGGTCCACCACTTGGAGAATGTGATGTCACGCGGGTCGCGCAAGCGTGAGTGGATGGCGGTGAAGACGGCCAGACCCAGACCGGCCAGTGGCACAACGAACAGGGTGAGTTTCGGCAACGTGGCGGGTGCTTGCGGTTGTGGTGGCACTTTGGTTGCAGTGGCCTGAGGCGCGGTGTTGCCTCCGGCGGCGGCGAGTGCAGCGCGTTCGGCAGCTGACGGCATGGTTGTCGGGGCGATTGAACCTGGAGCGAACGTCGGCACACGCGTTGGCAGGGTCAAACCACCTACAGGAGGCGGGGTTGGTGTCGTGGCGTTCGCCAATGCGGTTCGTTCGGCGGCTGAGGGCATGGTTGTCGGTGCAACGGCACCCGGCGCGAATGTCGGAACCCGCGTCGGCAGAGCGAGGCCTCCGCTGACCGCCGGGCGAGCGTCCGGAGCCACGGCCGCGCCACTGCTTCCTGGACGCCGCGGCGGTGCCGACGCATTATCTGCGAGCGATCGAGCGCGTCCGTTTGCCAGATCATCAGCACTGAAGGTCACGGCTCCCACGCCCGGCACCGTACCACCAACCCATGGTTGATAAAACATGATCGCTCCGAGGAGACCGGCGGCGATTGCCATCATTCGGGTGGCATCATTCAAGCGCATTTGTGCTTCGCCTCTTGGTTGCTGGGGAACCGACCGATTGACGGTGCCCGATGCGTCGATCCGTGATCGCACATTACTTACGCGATGGGTAGTCGTTGCAGACGGGCGTTATTGTAGTGGGAACCACGAGATGACAGCGGTACTTGGCGGTGGGACACGGATTACGTGGCTTGGTCACGCGACGACATTGATCGAATCTGCGTCCGGGGTGCGAATTCTGATCGACCCATGGGTAATGACAAACCCCTCATGCCCCGTTGAATGGCACACGCTTCCGCCGATTGACGTGGTTCTCATCACTCACGGACATGGGGATCACCTCGGCGATGTCCTGAAAGTCGTTGAACTGACCCATCCGAAGGCGGTGATTGCGGTCCACGAGATTGCAGTCTGGCTTGAACGCAACGGCGTAACGGTTGCACGGGGGATGAACCGGGGTGGCACCCAACATGTGGGTGAAATCGGGGTGACCATGGTTGCTGCAGTCCACAGCTCGAGCATCCTCGATGATGATGGCACGCTGCATCCGGGTGGTGAGGCGTGCGGGTTCGTGGTGACTCTGGAGAACGGATACCGGGTGTATCACGCCGGTGACACCGATGTGTTTGGCGACATGGCTCTTATCGGAGAAATGTTTCACCCGGATGTGGCACTTCTGCCGATTGGCGACCACTACACGATGGGACCAACCGGCGCGGCGATGGCCGCGAAACTGCTGGGAGTGCACCGGGTCATTCCGATCCATTGGGGCACCTTTCCCGCGCTTGTTGGTAATCCCGATGCCCTGCGGGTGGCGGGGGCGGGTCAAGGTCTCGTGGTGCTTTCACCACAGCCTGGTGAGACGCTGTCCTAGGGCGACGCGGTGATGGCGTGGCCTCGTGAGGGCTGACAAGGCCCCGTCGGTTCATCGGGGCTGGTGCCGGATGCGATCCGGACCGGGCCTGACGGCGATATGTTTCGGTGCGCGATGCGCTGGTTGGACCTGTGAATGGCATGGAGACGTCCTGCGCCCTGGCGATGTATTCGATGCGGTTCGGCGTGCCCAAGACGGTGTAGTCCTACCGGCAGGCGTGGTTGCCCGTGGCTGAGAACTCGGTAATCGTCACGTCGCGCAACGGCGTGCCAGCCGGCCGGAATGGACGGGTGCGTGGTTGGGGACTGACCTCATCTCCGGACACTCCAACGACGCCCCGGAATCCCCGTTGATGTACGGATACCTGCGCGTGCCGTGATGGTGGTAGCGGTTTTCCGCGTCGAAGTGGCCGTTCCACTGATCAATAGGCCCGCCCGG
>SXGQ01052936.1_pt1 | contig 25345 bp, 22 predicted proteins | sample 3178371 | NCBI WGS metagenome assembly SXGQ01 (sample SAMN11356859, study PRJNA531348) | freshwater metagenome | isolation source: freshwater sample F1-20 | place: China: Fuxian Lake, Yuxi | collected 2017-12-25 | reverse complement strand
CGTTCTCGCCGACGTAGCTGCTGACCATCTTGCGGATCTGACGGGTCTTGAGGAGCAGGCCCAGCCCCCAGTCGTCGACTCCGGCGTTGTTGGAAACGCAGGTCAGCCCCTTGGCCCCCGAGTCACGCAGGGCGATGATGAGCTGCTCGGGGATGCCGCAGAGCCCGAAGCCCCCCACCATGACGGTGATGTCGTCGCGGACGGCGCCCTTGGCGCGGGCGGCCTCGATGGCCGCGGCAGCGGTTGGAAAGACCTTGTTGAGCATGTGGGTCAGGGTACCAAAGGCGGCGGCTGGGGGGTGCGCCCGGGCGCCATCCAACGACGCCCTTTCAGCCCCCGGGGGTCGGCGTTTGAACCGGGCATGCGCACAATCGGCCCCGTCCGGCGCTACGGCGCGGCCACGGCCCCCGGGGACAACGCCGGGCTGTTGGACACCGGCACGCCCACCAGGTCAAAGACCCGGTTGAAGCACACAAACCCGTTGTTGGCGACGGCGATGTCGATGGCCGTCGCCGGCGTCGTCTGCGGCGGGGCGGGCACGTTCCCGCTGTCATAGCGCTCGGGCGTGTTCTGGGCGGCGAACAGGTCCGCAATCATCCGGTGCGACGGCGTCAGCGTGTTGCCCGACGGGCCGCGCGTGTAGATCCCGTACCCGGTGGCGCGTGAACGTGGCCCAATGATCGCCGGGCTGTTCGCGCCCGGCCCGATGAGCCACTGAATGTCGGTGACGGCCCAGTATCGGCGCGACGACGTGTTCGACGCATCCAGGCTCACCAGGTTCATGGTCCCGAAGAGCCCGTGCTGAAACAGGGCGCAGTCGCACGGGTCGTAACATCCCTCGAGGAACTGGCTGTGCACCAGCACGTGCGGCCGGATCTCGTTCGCCGGGACGGGTGCGGCATCGATCTCGAAGACCGTGTCGAAGCACACCATGCCGTTCATCGAGATGTCGATCGCGATCCTTGTAAGGTCCGACGCGTTGGTCAGCGGCAGCCACCCGCTGTCGAACCGCTGCGTCTGCTGGTCGCCGACCACCAGGTCCAGCTCCAGCCGGTGCATCATCAGCGTGATCGCGAAGGGCGTTCCGACGCTGTACACCCCCGAACCCGTGACTCGGATCCCGTTGCCCAGCGGCACGTGCCAGTTCACCTCGCTCACGCGCCAGCGCCGGATGGTGTTGGACGAGCTGGCCATCGGCGATCGCTTGAAGGTGCCGCGCACCTCTTCCACGAACTGCATGGGGCACAAGCACGGCTCGAAGCAGCCGTTGATGTACGTGCTCGGCCGGTTGAGTCGGTACAGAACCGGGGCCGCGTTGGTCGGTGTGTCGAGGCTCTGGCCCGTGTGATCCGCGGAGGGCCCGCCACCCGCGGGCACGCAGAGCATCACCAGACTCACACATCCGGCGGCCAGCCCCATCAGAACGCGTTGTACTGTCATTGTGGGACCTCCTGGTTCGCGCCAGCCCCCACCAGCGCGACGATCAGTCGATAGCCCGTCACGGTCAACCCTAGCGACCGCGCTGGCCATGGCAAGGCCTTTCGTCCGCAAACCCTGCATCCCTCGGTAGTTGGCTGAGATACGCCCGGTGTTCGTTCGTTCACGCCACACAGTGTCTTCACCTGTCGGCCATTGACGATGGCGAGGTTCTGTGCCACCTTCTCAGTGCGGACGGTCCATAGGAGGCCCCGTCTGTTCTTTGCGCCGTGATGCGCACTCATCCCTCAGGTTGGCTCAAGAGAAGAGGCACGTCATGCACCACCATCGGTTCAGATGGCCGGCGTTCGCCGCCATCGCGCTCGTCGCCGGGGCCGCGAGCATTGCGTCGGGCATCAACAGCGCCACTCCGCGCTCGCTCAACGGACTACCCGCCAGCGACATGCTGATGGGCGGGTTTGTGGTCGGGCTCCGAGGCGAGGGCATTGGCGGGGGTCTGAACCCGTCCACGCGCTCATGGATCGGGGTCTTGGAGGTGGACTCGGACGACCGACGCGCCAACACCAACGGCTTTGTCGCCAGTCACCCGGCGCTGAGCGGCCAGCTCTCGGTGCTGGCCGGTTCACTGAGCGACTTCGCACCCGACGCGAGCGTGACGCCCATCGCCGGCGGCTCTTCAACGCACGCCATGGGCGTGGCGGGCATCGCGCTGAGCAACGACGCCACTCACACCGGCGCTTCGCCGCGCTCGCGCTGGACGGGATCGCTCTCTGACGACATTGCCAACCTGTTCTATGCCTCGACCAAGGCCGTTCCCAACCCGACAATCCCGGCCGACTGGGCCCAGATGACGCAGTCGATGACGCGGCTGGTCGTGGACCTGCCCAACAACGTCATCAACGCCAGCCTGTGGTACAACAACTTCCCGACTCCCGGCGCTGGCGCCGCCTGGAGCAACACTCGGCCCATTGTCGCCGCCGACTTCACCGGCAACACCTACCCGGGGAAGATGTTCGACTCCGCGGCGTTCAACTTCGACAAGATCATCGTCCTGAGCGCGGGCAACAGCGGAGCGGCGGGCATCGGCATCCACGCCGATCACTACAACGGCATCACCGTCGGCGCGCTGGACGACGTCGCCGGGCAGGGCATGAACGATGTCCGCGTCGCGGGATACAGCGGGCGCGGCGCGATCGGCGCCGCGGGCTCTGAACGCAACGGCATCCACATCGTCGCGCCTGGTTCCAACATCACCAGCACCAACTGGGACTTCCCCGGCGCCAACCCCGACTTCATCAACATCGGCAGCGGCACCAGCTTCGCCGCCCCGCTGGTCTCGGGCATCGCGTCGAACCTCTGGTCCGCAGGGGCGCAGGCCGCCGCCAACAACGCCCTGACCGACAAGAACGACGCATTCGAGACCAACCACAGGGTCATCAAGTCGGTCCTGCTCAACTCAGCCCGCAAGATCTCGGTCGGCGTCCAGGGCGGTGGCGCGCCCGTCGCTTGGGCACCGGCCGCCACCGACTTCTCCAACCCCAACGACCGCAAGGTCACCCGCCCGCTCAACGACACCGTCGGCGCCGGCGAGGTCGACGCCAACGAAGCGTGGCTGCAGTATCGCGAGAAGAACACCACAGCGCCCGACGGCAAGACGACCGTGCGCTTCTGGGAGACCAGCACCATCACACCCAGCACGACGTCGAGTTCGTGGCAGAGCAACATTCCCGCGAGCGACTTCGCCATGGCGGTCGGCACCCGCATCTGGTCGCTCACCGCGACCCTGACCTGGGACCGCCACCTCCAGAACCCCGCGAACGCCGCGATGCCCCTGTCCAACCTCGATCTGTTCTTTCGCTACTCGATCGACAACGGCATGACCTGGATGAACATCCTCACCTCGGCAAGCCTGCGCGACAACACCGAGCACATCCACCTCACCGACCTGCCCGACTACGGCCTCAACACGATCTACACGATCGGCGTCGCCAACGCGGGTCTGGGGGCGGGCATCCAGACCGAGCCGTACGCGCTGTCGGTGCGGTTCGTTATCCCGGTTCCTGGTGGAACGGTTGTCGCGATCATCGCGGTGGCGTTCGGTTCTCGTCGCCGTCGCTGAGACACGACTCGGGTCTTTGCCTCAGTGCACGAGCAACCCCGCGCCCGGCGCGGGCTTTGTGCTGCGCTCGCACGGCTCACGCCGCGTCGTCGAACCAGCTCGAACCGACCCCCGGGCACAGCAGTCGCTCGTGCCCCCAGGCCCGCACGGCCCGCTGCAATGCCTCGTCGTTCCGCTCGCACGGGTCGCAGAACGTTGAGTGATGGATCGGCATGAACCGGCGGGCGCCCATGCGACGGGCCATTTCGGCCGCCTGCTCGGGTGACGCGTGTGATGTGTCCCAGACGTCGGAGTTGCCGATGCCCAGGATGGCGATGTCCACGCCCCCCGTGCGGCCCAGGCGGTCAAAGGCGTCGGTATCGGCCGTGTCGCCGCCGAACAGGACCCGGCGTCCCGCTGCTTCAATGACGTAGGCGTTAAACCCGCGGTGTCGGTCCCACAGCCACCGGGCCCCCCAGTGAGCCGGACGGATGGCTTCAAGGCGCGCACCCGGCACATCCGCCCGCGTGTCCCACGACATTTCGACCACCGACTTGAACCCCTTGGGCAGCAGGCGGCGCGTCCGGCGCGGGATGACCACGTGCGCGCGCGTGCCGCTGTGCGCTGCCAGGCGCTCGAGCGTGGAACGATCCCAGTGGTCGAAGTGGGCGTGACTCAGAAGGATGAGGTCGATCGGCGGCAGGTCGTCGATCGTGGCCGGCAGGGCCGTGGCCCTTCGGCGCCCGATGCGCAGGCGACCCATCGGCGGGCCGGCCCGCTCTTCAAAGTGCGGGTCGGTGATGATGTTCAGGCCACCAAGACGGAGCATCACCGTCGCGTGCCCCAGCCAGCAGGAGGCAAAGGCCGAGCGTTGCCAGACATCGGGGTCGGGGAAGGGCGCCTGGGGGCGGAGCACAGGATCGCTGGGGCGCAGGCCGAGCGACTCGGCAATCACCAGCGGCCATTGTCGAACCACCGCGTTGGTCCTGTCGGTGATCTTCGCCATCCAGAGAAACCCTCGTCGGCATCAAAAGCCAAGGCGCCCGCTCTTGCGGGACCGGTTTGCCGCCCGACATGACCCCGCACTCGCTCCGCGTGAACACAGATAGAACCCGTGCCCGGGTGGAGTCTATTCCGGCCCCGTCGGGGCCGGGACGACCCGCCCCGCCGCATTGGGGCCCTGTTATTCGCCTTTGGCGGTCGCCGGGGCCTGCGTGGTGCCCCCCACGGCGTCGAGGGGGACCCGGGTCTCATCCTTCACAGAGCCCAGGCAGAAGCTTGTGCGGATGCGCCCGATGTTCGGGATCGCGCTGAGACGGTGCACGACGAACTGCTCGTACTGCTCCATGTCGGTGACGACGACCTTGAGGATGAAGTCCTCTTCCCCGGTGGTATGCCAAGCCGCCTGAACTTCGCCGAAAACCGCCACCGCGTTCTTGAACTTCGTGAGCCCTTCGCGCCCGTGCTCGCGGAGCGTGACGTGGACCAGCGCGGTAATGGACTTGTCGAGGGCGATGGGGTCAAGCACCGCGACGTAGCCGCGGATGATGCCGGAGTTCTCGAGCTTTTTGACGCGCTCCAGCGTGCTGGGCGGGCTGATCCCGACCCGCTGGGCCAGCGTCGCGTTGGTGATCTTGCTGTCGGCCTGGAGCTGTTCGAGGATCGCCAGGTCGATGGCGTCGAACTTGATGCGGGGCATCCGCTCGCGGCGGGCCTGCGGGGTGCCGTTGCGCTTGGCCGATCGGGAGGCGCCGCTGTCGGTGGCCTCGGCGTGCTGGGCCCGTCGTCCTGATGGCGTCATGGTGAACCTCCGCAAGTGCCGGCGACCGGGGCGTCCACCCCCCGGCCGGGGAACCGGACCCGGCGCCACTCTGGTGGACGCGGGCTCCGATTTCAAGAAGAATATTCGCCCAAACAGAGCATCGGCAGAACAAATTGTTGCCGACTGGGCACGTTGCCGTGATAATACTGGCAGATCGCCCCTTTGGCCTCGGATGTGCCCGGGCGACCTCTGGGCTCCTCGGACCCCGCCCTGACCCCCGGACCTCAATCCCCGGCCCTCAATCCCGCGACCCCGGCTCCCCACGGAGAACCACCCATGACGACCGCCCCGGCCCGCCCGACCATCGCCACCGCCGCAAGCCCCAAGGGCGGAATCGACCCGCTGCAGCTCGTCGACGTCGATCACGTGCAGTTCTACGTGGGCAACGCGAAGCAGGCGGCCTTCTTCTATGCCCACTGCTTCGGCTTCCAGATCGAGCAGGTCTCGGATCTGACGACCGGCTCTCGCGAGGCGGCCCACTACCTCCTGACGCAGGGCAACATCCGCTTCATCCTGACCAGCGGCCTGAACGCGACGCATCCGGCCGCGATGGAAGTCGCGATGTACGGCGACGGCGTGAAGGATGTCGCGTTCACCGTCTTTGACGCCGAGCAGGCGTACGCCCGGGCCATGCGCAACGGCGCGACCAGCGCCTACGAGCCCAAGACCTACAAGGACGACCGGGGCACCGTGACGATGGCGGGTATCCGCACCTACGGGCGCGTGGTGCACACCTTCGTCAGCCGCACCGGCGACTACGAGCTCACCAAGGTCAAGCAGGGCGGGCTCTTCATGCCCCGGTTCAAGAAGGTGGAGTCGATGGGCGGCGCGGTGCTCTCGATCAACGAGTACAACCGCAAGAACCCCTGCGGCCTGAAGTACGTCGACCACCTGGTCGGCAACGTCGAGATGGGCAAGATGAACCATTGGGTGGCGTTCTACGAGAGCGTCCTTGAGTTCAAGATGTTCAAGCACTTTGACGACAAGGACATCTCGACCGAGTACTCGGCCCTCATGTCCAAGGTGATGTCCAGCGGCAACGGGCTGATCAAGATGCCCATCAACGAGCCGGCGGCGGGCAAGAAGAAGAGCCAGGTCGAGGAATACCTCGATTGGCACGCCAACACCCCCGGCGTGCAGCACCTGGCGCTGCGCACCGACGACGAGCTGCATTCCATCGCGGCCCTGCGGTCCCGCGGCGTGGACTTCCTGACGCTGCCCGACGCCTATTACGAGCGCGTGTGGGACCGTGTGAACACGATGCTCACGCAGCACGGCCACGACGCGGTGAAGGAGGACCACAAGAAGGTCCGCGACCTTGGGATTCTCGTCGACGCCGACGACGAGGGGTACCTGCTGCAGCTCTTCACCAGGCCGCTGCAGGACCGCCCGACGCTGTTCTTCGAGATCATCTGCCGGCGCGGCAGTCAGAGCTTCGGTAAGGGGAACTTCAAGGCGCTGTTCGAGGCCCTGGAGCACGAGCAGGATCGGCGGGGGAATCTTTGAGCATCAGTGACAGAATTGGCAGCGCCGTATCAGCAATGGCAGATGGCCGAACAGACGACGCGCTGCTACAGGTTTCTTGCGCCCTCGATGCGACAGCGCAACGGGAGTACGGCCAACGAGGCGCAGTTTCCTACAAGCGTTTCATCGATGATCAGCTTGAGTTGATCACGAGAACCGGACTCAACGGAGTTACGATCAAGCGGTTCATGGTTGGGCTTACTCATCCAGACCTGAAGCCGAATGAGGAAGGCACCGTTTCACTGTCACAAGTGCTCTACCATGTAGTCCGATGCAGCCTAGTTCACGAGGCAAAGCTGGACCACAGAATCGTGTTCCAAGATGAGTGTCATATCCGGATGGCGACAGCTTGCTTGACGCTGCCAAGATCGCTTATCACTGGACTTCTGCTCGCCGTTGTGGCCGCTCCATCCAATCGTGACGAAAGGACATCAACGCCCACCTGCATGAACCTGCCGAGTGGGTATTCGATCCCGCTGAATCTGTTGTGGGGACGTCGCCAAGAGCTGATGTGGATCTTGGATGTTGACAGACACATTCCAACTGAAGTTCCACAGACTGCGTCGCAGCTCCAGTGATTGAGGCAGTCGTGCTGCTGATCGATGTGAGTAGTCGTAGATTGAGATCCTGCCAGCGATGGGTCGCCGATCAAGCCGGATCAAGCTCCAGCAGTCCGAGCGCCTTGAGCGTCCTGACTCGGCGCTCATCCGACGGCCAATCACACGACACCAGCAGCTTCCGCCGGACGGTCCGGTCGATCCGCTCATTAGTCCAATCGGGGTGCGCTGAACGCTCGCTGCCGCACATCAACGAGATCGTGAACGCTCGGATGGCGCTGCCACACCGCAACCGCTGCTCCGGAGGGATGGATCGCCAGAATACCGCCGTCGCCTCGTCGATCACCTCGATATTCCGCGGCTCGATTGCCATGGCGTGATTCTAGCACGCGGGCGAGGCGCACTCACGGGTCCTGCTGGGCTCGCGGGGTCTGTAGAATGGTACCAGTGCAGCGATCCGCCAACCGTGGAGTGTCCAATGCTCGCCCGCGACATCATGACCGCCCCTGTGCTCACCGCGCACCTGTCGACGCCGCTGCCCGAGGTGGCACGCCTGATGCGCGAGCATGACATCGGCTGCCTGCCCGTCGTCGACGAATCCGGCGTGCTGATCGGCCTGATCACGGAGAGCGACTTCACGGGCATCCGCCAGGCGATCCCCTTCAGCCTGGCGCTGGCGCCGGTGATCTACGGCTCCCGCCCCCCCACCGATGCAGAGCTCAAGCAGATGCTCAGCGCCGCCGGCAAACTTCTGGCCCGCGACATCATGACCAGCGATCGGCTCCACACCGTCGCCGAGGACACCCCCGTCGGCGTTCTGGTCCACGACATGCTGGCCAAGAAGCGCAAGCACTTTCCGGTCATCCGCGACGGCAAGATCGTCGGCATGGTCGCGCGTCATGATCTGCTGAAGCTGATCGACCGTGGCATCGGCGGCTGAGACGCCCCCGGTCGCCCCGGACTCCCCCGGACTCCCCCGGACTCCCCCCGGATTGCCCCCGGTGCGATTTTCGTCACAAACGGAACAACGCTTGCCCTTGGGATGTTCAAGGCTATAGTCCCGCCCATGGGGAGCCGATTGATCGGCCCCCGCAGCAATCGGAGTCTCACGTGAACACGCACGCGAACATTCTGGAACACCGCCAATCCATGCGATATCGCATGGGCGGCGCGATGGCCCAGATGGCGGCGGTGCTCACGATGGCCCGCCCCAAACCGGGCATGGCCGACCAGCACCGACACTGTTCGATGTGTCGTGCCGCCCGACTCTGACCCCGACCCGTGTGACATTCAGCTTCGCGTGATATGGGCGTCCGTTCGCGGATTTCTCGAGCTTCGCGCGTCCGATTTCACGGGCCACCCGTCGCAACCTTCACGTCCAGACCAGATCCTTTTCCCAGGTTCACCCCCGGCCCCAATTGGAATCCGGGCAACCCCGGATCCAGCCGGCCCTGACGAGCGAATCATCTTGTGCAGGGAACGCCGCGACCCGCGGCAGGAGGCGTCAGCCATGTCCGCACCAACCCCGCCCTTCCGTTCTGAGTCCAACAACGACCCGACCAACTCGTCGCTGCCGATCGATCGGCTGTGGGAGGCCGCCGATGCGTGCATCGCCGCGGTGAAGGACGTCGCCGAGTACACCGGCGGCAAGCGGCTCTCGCCCATGGAGATCCTGGGCAGCCCGCTGCAGCCCGCGGTGCTCGCGCAGTTCACCAGGTACGAGATCGAGGAGGCGACGAAGTTCCTCGAGCGCATGGGCGCGCTGGAAGTACCGTCGAACCCCGCGCGCGACAACTGATGTCAGTGATTCACGTGCCGCAGCCCCACTGCGAGAGCAGGACGCTGAGGTCCGCTGCGTTGCAGATGCCGTCGCCGTTGAAGTTGCCGAACTCGGGTGAGTTCGCGGGCAAACCGAAGTTGGCGAGCACCACTGAGAGGTCCGCTCCGTCGGTCCGGCCGTCGCCGTTGGCGTCGGCAATGCACACCGGCCCCGGGGGCGTGAAGCGCCCGGGGTTATTGGGAATGAACCCGTCGGCGGTCTGGCTGCCCAGCAGCGAGGGCGTCACGATCCCGGTTGACCGGTCGAGGATGTAGATCCCGTTGGTCCCGAACACACCGGTGCCCTGAAGGCAGATCATGATGGTGCCGTTGTCGAGTTCGATGACGCCGTTGGCGTTGAAGTTGGACTCGAGCGGGTAGGTCGCCACACGGGCGCCGCTGGCGTCGTACTCGAGGATCGCACGCCCGCCGGTGCCGCTGTTGTTGGCGACCAGGAGGTTGCCGTCGGACAGCACGGTCATGCCCTTGGGCAGCGAAAGACCGTTGCTGGCGAGCGTGCCCGAGGCGAAGGTCCCGTTGTAGACCCCCGTCACCGGGTCCAGCGACCAGATGTAGCCGGTGTCCTGTGACGGCACCGTGGTGATCGTGCCGCCGTCGGAGACCACGACGCGTCCGGCATACTCTCGAACATCCCAGCAGCTCTGCACCTGAGGCGGAGACTCGCTCCCCAGATCCGCGAGGGTGGTGGCATCGAACTTGCGGATCGCGGCCCCCGGCGCGCCGTTCAAGCTTCCGAAGTTGCAGACGTACAGGATGTTGTTGACCACGTCGAAGCCGCGGACGTTGTCGAGATTGTTCGCGGGCCCCACGACGAACCCGAGGTAGGCGCCGTCGAGGTCGAACTTCAGGATGCCGTCCAGATTCTGATCGCTGAGCCACAGTTCGTCGCCGACCTGCTTGATCTTGACGCCCAGCAGCATGATGCCGCCCGTTGCGTCGTTGGTGATGAAGTCGATGTCGATGAGCGAGCCATCAACGCTGCTGAAGCGCATCACGCGGTCGCGGAAGCTGTCGGGGACCAGAATGTCGGCCGCGGCATGGGGGATGGCCCAGAATGCGGTGCCTGCGCACGCCGCAAGGATCGTCCACTTCTTCATCGCTCGTCTCCTGTGCCGGCCGGTTACCAGCAACGCGGGCCCGCAAGGCCAGTGTGCCCCTCGGGGCCCGCGGGGTCAACCGGCTGCGCCGATAAAGCGGCGATAAAAGAACAGGGCCCCGGATGCAGACGCGTCCGGGGCCCACTGAACACGAATGTTCGCGTTTCGATCGTCGTCGAGGACGCGTGAACTCAGGCGCGGCGGCGGCGAGCGGCCATCAGGCCCGCGAGGCCGGCGAGCGAGACCACGCCGGGGGCGGGAACGAAGTAGCCGGGGTTGCCGGTGTCCAGCGACAGGGACACGAGGTACCCGTTGGTGCCGGCGATGCCCGAGAGGTCAAAGGGGCCGCCACCGGGAACCTCGTCAGCAAAGCCCCAGAGCAGAGCGTCATTGGCGCCGACGGCCAGCAGCGAGGTCGGGACGCCCGAGCGGCTCTGCGTGCGGATGCTGCCAACGATGCTTTGATCGCCGTAGGTCAGACGATCGATCAGCGTCTGGGCGGCGTCGAACAGGTTGATCTGGTCGTTGCGCCCGAGGTTGTTGGTGTAACCGCCGAGGATCTTGATGCTCGCGGGGAGCTGCCAGTCGGCCCGGAAATCAGACTCAGCGGCCTCGGTGATGACGACGGACTCGCCGGGCTGCACAATGCCGAAGCCCGAGAGATCAAATCCCGACGCGAAGTCGGCGCTGTCGTCGTCGTAGCGCCAGCCGGTCATGTCGACCGGGGCAGCGCCAAGGTTGGTGAACTCGACGAACTCGCCGATGCCGGACGAGTAGGCCCACTCGGTGATGCGGATGTCGGCCGAGGCCGCGCCGGCGATCGCCAGGCCCGCGAGAACAGTGATCGTCGTCTTCATGATTCGTCTCCTCCAGTTCATCAGCCCGCGCGGCACGCGGGACCCCACCAGGACGCGCGACGGTGCACCATCGCACCTCCCCCGCACGCCAAGTCGTGGTCCGGAACTGTGGCGGCCCCGCGTGAGGCGGCCGTCAAGCACGTGTAACGAATCAGTGAATCACTGTTGCGACGCCTTGACAGAGTCCTGACAAAGCGGCCCGCCGTGGGTACTAGGCCCCAGACCCACACCCGACCGCTGCCCCCCGAACACCCGCCGCCGGGCATCGGGGGCCGTGTCGCATCGCCGCACGAAGATCGGCCATCGTCGTCGATCACCGCTTCCTCCGGCCCTGCGCGGCACAGTAGACTGCGGACTTTGACCCGAGAAAGGTTGCTCCATGACCACCCCCGTTGCCCATCGTCCCGTGGCGTTAAAGCACTACGAATGGGTTCGTAGCGTCTCGAATCTCATGCTCGCGGACTTCCCCGCCGACAAGGCCACATTCCAGCCCGCGTCCACCGACAACCACGCCGCCTGGGTACTCGGCCACATCATCTGCACCGATGCCTGGATGGCCAAGGAACTCGGCATCACCGGCATCAGCGCGCCCGAGTCCTACGGCCCACTCTTCGGCGGCGGCAGCAAGCCCGTCTCGGATCCCAAGGCCTATCCGCCCTTCGCCGAACTCCGGACGCAGTTTGACGCCACCCACACCTCCCTGATGAACTGGTACCGCTCGGCCCCCGAGAGCGCGCTGACCACCGATCTGAGTGCTCGCTCCAAGGGGTTCACAACCGATCCCGTCGACGCCATCCTCAAGCTCGCCTGGCACGAGGGCTGGCACTTCGGGCAGGTGGCGAGCATCCGCAAGGCGCTGGGGCTGCCAAGCAAGCTGGGCTGAGACCACCGGATCGGGCACTTTGCCTTACAGAATTCGGACCCGAACTGGTAAGCCCGCAGTTTCCTCGGCTGCCGGGGCGTCGTACACTGTTCCTGACGGCTCCCGTGGCCGCGCACGGTCTGGAGCGTCCGGAGGTCCGCCATGCCGTACTACACCCAGCTCGGACTGCTCCCCAGGAAGCGCCATGTGCAGTTCCGTCGCCCCGACGGCGTGCTGTACTCCGAAGAGCTCTTCGGCACTGAGGGATTCACCGGCCCGTCGAGCACGATGTACCACATCCACCCGCCGACCCAGGTCTACGGCTGGAAGCCGATCGCCTCCACGGCGGTCGAGTACGTCGAGACCGAGATCATGCGGATGCGCCACGTGATGACCGGCGGCCAGAAGATGCCGCCCAAGGGGGACTTCATCACCGGGCGCGTCGTGCTGTTCGGCAACGCAGACTGCGAGATGGCGGTGTGCAATCCCGCCGAGCAGATGCAGTACCACTTCAAGAACGCCCAGGGCGACGAGTGCCTGTTCATCCACTTCGGCACGGGCGTCATGCACACGATGATGGGCACGCTCCGTTTTGGCCCCAAGGACTACATCATCGTCCCCAAGGGGGTCATCTACACCGTCATCTGGGACAAGCGCCAGAACGGTTCCGACGGCAAGCCCGCCGACGGCGGCCCGTCGATCGAGAACACCCCCTACGGGCGCGTGCTGCTCATCGAGACGACCAACGGCTCCCACCTCGGCCCGCCGCGGCGCTACGTCAGCAAGGAGCACGGCCAGTTTCTCGAGCACGCCCCCTACTGCGAGCGTGACCTGCGTCTGCCCGAGCTGCCGATGACCTGGGACGCCAAGGGCGATTTCCCGGTGCGCATCAAGGCGCGAAACCTGATCCACGAGTACGTCTACCACTACCACCCGCTGGACATCGTGGGCTGGGACGGCTGCTACTACCCGTACATCTTCAACATCGACGACTTCGCCCCGATCACCGGCAAGCTGCACATGCCGCCGCCGATCCACCAGACCTTTGAAGCACACAACTTCGTCATCTGCTCGTTCTGCCCGCGGATGCTCGACTACCACCCGCAGGCGATCAAGGTGCCCTACAACCACTCCAACCTCGACTCCGACGAGGTGCTGTACTACGTCGAGGGCAACTTCGGCTCGCGCAAGGGGATCGAGGTCGGCTCGCTGACAGCCCACCCGCAGGGCATCCCCCACGGCCCGCACCCCGGGACGATCGAAGCGTCGCTCGCGGCCACGCACACCGCCGAGCTGGCCGTCATGTGCGACACCTTCCGCCCGCTCCACCCCACCAAGGCGGCGCTCGGCCTGGACGACTCCAAGTATCCGGCGAGCTGGCAGGGCGAGCATTTCCCAGGTCTGTCCAGCGGGAAGATGCACCTCAACGGCGTGACAATCCCCCCGGCCTCGGCCGCGGCCTTCCCGCGTGAGGTTCACCCGGTGGACGTGATCAAGGCCGAAGTGTCGCAGACGATCGTCCCCGCGCCGAGCACGACCAATGGATCCGGCCCGGCGCCCAAGCAGCCGACACCGACGAGCACGGCGAATGTCTGGGCGCCGTGATCAGAGGCGCTGTCAGGCAGCCCAGCGGGCTGCGATCCTTCAGCCGGGGGCAACGCCCCCGGACTCGCGACCCATTGTGAACCCGATCCTGAAGGGATCGGATCACGACCACAGGAATCGTTCGTCATAGTCGACGCCGTACTTCTTGAGGATCGTGCGGAACTCGTCCTGGAACGAAGTCGCGCGGTAATGCTCGTGCTGATTCGCAATGTAAGCGACGACAGCGTCACGGTGCGACTCGCTGATCGTGAAGGCGCCGTATCCGTCCTGCCAGCCAAAGCCCGCGAAGCGGGGGGACTTTGTCTTGATCCAGCGGGATGAGTCGCCCTTGATGTGCTGGAGCAGACTGGCGAGCGCGATGTTCTTTGACTGGGCCAGCAGAATGTGGACGTGGTCGGATGTGCCGCCGATGGCGATCACGGGCGACTCGTGATTGCGTGCGATTCCAGAGATGTACTTCTGGAGTTCGTCCTCGATCTCGGGAGCAATCAGGGGCTCACGGTTCTTCGTCGAGAAGACGATGTGCACGAGCAGGCGGGTCAGCGTTTGCGCCATACGAAGAACGTACCCGATTGAAGGTGATCCGACCCCTTCAGGGTCGCTCCGAGTGGGGCGACGGCCACACCCGGGGGCGTTGCCCCCGGCTCGGTGATGGCAGCCCTTCGGGCTGCGGGTGACGCCTCGGGCGCGGTGCGGCGACTACTCCCATGCGTCGGAACCCCCGAGCGGAGCAACCCTGAAATCACGTGGCGCTGGTGCCGCCTGTCGCCGTGGTATCCCCGATCGACGGTTGGGACCAGTGCACACACCGCGGCTGGCTTGTGACCGCTAACCCCCTGCCGTAGCATCCATCCCCGTTGGGACGGAAGCACCGCACTACCCTCGCCGCCGCCGCGTTGCTGTGGCCCGCCACGCTGGGGGTGCTGCGCGCCGACGGGGCGGTTCCCGACGGGCCCTTCGACGGGCGGTCCTTTGCCGGCGTGTCGCTGCCCGTCCCGCCGCAGGTCGGGGCAAGCCTTGAGTTCGGGGCCGACCGGGCCTGGAGCTGGCGCGACGGCACGACCACCCGGGTGGTGCTGGATCGCGATGTCCGCATCCGGATCGGGAATCACCGCTTTGCCGCCCGGCGTGCGGTCGCATGGATCGAGCCCGCCCCCGGCCGCCCCGGTGCCTCTCAGGTGGCGGTCTACCTTGACGATGCACGCGAGGTCGGGCCCGGTGGGGCGCCGGCACCGGCTTCGGGGCGCCGGCAGCAGGCCGAACGCCTGCTCGTTGTCGCCGTGGTGGACGACACGAACCCCGCGCTGATTGTCGACTTGTTGCAGCGTGAGCGACCGGGCGAGGCACGGCCGCTCGAAGATGTCGCCGCCTTTCTGAACGATGCCGAAGTGCGACTCTCGCGCTACCTGACCGATGTCACGCGCCCGACGCCGACGCCCGAGCCCGCACCACCTCCGACCCCGGCCCCCACTCCCACCGGCGCAGCCGTCGCACCCACCGGCCCGGTCGTGGAACCCTTCCCCGCACGATCCGCCGTTGAACTACCACGCGAAGCGGTGCCACAGCCCGTCGAGCCGACCGATGCGCCAACACCGCCGCCGGCAGCGCCACCCGAAGCGGCCGTTCGTCGTGAGTTGCCGCAGGACGGCACACCGTCGACCACGCCCGTCCCGTTGATCGCTCCGGCCCCGGGGATCGCCTCGCCCGCGCCGCTGGTCGACACACGTGGCCCGATGTCCCCGGCCGATCGGCCCGAGCCGATCCGGTGGAATGAGGGGGTGGTCAACCTGTTCTGGAAGGGCCCGCTGCAGACGCTCCAGGGCCCGAGTGAGGGCGAGAAGTCCCTCGTGTTGACGGGTGGCATGGCCGGCCAGGTGCAGTTGTGGGACCAGGACAACAACCGCTGGAGCGAGACGATCCAGTTGATCGCCGAGCGTGCGGTGGTGTTCGTCCGTGCCGACGCCGACAGCGGGCTGGGGCGACTGCGGGCCGAGGATGTCTCGGGGCTGTATCTCGAGGGCGATGTGTCGGTGACCAACGGCCGATACACGCTGCGGGGCTCGCGCGTGTACTTCGACATCGCGACGGCCCGCGCGATCCTGCTCGACGCCGTCTTCTGGACCTACGACGAGAAGCGCGGCATGCCGATCTACGTGCGTGCGGCGGCGATCCGGCAGGAATCCGTGAACCAGTGGCGAGCGGAGAAGCCGCTGCTGGCGAACGTCGCGTTCGCGGACCCGCACTTTGCCATCGGCGCCTCAAGCGTGACGATCACGCGCCAGATGCCCGGCGGGTTCGATATCGGCGGGGCGCTCGACGAGAGTGGCGCCGGCACGGGCGATGGGTCATCGGGCGGGGGCGATGGCCTGGCCGGGGTGTGGGGCCCGGAGGTCCGGCCCAAGAGCTCCGCCGACCCGCGTGACGCCCTGGCGGGCGACGGCGCGCCGTACATCGATGCGCGGGATGTGACGTTCCGGGCCGGCGACGTGCCGCTGGCGTACGCGCCGGCGATCAAGGGCGAGTTCAAGACCAGCCCGCTGCGCCGGGCCCAGGTCGACAGCTACACGGGCGACACGGCGCTGCGGACACGGTGGGACCTCTTCACGCTGGTCGGCGCGGAGGCCCCGCGCGGGACGGACCTGACGCTCGACATCGACGGCTTTCTGGAGCGCGGCGTGGGCATCGGCCCGATGCTGTCGTGGTCGGGGGAGCGGACCGCCGGTTCGCTGACGGGTTACTACATCTACGACAACGGCGAAGACCACCTGACCAGCGGCGCCAACATCGACAACACCAACGAGCACCGCGGCATCGCGCTGGGCGAGAACATCTGGCGCCTGACCGATCACTGGACGCTGTTCACCGAGGGCACGTACATCAGCGACGAGCGCTTCGTCGACGCCTTCTTCGAGACCGAAGCAGAGACCCGGCGCGAGTTTGCGAGCTCGATCTACGCCCGCCGCCAGGACGACAACGACATGCTCTCGATCGAGGCCCGCACGACCTTCAACGACTTCGTGTCCAACGAGTACCTGCTGCAAAGCCTGGGCTACCAGACCAAGAAGCTGCCCGAGCTGCGGTACACGCTGATGGGCGAGTCGCTGGGCAACGGGCTCCTGGTCTACACCGGTGATGCCCGCTACAGCCGCATGGCGCTGAGCTTCAACGAGCCGCGTTTGCGCGATCAGGGATTCGACCGGCCGCGCCGCTCCGAGCCGGCCTTCGGACTCCAGCCCGACGACCGCATCAGCGACCAGCTCAGCGCGCAGGGGCTCGATGAGGACACCGTCAACCGCTTCGACACGCGCCACGAGATCGAGATGCCGCTGGCCGCGGGTCCGGTGAACATCGTGCCCTTCGCGGCCGGCCGCTTCACGGCGTACGACACGAACTTCGACAGCTACAACAACGCCGACAACGACGACTACCGGCTGTGGGGCTCCGGCGGCGTACGGGTGGCAACGAGCATCCAGCGGGTCGACAACTCGGTCCAGTCGCGGCTGTGGGATGTCGATCGGGTGCGCCACATCATCGAGCCCAGCATGACGCTGTGGCACTCGGATGCCTCGATCGACCAGCTCGACCTGCCCGTCTACGACGACGAGGTCGAGTCGCTGGCGACGGGCACGTCGGTCCGCGCGGGGGTGAAGAACACGTGGCAGACGATGCGCGGCGGCCAGGGGCGGCTGCGTTCGGTCGACTGGCTGGTGATCAACGTGGACTACATCTGGTCCAGCGGCGATGTGGATGTGGAATCACCATTCGGGCGGTTCATCGAGGCACGCCCGGAGACGTCGTACCTCGGACGATTCCTCACCACCGAGGGGGTGTTCAACATCACCGACAGCGTGACGCTGGTCGGCAACTACCTGTACGACGCCGAGGAAGGCTCCTCGGCCCGGACCGTCGGCGGCGTGATCGTCGACCACGGATACGGCCTGAGCACCTACGCCGGCCTCCGCGACCTGGACCCGATCGATTCGACGCTTGTGGACTACGGCGCGCGCGCGGAGCTGTCACGCAAGCACGCGATCACCGCCTTCCTGGCGTATGACGTCGACGAGAACCGCTTCCGCTCATTGGGCGGGCGGCTGACGCGCCGGTTCCCGCAGTGGACGCTCGACCTGGCCGTGAGCTTTGACCGCACCGCCGACGATGTGGATCTGAGCCTGTCGCTCCGGCCCGTCGGCACCGGCAGCGAAGACCGCCGGCGCGTCTACACCAGAGAGACCGACGAGGGTGAACCGCTGCGGGTCGGGCGGTCGCTGCGCGAGGGGCGCATCGACTACGGGCCGTTTGCCGACGAGTGATCGCCAGGTCCGCGATGCACCAACGACAACGCCGCCGGGATGACCCGGCGGCGCTGGTAGATGATCGATGGGATGAGGGGCGGAGGCGGGTCAGCCGTTGATGGACGTGACCTTGACCTTCATGTAGCGCTGGCGGTGGCCGGTCTTCTTGCGGAAGCCCTTGCGACGCTTGAAGTGGACGATGTCGAGCTTCTCGCCCTTGAACTCGCGCTCGACGATCTCGGCGCTCACGGAGGCGCCGGCGAGGTACGGCGTGCCGACCTTGGGGGCGCCTTCGCCGCCGAGCAAGAGAACGCGATCGAAGGTCACCGCGTTGGCGTTTTCCGGAAGGTCGCGCAGATCGACAGTCAGCACGTCGCCGACGCGGGCGCGAATCTGACTGCCGCTATCTTCAATGATGGCGTACATGAACCGAACTCCTGATGGATCCCACCACTCCGGTGCCGCCGGAGCGAGCCGAGTAGTGTAGCGAGCTGGCGGAGGGTCGCAACTGCGGGCCAGAACTCCCCCATCGCTGGCCTAGGCCCCCCGACTGGCCACGGCCCGGGCTGCCCCGGCCGCGGCCCGGATCCCGCGCCCCGTCTGGGTCAATGGGTCCGGGCAGAGCTCGAGCGGGACCCGCAAGTCTTCTGCGAGATCCGCGATCTGGGGCATCGTCAGGTCGGCGAACGGCGTCTCGATCCGGAAGTCGGGGCCGAGCACCTTGCCGCCCCCCCCGTGTCGGGGCTGGGCCAGCCAGACCAGTCGCGTGACCCCCGAAGCCAGCTCCCCCGCCTCATCGATGGCACCGGCATCGCCCGAACAGACCACCGGCCAGACGACCGTGGTGCAGCCGAGGGCCAGCGCCTGGGAGGCCGCCTGGAGGAGCGAACTCGCTCTTCGGAGAGCCGGGGCGGCCCCCGCAGCACCGGTAGGGTCGATCCCGACCACCGTGCGGCCCCAGCAGACAACCTCCTGCTGGCGTTCGACGACTCGGAGGATCTCGTCGTCGCTGCCGGTCGATGACCGCAGCCCGGAGGTGGCCGGGGGAACCCAGGCGATCACATCCGGGATGCGATCGGCCATGAAGCAGGCCACAAGGGCCGGTGCTGCACCGTCGTGGATCACCATCACGCTGGCGGATCGGGCCATGCAGTGCGTATCGACAGCGCGGGGTTTGCGCGTTCACATTCCGGTCGAACCACGGCTGGCCAGATCAGTTCATGGCCGTCGCAGGGACGGCGCCGGTGGCGCGAGAGACCACGGTCTGGCTCTGGAGCAGCAGGAGCGCGGTCTCGAGCTGGGGGTCGATGCCCTCGGTGATCAGGCGACGGGGGTCGGGGGGCGTCTCTTCGTCGCCTGCGGGGGCCGTACGGTTGCGGACACCGACATCCGCATCCTGACGAAGCTTGAGGGCGTCGCTGATCTGGTCGGGGAGCATCTCGACGCGGACATCGGGCTCGACGCCCCACTCGCGGCTGCCGTCGCGCCGGTGGATGAGTCGCCCGTTGGGCAGCTTGTAGTACTGGGTGGTGAGCTTGAACATGGCGTTGCCGTCGCCCACGGGGAAGACGTTCTGGACGCTGCCCTTGCCGAAGCTGCGATCGCCGACGAGGACGCCGCGGCGGTGGTCCTGGAGGCATCCGGCGACGATCTCGCTGGCCGAGGCCGAGCCGGTGTTGATCAGGACGACGACGGGGACCTTGCCGAGCATGAGCCGGGCGGGCGAGGCGCGATGGGCGTCCTGCTGCTGGCCGCCACGGTTCTCCTGGGAGACGATCATGCCGCGTTCGACGAAGGCGTTGGCGACGTTGACGGCCTCGTCGAGCAGGCCGCCGGGGTTGTAGCGGAGGTCGAGGATCAGGCCGCTGACATCCTCGCGCTTGAGCCGGTCGAGGGCAGCGCGGAGCTCGGTGGTGGTGTCGCGGGTGAACTGGGTGATGCGGATGTAGCCGATGCGGTTCTCGCGATCGATCATGTAATCCCAGTCGGTCTCGCGGGCGCCGTTGCGCTCCCAGCCCTTGACGCTGTAGATCGGGATGACCGCGCGGGTCATGGTGAAGTCCAGCAGGCCGTCGACACCCTGGCGCTCGACGCTGAGGGTGACCTTGGACCCGACCGGGCCGGTGATGCGATCGACCGCCTGCTGGAGCGCGATGCCCAGGGTGGACTCGTCGTTGATCTTGCGGACCAGGTCATTGGAGCGGATGCCGGCCCGGGCCGCGGGCGTGCCCTCGACGGGCGCCACGACCTTGAGCTGCATGGCATCATCCAGCGTGATGTGGATGCCGACGCCGGGGAAGTTGCCCTCGGTGGTCTTCTGGAACTTGGAGAGCTCGTCGGGCCAGATGAAGTCGCTGAACTCGTCCAGCGCGTTGGAGGCGCCGTTGCCGAACTCGTGGAGCAGGGCCTCGTCGGGAATGCGGACGGTGTCGCGGTTGGTCGACAGCAGCGACACCACGCTCTGGCGCACATCCTGGAAGCTCGCGCGCTTGGGGTCGGCCTCGTAGCGGGCGATCATGCGATCGACCTCGGACAGCATGCGTGTACGGGCGGCGGGGTCGTCGAGCCCTGGGAAGGCGGCGGCCAGATCCGACGTGGTCAGCAGCGTGCGGACGCTCTGGAATCCGCCGACGAGCATCGACCCGACGGCGATGCCTTCGACGTGCTTGGCGCCGGCGGCGCCGATGGCCTGCACGATCATGTCGGGGCGGATGCCCTTGAGCTTGACCTGCCAATCCTCGCCCATGGGGTTAAAGGGCGGGAGCGCATCCTCTTTCTCCGCGATGCGCTCGGCGTTGCGCATGTCGTGCAACTTCTCGGGGGCGTAGAGGCGGAGCATCAGCAGGCGCTGGCCCAGACGGTTGACGTCGTTCTTGTAGGTCGCCTGCTCCTCGTGGAGCCAGTGCAGGCGGCTGTACAGGCTCTGGGCCTCGAGCCAGCGGCCGGCGGCTTCTGCTTCGCGGACGCGGCTCTCGGCGAGCGAGGTGAGTTCACGGATGCTCGGCTCGTTGAGCACCGCCTGCTTGTCGGGCGACAACTCGAACAGCTCGTTCGCGCTCTTGAGCGCCACGCGGAGGTCGCCCTTGGCAAGGCTGTCCTGCATCGCGGTGCGGACCTCGGTGAGTCCGGCCTGTCGCTTGGTTTCCCAGTACTCGATGTGGTCGCGACGTCGGGCGAGGTTGGACGTCAGGTCACCCAGCCCAGCCTCCTCGGCGCTGGCTGGCGGACGCAGCAGCAGTTCGACGGCTCGATCGGACCGGCCGGCAGCCCCGTTGGCGTTGCTCCAGACCTGGCGTGACCACTCGGCCACCTCGTTCTGGGCGGCCACGCGGTCGCTCGCCAATGCGGGCGTCAACACGCCGGCTGCCACCACCACCGATGCCGCAAGTCCGACGACGTACCGGGGAACAACCACGCTCATGGTGTGCATCCTTGTCAACGGGCCCGGATGGGCGCCCGGGATCTCCCTCTTATACGCCCCAGCGCCGATCGCGTTTGGGCTGATCCACCGAATCGACCCTGCGGCCCTTGAGGATTGAGCCCCGGGGACCAAACCGGGCCTATCTGACCCCTCCTCGGGCGTTCCGGCCGGTTCCCGGACCCGATTGTGACACCCTCAGGGTAGGGCGCCGGACAGCGTGGGCAGAGGCTCGCACGCCGGGGGCCTATCGTGAGGCCGCATGCCTCCATGGCAAACCATGCACGGGTCCGTCGTATTCCTCGCGCAGTCCGGCGCGGCCCCTGCCGCAAACAGGGCCCTACAGGCGTGGGTCCTTCTAGGGGTGCTGACGCTGGTAGTCGTCGCGCTGGCGGGGCTGGCGATTCTGACCATCGTTCGGCGGCTCGCGCTCCGCGACCTGGAGCGATCCAAGCTCAAGGCAGCGGGACCTCGGCGGATTCCCCGCTCGGCGTGGGTCGAAGCCGGACGCCGGGCCACCCCCATTCCGGCCGATGCCGCCGGCGACATCAACACCGATGATCTTGAGCCACCCGTCGACGACGAGGGCACACGCTGATGCCCGACCGCCCGGTGGCATTGGTGACCGGCGGGGCGCGTCGCGTGGGGCGGGCAATTTGCCAGGCGCTGGCGGCGGCCGGTTGCGATGTGGTGCTGTCCTATCGGCACAGCGATGAGGATGCGCGGTCACTCGAGCGCGAGCTGCGGGCCGGCGGCGCTGATGCCCGGTCGATGGAGCTGGACCTTGGTGACCTGGCGCTGGTCCAGCGCACCGCCGCGCTGCTGGCGGCCGAGCTGCCGCGTCTGGACATCGTGGTCCACAACGCTTCGATGTACGCCCCGTCACCTCTTGAGACGCTGGATGCCGAGGATCTACTGGCCAACTACCGGGTAAACGCCGCGGCCCCCCTGCTGCTGACGCGCGGCCTGCTGCCCTTGCTGCGCCGGAGCAGCCTGCCCGGCGGCGGCGCGGTGGTGTGTTTGTGCGACATTCATGCGATGGGTCGTCCGCGCAAGGGGTTCTACGCGTACGCGATGGCGAAGGCCGCGCTGGCCGAGATGGTGCGCGGACTGGCGCTTGAGCTGGCGCCGCTGGTTCGCGTGAACGGTGTGGCCCCGGGTGTGGTGGCCTTCCCCGAGAGCGGCCCCGAGAGCGACCCGGCGATGCAGGAGCGGTACCTCAGTCGCGTCCCGCTGGGCCGCTCGGGCACGCCCGAAGAAGCGGCGAACGCCGTGAAGTGGCTCGCGATCGATGCGACGTACGTGACGGGCGAGATCGTCCGCATCGACGGCGGGCGGTCGTTGAGCTAGTTCACCGCAGAGACGCAGAGACCGCAGAGCGAGTACAGAACTCACCACAGAGGCACAGAGAACACAGAGAGAAGACTGTGTGTGCAGCGGCACTTCGTGGCTTGCCCGACTGGCCACTGGCCACTCCCCACTGGCCTTCCTCTGCGATCTCTGCGTCTCTGCGGTGAGTCATCCGATCGCTGGGTCAGGAAAGCCCAGGGCCGCGAAAGCCGCGGCGCGGATGCGGCAGGAATCGCAGCGGGCGCAGGGCTTGCCCTCGGGTGAGGGGTCGTAGCACGAGTGTGTGAGCCCGTAGTCCACGCCCAGCGCCATGCCGCGGCGGATGATCTGGGGCTTGGTGAGTTCCAGCAGCGGCGCGACGATCTTCGGGCCGCGCCCTTCGACGCCCGCCTTGGTCGCCAGGTCGGCCAGGTGCTGGAAGGCGTGGATGAACTCGGGGCGGCAGTCGGGGTAGCCGGAGTAATCGACATCGTTGACCCCGACGTAGATGGCCGCGGCGTGCAGCACCTCGGCCAGCCCCAGCGCGTAGGCGAGAAAGATGGTGTTGCGCGCCGGGACGTACGTGACGGGGATGTCGTCGATCGGCCCTGGGCCCTCGGCCCTCGTCATCGATTGGCGATGGCTGAGGGCCGAGGGCCGAATGCCGATCTCCGCGGGCCGCTCATCCTTCCACGGTTCATCGCTCTTGGGGACGGCGATGTCGTCGGTGAGCGCGGAGCCGCCGAAGGCGCGGAGGTCGATGTGGATCACCTTGTGGGTGGCGGCCTTGAGTGCGGCCGCGACCCGGCCGGCGGCGGCGACCTCGACGGCGTGGCGCTGGCCGTAGGCGACGGTCAGGGCGTGGCACTCAAAGCCGTCCCGGGCGGCGATGGCCAGACAGGTGGCCGAATCGAGGCCACCCGAGAGCAGGACCACGGCCTTGGGGCGGGATGGGGCTGGAGCGGGCATCAGGGGGTGACGATAGCGGCCGGGACGGGTATCATCCCCGCCCTAGCCCGCCCGGGTGGCGAAATTGGCAGACGCGCCAGCGTGAGGTGCTGGTCTCCGTAAAAGGAGATGGAGGTTCGAGTCCTCTCCCGGGCATTTGACCGGCGGGCGCTACGCCCGCCGGTGTTGTTTTTGGGGCCGTCACACGCCGCGTTCAACGGCGTGCTTGGCCTCCGCCAGGCCGCAGCCCGTGGCCTCGCGGTAGAGCTTGATCGCCTCGATCTTCCGCCCATTGGCCATGGCCTCGCGGACGGGGGCCATGTGATCCGGCGGCACGAACTCGACCCCCAGGTGCTGGGCCATCTGGGCGACCATGTCTTCGAGCGCTCGGACGCGGCTTCGGAGTTCGAGCATCTCGCGCGGGCTGGCCGCGCTGCCCCAGAACCATCCCATGGCGGACTCCTTTGGCTGGGCCGGTGATCGGCCGGTGGTGGCTGCGAGCTGGTTGACCAGGTGACGGCACGGCTTGGGTGTCAGGCGGCAGGCTTTGTGTTGTACCGCAGCGGCACCCTTGAGTCACAGTCCCTGCACTGGGAACCCGAGCATCTTCCCCACTCGCTTCAGCTTCCAGCCGCAGGGCGAACGACTCCAGAACAACTCGATCACCTCGGTCTGTCCATCCTTCTCACACTCGGACTCGTACACGAAGGCGTACACGCCGCGGCCCGAGGTCGTGTCATCCACTTCCGTACGGGACCGGATCCGTGTGCAGACCCCTGCGTCAACCGAGTGACCCCAGAGCCGAATCAACTCGCCATGCCGGTTCCACACCATCACCTCTACGGGACGGTCGCTGACAGGATTCCTGAACCATTCATGGAACGCCAGAGCGATGGCCAGGAAGTTCCCGAGGACGAGGATCACGAAGAACACTTCACGAGGCACAACCTGGCCACTATACAATATATACCCCATTCCATTCATGAATCCAGCAATGACAAACAGCAACACAATGGTGCGAGTAACTCGACTTGCTCTGCCGTCCGACTGATACACGCAGACATCGCCTTCGTGTTGCTTGACACTGAGTGCATTATGAACTTGCTTCTCGCTGGCGTGCGCCATTGCTGCCCCTGTGCGGCACCCGCTTCCATAGCCTTCACAATCCATGAACCGGAAACCCCAGCATCTTCCCCACCCGCTTCAGCTTCCAGCCGCAGGGCGAACGACTCCAGAACAACTCGATCACCTCTGTCTGCCCGTCCTTCTCGCACTCACACTCATACACGAAGGCGTACACGCCACGGCCCGAGATCGTGTCATCTACTTCAGTACGGGACCGAACCAGCTTACAGACCCCTGCGTCAACCGACTGATCCCAGAGCCGAATCAACTCGCCATGCCGGTTCCACGCTATCACCTCGACGGGCCGGTCGCTGACATGACTCGTGAGCCATGCATGACACGCCAAGGCAATAGACAACAGACTCCCAAGCACTACGATCACAAGAAATATTTCACGAGAGAAGCCTTGGCCGGCATAAATATAATAGCCTACTGCAATGATGAATGATGATGGCAGAAACAGCACTAAGGCCGCATGAACAATACGACGCACTTTGCCGTCGGCTTGATACACGCAGACATCGCCTTCGTGTTG
>SXGQ01596999.1_pt1 | contig 25346 bp, 24 predicted proteins | sample 3178371 | NCBI WGS metagenome assembly SXGQ01 (sample SAMN11356859, study PRJNA531348) | freshwater metagenome | isolation source: freshwater sample F1-20 | place: China: Fuxian Lake, Yuxi | collected 2017-12-25 | reverse complement strand
GTTCGGTGATGCCCGTGTCGAGATGTTCGCGCCACGTGCCCGTGCCGCCTGCCGAGATGACGTCGCCACCGACTTTCTCGGCGCAGCCGCGCAACGTATCCATCGCGGCCGACACCTGGTCGCGCTTCGCAGTCGCGTCGGCGACCATCATCAAGTGCCCCTCGTAACCCATGACGCCACGCACGTTCATCCGCAACGAGCGCGCGCGGTCGGCAAGGCGTGCCGCGTCGTCGGGTTCGACACCGCAACGGGGGAGACCGACGAAGACGTCGATGAGAACGTTCTTGATTCCCGCACGTGCGGCGGCGTGCACCGTTTCGTCGGAATCAACTGCGACGGTCGCCCCTGTGCCGGCGATCGCACCGAGGCGCGCAGGGTCGACCGATTCGTTGGCGAGGAGGAAGTCGGCCTCGATGCCGGCCTTGGCGAGTCCCGAGATTTCGCGCGGAGTGGCGCAGGTGAAGCCCGAGTGCCCGAAGCGCTGTTGCACCTTGGCGAGCGAACTGCACTTGTGGGCCTTCACGTGGGGCCGCAGGCGATTGCCCGGCCAGGCCTGCGCCATCGTTGCCAGGTTGGTCTCGAGGGCGCCGGCATCGATGATGAGGGCGGGGGTCGGCAGGTCGTCGATGAACATGTGCCGGCGGAGAGACTCGAACTCTCACTGGCGGCGTCCTAAGCGCCGTGCCTCTGCCATTGGGCTACGCCGGCGGGTGACCGAAGGCTAACTCTCGGTACGTCGGGAACGGGAGCGTTCTTTGACAGAATGTAAAGGTGACGACAAAAACGGCTCCGCCTGCCAGCCCCGTGTCGGGCCTTTCGAAAGAAGCGCTGTCCGACCAACTCGGTCTCGCCGATTCCGTCGTTGACGCGGCGTCGCTTGCCAACAGTGTCAAGCGTTTTGCCGAACAGAAGATCGTGCTGCCGACCTTCTCACAGCTGGCCGATCCATCGACGATTCCCGCCGACGTTGCGGCAGGGCTGAAGGGCCTCGACAAGGACGCCCCCGATGCACGGAACCTCTTCCGCGTGCACTGGTACAACAACATGGCGGGCGAGCGCGTGTCGGTTCCCGACCACGTCGTCTTGCCGTCGTCGTTGACCGGCGTCGAAAGTCCGATCATCGTCGTGTTCGGCGACCGATTCCCGATGATCACCGCGCACAAGGTGCTTGCCGCCTATTCGTGCTTCGCGCCACGCGTCATCTCGGGCCAGTTCGACCCGACGAAGCATCGTGCGGTGTGGCCGTCGACGGGCAACTACGCACGCGGCGGTGTCGCGATCAGTCGCATCATGGGAAGCCGCGGCGTGGCCGTGCTTCCCGCGGGAATGTCGAAGGAACGTTTCGACTGGCTCGACCGATGGGTGGCAGATCCGGCCGACATCATCCGCACGCCCGGCACCGAGAGCAACGTGAAAGAGATCTACGACGCCTGCAACGAGATGGCGAAAGATCCGGGCAACTTCATCCTCAATCAGTTCTGCGAATTCGGCAATCACGTCGGCCACTACTACGTCACGGGTTCCGCCCTCGCCCACGCCTTCGAAACCGTGGCCAAGGCCAGCGGCAATCCGCGTCTGCGGTGCGCGGCGTTCACGTCGGCCACAGGAAGTGCGGGAACCATCGCGGCAGGAGACCGACTGAAGGATCTCTACGGCACCAAGATCGTCGCCGTCGAGGCGCTCGAGTGTCCGACGATGCTCGAGAACGGTTTTGGTGAGCACAACATCCAGGGCATTGGCGACACGCACATTCCGCTGATCCACAACGTGATGAACACCGATGTCGTCGTCGCCGTGTCCGATCGTGCCACCGATGAACTCGACGTGCTCTTCAACACCTCCGAGGGCAAGGCGTATCTGGCCGACCGCCTGGGGCTGTCGGTCGAACTGCTCGAACACCTCGAGCATTTCGGTTTCTCTGCGATCTGCAACGTTCTCGCTGCAATCAAGACGGCCAAGTTGCTGGGTCTCGGTGCCGACGATGCCCTCATCACCATCGCCACTGATGGTTCGGCGCTCTACCCCAGCGAACGGGTGAAGACGCTCGCGCACCGTTTCGGCAATGACTTCACCCGTGCCGATGCGGCCGAGGTGTACGGCGAGCACCTTGCCAACGTCAACACCGACGCGACGATCGACTGCACCGAACGCGACCGCAACCGCATCTTCAACCTCGGTTACTACACCTGGGTCTAACAGCAGGGCACGCCACTCGACGTGTTCGAGGCGCGCCGCTCGCAGGAGTTCTGGCGCGGTATCCGCGCTTACATGCCGGTGTGGGACGAAATGATCGCCGACTTCAACGCGCGCGTCGCAGCGCACAAGTAGCCCATGCGTGCAGTCGTTGCCGGTCGCCTGCGGTGTGCATCGTGCGGCGCGGTGGTCCCCGTTTCGACGGCGCTTTCGTGGCGTTGCCCCAACGCGGTGGGGGGTGATCGCCACCATGTGTTGATGATCGACAGCGACGACGCCGGCGGCGAATTCGTTCCCGACGATTCCGACAATCCGTTCGTTGCGTTCCGTCGCATGTTGGCCTGGGACGCATTCGCGGCGTCCACCGGTATGTCTGACGACGATCGTCGCTCGTTCATCGAGCGCACCGACGACCTGGTCGCATCGGTGGCCGGAACGGGCTTTCGATTCACGCCGGTTGCGCGCGAGTTCCGACTCTCGGTTGAACTCGGCTTCATCGCAGCCGGCGGCGTGTGGGTGAAGGACGAAACCCGCAACGTGGCCGGTTCGCACAAGGCGCGCCACCTTTTCACCGAATTGCTGCATCTGTTGCTCGCCGAATCGCACGGCCTCGCCCCCTGGAACTCGGCGACGCGCCCGGAGCTTGCGATCGCCTCGTGTGGTAATGCGGCGATCGCGGCATCGACGCTTGCCGCTGCGGTGCGGTGGCCGATTCGGGTGTTCGTCCCGCAGGGCGCCGATGGTGCTGTCATCGACACGCTGGTGACGCTCGGCGCGACAATTGAACGGTGTCCACGACGTGCCGACGATCCGCCGGGTGACCCGTGCGTGCTGCGTTTCCGCGAACGGGTTGCCGCGGGTGCAGTGCCTTTCGGTGTGCAAGGAACCGAGAACGCCTGGTGCCTCGACGGTGGACGCGTCATCGGCTGGGAGATCGTTCACCAACTCGGTCGCGCCGCGCTGACGCATCTCGTGATCCAGGTCGGCGGTGGAGCCTTTGCTGCGGGAATCGGCGAAGCATTGATGCTCGCAGGATCGACAACGTCGCTCGTGGCCGTTCAGACCGCGGGCTGCGCGCCGCTCGAGCGCGCGTGGCGCATGGCCGCGTCAACTGGTGGAACCGCACACGCCGGCCCCCGTTGGAACGAATGCATGTGGCCCTGGGGGTCCGAGCCGGCGTCGCTTGCCGACGGAATTCTCGACGACGAAACTTACGACTGGGTTGGCGTATGCGATGCGATGTCGGCGACTCGGGGCTTTCCGGTGGTCTCACCCGAATCGGACGTGGTGGCGGCTTACGCGATGGCCCACCGCGTGACACCGATCGATGTGTCACCCACGGGTAGCGCCGGCCTGGCTGGCCTCATCACGCTCCGCCATACGGGCGTCGTTGGCAACGATGCACAGGTCGGCATCGTGTTCAGTGGAATCAGACGTGGCGTGGATCTGCCCGTACTTCGTTGAGTCGACCGTTGTCGACGTCGTAGACGAAGCCTCGGATGTGATCTTTGTGCTTGATGAAGGGAGAGTGCAGCAGGCGCCCGATGCTCTGGCGCACGTCGTCATACGGGTCGTCGAACGCCTCGAGTGACCACCACGGTTTGATGCCACTTTCGTGCGCGAGCTCGGCGTAGAACTTTGCCTCCTCCACCTTCTGCAAGCCGCAGTCGGTGTGGTGGATGAGAACAATTTCCTTGGTGTTCAGCAGTCGTTGGGAGAGAACGAGTGAGCGCACCACGTCGTCGGTTACCACACCGCCTGCGTTTCGGATGATGTGCGCATCGCCGTGCGCCAAACCGAGCATCTGGAAGATGTCCATACGGCTGTCCATGCACGCAACCACGGCGAGCTGACGGCGTGGCGCGAGGGCGAGGCCGTGGTCTGCGAACTGCGTGACGAAGATCTCGTTGTAGCCGAGTAGTTCGTCGGTGCTCGGCGAGAATCGTGCGATGTCGTCATCTTTCACCCGATCATTCTGCCCGAAGTGGGCTCCCCGTGGGCTCCCCCCACTAGCCTCACGCCCATGACGTCGACGATGCCATTCCCCGCCGGTTCGGTTCCCTCTTTCGATGCCGGGTCTGGCGACCCGAGATTCGATGTTTTCGGTCGGTTGATGAAGAACCGCGTCGTCATGCTGGGTACCGACGTGAACGATGACATGGCCAACCAGATCTGCGCTCAACTCCTGTACTTGGAGGGTGAAGACCCCAACTCCGACATCTGGCTCTACATCAACAGCCCCGGAGGCTCGATCACCGCGGGAATGGCCATCTACGACACGATGCAATTCGTCTCCTGCGACGTCGCCACCGTGTGCATGGGTCTCGCGGCCTCGATGGGGCAGTTCCTTCTCACCGCGGGCACCCACGGAAAGCGCTACACGCTCCCCAACGCGCGCATCATGATGCACCAGCCACTGGCGGGACTGCGCGGCCAGGCCACCGACATCGCGATTCAGGCCGAGCAATTGGCCCACATCAAGCGCAAGATGGCGGAACTGACGTCGCTGCACTCGGGCAAGCCGGTCGAGCAGATTCAGGCCGACAGTGAACGCGACCGTTGGTTCACGGCCGAACAGGCACAGCAGTACGGTCTCGTCGACAAGGTCATTGTGAAGCGGGGGGAAATCCGCTGAGGTCCACGCCGCAGGTGTCCTTCACCCACTGAAGGGCCCGTGCGGCAGCCTTGTTCGCCTGCAGGGCCTCTTTCGTGAATGCTTCAACGTCTTCGCTGTTCGACGTGTTGAGGTTCGTTGCATCCTCGAGGATCGAAGAGAGCGTGCTCCAGTCGTCCGCCACGGCTACCGGTGCCACCTCGCCGAGTCGGCGATAGCGCGACACCAAGACGTCCGCTTCGGACTGCGATGCGGGAACCGTCGCGATGCCCGGCATTTCCTTTGCGAGTTGGCGACAGAAGTTCGTCGCCGTGCGGTCGGTACCGCCGCATGACGTCGTAAACGCGACGACGACGCAGATTGCCGAGATTGCGCCGCCTCGACACACATGGGGGAGAAGTCGCGCGTACGTCACTGACTTCATCTTTTCACAGTGTGTCGAACCTCGACGGGCAGGAGCAGAACGTGTTCGCAAGCATCAATTCCTCGACGTTGTTCGGTATCGAAGGTGCACCCGTCAGCGTCGAGGTGCACATCGGTGCGGGTCTTCCCGGCTTCAGTGTCGTCGGACTTCCCGACGAAGCGTGCCGTGAGGCTCGTGACCGTGTTCGCGCCGCTTTGTTGTCGAGTGGATTCGAATGGCCCAACCGTCGCATCACGGTGAACCTCGCGCCGGGCGACAGGCGCAAGGGCGGTTCGGGCCTCGATCTCGCACTCGCCATCGGCATCCTGGTGGCGCAGGGCAAGGTCGATCAGTCAGCGACCAACGGGGTCGGATTCGTTGCCGAGCTCGGACTCGATGGTTCGTTGAAGCACGTCCCCGGCACTGCGCCACTCGTGGCCGCGATGCGTGATCTGCACGTCGTCGTTGCGTCCTTGGCGGGTGGCGATGCACTCGTTGCCGCCCCCCGACGTGTCGCGGTCGCCGATTCATTGTGTGACGTGGTGCTGAGTCTGCAGCGTGTCGTCGAATGGCGGGCGCCGGATCCTCACGTGTCGGCCGATGCGGTCGCCTCGCCCGTGGACATGGGCGATGTTCGCGGCCAACCCGTCGCGCGGCGTGCCGCGGAGGTGGCAGCCGCCGGCGGCCACAACCTGCTGCTTGTCGGTGGTCCCGGAGGTGGCAAGACCATGCTCGCTGAACGCATTGCGGGTTTGTTACCGCCGCTCGACGACCACGATGCATTGACCGCGACGATGATCCGGTCCGCGGCCGGTGAACGACTCGGTGGGCTCGTACGCCTGCCACCGTTCAGGTCGCCCCACCACAGTGCATCGATGATCGCCATGGTCGGTGGTGGTTCGGGCGTCGTGCGCCCCGGGGAGGTGTCGCTGGCGCACGGTGGTGTGTTGTTTCTCGACGAAGTGGGGGAGTTCGCGCCAAGCGTTCTCGACGCACTGCGTCAACCGCTCGAAAGCGGTGAGATCCGACTTGCACGATCCGGTGCGACGGTCACGCTGCCGGCGCGGTTCCTTCTCGTCGGGGCCACCAATCCGTGTCCATGCGGCGGTGGTGCGCCGGGGTCATGCGTGTGCAACGACTCGTCGCGCCAGCGTTACCTGCGCCGACTGTCCGGTCCGTTGCTCGACCGTTTCGATCTGCGGGTGGCGGTCGCGGCGACCTCGCCCGCTGATCTCGTCGACACCGGTACGGCGGAATCAACCGCGGTGATGCGAAAACGGGTGGATGCCGCGCGGTGTCTCGCCGATGCGCGCCAGGGAAAGTCGAACGCGCGGCTGTCGATCGCGGAAATCGACGAGCACGCACCGCTGGCTGCCGAGGCCCGTGCCCTGCTGTTGGCTGAACTCGAGGCGGGTCGCCTGACCGGGCGCGGTTACCACCGCGTGCGACGGGTTGCACGCACGCTCGGTGATCTCGCGGGCGACCCTTCGGATGTGGTGTGTGTCAACCATGTGCGCGAGGCGATCGCACTGCGCGCCCGGGTCGGATCCGCACGATGACAGGTCACCCTGATTGGGCGTATGCGGCCGCGCTGACGCAGGTTTCCGGCTGCGGAACAACGGCGGCGTTCCGACTGCTCGCACTCCACGATCCACAGGAGGCATTCGAACGCGCAGCAGCCGAGGCGCGGTCACACGGCGCGCGTGTCGACATCGACGTGGTGGGCAAGATGCGCGAGCGCTGCGAGGAACTCGCCATCGAGGTCGCATGGGTCCGCGGCCCCGGATTTCCCCTGGTCGTTGCTGCAAGTCCCGGGCCGTGCGGTGTGTTCTTTTTTCGGGGTGACGCGGGGCTCTTCACGGGTCGGCGCGTCGGCATCGTGGGAACGCGCACGCCGACGCCATCCGGGGTCTACACCGCGCGCGAGATCGGTGAAGGCCTGTCGCTCGCCGGTGTGCACGTGGTGTCGGGTCTTGCGAAGGGAATCGACGGTGCGGCCCACGACGGTGTGCGCGCTGCGCTCGACGCATCGGTTGTGTCGTCACTTGGGCGGGCGATCGCCGTTGTCGGAAGCGGCCTCGACGTCGTGTATCCGCGGACAAACGCCGCTCTGTGGGAGTGGGTCGCGCGGTGTGGACTGCTCGTGTCCGAGTATCCCCCCGGCGCGCCGGCCGAGCCGCATCACTTCCCGCGCCGCAACCGGTTGATTGCCGCGCTCTCCGAGGTGGTGGTCGTCGTCGAATCTCGGGAGTCGGGAGGGTCGATGTCGACCGTGCGTCAGGCGATCGAACGTCAACGCGATGTTCTCGCGGTGCCGGGTTCCCCGAGAGTCGTGAGCGCGGCGGGAACGAATCTGCTCATCCAGCAGGGTTGTGGCGCGGTGACATGTGCCGCCGACATCCTCTCGGTGCTCGCGCTCGACCATCGACACATCGATGCGATGACGCGCGACGAGCGGGCCGCGCCCGACCCGCGCGACGTCGTCGTGCTCGACGCGTGCAGTCGCGGCCCGGTCACCCTCGACCACCTGATGATCGCAACGGGGCGAACGCTTGCCGATCTCGCCCTGGCGCTCGGGCGTCTCGAAGCAATGGGGTGGGTGGTGGAGGAAGCCGGATGGTGGGAGGCTCTACTGTTGAGACGTGGGCGGCACGCGGACGAATTCATTTCGTGACTGGCGCCTCGACGAATTCATCGGGTCGCTGACATCGGCATCCGAGAACACCCGTCTTGCCTATGAAAACGACGTCACGCAATTTGCCGGGTGGGCTGCCGACAACGGAACGAAGAAGCCCGAAGGTGTCACTCGCGCCCAGGTGAAGCAGTACCTGGCACACCTCACCCGCAACGACCATGCGAAGCGTACGGTCGCACGCAAGCTCGCCGCATTGCGCCGCTACTTCGGGTGGCTGGTGCGTGAGTCGACGGGAGCCCGACGACGGGTCGCGAACCCCACCATCGGGGTACGTTCACCCCAGGGTGAGGGTCGCCTGCCGCGCGTGCTCGGATCCGACCAACTCGACGCTTTGCTGTCCGGCAACCAACTCGAAGCCGACGACCCACCTTGGCGGCTCGCGCGTGACACGGCGGTTGTCGAGTTGCTCTACGGCAGCGGACTGCGCGTCAGTGAGTTGTGCTCCCTGTCGATTGCGAGCATCGACCTGCGCGGTGCAGCGGCAACCGTGTGGGGCAAGGGCTCGAAAGAGCGCCGTGTTCCGCTCAGCCCGCCGTGCGTCGTTGCGCTGGAACAGTGGTCGGAACTACGCACCGAAGTGGCGAACGCGACCGGTTTGCGTGCTTCGTTGTTCGTGAACGGCCGTGGAAACAAATTGACCCCGCGCGATGTGCGTCGCATCCTCGACCGCCGCGCCATCGACCCCACGCATCCGCACGCTTTGCGTCACACGTTCGCCACGCACCTCCTCGACAACGGTGCCGACCTTCGCGCGGTACAGGAGCTACTCGGTCACGCCAGCGTCGCGACGACGCAGCGCTACACGCACGTCAGTCGCGAGCGACTGCAGTCGGCTTATCTCGCCTCGCATCCGCGGGCCTGAACGGAGCCGTTCATGTGTGCCCCGCCGCTCGACAACCCGACCATGGAGGGTCGTCCGCGTCGCTACACCCTGAACTCTGCATGGTCGCACTGGACGGGTGACCGCGAGCCACGCGCACGCGAGTGGCTGGTCGTCAACTATTCGGGCCTCGTGAAGTTCGTTGCCGGCCGTCTCGGTGCGGGTTTGCCGAAGTCGGTCGACACGGCCGACTTGGTGAGCGCGGGTGTGTTCGGACTGATGAATGCGATCGACAAGTTCGACCCCGACCACGGCGTGAAGTTCGAGACCTATGCCGTGCCACGTATTCGCGGCGCCATCCTCGACAGTCTGCGCGCGCTCGACTGGGTGCCGCGGTTGGTTCGCGCGCGCGCGCGTTCGGTGCAGGATGCGATCTCCGACCTCGAGCACACACTCGGTCGTGCACCCACCGAAGAAGAAATTGCAACACAGCTCGGCGTGGCCGTCGATGAACTTCAGAAATGGCTCTCCGACATCGCAGCGGGCAACGTCGGCCCTCTCGACCACATCGTCGCCGATTCGGCGCCGCGTGCGGACGGAGCCGACGCCGCGCTCGACGAGCGCACGTTGCGCGACCACATGCGCGCCGAGATCAAGAACCTGCCCGAACGCGAGCGCACGGTGCTCGTTCTCTATTACGAGGAGAACCTCACGCTCTCCGAGATCGGCGAGGTGCTCGGTGTCACCGAGAGTCGCGTCTCGCAGATCCATTCGAAGGCGGTCCTGCAACTTCGCTCGCGATTGGCGGCCGCAGACTTCTAGCGAGCCCCGGGCATGATCGCGACGCTCGCCTCCGTGGTGTGTCTGGCGGCGCCGGCGGTTTTTCCGGTCGATGGGCGCGTGACCGACTGGTTTCGTCCGCCTTCGTGCGCACGCTGTGAGGGAAATCGTGGTGTGGAGATCGCAACCGTTCGCGGTGACGAGGTTGTTGCTCCGGTCTCTGGAACGGTCGAATTCGTCGGTCCTGTGGGTGGTCTGACCTATCTCGTGGTCGCCGCAGTGGGCGAGGCATCGCTGAAGGCCGTTGTCGGGGGATTGGTGGGTGTCACCGTCGGTCGCGGCGACCGTGTCGAGGCGGGTCGTGCGATGGGTACGGCGATGGATGCGTTGTACGTGGGTTTTCGGGTCGGGCCACGCCGTGACAGTCGCTATGTCGACCCGGCTCCGCTCTTCGGGCTGCACCGAAAACGCGCGCGGTTGGTGGCTCCGGAGCCGACCCCCGTTAGTCTGACCAGTCGGCTGGGTCATCCGACTCGTCCGTTACATCAACGTCATTGCTCGGTTCTCCCACCTGTGGTCGCTTCGGCGCGGGGGCCGGGCCCCTAACCACAGGAGAGGAGAACACCATGGCCGTCGTCACCATGCGACAAATGCTCGAGGCTGGATGTCACTTTGGACACCAGACCCGCCGTTGGAACCCCAAGATGCGTCGGTTCATCTTCGGAGAGCGCAACGGCATCTACATCATCGATCTCGAACAGACGATGGACCGCATCGAAAACGCGTACACATTTGTGCGCGACCTCGTCGCCAACGGCGGCTCGGTCCTCTTCGTCGGCACGAAGAAGCAGGCGCAAGACCCGATTCGCGACCACGCCAACCGCTGCGGGATGCCGTACGTCAACGAGCGTTGGCTGGGCGGCATGCTCACAAACTACGAGACGATCTCGAAGCGCGTCGGCAAGATGCAGGAGTACGAGCGCATGATCGCCTCGGGTGAATTCGAAGCAATGCCGAAGAAAGAAGCACTCCTCCTCGGCCGCGAACTCGCCAAGCTGCAAAAGAACCTGTCGGGTATCAGTGCGATGACTCGCCGCCCCGACGCGGTGTTCGTGCTCGATACGATGAAGGAGCACATCGCCGTCACTGAAGCGAACAAGCTCGGCATTCCCGTCATAGCGGTCGTCGACACCAACGTCGACCCCGATGTCATCCAGTTCCCGATCCCGGGCAACGACGATGCAATCCGTGCCAACGACCTCATGACCCACGTCATTGCCGAAGCCGTGCTCGAAGGACGTCTCATGGCGTCGAAGAAGGCCGCCGCCACGGCACCCGCCGAAGCGCCCAAGCCCATTCCCGCACCCCCCAGCGCGGCAGCAACAGGAGTCTGATTCAAAAAATGTCGTTCACCGCACAAGATGTGAAGACCCTGCGCGAATCCACCGGCGCAGGAATGATGGACTGCAAGAAGGCGCTCGAGACCAACAACGGCAGCATCGAAGATGCCAAGCAGTGGTTGCGCGAAAAGGGTCTGGCTGCAAGTGCGAAGCGTGATGACCGCGAGAACACCCAGGGTGTCGTAGCGCTCGTCCTGAAGGGCAACGTCGGTGCAATGGCCAAGTTGAAGTGTGAAACCGACTTCGTCGCCGGATCCGATGCGTTCAAGACCGAGGCCGAGACTCTCGCCAACCTCGTCGCCGACAAGGGCGTCGGGGCCGTCGCGGAACGCGCCGCACAGCTCGACGACCTGAAGATCGCACTGAAGGAAAGGATCGAGCTGGGCGAAGTCGCACGCATCGAAGCAGCAGCCGGCAACGTCATCGACTCGTACCTGCACATCCAGGGTGGTCGCGGTGTCAACGGTGTCCTCGTCGAAATGTCGGGGGCAACGGTCGAACTGGCCCACGACGTCGCGGTCCACATCGGCTTTGCCCGTCCCCGCTACCTCGCCCGCGAAGACGTGCCGGCCGACGTCCTCGACAAAGAGCGCGCCACGCTGGAGGTCATCACTCGCAACGAGGGCAAGCCGGAGGCGGCGATCCCAAAGATCGTCGAGGGTCGTATCGGCGGCTTCTACAAGGACGTCTGCCTGCTTGAACAGCCGTATGCCAAGGACGACAAGCAGTCGGTCACCCAGTTCATCGGGTCTGCCAAGATTGTTAAGTACGCACAAGTGGAGATCGGCTGACGAACACATGACGAATGACGCAACCCCGGCAAAGGGCGCCCCCCGCACGCAGCCCCGCTGGAATCGCGTCGTTCTCAAGTTGTCGGGCGAGGCGCTTGCCGAACCGAACGGCTTTGGTCTCGACTCGAATGTGTTGCACCAAATTGCAACCGAACTGCATGAAGCCGTCAAGGAGTTCGGTGTCGACATCGCAATCGTTGTCGGTGGTGGCAACTTCTGGCGCGGCCTGAAGGGTGCGGGCCAGGGCATGGATCAGGCGCAGGCCGACTACATGGGGATGATCGCAACGGTCATGAACGGGCTGGCGCTGCAGGATGCCCTTGAACGCGTCGGCCAGCACTCGCGCGTCATGACAGCGGTCGAGATGCCAAAAGTTGCCGAGCCCTACATCCGTCGCCGCGCCGAGCGTCACCTCGAAAAGGGGCGCATCGTCATTCTCGCCGGCGGTACGGGCAACCCGTTCTTCACCACCGACACCGCCGCAGCACTGCGCGCCGCCGAGATATCCGCGCAGGCGATTCTGAAGGGCACGCACTCGGGCGTCGACGGCGTGTACACGGCCGACCCGAAGAAAGACCCGACGGCAACCCGCTACGAGCGCATCAGCCACCTCGATGTCATCACCAAGGGCCTGAAGGTGATGGACTCGACGGCGATCACCTTCTGCATGGACAACAAATTGCCGATTGTCGTTTTCGAGTTGCTGAAGCAGGGAAACGTGAAGTCCATCCTCCGGGGTGAGGCAGTCGGTACGCTGGTCGGGTGACCGAAGAAACCATCCTCGACGCCATCGAGAAGATGGAAAAAGCCGTTGAACACGTCCAGGGACAGTTCGTCGGTGTGCGTACGGGTCGGGCGACCCCCTCGATCGTCGAGAAGATCATGGTCGAGTACTACGGCTCCTCCGTACCCTTGCAGCAACTCGCCGGGTTCCAGGTGCCCGAAGCCCGCATGTTGGTGGTCAAGCCACACGACAAGGGTTCGATGGGTGCCATCGAAAAGGCCATCCAGGCCTCCGATCTTGGCCTGAACCCGTCGAATGACGGTGTCGTGATCCGTCTCGCGTTTCCTGCGCTCACCGAAGAGCGCCGCAAGGAATACGTGAAGGTCGTGAAGGGAATGGCCGAGGATGGCCGCATTGCGGTGCGCAACATTCGCCGCGACGCACGAAAGACACTCGAGACCGCTGAGAAAGACGGTGACTTCTCGAAAGACGAACTCGAGCGTGCCGAAAAAGAACTCGAGAAGGTGACCCACGAACACGTGGAGATGATCGACAAAGCTTTTGCCCGCAAGGAGCAGGAGCTTCTCGAAGTCTGACCGACAACATCGAAAGGTTGGAACATGAGCGACGACAAACGACGCGATGACACCGGCGGGTACGGCACCGATTTTGGTGACGACTTCGGAACGGTCGAATTCGCCAGCGATGACAAGGCGCCGACCATCTCGTTCGGCGATGACACCGGTCCACTGCCGCATTGGACCGAGCCGCCTACGGCCGAATTGCCGCGAACCTCCCATCCGAGTGCTGACGACGACGTATGGACGACCTTTTCGAAGCCCGCGGTTCAGCCCACTGCGCCACCGCCCACCACCGAGCGGCGCCTCGGTCTATTCGACGAGCCAATCGACGTGTCGTCGGGCTCTTACCGCGACGAGCCCACCCGCGAGGTCAACTACGCCGATGCAGAAGCCTCTGCGCCGACGCCGACACCGCGGCGCGAGGCGCGGCTCGTGATCGGTAGCGACCCCACCGACGAGCGCCTGCGTCGGCCCGAACCGCGTCCCGGCCAAAGTGGCCAGTCGCGAGCGGGTTCGAATACCGGTCCGACGAGTCGTCCGCCGGTGACACGCGGTGCGCGTCCGGCACCTTCACGCGAGCGTCGCAGCCCGAACTACGGCCGCGATCTGCCGCAGGCGGTCACTGCCGGGCTCGTCCTCGCGGCAGCATTCATTGCCGCACTCATGTGGCGGCCTGCCGCTGTGATGCTCTTCATCGTCGCGGTTGTCGGCCTTGCCTCCGTCGAGTTCTTCAACAAGGTGACGGAAAAGGGCTATCGCCCCGCGACGTTCGCGGGAATAGCGGCTTGCATCGCGGGACCGCTCGCCGCCTACTGGATCGGCGACGGGTCTCTGCCACTCGTGTTCACCTTCGCGTTCGCCGCGGCGGCAGTCGGTTTCATCGGGGCCCCCAGTGTGCAGAGTGGGCCACTGCCCAACGTCGCCATCACGATGCTTGCGTCGGTGTGGATCGGCTTGCTCGGTTCGTACGCCGCGCTCATCGTGCGCTACTCGACCGAGTCGTACGGTGTGCCCGGTTTCGATGTCGGGACCGACACGTTGTTCATCCTTGCGGCGGGAGTGGTTGCGAACGACGTGTTCGCACTTTTCGTCGGCTCGATGGCTGGACGCACCCCACTGCGGGAATGGATCAGCCCGTCCAAGTCGGTCGAGGGTCTGATCGGCGGCACCGTTGGCACCTTCCTTGCAGTGGCGATCATCGGTACGCAGAGCGGTACGTGGGACCGCACCAGCGAGTGGATTCTCCTTGCGCTCGTGATCTCGCTTCTCGCGCCGATCGGCGACCTCGTCGAGAGCATGTTCAAGCGCAACCTCGACGTGAAGGACTTCGGCACGTTCATCCCGGGTCACGGGGGTGTTCTCGACCGCTTTGACGGATTTCTCTTCGTCCTGCCCGGGGTGTACTACCTGATGCTCGTCATTCAGCCTTGGGTGCAGTAGCCCCAACCCGTGTTGCGATCGCCGGCTCGTCCGGCTCCATCGGCACGCAGACACTCGATGTCGTACGCGCCGAGCGTGGGGCCTACGAGGTTGTTGCCCTCGCCGTCGGTTCTTCGATCGACACGCTCATTCGTCAGGCCGAGGAGTTCCGACCCGCCGCCGTCGTTGTCGGCAACGAGGCTGACCGCGCGCGCGTGCAAGACGCGCTGCCCTTCGCGGAGGTGTCGTGCAACCTGACCGATGTGGTGGGCCCCGCCGACGTCGTTGTGAACGCCGTCGTTGGATTCGCCGGCCTACCCGTCACCCTCGAAACGCTGCGTGCGGGGAAACGTCTCGCGCTCGCCAACAAAGAGAGTCTGATTGCCGCAGGGCCGGTGGTCCGGCCGCTGCGCTCGGTGCCCGGTGCGGTCATCGTGCCCGTCGACAGCGAACACTGTGCGATCCACCAGTGTCTGCGTTCGTCGGTCGACGCGGGCATGGAAGTGCGTCGCCTCGTGTTGACCGCAAGTGGAGGACCGTTCCGTGGGCGTGGCCGTGCAGACCTTGCGGCGGTCACGGTCGCCGACGCGCTTGCACATCCGACATGGGCGATGGGCCCGAAAATCACCGTCGACTCCTCGACTCTCATGAACAAGGGCCTCGAGGTGATCGAAGCGCACGAACTCTTCGGTGTCGGCTACGACGCGATCGACGTCGTGGTGCATCCACAGTCGGTCGTGCATTCGATGGTCGAATACACCGATGGTTCGACGATCGCACAATTGTCGATGCCTGACATGCGTCTTCCGATCGGGTATGCACTCGGCTACCCCTCCCGTATCGCGACGCCTTTCGGAGCGATCGATTGGGCCGCGACGGGCCGCCTCGATTTCATGCCGCCGGACACCGGTACCTTCCGTTGTCTTGCGCTCGCCTACGCGGCGGGTCGCGCAGGTGGTACCGCTCCCGCCTTCATGTCCGCGTGCAACGAAATTGTTGTCGAGGCATTTCTTGCCGGCGATGTGCCATGGCTGCAGATTGCTGACACAATCGAGTCAGTCATGGATTCGTATTCGCCGACAACCCCCCGTGACGTCGACGACATTCTCGAGGCAGACCGTCAGGGTCGTGCTGCGGCGTGTCGTCGCCTCGGGTACCCCGAAGTGGGGTAGCACCATGTCCGGCCTGTACCAGCGTCTGCGCCAGGAACTGATCGTCGGCGGCGGTGAGCCGTCGGAATCTCCCGATCCGTCGACAAAGTCGACGGCCATCGTTTCCGGCCTCGTCATCCTCGGTCTGCTCGTGTGGCTGGGCCTCGAAAATGCGTGGACGTTGCTGTTCGTCGTTGGCCTTCTTGTGTCGGTGTTCCTCCACGAAATCGGCCACTTCGCGACGGCTCGATGGACCGGGATGAAGGTGACGCAGTTCTACATGGGCTTCGGGCCACGCATCTGGAGCCGCACACGGGGAGAACTCGAATACGGAGCTCGTGCCCTCCCGCTGGGTGCCTTCGTGCGCATCGTCGGCATGAACGTTCTCGACGAGGTCGAACCCGGCGACGAGGGTCGCGCCTACCGCAACAAGAGCTTCCCGCGCCAGTTCCTCGTCATCACTGCCGGATCACTGATGCACTTCATTCTCGCGCTCGCCATTTTCATCGGTGTGTACTCCTCGGCGGGACGCTGGGCCGAAACGGGTCGGGTGGAGGTTGCGTTCTCGTCGGCGCCGGGATCGCCCGCCGAGGCCCTCGGCCTGCGGGTCGGGGACTTCGTCACTGCGATCGGTGGCGACACGGTGTCGTCGCGTGACGAACTCGTCGAGGCGATCACCTCGCGGGCGCCGGGCGACCGGGTCAATGTCTCTTTCGAGCGCGACGGAGTATCGACGACGAAGAGCGTCGTGCTTGCCACGAACCCGCGCGAGCCCGACATGGCTTATCTCGGCGTCGCGTCGTGGTCGAAGGACTACGTGCAGGAGTCCCCGCTGTCGTCGTTGGGTTGGGCGGTGCGCGATTCTGTGTCGAGTGTCGGCAACTCGGTGCGAGGTGTCGTCACGGCGCTCAACCCGATGAACTCGATCCGCGCACTGCAGAACCCGAACGAGAACCTGGAGACGCGGCCAACGACGGTGGTTGGTGCCAGCCAGATCGGTGGGCAGTTGGGCGACAGCGAAGGCCTGAAGGGCGTGCTCTTGTTGTTGGCCAGCGTGAATGTCTTTGTCGGAGTGTTCAACCTCTTCCCGCTGTTGCCCTTCGACGGTGGACATGCGGCGATCGCCACCTACGAACGTCTGCGTTCGCGCAACGGCGCGCGCTACCGCGCCGATGTGAACAAGATGATCCCGGTCACAACGGTCGTGCTCGGTCTCCTCGTATTCCTTCTCTTTGCGGGTCTGTATCTCGACATCACCAACCCCCTCTGAATCGGGCCATACTGGGCCAATGATCGAGCGCCGTCGCACGCGTCAAATCCACGTCGGCAGGGTCGCCGTGGGTGGTGATGCGCCGGTGTCGGTGCAATCGATGACAACCACGAAAACGGCCGACGTCGACGGCACGCTCCAGCAGATCTACGCACTGGCTGCGGCCGGTTGCGACATCGTGCGCTGCACCTGCAACGAAATCGAAGCAGCGGAGGGGCTCGCGCAAATCGTGCCACGCTCGCCGATTCCGGTGATCGCCGACATCCATCATCAGTACAAGATGGCGCTCGCTGCACTCGAAGCGGGTGTCCATGGTCTGCGTCTCAACCCGGGGAACATCCGCAAGCCCGAACACATCAAGACGGTTGCGGCAGCAGCAAAAGAGCGCAGCGTGCCCATCCGTATCGGTGTGAACGGCGGTTCGCTCGACCCCGCGCTCTACGACAAGCACGGCGGCCTGACCGCCGATGCGATGGTCGAGTCGGCGATGCAGGAACTTGCATACTTCGACGAGGTCGGCTTCGACCTCGTGAAGATCTCGGTGAAGGCCTCGAACGTGCCCATCATGGTCGAGGCGTACCGCAAACTGAGCGCCGCGACGGACCATCCGCTGCACATCGGCCTCACCGAAGCAGGTCCGTTGCCGGGTGGTCTGGTGAAGGCAACCGCGGGAATCGCCACGTTGCTGCTCGAGGGCATCGGCGACACGATTCGCTTCAGCCTGACGGCCGACCCCGTCGAAGAGGCCAAGGCGGGCCGCCAACTTCTCGAATCCCTCGGTTTACGCGAGCGCAAGAACGTCGACCTCATTGCGTGCCCCAGCTGTGGCCGAGCGGAGATCGATGTGATCGACGTCGCCAACCGCGCACAGGATGCCTTTGCCGACAAGGAGATCCCGCTACAAATTGCGGTCATGGGTTGTGTCGTCAACGGCCCGGGAGAAGCGCGCGAGGCCGATCTGGGTATTGCGGCGGGCAACAAGCGCGGACACCTCTTCGTGAAGGGGCGCAACGTTGCCGTCGTACCCGAGGATGAAATGGTCGAGGCACTTGTCGAATGGGCGAGCTTCATCAACGAACACGGCACTGAGGCCGCGATCGCGAGGGCCGACACGGCGCGCGCCGAACGCGAGGCGAACAAGGACCGCTCGGCGCTCCTCGAGGAAAAGGGTGCCGACGCGAACAATTCGACGGAAAAGATCGTCGAGATCCGTCGCACCGTGGGCTGAGTCCCGTGGCGAATTCATCGGGGGACACCGCCGGCCATCCGCTCTTTGAGTTCGATGAATCGCCCCACGCGGTGATCAATCCGTCGATCCACCGAGCCATTCCCGGATTCCCTGAGCGTGCCGTGAACACATGGTTCGGTGACGTTTTCCGGGCCAAGTTCGCCGGATCCGTGCCCGTGTACTCGATCCCCTTCGAGCACGGCGCGCACGATGTGCATGTCGTCGAACAGCGCGGTGTCGAGGTGGCGGTGTTCAACACCCCGGTTGGCGCACCTGCCGCGGTGGCGATTCTCGAGAGCGTCATCGCGCTCGGCGCACGAAAGTTCATCGGTTGCGGCGGGGCGGGAATCGTCCGCGAAGGCTTCGATGTCGGCCATGTCATCGTGCCGGTCGGAGCAGTGCGTGACGAGGGAACGAGCCATCACTACGCGCCGGTCGGCCACGCGGTCGTGCCGCATCCCGACGCGCTGGCTGCCATCGACGCCGAACTCACCGACGCGGGCGTGCCCCACGACAGGGGAATCACCTGGACGACCGATGCATTCTTTCGCGAGACACCGGCAAAGGTCTCACGTCGTCGCGAACAGGGTTGCATCTGCGTCGAAATGGAAGCGTCGGCGATGTTCGCCGCCGCTGCGTTCCGTGGCGTCACCTACGGTCAACTGTTGTACGCGGGCGACGACGTGAGTGCGAACGAATGGGACCATCGCCACTGGGACAGCCAGACATCGGCGCGCGAGCGCCTTCTTGACCTCGCGATCAGCGCGGCGTGCCGGCTGTAGCGGCGTAGGCCGTGCCGGCCGTGACGGTCAGCGATTCGCCCGTCTGAAGTACGTGCGATGCACCGGCAGTGGTGACGACGATCGTCGTTTCGGTTGCGCGGATCGTGGATCCTTCGGGGTGCACAACGACGCGGTAAGAGCCGGTCGACGGATACACGCCGGATTCGGCCCGACGTATCGGGTTCGGTGAGGCCTCGAACGAAGTGATGCGCAGCAGCTCGTCGCGGTCGCGGTGTTTCGTCGTGAAGCCGGCGCGCACGACGTTGTCGCTGCCGTTCATCACTTCGACCGCGCAACCCGACAGGTAGGCGTGCAGGACACCCGCATCGAGCGCCAGACACTCGCCGGGTGCGAGTTCGACCCAGTGCATCAACAGCGCGACGAGAACGGCCGGGTCGTCGGGATGTGCGTCGCGCAATGCGGCCGCCCACGGCGGCAGATCATCGGGAACGGTGAGTGACGTGCCGCTCAGTGCCTCGCGCACGAAACCTTCCAGCCCGAGTCGTTCGAGTGTGTCAGCGATGTTGGTCCAACTGCGGGCGCGGAACCAGCCGGCAGTGGCCGTCGGGTCGTGGAATCCACACAATGCACTGAACGGCGTCAGCGCAACCAACAGTTCGGGCTTGTCGGAATCGTCGCGGTAGATGCGTCGCGGGTCGTCGCCGGACAGACCGGCGGCGTTCTCGCGGGCCCAACCCTCGCGTGCTTCATCCAGCGACGGATGCACCTGCAGTGACAACGGCTTGGCAGCGGCAATGAACTTCACCATGAATGGCAGTCGACCGGTGATCGCGGACAGTGGCGTACCGTCGTCGGTGACGGCCTCACCCGCCGGATGCGTGCCGAACCACGCCTCGGCCACCGGCTCGTCGGTTGGTACCAGGCCGAGCAGTCGGGGAATGAACGACGTGTCGCCCCAGTCGTAGTTCTTCAACGCGGGGCGAATGCGTGTCACCGGTTCGTACCTCGACACGTACCGATGATGTGTGCGACCGCCGCGTCGGTCGCGACGTCGGTACGTTCGCCCGACTTGCGGTCGCGCACTTCGACCTTGCCGTCGGCGAGACCCTTGCCGACGATGACGATGGCCGGCATGCCGAGCAGTTCTGCATCCTTGAACTTCACGCCCGGTGAAACGCCGATACGGTCGTCGAAGAGAACCTTCAGGCCCTGTGCCTCGAGTGACGCGGCCAGTCCCTCGCTGAACGACGTGATCTCGTCGTTGCCTTTGCCCGTCGACACGAGATGAACGTCGGCCGGTGCGATCTCGCGTGGCCAGCACAGGCCGAGTTCGTCGTGGGATGTTTCGGCGACGACGGCAACCGCGCGCGACACGCCGATGCCGTAGGAGCCCATCGTGACGACCTGCTGCTTGCCGTTCTGGTCGAGCACTTTCAGGTCGAGGGCCTCCGCGTACTTGCGACCGAGTTGGAAGACGTGGCCGATTTCGATGCCGCGATCGATGCGCATCGCAGCCCCGCATTCGGGGCAGGCGTCACCTGCGCGCACCTCCGCGGCCTCGATCGTGCCGTCGGCGGAAAAGTCGCGTCCACACACCAGGTTGACCACGTGCTTGCCGGGGACATTGGCACCGGTCACCCATACCGATCCCTCGTTCACGCGCGTGTCGAGCAGGTAACGCACACCGGCCGGCTTGTCGGCGCCGAGAACCTCGGGGCCTATGTAGCCCTTCACCAGTGCGGGATGTGCCGCGAAATCGGCTTCGCCGAAGGGTTCGACTTCACCGGGGGAGAGTTGCGCCTCGAGGCGCTTCATGTCGACCTCACGATCACCCGGCACGCCGATGGCGAGCGACGTGCGTGTGCCGTCGGGGTTCTTCACCATGACGACGATGTTCTTCAGGGTGTCGGCCCCCGACCATTCGCCGGCGTGCGGTGCGCTGACATCGAGCGTCTTGAGGCAGTCGACGAGCGCGTCGATCGTCGGTGTGTTCGGTGTATCGACAACCCGCGACTCGGGAATGTTCGGGTGGGGTGAAGCGGGGACGCGCACGCGTACGGCCTCGGTGTTTGCCGCGTAGTTGCATGCGCTGCATCGCACGAAGGTGTCTTCACCAACCTCGCACTCGGCGAGAAACTCTTCGGACTTCGAGCCGCCCATCGCACCCGACATCGCCGACACGACGACGTACGGAATTCCGAGACGATCAAAGATGCGGATGTACGCATCGCGATGCGCGCCGTAACTCGTGGCAAGGCCCGCATCGTCGAGGTCGAAACTGTACGAGTCCTTCATCGTGAACTCACGACCACGCAGGAGCCCCGCGCGCGGGCGTGCCTCGTCGCGGTACTTCGTCTGGATTTGGTACAGCGAAACTGGCAGGTCCTTGTAGCTGCTATAGAGGTCGCGGACCAGCAACGTGAACATCTCTTCGTGTGTGGGGCCCAGCAGGAAATCGGCGCCGCGACGGTCCTTCAACCGAAAGAGCGTGTCGCCGTAGTCGTCCCAGCGGTTCGTCGCCTCGTACGGTTCGCGGGGCAGGAGAGCGGGAAAGTGGACTTCCTGGGCACCGATCGCGTTCATCTCCTCGCGCACGACACGCTCGATGTTGCGGTGCACTTCCCACCCGAGGGGGAGCCAGGTGTATCCGCCCGGGGCGGCACGGCGGATGTAGCCCGCACGGACGAGGAGCTTGTGGCTCGGAACTTCGGCGTCGGCCGGGTCGTCGCGGAGGGTGCGCAGGAACAACTGGGACAGACGCAACATAGGTGGCAAGGGTATAGGTCGCATGCGGAGCGCCCCGAGCAAACCCGCTCGGGAACGGGTACAATCCACCCCGACCTTTCGATCTCACAGCGAGCGGGCCAACGGCCCGGCTGAACGACAAGGCGTGGGCTGACCCCCACGCCTTTTTTGTTCGGGCAACTCGTTTTGGGGCCGGAGGGTCGTGAATTGAAGACCGAAATGACAACCGAGACGGCAATCCAAACGGCGCAGGAAGGGCAGGTGGAGCAGATGAACGCACAGCATGATTTCGGCTCCGGGATGCCTGATTACGGGTCCGCCGTTGCGAACAAGGTCGCGGGCCTCGTGGCGCCGATGGCCGAGGCCCTCGGGCTCCAGATCTACGACATCGACTACAGCGGGGGCACCCTGCGCGTCGTGCTCGACACGCCTCCGGGTCAGCCCGCGGGCGTCAACCTCGACGATCTCTCCCTCGTCACGCGCCAGCTCGGCCGCGAACTCGATCATTCTGACCCCGTGCCGGGTCGCTACACCCTCGAGGTCACGAGCCCGGGCCTCGAGCGCACCTTGCGCCGACCCGAGCACTTCGGACGCGAGATCGGCAAGACGGTGAACGTTCGACTTCACGCGCCGGTCAACGGCTCGCGGCGGCTACAGGGCCAACTCGTCGCCGCGACGACGTCGGTTGTGACGGTGCGCGATGCGGACACTCTCCTCGACATCGAGGTCATGATCGCCGACATCGAACGCGCGCGCACGGTTTTCGAATGGGGTACCGCCGGAAAGCCCGGCAAGGCGCCGAAGAAAGCAACATCGAAGAAGAAGTCTTCAAGCAAGCAAACAGAAACGAAAGAACCCTCACACACGGAGGCAAGTGCATCATGAGCAACCTCGACATGGCCGAAGCCGTTCGCATGTTGGCGAATGAAAAGGGAATTTCCGTCGACACGCTCCTTCAGGTCCTCGTCGAGGCCCTGGCAACTGCGTACAAGAAGCGTCCGGGCGCTGCCGACGAAGTGATCGTCGAGATCAACCCGGACAACCTCGACATGCGTTTCACTGCTTACGACCTCGACGACGACGGCAACTGGATCAACGAGCGTGACGACACGCCGAAGAAAGACGAACTCGGTCGTATCGCCGCCGTCACATTCCGCCAGGTGATGAGTCAGCGCATCCGCGAGGCCGAGCGTGACCGCAAGTTCGAGGAGTACGCGAACCGCGAGGGCGACATCGTCACCGGCATCATCCAGCAGATCGACAAGCGCTATACGTTGCTCGACTTGGGCAAGGTCGAGGCGCTGCTGCCGCAGGCCGAGCAGGTTCCCTACGAAAAGCCCGAACCGGGCGGCCGTGTGAAGGCGTACATCGTCGAAGTGCGCAAGACCGCGAAAGGGCCGCAGATCGTCGTCAGCCGTACCCACCCCGGCCTCATCAAGCGATTGTTCGAGCTCGAGGTTCCCGAGATCGCCGATGGCGTTGTCGAAATCAAGGCCTGTTCCCGCGAGCCCGGCCACCGCACGAAGATCGCCGTTTGGTCGAATGACCACAACGTGGATCCGGTCGGTGCATGCGTCGGTGCGCGAGGCGGTCGTGTGCGCATGGTCGTGAATGAACTACGTGGCGAGAAGATCGACATCGTTCCCTACAGCGAAGACCTCGCCGACTTCGTTGCCAAAGCACTGTCGCCGGCGAAGGTGACTGAGGTGCGCCTCAGCGTCGACGGCACGCAGGCGGATGTCATTGTTCCGGATTTCCAGTTGTCGCTCGCCCTCGGCAAGGAGGGTCAGAACGCCCGCCTCGCTGCACGTCTCACCGGGCTGCGCATCGACATCAAGAGTGAAACCCAGGCTGCCGCCGAGGCATCGGGTGCCGTTCCTGTTTCCGCGGGCGATTCGGGGTACGCCGAGGGTCGATGGATTCCGAACGACGCCACCGGTGAAATGGAATGGCACGCTGCCGACGGCACGGTGATGAGCGAAAAGGAATGGGCCGGCGGCGGGGCAGCAACAGTGGAGGCTGCCGAGTAGTGGTGAATCGCGACCATCGTCCGACACGCACGTGCGTGGGCTGCAGGCGTCGTTTCGACGCAGGTGGTCTCGTGCGCTATGTCCTCCTCGACGGTCGTCTTGCGGTCGGTGAATCATCCAACGGTCGAGGAGCGTGGCTTTGCCGTGAATCCGCGTGCATCGACGCCGCACTCGACCGCGGCAATCTCCGTCGCGCACTGCGCACATCTGTCCCGTTGTCCCGTACCGACCTCCACGAACCGGTCCTGAAAGGCTGAAGTCAAGTTGCCAAAGAACATGCGCGTCCACGAGCTCGCCAAAGAGCTCGGCCTCACCAACAAAGAGGCCGTTGATCTCTGCCTCGTCATGGGAATCGACGTGAAGAGCCATTCATCGTCGATCATCGAGGCACAGGCCGACCGCGTCCGTCGTCGTGCGGAGCGCGACGGCCTCGTTCGTGACGAACAACCCGAAGAGTCGAAGCCTGAGAAGAAGGCCGCCGCAAAGAAGGCGCCTGTCAAGAAGGCTGCCACGGAAGCCGATGATTCTGGAGGTGGCGCTGACAAGCCCGTCAAGAAGGCGGTGGCGAAGAAAGCGGTCGCAAAGAAGGCGGTCGCGAAGAAGGCGACGTCCGAAGCAACAGCCGAGCCCATCGCAGAGGTCAGCGAAACACCCGTCGTCGAAGTTGCACATGTTGTCGTCCCCGAACCGAGCGTCGAAGCCCCGGTGGTCGAACCGGCTCCGGCCGCCGTGGAAACGCCGATTCCGAGTCCAGCCGTCACCCCCGCCGAACCCGCAGCAGATCAGGGTCGCAGTGGTTTCATCTCGAGTGGTCGCCCGACGCCTGCGCCTGCGCCACGTCCTGCGATGCCCGCCGGCATGCCGCCGGCCGCTGCGCCGCGGCCGCCCGCGCTGCCCGCGCGCCCATTAGCGCCCGGTGCGACACCTCCCGCAGTCCCGTCGCCCGCTCGTCCGGCTGGCCCCGTTTCGGCATCCGGTCGTCCGAGTCCCCCGCCGCCCGCTGCGCGTCCGTTGTCGGCATCCGGTCGTCCGATTCCGCCGCCCCCCAGTGGCATGCGCCCCGGCGCTCCCGGTGCCCGTCCGACTGGACCCGCAGCCCGCCCCGGCGGCCCTCGCACGGGTGGTCCTGGTCGCCCCGGAGGACCCGGCGGTCCGCGTCCGGGTGGTCCTGGCCGCCCGGGTGGCCCTGGTGGCCCCGGTGGCCCGCGTCCGGGTGGTCCTGGCCGTCCGCCGATGGGTGGTCCTCGTCCCGGTGGCTTTGGTGGCCCGCGCCCAGGTGGCCCGGGTGGGCCGGGCGCAGGTGGTCCCGGTGGTCCTGGGCGTCCCGGTGGACCTGGCGGCAACCGTCCGAACGGCCAGCGCCGTGCACCGCGCAAGAAGTCGCGTGCCCGTCGTCGCCGCGACATGGAAGAACTGCAACCGCAGCTCATGACCTCGTACACCGCGAGCGATGCTCCGGTTCCCGAGGGCACAGTCATCATCGAACGCGGCGTGTCGGCCCAGGAGTTTGCTCCGAAGTTGAACCGAACCGCGGCCGACGTCGTTCGCTTCCTCTTGCAGCAGGGTGAAATGGTGACCGCCACCATGACGCTCACCGACGACCAGATGGAGGTCTTCGCACTCGAAGTCGGCGCCGAGATTCTTCTCGTCGATCCCGGCCAGCAGCAGGAAATGGAACTGCAGGCACTGTTCGACGACTCTGATGACGACGATCCGGAGGCACAAGCATTGCGTCCGCCGGTCATCACCGTCATGGGTC